>OLOJ01002677.1_pt1 | contig 13914 bp, 7 predicted proteins | sample 1672251 | NCBI WGS metagenome assembly OLOJ01 (sample SAMEA3136664, study PRJEB25190) | human gut metagenome | biome: human gut; feature: human-associated habitat; material: faeces | place: Austria | collected 2013 | reverse complement strand
ATACTATTTTGCAAGTAGTGGATTAATGCAAACAGGATGGTTCAAGATCAATGGAGCAGATTACTATGCAACATCTAGTGGAGCTATCAATGCACAATGGGTAGAATCAGGAAATACTTGGTACTACGTAGACGCAGATGGAAAAATGGTAACAGGATATCAAACAATTGCAGGAGCTAAATACTACTTCGCAGAAAGCGGATTAATGCAAACAGGATGGTTCAAGATCAATGGTGAAGATTACTATGCAGCATCTAGTGGTGTAATTAGTGCACAATGGGTAGGATCAGGAAATACTTGGTACTATGTAGATGCTGAAGGAAAAATGGTAACAGGTGATTATGTTATTGATGAAAGAGTAAATCATTTTGACGCTAATGGTGTTTGGAACAATTAAAAATTTAACCAGAAGACAGAGAATATCTGCTTCTGGTTTTCTATTTTTTATGGATTATAACTAGTTTATTTTTTTGTATTTGTTATAATGTCAATTGTAAGACAAGAGGGGGGGATTGTATGAAAAAAGGTAAATTATTAAATATTGCTTTATCGATAGCGTTTATTAATATTTTATTTGTATGTTTTTCGATTATAAATGTTAATGCGGAAGAAGATACAGATACATTAAATACAAATGATGAGTCGACTGTAATGGAATCTGGTTGGACGAATAAAGAGAATCAATGGTATTATTATGATCATGGTGAAAAGAAAACAGGATGGTTACATACGGATTATTGGTACTATTTAGATCAAGATGGAAAAATGGTGACAGGGTTAGCTTCTGTAGGAAATCAACAATATTACTTTAATCAATCAGGGGCCATGCAAACAGGATGGATCCAAGCAGATGGAACATACTATTATGCAAATAATAGTGGATATATTCAAAAAGGTTGGTTGCATAAAGGGTCTTGGTATTATTTAGACCAAGATGGAAAAATGGTCACAGGGTTAGCTTCTGTAGGAAATCAACAATATTATTTTGACCAATCAGGAGCTATGAAAACAGGATGGATCCAAGCAGATGGAACATATTACTATGCAAATAATAGTGGCTATATTCAAAAAGGATGGCTACATAAAGGATCATGGTATTACTTAGACCAAGATGGAAAAATGGTGACAGGATTAGCTTCTGTAGGAAATCAACAATATTATTTTGATCAATCAGGTGCTATGAAAACAGGATGGATCCAAGCAGATGGAACATATTATTATGCGGATAATAATGGTTATATTCAAAAAGGATGGCTACATAAAGGATCATGGTATTATTTGGATCAAGATGGAAAAATGGTTGTAGGTGATTATTATATCAATGATCAATATTACTATTTTAATTCTAATGGAGATTTGCAATTAGGTTGGTATTATAGAGATAATCAATATTATTATCTTGATTCTAATGTGGTTCTTGTTAAAGGATGGAATAAGATCACTAACAAATGGTATTATTTTAATGATCAAGGAATTATGCAAACGGATTGGCAATTGATTAATAATCAAAGGTTCTATTTAAATGCTTCTGGTGATATGCATACAGGATGGTTAAAATCAGGTAATGAATGGTATTATTTAAATAAGAGTGGTGTCATGGTTACTGGTTGGGCACAAATTGGATGGAAATGGTATTATTTTAATGAAGATGGTGCAGCTGTTAAAGATGATGTAGTTATTGATGGTAAAACATATATATTTAGAGATGATTATTCATGGATTTCAAATTGTACGAGAAAAGAGTTTGTAGAAAGAGCCAAAAGATATTTAGGATGTAATGAAAAAGATGGATCATTTAAGAAAATTATAGATTCATATAATAAATTAGATCCTTTACCAAGAGGTTATAAAGTTAAATATACAGATTCATGGTGTATGACTTTTGTATCAGCAATTGTTAGAGAATGTAATTTGTTGGATCTTATTCCAGTTGAATGTTCATGTGGTAAAGCAGTAGAAAAGGCACAATCTATGGGCATTTGGCAAGAAAATGATGCTTATGTTCCTCAAATTGGTGATATTATTATGTATGATTGGGATGATAGTGGAAATGGTGATAACACAGGATGGCCTGATCATGTAGGTATTGTTACAGAAGTGAATGGAAATACTTTTAAAGTTATTGAAGGAAATAAAAATGATGCTGTTGAATATAGAACAATGAATGTCAACAGTAAATATATTAGAGGGTTTATTACACCTAAGTTTTTATCATAAGAAGTAGAAATACTTCTTTTTTTCTTTACTTATTAAATATATGTGGTATTATGTTCATATAAATTAACAAGGAGAAAAAAATGAACATTCTTACATATTTAGATTTTGAACTTATAAAGTTACTATATAAAGAAAATACACTTTCACAAAGAGCTATTTCTAAAAGATTGAATTGTTCTTTAGGTAAAACAAATGAAACAATAAAGAATCTTAAAGAATTAGAATATATTAATGATGATAATTCTTTAACAGATTTAGGAATAGACTTAATAAAGAAAAATAAGTCAGCAGTTATTTTAGCTGCTGGTCAAGGGATTAGAATGATTCCTATTAATAATAATGTGCCTAAAGCAATGTTAGAAATAAATGATGAAATACTTATTGAACGTCTCATAAGACAGCTTATAGAAGCTCATATTAATGATATAACAATAGTTGTTGGCTTTATGAAAGAAGAATTTGACTATTTAATTGATAAATATAATGTAAAATTAGTTGTTAATAGAGAATATCAAGAAAAGAACAACTTACATAGCTTAAATCTAGTAAAAGATAAAATAAGTAATACTTACATTATACCAGGAGATCTTTATTTTTATGAAAATCCATTTTTAAATAATGAAATTCAATCATGGTATATGCTTGAAAATAGAATAAGTAAACATAGTAATGTTACATGTAATACTAAAAATGAAATTGTTAAAGTAAAGGATGATGGTTTAAAAATGATTGGTTTATCATTTATTAATCAACATGATTCTTTATATTTAAAAGAACGTTTAGAATGTTTAGATGACGGAATGCATGATTCTTGTTTTTGGGAAGAAACGTTGTATCAAAAGAATAAAATGTTTATTTATGGAAAAATTGTTGATACAAGCTATGTAGATGAAATTAATACGTATGAAGAATTAAGAAATGTAGATGATCATTCAGCACACTTAAATAATGAGACATTATCATTGATTGCTGATGTTTTTAAAATCAATGTTGAACAAATTAAAAATATTAAAAGCTTAAAAAAAGGTATGACAAATAGATCATTTTTATTTGAAATCAATCATGATAAATATATTATGAGAATTCCTGGGGAAGGAACAGATCAACTTATTAATCGAAAAGAAGAATATGAAGTTTATCAAGTAATAAAAGATTTAAATATCAGTGATGAAGTTATTTATATGAATCCACAAAATGGATATAAGATTACAAAATATTTAGACGATACACGTGTATGTAATCAAGATAATGATGAAGATTTAATTAAATGTATGAAATTATTAAAAGAATTTCATAATCAGGATTTAAAGGTAGAACATGAATTTGATGTTTTTGAAAAAATGGAATTTTATGAAAATCTAAGAGGTCCAAAATCTTTATATAAAGACTATAAACAAACGAAAGAAAAAGTTTTATCTCTAAAGAAAATTATTGATCAATTACCAAAAGAATGGAAATTATGTCATATAGATGCAAATTGTGATAATTTCTTATTCTATAGAGAAAATAATGAAGAGAGAATAAAACTTATTGATTGGGAATATGCGGCAATGCAAGATGCACATCTTGATATAGCAATGTTTTGTATTTATTCTATGTATGATAGAAAACAAATTGATCATTTAATTGATATCTATTTTGAAAATAAGTGTGATCAACAAACAAGAATAAAAATCTATTGTTATATATCAATGTGTGGTCTTTTATGGAGCAACTGGTGTGAATATAAATATACGCTAGGTGTTGAATTTGGAGAATATTCATTGGCACAGTATCGTTTTGCTAAGGATTATTACAAGATTGTTATGGAAGAAATGGAGAATATAGAAAAATGTGTCAAGTAGAAAGAGCAATTATAATGGCCGCAGGTAAAGGAACACGTATGAGACCAATAACAAATTCGATACCTAAACCATTAGTTAAAATACATGATATTCCTATGATTGAAGGAATTATCAATCAATTGCATCAACAAGGGATCTTTGAAATCTATGTTGTTGTAGGCTATTTAAAAGAACAATTTAATTATTTAGAAGATAAATATGAGAATTTGCATCTAATAGATAATCCTTATTATGATACTTGCAACAATATTTCTTCTTTATATGTTGCTAGAAATCATCTAAAAAATGTCATTATTTTAGATGGTGATCAAATTATTAACAATACACAAATTCTTTCAAAAGAATTTAAATATTCAGGATATAACTGTATTTACAAACAAGAAATTCATAATGAATGGATGTTAAAATTAGAAAATGGTTTTGTAACTTCTTGTTCAAGAACTGGTGGACAAGATGGTTGGCAATTATATAGTGTATCTAGATGGAATGAAGAAGATGGAAAGAAATTAAAGAAACATTTAGAAATTGAATTTGAAGAGAAAAAGAATACTGATATTTATTGGGATGATGTAGCGTTGTTTTGTTATCCAAATGAATACCAATTATCTATTAAAGAAATGCATGAAGGAGATATTTTAGAAATAGATAGTTTTGATGAATTGTGTAGTATTGATGAAACATATTTAAATTGGGGGAAATAAAATGGAAAAGAAATCATTAAAGGGAAGATTAGATTATGTATCAATGATAATTCCTTTATTAGGGGTTGTCTTATTATGCGTTTTATTTATGCTTATGCCAGCAAAATCTTCATATATCATTCAAATGATTAGAGGATTTTTAGGGAATGACTGTGGCATTTATTATGCGTTATTAGGAGTTGGAATTTTTGTTTGTTCATTATATATAGCATTTTCTAAATATGGAAAAATAAAGTTAGGTAAGAATACAGATCAACCAGAGTATTCATCATTTAACTGGGGAGTAATGATTTTTACTTCTACAATGGCAGCTGATATCTTATTTTATTCATTATGTGAATGGGCTTTATATGCTAATGAAAAGTATATTGATCAATTAGGTGGAATACAAAAATGGGCGTCAACATTTCCGTTATTTCATTGGGGACCAATTGCTTGGAGTTTTTATATTATTTTAGCTGTTGCTTTTGGTTTTATGTTACATGTAAGAGGAAGAAATAAACAAAAGTTTTCTGAAGGATGTAGACCATTACTAGGAAATAAAGTAGATGGAGTTGTAGGTAAAATTATTGATTTAATTGCTATATTTGCACTTATTGCAGGAACTGCAACAACCTTTTCACTAGCAACACCATTATTATCAGCAGCTTTAAGTAGAGTATTTGGGTTGCCTAATGGTGTAGGACTTACTATTGCTGTTTTATTATTGATTGCAGCAGTTTATACATTTACTGTACTTACAGGAATGAAAGGTATTTCTAAACTAGCAACATATTGTTCCTATTTATTCTTTGCATTACTTATTTATTTTTTGATTGGTGGTGGAGAAACAACATATATTTTAGAAACAGGTTTTTCTGCTATTGGTAATATGGTACAAAACTTTATAGGTTTATCAACTTGGATGGATCCTTTAAGAGAAACATCATTTCCACAAAATTGGACGATTTATTATTGGGCCTATTGGATGGTATGGTGTGTTGCAACTCCTTTCTTTATTGGAAAAATCAGTAAGGGAAGAACAATTAAAAATACGATTCTAGGAGGATATGGATGGGGTCTAGCAGGAACTTTTACTTCATTCATTATTCTTGGAAATTATGGTTTGGCACAACAAATGAAACATGGAATTGATATTTCGGGAATGATTGCTAAAAGTGGAGATTATTCTGCAGTTATTTTAAAGATATTTGATACTCTACCACTAGCAAGTCTAGGTTTATTGTTATTAGTTATTACTATGATTGCTTTTTATTCAACAACATTTGATGCTTTAACTATGGTTGTTTCATCTTATTCTTATAAAAAATTAGATGTAGATGAAGAACCAGATAAAAAGATTAGAGTTTTCTGGGCAATTATCTTTATCCTATTTCCAATAGCGTTGATTTTTGCTGAAAATTCAATGTATAGTTTACAGTCAGTGGCTATTATCGCTGCTTTTCCAATAGGATTTATTATACTGTTGATTGTAATTAGTTTCTTTAAAGATGCAAATAAATATTTACAAGAAAAGAAAGAAAATAACAGGGATATAGAATAGAAAATTCTATATCCTTTTTGTTGAATTGAAAATGTATATCATTATAATAAAAAATAGTATTTACGAAGATGATTATTTTAGTTGATATTTGTAAGTATATTATTTTATGTGATATTATCACATTATTAAAAGCAAATAGGATTAGTAAGTTAAAATATTCTATAGATTTAAAATATTGTAGGAGGTTGGAAATGAAAAAAAAGTATATAAGTTTGTTTCTTGTTATATTATTGGGAATGATTTTTAATATCTCTAATATAAAAGCATATGAAGAAACAAATGACGTTATTGGACAAACAAAGTTTGTAGATAAAGATGGAAATATTAATACTGTAGATGTTTATGATGGAACAACGAATGAAGAGTATAACCCTTATGCACGAACAGTTTCTACAGCGAATATGGTTAATTTTAATTGTTCTAAAGCAAAGACAACTACAAATTTTACAGATTATTATACAGGACAAGAGGGATATTTATCTAAATCAAGTGCAGCGGATGCAGCTTTTTTAGGCTATGAAAATGGAAAAGTGAAGTTTATGATTTCAGGAATTGTTGGTTTAGTAGATCCTCAATATGTTGAAGTTCTTAGCCAAGGGACTTATTATGCAAGTAACTATGAAGTTAATTCATCAGGTGATTTGTATCATTATATTTCTAATAATGTTAATGCGACAGGAAATCAAGGAAATAAGAATTATATAGGGACAGGACCTAGTTATTTAACAAAGAATAAAGAGTATTATAGCTATGATGGACATTATTTTTATGATAACTATAATACAATGATTACAGATTATAAAAATAATGTTAGAAATAATGCTGTTAATCCTAATAATCCTTATTATAGTTATTTTCAATACTTACCAATGAGAAGTCAAACAACTTATACTGGTTCACAAATATCAAATTATTTAAATAATAAAGCAGGAAGTACTTCTAAATTATATAATACAGGTGATATTTTTATTAAGTATCAAAATAAATATGGGGTCAATGCTTTAATGGCAGCAAGTTTTGCTGCCTTAGAATCTGGATGGGGAAAAAGCAATATTGCATTAAATAAAAATAACTTATTTGGATTAAATGCTACAGATAATAATCCAGGTGGAAATGCAGATACCTTTAGTACAGTAGATGATTGTATTATGAATTTTACATCGAGTTGGATGTCTAAAAGATATTTAAATCCTACATATACTTCTTTATTTAGAGGAGGTTATTTTGGAGACAAGGGAAGTGGAATATTTGGAAAATATTCTTCAGATCCCTATGAAGGAGAAAAGTGTGCAAGCATTGCCAAAAATATGGATGCTAGTATCTCTTCTAAAGATAATGATTATTATACTTTAGGAATCAAAGATATTTATTTAACAACACATACTGCCCTTAATGTAAGAAGTAGTTCAAATACAAGTTCTAGTGTTTTATATACAACGATAAAAAATCCAGCTTATTCATTTATTATAAAAGATGCCTATACAACTAATGGTTTTTATAAGATACAAAGTGAAGTTGCTAGTAGTGATGGAACTTATAGCTTTAATAATACAGGATATGTAAGTAATCGATATGTTACTTTATTAAATAATATTTCTCATACACAAGGATGGAAAAAAGAAAATAATTATTGGTATTATTATTTTTCAAATGGTTCAAAAGCAACTGGTGTACAAACTATAGAAAATAATCTCTATTATTTTAATACAAGTGGACAAATGCAAACAGGTTGGCAAGAAGTTAATAATAAATGGTACTACTTTGATGAATTGGGTTATGGTCAAAAAAATTGGAAATTAATAGGAAATAATTGGTTTTATTTTAATAGTAGCTATCAAATGCAAACCGGTTGGCAAGAAATAAATGGTAAATGGTATTATTTAAGTACTGGTGTTATGAAAATCTATGGAAAAACGTATTATGAAGGGTATATGATTACAGGATGGTTGCCACTAGGTAATGATTGGTATTATTTAAATAGTGATGGATCAATGGTAACAGGATTACAAACTGTAGGAAATAATTTCTATTATTTTAATGCAAGTGGAAAGATGCAAACAGGTTGGCAAGGAATCAATAATAAATGGTATTATTTTGATAATGCTGGGTATGGACAAAAAGGTTGGCAAATGATTGCAGGAAATACGTATTATTTTTTAGATAGTTATCAAATGGCGACAGGATTTCAAGAAATCTCTGGAAATACTTATTTCTTTAGTACAGGTGTTATGAAAATCTATGGAAAAACGTATTATGAAGGCTATATGGTTACTGGTTGGTTAACTTTAGGTAGTGATTGGTATTATTTTGATAATACAGGTAAAAGACTTACAGGATTACAAAAAGTAGGAAACAATTTGTTTTATTTTAATGATAGTGGTAAAATGCAAACGGGTTGGCAAAAAGTCAGCAATAAATGGTACTATTTTGATGATTCAGGCTATGGACAAAGTGGCTGGAAGAAACTAGGGAATACATGGTTTTATTTTAATAGCCAATATCAAATGTTAACAGGTTGGCAAAGAATTAATGGTAAGTGGTACTATTTAAGTACAGGTGTTATGGAAATATATGGGAAAACTTATTATGAAGGTTATATGGTTACTGGATGGCTTCAATTAGAGAATAAGTGGTATTATTTAAAAAGTGATGGTTCGATGGTAACTGGTTATTATAAAGTTGGAAATAAGACATATTATTTTAATAGCAGTGGTGTTATGCAGTAATAATATTTTTAGGGGGGAGGAAAGATTTTGAAAAAGTTTTTTGGTTATTTGTTTTTGGCTTTTGGAATGGCTTTTGCATTGAGTTATTTTCAAAATAGTTCTGTAAATGCATTAGATGGAAGTTATGATGATGCAATTATGGGACAAAGTAGTCATATTGATCAAGATGAAAATAAAATAGAAGATGCAAAGGAAGAAAATTCTTATAGTTTACGAACTATGATTCAAAATGGTTGGTTTTATCAAGGAAATAAAAAATGTTTTTGTGATAATGATGGTCGCGTTATTGGTGAAAATGTTAAAAAGGTTATTGATGTTTCACAATACAATGGTCATATTGATTGGAGTAAAGTAAGTAAAACAGATGTAGATGGTGTTATTATTAGAATTGTTTCTCATAAAGGTGGATATTATCATATTGATGAACAATTTGAAAATAATTTAAATGGTTGTAGAAAATATAATATTCCTTTTGGAATCTATATTTATGATTATTCAAATAATGTAACAGATGCTGATAATGAAGCAACAATGATTTTAAATTATTTATCAAAATATAAAATTTCACCTTCAGAACTTTCATATCCTGTTTATTTAGATATGGAAAGACCTGAATTATCAACAACAACGAATGAATTAGTTGTTGATGCATTTGTTAATAAATTAGCAAATAGTAATTATAATACGAAGGTTTATAGCTATCGTTCACTTTTACAAACAAAATTAAATAGTCCAACTATTTATCAACATGTAGATTGGGTAGCTGCTTATACATCATCATTAGGATTTAGTAATAATTGGTATAGAGGTCCTAAAGGATGGCAATATAGCAATGGAGCATTTGTTGATGGTATTAGTGGTTATGTAGATATGAGTGTTTGGTATGATCAAGGTGTTCCTAAATATGATTATGTAGGATGGAAATATTACTATGATCATTGGTATTATGGAAGTAGTAAAAATATTCTACAAATCGGTTGGGAAAAGATTAATGGAAAATGGTATTATTTTAATACTAATGGAATTATGGCCACTGGTTGGATCAGTTTAAATGGTGAATGGTATTATTTAACAAGTAATGGTGATATGGTTACTGGTGCACAAACTATAAACAATAAAGAATACTATTTTACGAGTGAAGGTGTAATGGTCAGAGGATGGCATAAGGAAAATGATAAATGGAAATATTATAGTCCTAAGAAAATGTCAATCTATGGAAGAACGTTTGTAGAAGGTGAAAAGGTAACAGGTTGGTTACCAATAAATGATAAATGGTATTATATAGCTGAAGATGGTTATATGGTTACTGGTATTTATAAAGTTGGAAATAGAAAATATCTTTTTATGGAAGATGGTTCTATGAAAACTGGATGGTTTAAAGTAGATGGTACTTGGTATTATATTTCTCCTGATGGTGAATTAAGAGCACAATGGGTCAAATCATTAAGTAATTGGTATTATGTAAATGATGAAGGATTGATTCTTACAGGAGATCAAGTTATTAATGGAAGACAATATTATTTCAATGAAGATGGTATTATGCACACAGGATGGATGCAAGTAGGAAATCAATGGAAATATTATAGTCAAGGAACATTAAAAATCTATGGAAAAACATTTGTAGATGGTGAAAAGGTAACAGGATGGTTACCATTAGGAAATAGATGGTACTATATAGCAAATGATGATTATATGGTTACTGGATATTATAAAGTAGGAAATAGTACTTATTATTTTGATGAAAGCGGATTAATGCAAACAGGATGGTTTAAAATTAACGGTGAAGATTACTATGCAACATCTAGTGGAGCTATTCAAGCACAATGGGTCAAATCATTAAGTAATTGGTATTATGTAGATGTTGATGGAAAAATGGTTACTGGTTATCAAACAATTAATGGTGCGAAGTATTATTTTGCAAGTAGTGGATTAATGCAAAAAGGTTGGTTTAAGATCAATGGTGAAGACTATTATGCAGCTTCATCAGGAACTATCCAAGCACAATGGGTCAAATCAGGAAGAAACTGGTATTATGTAGATACTGATGGAAAGATGGTTACTGGAGATTATATAATTGATAGAAAGATCAATTATTTTGATAACCAAGGTCTTTGGATGAATAAAATAAATTAAAAACCGATCTTACTCATTGTTTTGAGTAAAAATCGGTTTTTGTTTGGAAGGGAATATATATGAAAGAGAAAACGAAAAGAAATTCGTCTATTGAATTATTAAGAATTATTTCAATGATTGGTGTCGTTATTTTACATTATAATAATGCAAGTATGGGTGGTGCATTAGGAATGGTTTTAGATGGCAGTTCTAATCAATATTATTTATATTTAATAGAAAGTTTATTTGTTTGTGCAGTTAATGTTTTTGTAATGATTTCAGCGTATTTTCTAGCTTGTAATCAAAATAGAAAATTAATTAAGATACTAGAATTATTTGTACAAGTTATCGTATTTAATTTAGTTTTTTATGTTTTTGGAGTATTAAGAGGTCATAAAGTATTTACAGTAAGTTCATTGATTAGTAGTTTATTACCCGCTAATTACATTTTAATACTTTATTCTGTATTATATATTATTAGTCCTTATCTTAATTTAATTATTAAACAACTTAATAAAGAACAATTCAAACGCTTATTAATTATACTCATGCTTATTTTTTCAGTTTGGACAATTGTTATAGATATTGCTGAAAATATAACAGGAAATACATATTTAGGATTAAGTACTATTGGAATGTATGGAAGTCAATATGGTTATACAATTATTAACTTTGTTTTGGTATATTTTGTAGGAGCATATCTTCGTGTAAATAAAATAACATTATCTAAGAAAAAAGCAGGTATGTGGATTATAAGATGTTTAGCATTTTTATATGCTTTTTCAATGATGGAACATGTTTTACATTTACAATATACAGCAACATGGTATTATAATAATCCAATTATTATCTTAATGTCTGCTTATATTCTTTTATTCTTTATGGATATTCATTTTGAAAGTAAAATAATCAATGAATTAGCTAAAGCTGCTTTTACATGTTTTTTATTTCATGAATTCTTATTAAGACATATTAGGATTGAACAATTTGTTAATAGAGGTATTTTGGTTTTAATTGTACATCAATTAGGATCAGCATTAATTATTTATCTTATTTCATACATTGTTTATAAAATATATCATTTATGTTCACATTGGTTCTTTAAACTTATTGAACCTTACATTAATAAAATCAATATTTCAGTTGAAAAGGGGTAACACAGTTACCTCTTTTGCTTTTTAGAATAAAAAAATGTCGTTTGGTTTTAAATAAGGGGTATTGCATTTTAATAAGTCTATGAAATATTTATTGGGTGAGTAGAAATTTTAAAAAGATTTCTGTAGCATCAGCTCTTGTTGCAGCAACAACATTACCAACTACGATGGTTAGTGCATTAGAAACAAATGTGAAAAATGATTCTAATACACCTGTCACTTTAAGTAGTGAAAGACGTGGCTGGTATGAAGAGTATGGATACAAATATTATTATGATGATAATGGTGAATTACTTAAAGGGCTTCAAGAAATTGATGGGAATACGTATTATTTTTATAGCTATGATGGTCATATGGCATATTCTTCTTGGTATGATGAAGATACAATTACAGATAATGGGTTGATTGTCACTGTTAATAAAAGTGGTATTGTAACGAATTATGCAAATATTGTTGTTGGAGATTGGACACATTATAGGGATAAATGGTATTACTATGATGCTGATATGAATCCTTATATAGGAGTTAAAACAATTAATGGTGTAGAATATTATTTTAATTATGGACAATTAGCTGAATATTTGGATAAAGTTGTTACATCAGGAGATACACTTGCTTATGTAAGAGATGGAAAAGTTATTGAAAAAGCTAAATTTAAAGATAATGAATTGATTTATTTAAATGGCAATTGTTATTACTATTATTTAAATGATGCAGGTTATTATTATCCATATGATGGGGAATATACTGTAGATGGAAAATCTTTGTATTTTATTTATGGTATGCTTCAAACAAGTGACAGTGATGAAATATTAACTGATTATCGAAATGATTATCTTTATGCTTATAATAATAAAGGTGAAATTGTAGATAAGGTTAAGAGAGTAGCTGGATGGAATGAAATTGGAAATGATTGGTACTATGTTTCAAGTGAAATGAATTTTGTAGATGGTATTTATACTGTTAATGGAAAAGAATATTATTTTGAAAATGGTAGATTAATAAAATCTTCTAATGGAATATCTGTTGTTTCATCATATAGAGATGAAAATGATAAGATAGTAACTTATGTCATTGCATATAATAGCGAAGGTGTTGTTGTTGAAAAGAAAAAAGCAGTAGCTAATACTTGGATTCAACTTAGAGGAAAATGGTATTATTATGATAAAAACTTGAATGAAGCTGATGGTAAGATGACAACTGGATGGTTAGAAGAAAATGATTCTTGGTATTATCTAGATAAAGATGGTCAAAAAAATAACTGGTTGGTTAACATTAAATGGTAAAAAATATTACTTTGATAAAGAAGGAAAAATGGTTACAGGAACTGTAAACATTAATGGAAAAGATTATACATTTAATGAAAGTGGTGAATTAACTACTGGAACTACTGAAAAATCAGGATGGGTACAATCAGGCAAAAAATGGTATTACTATGATAATAACCAAAAAGTAACAGGATATCAAACAATCGAAGGAAAGAAATATTACCTCGATGCTAACGGAGTAATGCAAACAGGATGGTTCAAAGTCAATAATGAAGATTACTATGCATCAACAAGTGGAGAAATCAAAGCACAATGGGTAGGATCAGGAAATAACTGGTACTATGTAGAC
>OLOJ01002675.1_pt1 | contig 13924 bp, 9 predicted proteins | sample 1672251 | NCBI WGS metagenome assembly OLOJ01 (sample SAMEA3136664, study PRJEB25190) | human gut metagenome | biome: human gut; feature: human-associated habitat; material: faeces | place: Austria | collected 2013 | reverse complement strand
ACATGGGCCGCGGCGCCATCGTCATCGGCCTCGCCGCCGTCATCATCGGCGAGGTCATCTTCGGCAAGATCTTCACGAACTTCGGCCTCACGCTGCTGGCCGTTTCCATCGGCGCGATCATCTACTACATCGTGCTCCAGATCGTGCTGCAGCTCGGTCTGAACACCAACGACTTAAAGCTCATCACGGCGCTGATCGTGGCGGTCTTCCTCGCCATCCCCTACTGGAAGAGCAAGATGTTCCGCCGCAAGGTGCAGCCCCAGAGTGCAAAGAACGGAGGCAACGGCCATGCTTGAACTCAAGGAACTTTATAAGACCTTTAACCCCGGCACCATCAACGCCAAGACCGCGCTGAACGGCCTGAGTCTGACGCTGAACGACGGCGACTTCGTCACCGTCATCGGCGGCAACGGCGCGGGCAAGTCCACGATGCTCAACGCCACCGCCGGCACGTTCTTTGTCGACTCCGGCAAGGTCATCATCGACGGCTCCGACGTCACGAACCTGCCCGAGCACAAGCGCGCGGCATTCATCGGCCGCGTGTTCCAGGACCCGATGATGGGCACCGCCCCCTCGATGTGGATTGAAGAGAACCTCGCCCTCGCCGCCCGCCGCGGCCAGCGCCGCGGTCTTTCCTGGGGCGTGACGAAAGAAGAAAAGGAGCAGTACCGCGAGCTGCTCGGCGGTCTCGGCCTCGGCCTTGAGTCCCGCCTGACCACGAAGGTCTCGACGCTCTCCGGCGGCCAGCGCCAGGCGCTCACGCTGCTGATGGCAACGCTCAAGCGCCCCAAGCTGCTGCTGCTCGATGAGCACACCGCGGCACTCGACCCGAAGACCGCCGCCAAGGTCATGGAGCTCACCGACCGCATCGTGCGCGAGGGCCAGCTCACCACGCTGATGATCACGCACAACATGCGCGATGCCATTCAGTACGGCAACCGCCTCATCATGCTGCACGACGGCCACGTCATCCTCGACATTGCGGGCGAGGAGAAGAAGAAGCTGACCGTGCCCGATCTTCTTGAGCAGTTCACGAAGGCCAGCGGCGACGAGTTCGCCAACGACCGTGCGATCCTCTCCTAACGTTTTCTCTCTCCCCTATAAAGCACAAAAAGAGCTTGAATGCTTTGTTCAGGCTCTTTTCTTATCCTTTTTTACGCTTCCCGCAGCACGACCTCGACAATGCCGACATCGTCGGTATCGGGGTAGAAGTTCACTTGCCACGGCTCGGTGAAGCCGGTGTCGACCTCCTCCTGCACAGATCGTACCATGTCGCGGATGCCGTCACGGTCCGCGGTGAAGTACGTGAAGCGCACGGCGATGCGGCTGAGCGAACCCTCGCGCGCCGTCAGGCGCAGAAGGTCAGGCAGCGCCTCGGTGCTCGTCGCGGTGACAATGCCCGCCTGCTCCTCCGCCGTGCGGCGGTAGCCGAGGCGCACGTGCATCTCGTAATAGGCGCGCTCCTGCGTGTCGGTGTAGCTGATGTAGTCAAGAAGATACGCGCCCAGCGCCGTCTCCTCCTGCACTTCCTTACAGGCCTGCTCGGCCATGGCCGCGGCGTCTTCCTCGCTGTAAATACGCACAACGCCTTCCTCGCTGTGCTCGCCAAGGAGCAGCAGCAGCGCATTGACGAGGTCCTGATAGCTGTCGGCGCGCAGGGTGTCCGCACCCTCGTTTTCCCAGTAGACCTCGCTGTGCGGCGTGGAAACGCTGTAGGAACGCTCAAGCACGACGTTGCCGCCGCAGCCCGAGAGCGTCAGGCAGAGCGCCAGCGAAAGCGGAATGAACTTTTTGCGCACGGCGCTCCCTCCTTTTGGGCGAAATCTCTCTTTCTCAGTAGCCAAGCGGCTCGTCGACGAGCACGACCTCGGTCTCGCAGCTGCGGATGGCCTCCCACAGCACGACAAGACCGCGGCAGATGCGCTGCGGGCTCTTGCAGTCGTAGCAGCGGTCGCCGTTCACGGCACACGGCGTCTTCACGCCGAGGCGCTGCGCGTTTTTCGGTGCAGCAATGTTGCGGGCGCGCCAGAGCGCTTCGTCATAGGTCGGCGCGATCTTGTTGCTGCCGACGACGAACCACACCCTCTTGTGGCCATAGAGCGACGAGGACACACGGTTGCCCGTCCCGTCGATGTTGATGATCTCGCCCGTTTCGGCAAGGCCGTTGGCCGAGAGCAGGTAGTTGTCGCACGTCGAGGCGTTTTTGAGCACCTCGGCAGCGTTCATGCCGTCGGGCACGTTCCAGTGGCTGAACATCTTGTTGTGCTTGCCGAGGCTTTCAAAAAGCCCCATCTGAGAGAGCGTCATGCTGCCGCCGAACGACACGCTCTCTCCGTCGATCTGCGCGTTCAGATAGTCCGCCGCTTCCTTCGCCGTCGCGAAGGCAGCTACCTTGAAGCCGCGCTCTTTGAGATTCTTCTCCACCGTCGTAAGATCCATTCCTGCTTCCTCCTTGTATCCTGATATCCTTAGAGACCCTGCGGGTCGTATTCGCCAAAGCCCTCACCGAGCACCTCGCTCGCGTCGCAGACGATGAAAAAGGCGTCGGGGTCGAGCTCCTTGATATAGCGCTTGATCGAAACCGCTTCCTTCTTGCGGATGGCGCAGAACAGCAGCGGACGCTCCGCGCCCGTGTAGCCGCCCTTGCCGTTCAGGAGCGTCACGCCCATGTCGCGCCGCAGCATCTCCTGCATGATCTCCTCATACTTGTCGCTGATGATGTAGGCGACCTTCGCCGTGTTCTGACCGTAGACGACCAGATCGAGCACCTTCGTCGTGATATAGAGCGCGAGCGCGCCGTAGAGCGCGTTGTTGAGGCTGTGGAACACCGCGGCGTAGATCAGAATGATCGTCAAGTCGATGCCGAGGCAGATGTTGCCGATTGACAGCCGTTCAACGTGCGACCGTACGATCCACGCGCCGAGCTCCGAGCCGCCCGTCGTCGTCTCCTCGCGGAACAGCAGGCCCGAGGCGATGCCGAGCGTCACGCCGCCGTACAGGCACGCAAGCAGCGGGTCCATGGGCGCAAACTCGTGGATGGCCGCGACAACGTCGATCAAAATGGAGCTCAGCGTCATCGTGTAGATGGACTTGCACAAAAATGCGAAGCCGAATTTTTTAAGTCCCACGATAAAAAGCGGCACATTGAGCACGATGACCATCGTACCGACCGGCAGAATGGGTGCAAAAAAGTTAATGATCTGCGAAATACCCGTAAAGCCGCCGACCGTAAAGCCATTCGGTGCATAGAACCAATCGAACGACAAGGCATACAGCACGCAGGCAAGCGTGACAATGATATAGCTTTTCACCTGCTCGCGCAGTTTTTTATTTTTCATAAATTTTCTCCCCTCATATGTTTCTCTCAGGCTTCCGACGTCAAATCAGCGAGAGCTGCTTGTCGTCGCTGTCCTCCGTCTTGAGCAGCGCGCCCGTCGCTGGAATGCTGCGGCCGCGGTAGCGGGCAAGGTCGGTGATGCCGGTCTCCTCCGGGAAGCGCACCGTGTCGAGCACGTACTTCTTTTTGAGCGTCAAAAGCGCGACGCCCTGCGTCGTGCGCGTCGTCTTCACACCAAGAAGCGCCGTGTTGACGATCAGCACGCGCGGCTCTGTCGAATAGACGGCGATCTCGCGGTCTTCCTTGAGATGCAACAGCGCTTTGAGCGGGCTCTTGTCGCTGTAAGCGCCGGTCAGGCGGCGGCGGTTCGAGGTCGTCTTGTAGGCGGACAGCTCGACCTTCGCGGCCTTGCCGTTTTCAAAGAAGAAGATCATATAGCCGCTGTAATCGCCCGGCAGCACCATGCCCATGACGCTCTCGCCCTCGTCCATGCCGAGCTTGGCGGGCAGGTAATCGCCCAGCTGGCTCGCCTTGCCGTCGGCAAAGTCGCTCGCGCGCGTCTTGTAGACCTGCGCCTTATCGGTGAAGAACATCAGCTCGGCGGCGTTGGAGCTCTCCACGCTCATGCTGAGCGCGTCGTCCTCCTTGAACTTCTGCTCGCCGGACATGCGCAGCGACTGCGGCGTGATCTTTTTAAAGTACCCGTGCTGCGACAAAAACAGCGTCACGGGATAGTCCTCGATGGCGTCCTCCTCGCTCTCGGCGTCCTCGGCATAGTCGTAGAGGATGCCGGTGCGGCGGGGCTCGGCGTACTTTTTGCGCACGTCCTCAAGTTCGCTGACGATGATCTTGCGGATGCGTGACGGGCGCGCAAGCGTATCCTCGAGGTCTTCGATCTCCGCCTCGAGCGATGCCGTCTCCTCCACGCGCTTCAGGATATACTCGCGGTTGATATTGCGCAGCTTGATCTCGGCGACGTATTCCGCCTGGATCTGGTCGATGCCGAAGCCGATCATCAGGTTCGGCACGACGTCGGCTTCCTTCTCCGTCTCGCGGATGATCTTGATGGCCTTGTCGATGTCGAGCAGGATCTTTTTAAGGCCCTTTAAGAGGTGCAACTTGTCCTGCCGCTTTTTGAGCACGAAGTACACGCGGCGCTTGACGCTCTCGGTGCGCCACGCGCACCACTCGTCTAAAAGCTCGCGCACGCCCATCACGCGCGGCATGCCGCCGATCAGGACGTTGAAGTTGCACGACGCCGTATCCTGCAGTGTCGTCGCCTTGAAGAGCTTCTGCATCAGCTTGTCGGGGTCGGCACCGCGCTTTAAGTCGATCGTCAGCTTGAGGCCGGAGAGATCGGTCTCGTCACGCATGTCGGAAATTTCCTTGACCTTGCCCGCCTTGATGAGTTCGGCGACCTTGTCCATGATGGCCTCAGTCGTGGTGGTGTAGGGAATTTCATAAATTTCGATGAGATTTTCTTTTTTGTCGTAGCGCCAGCGGGCGCGCACCTTCACGCCGCCGCGGCCGGTGTTGTAGATGTCCTCGATGGCGCGCGGGTCGTACAGGACCTCGCCGCCGGTCGGGAAGTCGGGCGCGAGCAGCGTCTCGCTGATGCGCACCTCGGGATTTTTCAAAAAGGCGATCGTCGTGTCGCAGACCTCGCCCAAGTTAAAGCCGCACAGCTGGCTCGCCATGCCGACCGCGATGCCCTGGTTGGCCGAGACCAGGATATTCGGGAACGTTGTTGGCAGCAGCGCCGGCTCTTTCATCGAGTTATCGTAGTTGTCGACAAAATCAACGGTATCAGAGTCGATGTCGCGGAAGAGTTCGGCGCAGATGGGCGCGAGCTTCGCCTCGGTGTATCGGCTGGCCGCCCACGCCATGTCGCGCGAATAGACCTTGCCGAAGTTGCCCTTCGAGTCGACGAACGGGTGCAGCAGCGCGCCGTAGCCCTTGGAAAGGCGCACCATCGTGTCGTAGATCGCGGCGTCGCCATGGGGGTTTAAGCGCATCGTCTGTCCGACGATATTCGCGCTCTTCGTGCGCGCGCCGGTGAGAAGCCCCATCTTGTACATCGTGTAAAGGAGCTTTCGGTGCGAGGGCTTGAAACCGTCGATCTCCGGAATGGCGCGCGAAACGATGACGGACATCGCGTAGGGCATGTAGTTCGTTTCCAGCGTCTCGGTGATATTCTGCTCCACCACATCCGCGTGGAGGCCCATGACGTTCGGGTCCGCGCGGCGGTGGGTCTGCTTGGGTGTTTTGTCGCTTTTCTTCATTCGGTTACCTCAAAATCGCTCCGACGGCAATATGGCCGCCGGTCATACTATTTCTAATATATCCTATCACACTTTTTTATGCTCTGCAACACCGCGGAGGAAGAGAAAATTGCCGCAAAACGCCATTTTTTCGCCAAAGGCGCACAAAACCGGCGCGGCAGCGCATATTGGCAAAATCGCGGCGCAGAGTGTACAATGCAGATACCCCAACAGGTATGGAGGTCAAACGATGAAACAGTGTATGGACGCCGACAATCTGCACCGTCGGCTCAAAAAGATCATCGGTCAGGTGCAGACCATTGACCGCATGGTGGACGAGGACGTCCCTTGCGAGGATATTCTTGCGCAGATCAATACGGCCAAATCCGCGCTGCACGGCTGCGGCAAGGTCGTGCTTGAGGGACACATCAAGCACTGCGTGCGCGACGGCATCGAGCACGGCGACGCGGACAAAACGATCGAGAACTTTACGAAGGCGGTCGAGCGCTTTTCGAACATGGGCTGGGCAGGAGATAAACCCTCTCACGCGCTCGTTTTCAGTAGAATTGCACGAAAGAAGAGAAGCAGTTTTGTGCTGCTTCTCTCTTTTTGCGCGCTTTATAACCTATACCCCCATATATATAATAAGCCCATACCCCCTATGGTACAGAAAGGAGTCACTTCCGTGAAACTGGCAATGGAAAAGCTGGAGCATTTTTTAGAGCTGGGCGGCACAAAAAAAGATATCACACTGCTCGTGATCTCCGGCATCGCGCTGATCGCGTCGGTCTGCATCGGCGAAGACTTCACCGCGGGTGAGGTCGCGTTCATCATGCAGCTCGGCGGTCTTCTCGAAGAGCTGACCGTCGCCCGCGTGGGCAGCGACATCGCCGTGGACGCTGCGGATATCGCGCTCGTCGACGACGAGGTCAAGGAGCTGCCGCACCTCATCGCGCTCTCCAAGCGCATGATGCGCACCATCAAGCTCAATATAACATTCTCGCTCACGCTCAACTTCATCGCCATCGTGCTCGCCATCACCGGCACACTGAACCCTGTTGTCGGCGCGCTGGTCCATAACGCAGGCAGCGTGCTTGTCATCACAAACTCGGCCCTGCTGCTAAAATGGAGGCAAACCGCCTCGCAGAGTTTCGCGTCCGCAGACGCGAAATCTGTTTGATCGTAAATTTCGACGACAGACGCGTCGGAATTTACTCTTTGCGCGGAGCGTGTGTCGCAGCCGCGCCGCGAGCGGCAAGGCACGAAGCACGGCGAATCCTTTTCAAAAAGAGTGGATTGCAAAATTGCAATCCACCCTTTTTGATTTTCTTTTATTTTCTGCGCCAGACAGAGGGCATTAAGAGGACAAGCAGCGGCATGATCTCAAGACGGCCGAGCAGCATGATGGCGCTCATCGTGAGCTTGCTGATGCCGGAGAGGAAGCCGAAGTTGCATGTCGGTCCCACTGCGCCAAGGCCCGGGCCCACGTTGCTGATGGCCGTGAGCGAGGCGGTGAACGCCGCGGTAAAGTCGATGTTGTCAAGCGACAAAATCAGCGTGCCAAGCAGCAAAATCGAGATATAGGTGAAGAAGAAGACCGAAACGGACGAGACGGTCTCCTCCGTCACGCGATGTCCGTCGAGCGTGATGGGGCGCACCTCGCGCGAGTGCATCACGCGCCGTAGATCACGCCGCAGCGACTTGCACAAAAGCACGATGCGCGAGACCTTGACGCCGCCCGCCGTAGAGCCCGCGCAGCCGCCGAAAAGCATCACCAGCACGAGGATACAGCGGCAGAACTGCGGCCAGAGGTCAAAATCCTCCGTGCAGTAGCCAGTCGTTGAAATGAGCGTTGTTACCTGAAAGGCCGCATTCTCGATGGCCGAGCCGATGTCGCGCCCCGTGCGCACGATCAGGTCCGCCGCGATCATCGCCGACGCGCTGACCACGACCAGCGAGTAAACGCGCAGCTCCTCGCTCTTGAGCGCCTCGCGGAAGCGGCGCGTCACGCAGAGGTAGAGGAGCGTAAAGTTCACGCTTGCGGCAAACATGAAGAAAATGAGGATCCAGTTGACAAGATGCGACTGATAATACGCGATGCTCGCATCCCGGATGGAAAAGCCGCCGGTAGAGATCGTCGTCAGCGCCGTGGTGATCGCATCGAACAGCGGGAGGCCCGCAATGCGCAGCAGCAGCGCCTCCGCCACGGTGAGCGCGATGTAGATGCGGTACAGGATGCGCGCCGTCTCACCCGTGCGGGGGCGGAGCTTTGTGCTGATGGGGCCGGGGGATTCTGCTTTCATCAGGTTCACGCTGCCCTCGCTGAGCTTGGGCAGCAGCGCCAGCATCAAAACGAGGATACCCATGCCGCCCATCCACTGCGTGAGCGCGCGCCAGAATTGGATGCCCTGCGGCAGCGACGCAGGCGACGGGAAGATGGACGCGCCGGTCGTCGTCAGGCCGGAGACGGTCTCGAAAATGGCGTCGATAAAGCTGCAGCTGCCGCTGAAAAAATACGGCAGCGCGCCGAACACGCTCAGCGCGATCCAGCACAGTGCCACGCAGACAAAGCCGTCGCGCGTCTGGAGCCGCGCGTTGTCCGCGCGGATGAGCGAGAGCAGCACTCCCACGCCGCCGCAGATAAGCAGCGCGTACAAAAAGGCCCTCTGGTCAACACCACCGCCGAACACGCTCAGCAGCAGCGGCGGGATCATACAAAGCGCCTCGATACAGAGAATGACGCCCACGATTCTGAGAATAAGATTTTGGTTCATAATGAAACTTCCTTGCCGCAAGCAGCCGGCACATCAGCCGAGAATATCGTTGAGGTCCTGCAAAAAGAGCTTTTTCGCCACCACGATCACGCGGTCACCCGCATGGATCTGGGAATGGCCGTTCGGGATCTCCATCCGGCCGTTGTGCACGATGGCCGCAACGAGCAGGCCGTTTCGAAAATGCAGGTCGCTGAGCGGCCGGTCGAGAAAGTGCGTGGCACTCGTCGCGGTGAATTCGACCGCCTCGATCGCGCCACCGAGGATATAGTGCAGGCTCTCCACCGCGCTGCCCTGCGAGTTGGCAAGGCCGCGGACGTAACTTGAGATCTGGCTTGCAATGATGGCCTTGGGCGAGATGACCGTGTCGAGGCCCGTGAGGTTCACGATGTCGAGATACCCCATGCGCGACATCTTCGGCACGACCTTTTTCACGCCGTAGCGCTTCGCCGTGAGCGCCATGAGGAGGTTTTCCTCATCGCGGTCCGTCACAGCGATGAACGCGTCGCAGTGGAAGATACCCTCGGATTCGAGCAGGTCGTGATTCGTGCCGTCGCCGTGGATGACGGTGACTTTCGGCAGCTTTTCCGCGAGCGTGAGACATTTGGCCTCGTCCTTTTCCACGATCGTCACGTGCGTGCCGATGTCGGTGAGCACCCAGGCAAGGTACTGTGCGATGCGGCTGCCGCCAAGGATGCTCACGCGGCGGATGGGCGCCATGGCCCTGCCCATCGAGCGCAGCACGCGCGTCGTCTCCGCGGGCGTGCCGATGACGTACACGCGGTCGCCCGTCTGCGGGACGAACGAGCCGTTCGGCACGATGACCTCTTCCCCGCGCTTGGCCGCGCACATGAGGATGCTGTTGGGATTTTCGCGGTTGTAGTCGATGAGGGACTTGCCGACAAGGCTGTCGCTCTCTTCGGTCTGAAAGCCGATGAGCTCGACAAGTCCGCTGGCAAACGTCTCCACGCTGAACGCAGACGGCACGCGCAGAATGCGCGAAATTTCCTGCGCGGCGGCATTTTCGGGGTTGATGATCATATCAAGCCCGATCTCGCGGCGCAGGATCGGTGCATCGCGGAAATACTCGGGGTTGCGTACGCGGGCGACCGTGTGCTTCGCGCCGAGCTTTTTCGCCATCAGGCAGCAGATGAGGTTGACCTCGTCGTTTTCCGAAACGGCGATGAGAAGGTCCGCCTCGCGCACGCCCGCCTCCAAAAGGGCGCTGGCGCTCGCGCCGTTGCCCTCCACACACATGACGTCGAGCATGGAGTCAACGTGGTCGAGCACGGCGTTGTTGCGGTCGATGACGACCAGATCGTGGTTTTCGCCCGTCATCTGCTCGGCGATGGCGTAGCCGACCTTACCGATACCGACAATGATGATTTTCATTTCTGTGTTTCTCCTAAATTCTCTTCGGCTTCCGCCGTGTGCTGCTTACGCAGCACCATCAAAACGCTGTTGAATTCCGCCCCCATGATCAGCATGACCGAGGCGAGATACAGCCACAAAAGCAATACGATCACCGCGCCGAGCGTGCCGTAAATGACGGAGTAGCGCGCGATGTTTTCAACATAATACGAAAAAAGGAATGACAATACGAGCCACATCACGAGCGAGAACACCGCGCCCGGCCAGATACGGTTCATCCGGTGCGACTCCTGCGCAAGGCCGTACATCATCGCGATGAGGAAGAATACGATGCCGCCGATGATAACAAAGCGCAGGCTCGACCACAGGCGGATAAAGCCGTCGCTCAGCGTGATATAGGCCGACAGGTGGCTCGACACGTAGTTCAGCACCCGCCCGCCGACGACGGACAGTCCGATGGACAAAACGACCATTAAAATCAGGCTCAGCGTATAAAGCAGGAGCTTGAGCTGATAGCGCAAAAACTGCGTGGGCCGGTGCTCGCCGTAGGCCCGGCGGACAGAGCCCAGAAGCGAGCTTGCCGCGCGGTAAGGAAAGTAAATGGAAAAAATCAGTGAGAACCACAAAAGCCGTGGGCTTGAATCGCGGCTGACATAAGTGAAATACTGCTCGATGATCTCGAGCGCCTCCTGCGGGATGAATGCGCGAATTTCATACAGAAAGCCGCTGATATCCACGGACATGATGCCGACTAAGTTGCTCAAAAAGATCAAAAGCGGGAAAAGCGCAAACAAAAGGTAGTATGTGAGCGCCGCACTGTCGCGGCCGACATGATGATCGAAGTACCGCCTGACCATCAGGTAGATGCCTTTCAAAAAGCGGTGCCGGTCAAGATACTGCTGCAAGGGCGATGCTCACCTCCTCAAAAGTCGATTTCTCTTTAATTTATGTAGTATAGCACAGCCCATTACGAAAGGGAAGCGCAAAAGCGCACCATGACATACTTTTTACAGAAATAAAGCCGGAAAAGGGGTTGACAGCACGGGAAAATGTGCATAATATAGTGCCGTTAAGTTCATACATCGTCCGGTAGGTAAGGCTACCACAAGGATACGGACTGCTGCCGCGGAGTAGTGGAGACACTATGAGAGGGTTTGAACAGGTTGCATCGAAAGCAAGGTGCCATCTAATGCAGTTTCACCGCCTCGTGATGCTAAAGCTTGAACGGTAAGGAAACTTTTCGCCAGGGGCGGGTGTTTCTTGATTGTCGCTCCCATAGCCGCGTCGCCGGACGCAGGATATGGGGGATTTTTTTATCGCAAAATTCACCTGAACACTTTGATTTGGCACTATCTTCAGAAAGGAGGAGTCGGTATGGTCGGCTTTGAAGAAATGCGCGACGAACTGCTGGAAAGAATCGAGGATCTGCTCAAGCGAAAACAATATACCGCGCTGCGCGACCTGCTTGCAGACCTGGAGCCCGCGGATATCGCCTCGCTTTTTGAAGATTTGGACGAGGACAGCATTCCCCTTTTGTTCCGGCTCCTTCCCAAAGAGCCCGCGGCGGAGGTGTTCGTCGAGCTCGATCCCGACGCGCAGGAGATGCTGATCCGCGGCTTTTCGAACACCGAGCTCAAAGAGGTCCTTGACGAGCTGTATCTGGACGATGCGGTCGACATCGTGGAGGAAATGCCCGCGAACGTCGTCAAGCGCATCTTAAAGCACGCGGACCCCGACACGCGCAAGAGCATCAATGAAATTCTCAAATACCCCGACGACAGCGCGGGCGCGCTGATGACGACGGAGTTTGTCGACTTAAAGCGCGATATGACCGTCGAGGACGCGCTCAAGCGTATCCGCCGCACCGGTACGGACAAAGAGACCATCAACGTCTGCTATGTCGTCGATCCGGCGCGCAAGCTGCAGGGTATCGTCTCGCTGCGAACGATCCTCCTCTCCGATGAGGACGACACCATCGACGAGATCATGGAGACGCACGTCATCTCTGTCTCCACGCTCGAGGATAAAGAGGACGTTGCGCAGACCTTCTCGAAGTACAACTTCATCGCCCTTCCGGTCGTCGACAAGGAAGACCGCCTCGTCGGCATCATCACGGTCGACGACGCCATCGACGTCATGGAAGAGGAGACGACCGAGGATATCGAAAAGATGGCGGCTATGCTGCCGACGGATAAGCCATACCTCAAGACGAGCGTCTGGGATACGTACAAGTCCCGTATCCCCTGGCTGCTGCTTCTGATGGTCTCGGCCACGTTCACCGGCCAGATCATCGCCCGCTTTGAAGACGCGCTCAGCGCGTTCGCCATTCTGACGGCTTATATCCCGATGCTGATGGACACGGGCGGTAACTGCGGCTCACAGGCGAGCGTCACGGTCATCCGTGGCATCTCGCTCGACGAGATCGAATTTTCCGACCTCTTCCGCGTCATCTGGAAGGAGATCCGCGTGGCGGTCGTCTGCGGCGCCACGCTTGCCGCAGCGAATTTCGTCAAGCTCATGCTTGTCGACAAGATGATCTTCGGCAATCCCATCACCATCACGGTCGCGCTCGTCATCTGCCTGACGCTCGTGGTCACAGTGTTCGCAGCCAAGGTCGTGGGCTGCACGCTGCCGCTGCTCGCCAAGAAGATCGGCTTCGACCCCGCGGTCATGGCCTCGCCGTTCATCACGACGGTCGTGGACGCCATCTCGCTGATGATCTACTTCAACTTTGCCTCGCTTCTTCTCGGAATCTGATAAAAATACGAAAAACTCTTTTCAATCGCGCATGAACTGTGTTATGATGCAAGTTGTATGGCATTGTGCAACAGTAAAGGGCGGCTGTGCCACGCACAGCCGCCTTCTTTTTTTTCCATGATACATGGGAAATCAGTCAAAATCAATAAAAAAATTCCATTCGGCGGGAAGAAACAATCCCGTCCGTTCGTCATGTAAGCAAAGGCCGCATGAAGGCGTCATCTGTTGCATAAAGCTTGGAAACGTGGTAAGATGGTCGCCGTATAATGGATGAAGTGAATGAAAGGGTAAATTCTTTACGGAGGGAATCAGGATGGAAGTCAGAAATATAAAACGCAGACTGGCTATGGTGCTTTGCGTATGTATCCTCTGCGCGTCGGCGATGCCTGCCGCGCTGGCGGAGGATGTCGTGCAGGTGCAGGCGGCGACGCCGTCGGAAGCAAAGCCTGAGCTGGCTCAGATGACGATCAGCGGCGCATCCGGAAGTGCCGGTACGCTGACGCTGAGCGTCAAGGGTACAGCGGGCAAAAAGGTCAAGGTCACGCTTTACACCATGGATGAAACAGAACTGGACAACAGGACGATTACGCTGGAGGGTGGGAGCGGAAGCGTCCAGTTTACCGGTCTTTCTGCCGGTACATATGCCGCAGACGTTCAGTATTATGACGAGGCAAGCGGAAACTACACCGGAAAGGGTGCGGCGTTTGTCGAGAACCTGAACGTTGCCGCGCCGGAAAGCGCAGAGAAGCCGCCCGTAGAGGTAGAAACGCCTCAACCGACGGAGAAGCCGCCCGTGGAGGTAGAAACGCCTCAGCCGACGGAGAAGCCGCCTGTAGAGATTGTGACGCCCGAACCGACTCAGCAGCCGACCCCTCAGCCGACGGCGAATCAGTTTACGGCCGCGCTGTATCCGGGCGAAGGCAAGCTGGATGTGGATGTTTACGGCGGCAGCGATTTGGAGCTGACCGTTACGCTCACGAAGCCGGATGGAAGCGTGGAGACCCGCACGATTCAGCATGGCGCGGGCATCGTCAGCTTCACCAATCTGGCGACGGGCAATTACAAGGTCAAGGTCGATTATACGACGCCTGTCTTTAACGTTCAGGCGTATAACGCGAGTGCGGATGTCACCGCGGCGGGTGCGCCGACGCCTGCTCCTTCTCAGATTGAAGCGACGGCTTCTGTCAGCGGACAGACCCTGAATGTGACCATCACCAACGCCGAGGATAAGGAAATGGTCGCCACGATTATCGACGCGGCGGGCAAGACGCAGACGGCGAAGGTCAATGCCGGTCAGGCGGTGTTTACCGAGCTGGCGGCGGGCAGCTATACGCTGGTCATCGCCTATACGGATTCTTCCGCCGGAAGCAAGACGATCACCGGCATCACGGTGGAAAGCAAGGCTTCCGCGCAGGCAGATCGGAAGA
>OLOJ01002667.1_pt1 | contig 13959 bp, 14 predicted proteins | sample 1672251 | NCBI WGS metagenome assembly OLOJ01 (sample SAMEA3136664, study PRJEB25190) | human gut metagenome | biome: human gut; feature: human-associated habitat; material: faeces | place: Austria | collected 2013 | reverse complement strand
AAAAGGTGCGGGGCCGTTTTCTTATATTTATAATATAATTTTGTCGATATCTTCCCTTTTTCTCCCGCCGCGCAGGAACAAATCATCCGGTTTTTCCGTCAAAAAGGAAAAATAAAAAAATTTTACGGTTTCGTGAAGCATTTTGCCGGAAATTGCGTCTATTCAAGTAGAAACACTTTTTCACGAGGAAAGGAGGCGCTGCACGATGGAAGACGCGCAGATCATCGAGCTGTTCTTTGCGCGCTCGGAGGATTCCATCAGCGAGCTGGACAAGAAATACGGCAAGCTCTGCCACAAGCTCGCGGACAACATCCTTGCAAGCGCGCAGGATGCGGAGGAGTGCGTGAACGATGCGTACTTAAGCACCTGGAACGCGATCCCGCCGCAGCGTCCGGAATCGCTTCCGGCGTTTGTCGGCACGCTCGTCCGCCGCTGTTCGATCACGCGCTATCGTGCCAACACGGCAATGAAACGAAACAGCCATTACGATATGTGCATGGAGGAGCTTGAAACGTTCCTCGCTTCGCCCCAGCAGGCGATGGAGGAGCACTATGCGGCCAGAGAGCTCGCCGCCGCGATCGAGCGCTTTCTTGACACGCAGAGCAAGGAAAACCGTGTGCTCTTCATGCGCCGCTACTGGTACGCCGACAGCTTTGCCGAGATCGGCAAGCTCCTCGGCATCACCGAGGGCAACGCCCGATTGCGCCTGACGCGTATGCGCAAGCAGCTCAAGACCTATCTGACTGAACAGGAGGTGCTGGTATGACACCCGAGCTTTTTTCCGACGCCATGAACGAGATCGGCGAGAAATACGTCGAAGAGGCCCTGACCTACAAGCGCCCCGCGCAGCGGAGCTTCTGGAGCAAGCTCGCCAAGCGCGCGGCCATGGTCGCTCTGGTCGCTCTGCTCGCGCTCAGCGGCTTTGCCGCCGCCAGTCCCGCCGCGCGGGCCGCTATGATCCACTGGGTGGAAACGTGGACGGGCTCGCAGGTCTCCTATGAATACGCGGGCGACGCCCCCACCGGCGAGCTGCCGTTCTACGCGATCACCGCCCTGCCGGATGGCTACACGCTGGACGAAGATATGAGCTACGAGGACTCCGGCTTCCGTCAGCTCTGCTATCGGAGCGGCGACGACCTCATCCTTTTCAGCTATATCTACATGCAGGACGATTCGTTCAGCTATTACGACATGGGCGAAGACACCGAAATTTCCGAGGTCACCGTCAACGGCTGCAAGGGCAAGTTCTTCCTTGCGAGTGATCCGTCGCTGTGGAGCACGCTCGAGTGGATCGACGAGGAGAGCAATCTCCACTTCTCGCTCGATGCCAGCGGCGATGAAGCCGTCCTGCGCGCTCTGGCCGAGAGCGTGGCGGTCACGGAGAAGACCGTCGATCTTTCCGACGGCGATGAAGACGAGAATATTCTCACCTTTGATGACATAGAGGGGAAAAAGCTCCCCGACGAGGAGGCGAAACCGTGAACGATTATCTTGTGTGGGTGGATACCTCCACCAAAATTGCCTCGTTCCACGAGGTCGAGGCAAGCGACCTGCTGCACTTTGAGCAGTACGAAAACTTTATGAACTACCTTGCCTCCCTTACCGCGCAGGGATACCGCTTCCAGTGAGCGTGACCGTATTTCAAATTGAGAGAGAAATAAAAAGCGAGAGAACAAGAGAGGAGAACCGCCATGATGGAAAATAACCCGACGCCAAGCCCCGAGCCCGTCCCCGAAGCCTCCCCCATTGCCGTTCCCGTCCCCGCAGAAAGCGCTGTTACTCCCCCGCCCGCGCCGCCGGTCATCCCCCTGCGCGAGAGGCCAAACGCGCCGCTGCTGCACAAGGGGTTCCAGAACCTCTTCCGCCTCGGCATCGCCAATATCGTCATCAATCTTTTGAACAACACCTTTAAGCTCGGCGACAAGATCCCGGCGCTCGGCATCGTGCTGAGTGCGATGTCGTTTGCGGTCAGCGTTCTCGCGTTCGTTGTGCTCTGGAAGCTGAGCGCGGCCGTCCCCCGCTTCCGCAAGGCCGTGTACTTTAATCTTCTGCCGCTGATCGCGCTGCCGTTCGTTGCGCTTCTCGATGCGCCAAGCGTACAGGAGTGGATAACGGCATCGGACGTCTCCGCGATTCTGGTCGTTCTGATCATTCTGCTGGGATTGATCTTCCTGTTTGCCACACTTGCGGCGTACCACCAGCTCACCGCCTGCGCCGAAGCGTTTGACGGCGCAGACGACGCGATGGCGGCAAAATGGCGTTCACTCTGCACCTGGCAGGTCGTGGTCATCGGCTGCTTCGGTGCATTCCTTACCCTGCTCCTGCTTTTGGGTCTGTCATCTGCTTCCTTCTTCTACTTCTACAACGGCGGCATGATCGTCCTGCTCCTGTTCATTCTCGCCATTGCCATCGCTCTGGGCGTGGTCGAGATCATAGAGCTCGTGTACCTCAACCGCAGCGCCAAGCTGTACGAGTAAACGTCAACCATCACAAAACGGAAAGGAGTATGTTATGTCTACCATCAACAAGACTTTTCTGCGCGTCCTGCTTGCCATCGCCTGCTGCATCGCGCTCGCGTTCAGTCTGCTGCCGCAGGCCGATGCCGCAATGCGCGCCAACGTCGTCACTGCCAAGGTGACGCTCAACGGGCAGGTCATCGACAACAAAAACGCCAAGTATCCCCTGCTGTCCTACAGCAACATCACCTACTTTCCCATGACCTATCACTTAAGCCGCTTCATGGGCGTGGAGACCGACTGGAACAATGCATCTAAGTCGCTCAATATCACCGCCGGCGGCGCGCAGAGCGCTTACGTCGCCGAACCCGGCAAAGCGCCCAGAGGCAGCGTCTCCGTCACACTGCCGTCGTACAAGGTTTACATAAACAGCGCACTGAGCAACGACGTTGACGATACCTGGCCAATCTTCAACTACAACGGCGTGACGTACTTCCCGCTGACGTTCCGCTATGCGTACGAGTCCTTCGGCTGGGGCTATCAGTGGGACGCTGAAAACGGCCTGCGCATTGACACGACCTCCGCCCCCGCCCGCGTGCCGACCGAGCCGAACACCGGCGACACTGCGCTCGACAAGGCGCTCACGATTCTCAATAACAGCTACGCCGCAGGCGGCAAATACCGCGGCACGCTCGAAAGCGGCGGCAAAAAGACGAGTTTTGACGCCGCGCTTGAAGTCGCCAACATGTCAGACGTCAGTCTGGTATACTTCACCGCCGAGCCGTTCCCATTTTTTGAAAACGGCGCTGCCTATTCCGTCAACTACTATCCCAAAAATGGCGGTTTCGTCAGCGAGCCGCTGATCGGTTACCGCGGCACGAGCTCTCACCCGGCTATTCCGTATGAAACGGACACGTCCGCCGAATCGTTCTACATTGGCAAGTGCTTTGTCAATTGCCAGTTCACCGGCGCACGCAGCAAACACATCACGGACTTCAAGCGCACCGCCGCTGCGGGCAGCGCAGAGACCTGGATGCTGACCGTCTCCTATGAAGACGACAGCTTCACCGGCTACACCGCCGAACTCAGCGTCGACACGGCCAAGAGCGCCGTGACGCAGCTCATCCTCCGCACAGCAAACTACACCCTGACCATGATGCCCGCGTAACGGGGTTCCCCTCCCCGCCGCGGCGCAAAAAAGAAGGACTTCACGCATTGCGTGAAGTCCTTCTTTTTATCTCTTTTCAGTTTGCGAGGTACTTTTCGCGTTCGCCTTCCGGCACGAGCGCGCCGCCCGTCGCCCAGACGATGTGCGCGGCATTCTCCCAGTGCGCGCCAAGGCCGCTGCTTTCGAGATAATCCGTCATCTTGGACAGCTCCACCGCACCGGCAAAGCCCGCGCAGGCGGACGGCTCGACAAAAAGTCTCTCCGTCTCGTGCAGGGCGTGAAGGTCTGTGAACAGATGCTCGTCCGACACCGTGAAGCCGCCGCTAACGATCGCCTTGACCGTCTCCCCCACGAAGCCCGAGGGGCGGCTGACGGCGAGTCCGTCCGCCGCGGTGCGGCCCGTCAGGCCGATATCCTGCACGCAGATCGCATTCTGCAAGCCACTGGCGAGGCCGAGCAGCATGCACGGCGCTTCCACCGGCTCAGCGAAGTAGACGTGTGCCGCGTCGCCGAACTCCTGCTTCAAGCCAAAGCAGATACCGCCCGGCGCGCCGCCGACGCCGCAGGGAATGTAAACGAGCAGCGGGTGCTCCTCGTCGACCGCGATGTTCTGCTCGGCGAACTGTGCCTTGAGCCGCCGCGCAGCCACAGCGTAGCCGAGGAAGAGGTCGACAGAGTTTTCATCGTCGATAAAATAGCTTCTCGGGTCCTCCGCCGCGCGCTCGCGGCCCTTCTGCACGGCGTAGGAGTAGTCCGCGCCGTATTCGAGCACCGTTACGCCCTTTGCGCGCAGCAGGTCCTTTTTCCACTGCCGCGCGTCCGCGCTCATGTGGACCGTGACCCTGTAGCCGAGCGCCGCGCCCATGATGCCGATGCTCAAGCCCAAATTACCCGTCGAGCCGACGTGCAGCTCATACTGCGAGAAAAAGTTGCGGAACGCGCGCGTGGCAAACACGCTGTAATCATCGCGCATCTCGACCAGCCGGTTCGCAAGCGCTAAGTCCTCCGTGTGCTTGAGCACCGCGTAGCAGCCGCCGCGCGCCTTGACGCTGCCCGCGACGGGCAGGTCGCTGTCGCGCTTCAAGAAGAGCTTGCCTGCAAGCTGCGCACCTTCATTTTCGTTGAGCCATGCGCGCATATGCTCGATCTCCGTCAGCGGCGATTCGATGAGGCCGCGATCAGCCGCGGTCTCGGGAAATACCTTCTTGATGAACGGAGCGAAACGCTCCAGCCGCGCCTCGGCATCGTCGACGTCCGTGCGCGTGAGCGGCAGCGCAGCGAGTGCGGCGTCCGCGCTCCCGACATTCGGGTTCATCCAGGCGCTCTCATGGCGCAGCTGCAATTCCCTGACAAATTCCTTACTGTTGAGCATTATTTCCACTCCTGTTCTTCCGTAATGTACTGCTGGGTGCCGCGGTAGATGCGCACCGTGCGCTCGCGGTAGAGCTCCATGACCGCCTGCGCCAGCAGCGCCGGGTCATGGCGGGCGTAGCCGCCCTGCGCCGAGAGCAGCGGGTATTCCGCGAGCGCGATTCCCAGCGCCGCAATGCGCTCGCGGTCGACGCGCAGCAGCTCCGCGTCCTCTTCACTGTATCGCGCGGCGAGCCCGCGCGGGATGGGCGCATTGTTGGCAAGGCAGAGGTCGACGATCCCTCCCGCCCGTGACGCTGCAGGGCTTCCAGATGATCGGCAGCGGTGTAGCCCTCGGTCTCGCCGTCCTGCGTCATGATATTGCAGATGTAAAACTTCTGCGCGTGCGACGCGCGGATCGTGTCGGCCACGCCGTCGACGAGCAGGTTCGGGATCACGCTCGTATAAAGGCTTCCCGGGCCGAGCAGGATGAGGTCGGCCTCCGAAATAGCGCGGAGCGCGTCGGGCAGCGCCTTCGGGCGCTCCGGCACGAGCGAAACATGGTGGATACGGCAGTCCTGCTGCTTTTTCGCGTTGAAGATGTGCGATTCGCCCACAACGCGCGTGCCGTTTTCAAACACGGCCTCGAGCTGTACATCCGCGTTCGTCACCGGCAGCACGCGGCCCGAGATCGCCAGCACCTGTCCCATCATGGCGACGGCCTCTTCAAAGCTCCCCGCCATGCCGTTGAGCGCCGCAAGCAGCAGATTTCCGAACGACTGCCCCTTGAGCTGTCCCTCGGGAAAGCGATAGCCGAGAAGCTGCTCCATCACAGGCTCGGTATTCGCGAGCGCCTGCATACATTGCCGCACGTCACCCGGCGGCAGAATACCCATTTCACGGCGCAGCACGCCGCTCCCGCCGCCGTCGTCCGCCACCGTGACGATGGCCGTTAAGCGGTCTGTATATTTTTTCAATCCCCGCAGCATCGTCGACAGGCCCGTGCCGCCGCCGATGGCGGCGATCTTCGGCCCCGCGGCGCAGCGGGAGGACGCACTACTCCCATATACCATAGGGCTTTCCCCTTCAAGCGCATATTTTTCTATGATAAAGGTAGTATAGCAGGCTTTCACGCAAAATGGAAGTGGTCAAGCGATACAAGTTTTTTCATCTTTTGCACTCAACATGATAATGTTATACAAAATCCGTATTCTTCTGTCGATTTTTACTGATTCGATGTTTTCACCGCATTGTTGCTTTTATCGCCGCACTGTGGTAGGATACGACAGTAACAATGTCAAAGGAGCACTTTCATGGAACAGCTCACAGCCGCCCAGCAGGCGGCGGAATTGAACAAGAAGAATCTTTTTGCCACCTATAATCACATTGAAGCGGAATTTGTCGAGCCCGACCACGCGATCTTCAAGCTTGAGATCCGCCCCGAGAGCAAGAATCCCTACGGTATCGTGCACGGCGGCGCGATCTACACGATGGCCGACAACGCCACGGGCTACGCCGCCCACACGGATGGTCGATCCTACGTGACGCAGGGCAGCTCGATGCATTTTCTCCGCAACCAGTCGGAGGGCGTCGTGCGCGCGGACGCCAAAGTCCGCCACCGCGGCAGAACGACCTGCCTTGTCAACGTGGACATTTTAGGCGAGGGCGGCAAGCTCCTCGCCACGGGCGAGTTCACCTATTTCTGCATCGACCCCGATATCATGGCACAGAAGGCCGCGCAGCACCGCTGAGGAGGGTTTGACCATGGCATGTGCACTGCTTTACAATTTTAAGGACGCCGCACGGCTGCAAAAGGTCCGCTTCGCGCTCTTCAAGCTCGGTGTGAGCGGGCGCGTCGTCGCGCCGGAGGAGCTTTCGCAGCCGATCGGCTATCTCTGCGATCTTGAAGGTTTCTCCCCTGTCGAGGAAACCGTCGAGGGCGGCTTTTCCGACGAGATGCTCGTGCTCTGCGGTCTTTCCGGTCCGCAGCTCGACGCGCTGCTCTCGTCTCTTCGCCGCAGCCGCGTGGTCGTCGCGCTCAAGGCCGTCGTCACCGAGGACAATGCCGCGTGGAGTTCGCTCCAGCTGCACGACGAGCTCCGTCAGGAACACGAGGCGATGAAGGGCACGCGCCCCAAGGATGCCGAAAAACGCTCCGCGCACCGCAAATAACCCTTGCAACCGCGCAGAGCATGCGGTATAATAATAGGGCTTCGAATCGAAGCCCTATTCAAGTATCAATAGTATCCGGGTATAGCGAAGTTGGTATCGCGCCTGCTTTGGGAGTGCCGTGGTTGTATCCGGGATAGGGTGAGGCGAAACGCCGCAAAGCCTTGCGACACCTGCGTTTGCTGGATTTCCCCCAGTTGCCGAAAACGGCACAAAAGCGGCTTTGACCACATAAATGACCACAGACATAAAAATCTTTATTTTTTCCGCTCGCCGTGGTATCATGGCAGAAAAGTGAATATCCGGGTATAGCGAAGTTGGTATCGCGCCTGGTTTGGGACCAGGAGACCGTGCGTTCGAGCCGCACTACTCGGACCAAAAACCCTCTGAAATCGTGAATTTCAGAGGGTTTTTCTTATTCTTTGTCTATTGCGGCGCAGGAGGTGAGTATGATAATAAGAATGATTTTAAGACAAATTGTTGGTACTCATTGTATGTTGACTTATTGTCTGAAATGCGATAAAATTATTATGAGGTGATATATCCATGCGCCTGCTCCGAGTTTTTTCAAATAACTTGCGCAAGTATCGGAATGCATCGGGCCTGTCACAAGAGGCATTTGCAAACAAAGCCGGCCTTCATAGGACGTACATTAGTGCACTTGAGCGAGGGAAACGTAGCATTGCACTTGACAACATCGAGAAAATTGCGAATGCACTCGGAATAGATGCATATCTTCTCTTTATCGATACCACCAAAGAAACCAGCACTGATACAAAGTGAGGCAGTATTATGAGCATATCAGCATTAAAAGAGAAATTTAATAGCCTAACTTTGGAATCTGAAAACCATTGGGATTACAGAGGCAACAATAATAGTGAACGCGATTATGTTCATGGTTTTTGTACTTATCCCGCTATGATGGTTCCCAAAATGCAACGTGAAATGTTGGATGTGTGTTTGGAGCATCTGCAAGATACTTCTATTCGTCTTCTGGATCCTTTCGCTGGTTCTGGAACTATTTTGGTAGAAGGAATGCTTAGAGGATTAAATATTGTTGGTATTGACATAAATCCTCTTGCCATTTTATTGTGCAAAGCGAAAACCACAATACTTAACCCCACAACACTACACGAAAAGACTGTCCAACTTTTTGCATGGATCACTATTCATGATAAAACTCCGCTATACAAATTCGATGGCATAAATAAATGGTTTACAAATCAAGCAATTTCTGACTTGAGCAGAATTCGTGCTGGCATTATTGCGGAAGAAACCATTGAATATCGGCGATTCTTTTGGGCGTCTTTTTGCGAAGTTGTAAGAATTGTATCCAATTCTCGTGATTGTACATATAAGTTACATATCAAAGAAAAAAAAGATATTGATGCATATGCTGTCGATGCTGTTGACCTGTTCAAGACCACCCTGCAATATAATATTGCTAAGTATAATGAGTTTTATTCTGAACTTCAAAAACGCGGACACTTAAAAAAGAACGGTTCGGCGTACAAAGGACAAGTAAAAATCGTCTTGAGCGATTCTATTGCTTATCTCAACCATTCGAAGCAAAAATATAGTTTGGTATTTACCTCACCTCCATATGGAGATAACCATACAACGGTCTCGTATGGTCAATATTCAATTATGCCTCTTCGATGGATTAATTACCACGATATAGATGAAGCGGTAGATGAAACACTACTTGCGACATTATATGAAATCGACAATCAATCTCTCGGTGGAAAAAGCTCAAATAAAGCGTTGACACCCGCAAGAAAAAAAGTTGTCAAAAAGTCTGAAACATTAAAAATTCAATTAAATCAAATAAATAATCTTGCGTCACAACAGAGTAACAAAATAATTGCGTTTTATAGCGATTATGATAGGTTTCTTGCTGCACTGTCCAGGAAAATGAAATCAAATGCAATTTCTGTTTGGACACTTGGAAATCGTAAAGTTGCCAAGCAAGAAATATTCATGGACAAAATAATGATTGAGCTATGTAAACCTTATTATATGCAGCTATTAACCAACTTCACGCGGCAGATATTAAACAAACGCATGCCAAAGTTGAATGGATACCAAGGTGAAGAAAAAGGACTACAGAGCACGATGACGAGAGAGCATATCCTGATTTTTGTAAGGAGTGATTCCAAAAATGAACAACCAGCTCACCCTATTTGATCGCGATTCTGATTATCTGGAATCATCGGTAAAAGATTTTGACAGTAAAACCGCATCATTCCGTGTACATGCTTCTCTAATTTACAAGCTTGGCGAGTCCCTTATTGCCGATGAAATAACTGCATTGTCTGAGCTTATTAAAAACGCCTATGATGCAGATGCAACTGTTTGCGCACTTTCCATTAGTTCAGATTACATTGAAGAAATCGACGGTAAAGAGTGCACGGGATGCATTGAATTATCGGACAATGGTTGTGGTATGGATTTAACCACCATTGTAAATGGATGGCTTACGCTTTCAAATTCTCCAAAGAAGAAAATGAAGAAAGAGCAGAAGACTACTCCCAAGTACCATCGTTATCCTTTGGGAGATAAAGGGTTGGGACGCCTTTCAGTTCAAAAGATTGGTCGCTATATGCAAATGACGACCAAAGCAGCTGATTCAAATATTGAATATCGTGTGATAATTCCATGGGGAGACTTTTTGAAAAATACAACGATTGATCAGATTCCAGTCACTATCGAAAAGCAAGATGTTGTCTCTCAAAAATCGTATACTAAAATTATAATCAAGGATCTCATTAATCCGGAAATGTGGGGACAAACAGAACAAATCAGTTTACTTACAAACAGTATAAACAAAATTGTTTCCCCATTTCGTAGCAAGAAAAGTAGTTTTCATGTCGTAGCTCAGATTAATGGGCAACCTATCGATACTGAAAATAAGGTTTTTGATGAACTACTTTCATCTGCTCGAGCCAAGCACACAATTAAGTATAGCACAGGAACGGCTACCATTGTTTCTGAGTTTAAAAACTCTTTTTTCTATAACCGAGAAGTACTACACAGAGTTATGTCTGGCGAATTCACACTTAGCGAAACCGCAGTCAGAGACTTCCTGCAGACTTACAAGAAAGACTTTCCCAATGTAAGCACATATTTCCGGGAAGGGGTATCTCTAATTTCTGAAGATACTTGTAAATTCCCTGACATCGCAGCTCCTATATTCACTGACAAATCTGATTCAAACGAAATAAAAAAATCTATTCCTATTGACCCTGGCATCTTTGAATGTGAAATATATGAGTATTCATTAGATCAGAAATTCTTAGACTACCTGTATGACAATATTAGCTATAGTCGGCTCATTGAACGAGACGAATATCGTGATTTTGTTTCGCGTTACCATGGAATCAAAGTTGTTAGAGATGGTTTTGTCATTCAAGGCTTTGGTGATGGTGATGGTGGTGACTGGTTAGGCTTATCATCTTCCTCTAAGACCACAGGTTATTTCTTTGACTTAAGAAATGATAGTGTTATTGGTTGTGTATACCTTACAGGTGTCGCTAATTCTGTGCTAAAAGAAACAACCAATAGAGAAGGCTTTGTTGAAGATGAGTATTTCCGTGCATTCAAGTCTATATTGGATGGTTCTATAAAGAGAATAAATCGCAACAGAAAAAAGCTCAACGATTTCATGAAGCGATATGTTGTCGATTCAATTGCCTTTTCTGGTAATCCAAGCTCCGATGTATTAAATTATAAGCCAGCAATTGAGCAGATTAGAGAAGACCTCCGCACAGTAGATGCTTCAGTTGCTGGAAAGTCTGCACACATTAATGTTGCACTCAAAGAATACAAAACGGCCCAGGGTTTAATTGCGGATGCGCCATTTATTCCTCTCGAGACAGTTAGCAAAATAGATGAAATCTATGGGTATATTCAAGCTGCTTCCGACGACTATCAACTCCTTCTTAGTGAGCGAGATGCTATCGGGAAAAAATTGGATGCAATTAATTTGGACTTTGAAAAAATGAGTGAGCGGCTTCAAGACCTTTTCGAACTCGCTGGATTAGGTCTTTCTGTTGAGATGTTTACCCACGAGTTTGACTCTTCCATCAGGAGCGTCCGCCAAAAGAATCAGCAAATTGTTTCTAATAGAGCTGCCCAAACAGTGGACAACTTGGTTCGTCATATTAATTATGTAACATATTCTTTGGATGCACTAAGGAAGCAGATGTCGTACTTTAATCCTGGGTTAAAGTTTGTTCGTGCAGAAAAACAGATCTTTAGTTTTAAGGAATTTATTAAGACACATAAATCGTTCTACATTGAACGCTGCAAAAACAAGAATATCGAATTCTACGTAGATGTTAGCAGGGATTTTGATTTGCGGCTCAATAGAGGTATGCTAAATCAGGTTTTTGACAACTTATTCAGTAACGCTGAGTATTGGCTCGATTATTCTGCGCAGCAAGGGTTAATAGAAAACAAGCAATACCACATTTCAGCAATAGAACGCGGTATCATCGTTGTTTGGGACAACGGTATTGGAATCAGCCCAGATCTTGAAACTCGTTTATTTGATCCTTTTGAAACAAAAAAGAAAGATGGACGCGGATTGGGACTTTATATTGCGGCTGGGAATTTGAAGTATAGCTCTTCGAGAATCCGGCTTCTTAATGAACGCAACCGCTTCGGCAACCTGTTCAAATTTGAAATCGATGTTTCTCAAGCGATGCAGTGACTAAGGTGGGTAGAAATATATGATTAACACACTTTTTTCGATGCACAACATCAAATACATTATTAGTGTTGACGATTGTTTCTTTGCTCGAAAGAGAGAAGATATTGAAGCAACCATTTATAGTGAAATGTGTACCTCGTTGGAGCCATTTAGAGCCATTCTTTCTTCCTGCAATCAAACCGAAATTGTTGATGCCATTGATGAAATGATGACTGTAGGAGCAGATTCTACTACACTTATTCAAACACTTTTGGGTAACTTGGAAGAAGTTGATTTGCTAAAATGCTTCGATATTTGCGAAAAAAATAGAGCTACATATGCAGAAGAACGCGATATCATTCTGGCATTCCTCGAAGGTTTGAAATCCGAAGGACAAATTATAGAATATCGAACTTTTTCGTCAACAACGGAGGCAAACCTGTTTGATATTAAAGAAGCTGGCATGACAGATGGTGCCATCCTATGGCTCCTCGACCGGAATTTTAGCAGAGTTGGTGAATCTGAGGAAGCTGGATTGAAATTTGCTGAGAATATCTTAAAGCGGGAAAATGCCTCACAGAACTATATCTACATTTTGTCTGCTGTTGAACCCGCTACTGGACTTACAGAGGATGGTATCGAAGAAGAGTTTGATAAGGTCTTAGCTGCGAATTGTTTGCCTGACACTCATTCATTTATTTATTTCATCAGTAAGCGCCGCCTGCAGACTAAAGACAATACAAAAATTGCCAGGAGCCTTTCGCAAGGCTTCAAACGAAAAGCATGTTTTGAACTTTTTCAACTGTTTAATAGTTGCTTGTGCGATGGAGTATCTACAGCATCTTCAAAAGTTCAGAGAATTCGACAAAAGACTTTAAACTATTTGTTTGCAAACAAAGCTTCTGTAAGAGGGGAGTCTTATATTGAAGTTGCAGCACGACTTGTTCAGATTTTTCACCAGGATGAATATAATAAGGCGATTGCCGGACAACATAGCTTAATTGCTGAAAAAGCACATTATTACGAAAAGCTCTGCGCTGCCATAACTGAGACCGTTGGCAATGAACAGGCGTTAACATCAACCCTAAAAGAGTATAGAGATATAGAGCTCTATAACAAACACATAAATGCACAGCATTGTGAAATAGCGACAGGAGATATCTTTAAAATAGGCTCTTCTTACTTCCTTCTCGTTTCTCAAGCTTGCGATACATGCCTTCGCTCCGATGGACATAGAAAATTAGAATTCGCTTCACTTCTTGAGATTCAAGATAATAAGCAAACAAAGTTCTCATATCCATTATCATGTTTCTTGGATATGCAAAAACCAGTTGTCATGTACCATGCATTGAAGATTATTCCTTTTGATATTCTTGACTTATGTGTGTTTAATGGTAGTGGTCAAGCTTCCGTTGTTCTTAATGATATAGCGTCCTATGACAGAGATCTGGAAGCATATACTAATAATTATAGAATTAGATTTGGGGAAGTACTTGAAACCGTCAAGGCTGTACAAAGTAATAGGGCAAAATTAGAATCATTCTTGTCTGGTGGAGCGGATATAACTGCCGAGGATGCAAAAGCAGCATACGAATATCTTGAAGGCGTAGATTCAAATATGAAAAAATTTGATTCAATTGAAATCGCAATTTCTTTTCCCGTACGCAGAATCGCACGTCTAAACGAATTAACTACGATTGATATTGTCAAGGAATATGGGATTGCGCTGTCTCGAATTGGTCATCCCTTTGACTTTTCAGGAGAAATTTCTGCGTTCGAATGAGTTTTGTGGCATTTCTTCAATCCTCTACTATTATGCTATTTTACAAGTTTGCTTTACAGGGCAGCTTGTTCACAACTAAATCATCTCCAGGTGTGTGAATAATTCTACACACCTGGAGATGATTCATTTTACTTCTTCTACTTCCCTTGTTTGCTCTTCTCCTCCAGAGCCGCCTCCAAGTGCTTCATGTTCATGTATTTCTTGTTGCCCCACTGGGTACCCGCCACATGGCGCAGCCTCGCGCAGACCAGCATCAGGGCGGAATTTCCGTCAGGGAATGTCCCTACCACCCGCGTCCGTCGGCGGATCTCACGGTTCAGCCGCTCGATCACGTTGTTGG
>OLOJ01002653.1_pt1 | contig 14032 bp, 12 predicted proteins | sample 1672251 | NCBI WGS metagenome assembly OLOJ01 (sample SAMEA3136664, study PRJEB25190) | human gut metagenome | biome: human gut; feature: human-associated habitat; material: faeces | place: Austria | collected 2013 | reverse complement strand
GGCCTGTTTCTTTTGCATTTGGAGCTGTCTTATTTGTTGTTAATGCGACAGCCCCATCTCTTTTCATCTGAACGCAGCCCGTTCGCCGGTGCGGTTCGCGCACACCTGCCCGCAAAGTCAATGAACTCGGTTTTTGAGCGCGAACCGTGGACCTGAAAATCCGGAAAAGGAGTCCGCCGACCGGCGCGGTTCGCGCACGCCTGCCCGCAAAGTCAAAGAACTCGGTTTTCGAGCGCGAACTGCAGACCTGAAAATCCGGAAAAAGGAGTCCGCCGGCCGGTACGGTTCGCGCACACCTCCCCGCAAAGCCAAAGAACTCGGTTTTCGAGCGCGAACCGCAGACCTTAAAATCCGGAAAACGGAGTCCGTCCGCCGGTGCGGTTCGCGCACGCCTGCCTGCAAAGCCAAAGAATTCGGTTTTCGAGCGCGAACTGCAGACCTGAAAATCCGGAAAAAGGAGCCCGCCGGCCGGCCCGGTTCGCGCACGCCTGCCCGCAAAGCCAATGAACTCGGTTTTCGAGCGCGAACCGCAGACCTGAAAACCTGAAAAAAGGAGCCCGCCGGCCGGCCTGGTTCGCGCACGCCTGCCCGCAAAGTCAATGAACTCGGTTTTTGAGCGCGAACCCGTGGGACGCGCAAAACAGTAAAACGCGTCCCGTCCGTTAGCGGAGCCCAGCCGGTCAGGCAGCGCCCCGGTGAAGCGCTGCCTGAAGGTGAAATTTAAACTTACAATTCAATCGGAAAACCTGAGGTTTAATTCAAAATGTTTTTACCACTATAAAGCTGATTAAAAGTGGTAAGAACATAGAAAAAACATAAAATTAAAGGAACGGTACCTTGTTTTATACCATTATAAAGAGTAAAATATAACGTAGCGTATTGCGGAATTAGAGTATTAAGAAAGAAAAATGCGGACAGGATTGAATATCAGAAAGAGAAAAGACGGGCTTTATGAGGCTCGATATATAAAGGGGCGCACCGAAGAGGGTCGGATTGTGTACGGGTCGTTCTACGGGAAGACTTTGGAGGAGGCGGCGGCTAAAAGGCAGGCGGAACGGGACAAGATGACCATTCGGAACAATCCGCCTCGGCAGGTGGGCCTGATTATTCTGGGCGCCGGATCCCATGGCGCCGAGGTGAAGGAGATTGCGAAGATGCTGCGGGTTTTCGGGCGCATCGATTACCTGGACGACGACACGTCCAAGGAAGGGGTGATCGGGACCTGGCAGGATGCGGCAAAATTCCGGGAAAGCTACGGCTGCGCCATTGTGGCGGTGGGAAACCGGAAGCTGAGAGAACTTTGGCTTTCGCGGCTCACCGAGATGGGCTATGTGATTCCGACTCTGGTGCATCCGACGGCGGTGATTTCCGAGTCGGCGCAGATTGGTGCCGGAACCGTGGTGTGCGCCAACGCCACCATCGGAACTAATGCGAAGCTGGGCGTGGGCTGCATCATTTCTTCCAGCGTGACCGTGGCCAGAGGGGCGACGGTGGAGGATTGGTCCCACATTGATACCAGCGGAATCGTGCGAATTCACGGAGGCGAAGCCGACGAATAACGGCGAAGCCGCCACATAGAAAGAAGGTACAAAATGAGCATTTTATTGGCAGGGGGCGCCGGATACATCGGGTCCCACACCGCAGTAGAACTGATTCGAGCAGGCTATGACGTAGTCATCGCCGACAATTTTGATAACAGCAGTCCGGAAGTCCTACGGCGGATCGAGCAAATTACGGGCGTGGGGCCGAAGATGTATCGGATGGACGTGAAAAACCCGGACACATTGAAAACTGTTTTTACGGAAAACTCCATCGACGTGGTGATTCATTTTGCCGGACTGAAGGCGGTGGGAGAATCCGTGGAGAAGCCGGTCAAGTATTACCGAAACAACATCGATACCACCCTGACGCTGCTGGAAGTGATGCAGGAGACGGGCTGCCGCCGGATGGTATTCAGTTCCTCCGCCACCATTTACGGGGAAGAAGCGCCGGTGCCGTATACGGAAGACATGGGCCGCGGAAAATGCACAAACCCGTACGGTTGGACGAAGAACATGATGGAGCAGATTTTGGAAGATGCGGCGCATGCTGACAAGGAGATGTCCGTGGTTCTTCTGAGATATTTTAATCCGATTGGCGCGGATGCTTCCGGCCTAATCGGTGAGGACCCCCAGGGGATTCCCAACAACCTGATGCCATACGTGTCCCAGGTGGCCGTGGGCAAGCGGGAGAAGCTGACGATTTTCGGCAAGGACTACGACACGCCGGACGGCACCTGCCGGCGGGATTTCATCCACGTGACGGATTTGGCCAAAGGCCACGTGAAAGCCGTGGAGTATGCGATGAAGACTACCGGCACGGAGGTGTTCAATATGGGCACGGGCACGCCCTACAGTGTTCTTGAAATCGTAAAAGCATTCCAGGATGCCAATGCCCTAAAAATACCATACGAGTTCGGCCCGAGACGTCCGGGGGATCTTGCGGAGTGTTGGGCGGACGCTGCCAAAGCGGAGCGAATCCTGGGCTGGAAGGCGGAGAAAAACCTGACAGATATGTGCCGGGATACCTGGAACTGGCAGAAAAACAACCCGGATGGGTATAGATAAGGAGAAAAAGCGATGTTTAGAGGAACCGATATGAAGCCGTTTGAGAAGAAGGTATGGCTGGCTTCGCCTACCATGCACGGCGAAGAAATGAAATATATGAAGGAAGCCTACGATACCAATTGGATGAGTACCGTGGGAGCGAATATCAACGAGGTGGAACGGATTGCTGTGGAGAAGGCCGGCGTAAAATACGCGGTCGCCCTCTCGGCCTGCACGGCAGCGCTGCACCTGTGCGTGAAACTGGCTGGGGAGAAGCTGTACGGCCGTCCGGCAGTGGGCCATGGCGCCGTGGAAGGCAAGCGAGTGTTCTGTTCCGATATGACCTTCGACGCCACCTTGAACCCGGTACTGTATGAAGGAGGAATTCCTGTTTTTATCGACACGAATCCGGAAACCTGGAACATGGACCCGGCAGCTTTGGAGAAGGCCTTTGAGATGTATCCGGAAGTCAAACTGGTGGTGTGCGCGGAGCTGTACGGATTCCCGGGGGGAATTCGGGAGATTAAGGAAATCTGCGAGAAGCACGGGGCACTGCTGATTGAGGACGCAGCGGAGGCCATGGGCGCCACCTATGAAGGACAGCAGTGCGGAAGTTTTGGGGACTATTCGGCGATTTCCTACAATGGAAATAAAATCATCACCGGTTCTGCCGGCGGATGCTTGCTGACCAATTCCTTGGAGGATGCCAATAAAGCTCGCAAATGGTCCACTCAGGCTCGGGAGGCAGCGGCGTGGTACCAGCACGAAGAGGTGGGATACAACTACCGCATGAGCAACGTCATCGCTGGTGTCATTCGCGGCCAGTACCCGCATCTGGAGGAGCATATTGCCCGGAAAAAAGCCATTTACGACCGCTACGCGGAGGGGCTGAAGGACCTTCCGGTGAAAATGATTCCATTCGATGAGAAGTCCGTTCCAAATTACTGGCTCAGCGCATTGATCATCGACGAGGACGCGATGTGCAAGCAGGTTCGGGGAGAGACGGATGCCCTTTACATCGGGGAGACGGGCAAAAGCTGCCCGACGGAAATCCTGGAGGCCATCGCCGGCCTGAACGCGGAGGGCCGTCCAATCTGGAAGCCGATGCACATGCAGCCGATGTACCGGATGCACGAATTCATCACCGTGGACGGTACCGGCCGGGCAAAGACGAACGCCTACATTGCCGGCGAGGCCAAAGACATGGGCGCCGATATCTTCGCCCGTGGCATGTGCCTGCCGTCGGATAACAAAATGACCTCGGAACAGCAGGACCGTATCATTGAAGTTATTAGAGCGTGTTTTGAATAATCGAAAAAGAATCCAATTCGTCCTATTCCTGATGTACGTGGGGTTCATGTTGTGGATGACCTTGTTCAGCCGCACGCCGTACCCCCATCGGGTATTCCGGCCGGAGCTCTTCTGGGAAATCCGGAGCATGCTGGCGGGAGAAGAATCCGGAAAACTGTTGACCCTGCTGTTTCTGGAGAACATCCTGTTCTTCGTCCCGTTCGGTTTTCTTTATCCGGGCAAAAAAAGCATTCGTCACGTTTGCGCTGCCGGCCTGTCCACGTCGGTGGCGATTGAACTCATGCAGCTGCTTACCCTGCTGGGAGAATGCGAGCTGGACGATGTAATCAGCAACACCTTCGGGGCATTTATTGGAGTTTGCTTGTATCAGGTTGCAGAAAAGTGTTGGAAAGACAAGGAAAAGAATCGTGTCAAGAATTAAAAAAGCAGGTTATCTTGTGGCCGGAGCAGTGGCATCCGCAGCGATTGCTTCGAAAATAATGAAGAAGAAGGCGGAAAAAACTACATACAAAGCAGAAGTTATCGAGCCTGTGGAAGTGCGGAAGATGAGTTTCTACGAGAAGTACGTGAAACGCTCCGTGGATGTAATCTGCGCAACCGGAGCTATTGTGGTGTTCAGCCCGCTGTATCTCGGCGTCGCAATTCTGGTAAAAACAAAATTAGGATCGCCGGTGCTGTTCACGCAGGATCGACCGGGGCTGATCGGACCGGATGGAAAAGAAACCGTGTTCAAAATGTATAAATTCCGAACCATGACCGATGAGCGAGATGAGAACGGGGAACTTCTTCCGGATGATGTGCGCCTGACCAAGTTCGGAAAATGGCTTCGGAACACCAGCTTGGATGAGCTTCCGGAAGCCTTCAATATTCTGAATGGAACTATGTCCATTATCGGACCGCGCCCGCAGCTGGTGCGGGACATGGTATTTATGTCGGATGAACAGAGAATGAGGCACACCGCCAAGCCGGGCCTTTCCGGATTGGCACAGATTAACGGCCGAAATTCCATCTCCTGGGAAGAGAAAATCAACTGGGATTTGAAGTATATCCAGAAAATCAGTTTTCTGGAAGATATGCGAATCATCTTCTCAACGGTAAAGAAAGCCTTTATCAAACAAGAAGGCATCACCCAGGATGACATGGCTACCGCAGAGGATTATGGAGATTACCTTTTGAGAATGGAAAAAGTGGATAAAGCTGAATATGACGATAAACAAGGACAAGCAAAAATGATTTTGAATGGCGAAACGGAAGAAAACAGAAACTTAGATGAAGAGCTGGTTTCTATTATTATGCCATCTTACAATTCTTCAAAATATATTGTAAATGCCATTAATTCGGTTATTAAGCAGACGTATAGCAACTGGGAATTATTGATAGTGGATGACTGTTCCTCTGATAATACAGTGGAAATTATTAAGTCAATTAAAGATGATCGAATTAAACTTTTTAGGAATGAAAAAAACAGCGGAGCAGCAATTTCCAGGAACAAAGCGCTCCGGGAAGCAAACGGTCGATGGATTGCTTTCTTAGATAGTGATGATATCTGGGAGAGTGAAAAGCTAGAAAAGCAGCTGCGGTTTATGAAGGAAAATGGATATGCCTTCACCTATACGGATTATCGTATTCAACTGAACGGGGAATGGCTCCCATACATAAATATTGCGCCAGACTGCATTACAAAAAAGAAAATGTATGATTATTGTTACTTTTCTACGATTACAGTTATGTACGACCAGACCAAAGTAGGGCTTATTCAAATTGCTGACTTAAAAAAGAATAATGATTACGCAATGTGGCTGCAAGCTGTTGAGAAAACGAATTGTTACAGACTGCCGGAATGCTTATCCTATTACATAAAACACGATGGTTCTATTTCGAGCGGAAGCAAGTTTAAATTGATTAAATGGCACTATCTGTTATTCCGAAAAGGGTTGGATAAGAATCCAATTACCTCATCAATCTTAACACTTAACAATTTGGTTCATGGGGTTATTAAGAAAATAATTTACAAACAGCTTGTAAGTGAAACTCCTGTTATAGATGATTAATTATTGAAGGAAAAGGGAAAAAATATGTCTTTGTATGAGAGAATACTATCAAGAGATGAGAAAATAGCACTTGTTGGACTTGGATATGTTGGTATGCCAATTGCTGTAGCTTTTGCAAAGCATGCAGATGTGATTGGCTTTGATTTGAATGAAGAAAAGATTGCACTATATAAGAATGGATTTGATCCGACAAACGAAATTGGTTCTGAAGGAATTAAGGAGACGACAGTTGATTTTACTGCAGATGAAACGCGACTCAGAGAGGCAAAGTTCATAATCGTTGCTGTTCCAACACCGGTTAACACTGACCACACGCCGGATTTGACACCGGTAATCGGAGCATCTGAGTTAATTGGAAGAAACCTTACAAAGGGTTCAATTATTGTATATGAATCAACAGTATATCCGGGATGCACAGAAGATGTATGTATTCCAATTCTAGAGAGAGTATCCGGATTAAAATGCGGAGTTGACTTCAAGGTAGGTTATTCGCCGGAAAGAATTAATCCGGGTGATCGAGTGCACAGACTCGAAAATATTCATAAGATTGTATCGGGAATGGATGAGGAATCTTTAGATGAGATAAAGAATGTGTATGATATTGTTATCGAAGTCGGAACGCATCCTGTGTCAAATATTAAGACTGCGGAAGCTGTAAAAGTTGTCGAGAACAGTCAGAGAGATATCAATATTGCTTTTATGAATGAGCTTGCAATGGTATTTGACAAGATGGGAATTGATACCAATGAAGTTGTTGATGGAATGAATACAAAATGGAATGCATTGGGTTTCAGACCTGGGTTAGTTGGTGGCCATTGCATTGGTGTTGATCCGTACTATTTCACTTATCAAGCGGAGAAACTGGGATATCATAGTCAGATTGTTTTGAATGGACGTATTGTTAATGATGGGATGGGAGCATTTGTTGCAGATGCTGCTGTAAAGAAAATGATTGCGGCCGGTCAGGCACCGAAGAAGTCTAAGGTAGTTATTCTTGGGCTTACGTTTAAAGAGAATTGTCCGGATACGAGAAATAGCAAAGTTAATGATATTATTAAGCAACTTCGAGTGTACGGAATTGAACCAACTGTTGTTGATCCTTGGGCTAGTGAACGTGACGCAATGAAGGAATATGGCGTTGAGCTGAAAACGTTAGCTGATGCAAAAGATGCAGACTGTATTATTGTTGCTGTTGCACATAATGAGTTTAGAGAAATGGGCCTTTCCAAGGTCAAAGAATTGTTTAGAGACGTTAGTGATGATCAAAAGGTTTTAATTGATGTTAAAGGCTTGTATAAAGTGGATGAATTAAAAACCTCTGGTGTCAGATGGTGGAGATTATAAAATATGACGAAAATTGGTATATGTGGACACTTTGGTGATAATCATGTTTTTTTAGATGGGCAAACGATAAAAACAAAAATCATTGCAAACGAAATCAAAAAGAACTTTGATAAAAAAAATGTTAAGGTAGTGGATACGTTTGGTGGCGCAAGAAAAATTATTAAGCATCTAAAAGGAGTGATGTACTTAATTGTAAACTGCGATCATATAGTAATATTGCCTGCACAGAATGCACTAAAAGTATTTGCCCCATTCATATACTTTTTAAATAAAAGATATAAGAAAACAATTCACTATGTAGTAATTGGTGGATGGTTACCTTCATTTGTTGAAGGCAGAAAGACATTAATCAAACAAATAAAATCGTTTGACTATATATATGTTGAAACAGAAACTATGAAAAAAAAGCTGTCTTCACTTGGAATTGAAAACGTTGTGATAATGAAAAATTGCAAACAACTGAAAACAGTTGATGAAAAAATAATGCAAAAAAAGTATTCTACACCTTTTAAATTATGCACTTTTGCAAGAATAACGCCTCAAAAGGGTGTGAAAGATATTATAAAAGCTGTAGAGTATATAAATAAAAAGTATAATAAAACAGTTTTTACTCTTACGAACTACGGGCAAGTCGACCAAAATTTTAAAAAAGAGTTTGATGAACTTTTGAAAAAATCTCCATCTTATATTACTTATGGTGGAACAGTTGATTTTAATAAGAGTGTTGAAGTTCTACAGAATTATTTTGCATTGGTTTTTCCAACGCGCTTTTTTACCGAAGGAATACCAGGAACTATTCTAGATGCCTATGCAGCAGGAATACCTGTTATTTGTTCAAGATGGGAAAGCTTTGAAGATGTGGTGGATGATGCTGTTACAGGGTATGGATATGAATTCGGAAATTATGCAGAACTTGAGTATATTCTTGAAATGATAGGCAATAACCCACAAATGATTGTAGATTTGAAAAAGAATTGTATCAGAAAGTCTGTCGAGTATCAACCAGATAAAGCGATTTATCCGTTAATAAGGAGAATAAGTAATGTGGAGTAATGGGAAAAAAATAAAATATGTTCTCTATAAAATGACCGCAGCGTGGTTGCCACAATCCTCACATCTTTTGATTGCAAAAAAAATTAGAGGCTTTTGGGCAAAACGAATAATTAAGAACATTGGGCAAAATGTAAATATCGAAAAAGGGGCAACTTTTACGCCGGAGTTATCAATTGGAGATAACTCTGGGGTAGGAATAAATAGTGAGATGCTCGGGTGTGTAGAAATTGGCGATAATGTTATGATGGGACCGGAAGAAATTATATATACTAGGAACCATAAGTTTAAAGGAGAAGGCCTATTTAGAGAACAAGGGTATGAAGAAAGCAAGCCAGTAGTAATAGGCAATAATGTATGGATTGGACGGCGTGCAATGTTCATGCCGGGAAGTTCGGTGGGATCTAATGTTGTAGTTGCAGCGGGTGCTGTTGTAACGGGGTGTTTTGGAGATAATGTTATAATTGGAGGTGTTCCTGCAAAAGTAATAGGAACGATTGGAAAAAAATGAAAAGATTATTGTGTATTACAGCGAATATGAATGCTGGCGGCGCTGAAACATTTTTGATGAAGATATATAGAGAACTGGATAGAACTCAGTTTCAAATGGACTTTTGCGTGAATTCGAATAAAAATAAGTATGCAGAAGAAATCGCATCGCTGGGCGGAAAAATATATACTGCTCCATCAAAATCGAAATCACCATTAAAAGCGTTTTTGGCAGTAAAGAATATAGTAAAAGAGAATAAATACGAGTATGTTATGCGCGTTAATGAACATTCTCTTTCTGTGATTGATTTATTAGCTGCCAAATGCGGTGGGGCCAAGCATTTGATTATGAGATCCAGTAATTCGAATTCACCAAGTAAGATTTCAAAAGCACTACATATTTTTTTCCAATTTTTACCTAAATATGTCCCGAATGTTAAACTTGCACCATCCGAATTAGCAGCAAGATATACATTTGGAAATAAATGTGTTGATAATAATGAAGTTCATCTTTTAAAAAATGGATTGAGTATCGATTTATTTAAATTCAGTGAAGTCAAAAGAAATCGGCTAAGAGAAGAATTAAAAGTAGCGGATAAATTTGTTGTTGGACATGTTGGAAGGTTTAACACACAAAAGAATCACTTATTCCTGCTTGACGTATTTAGTGAAATAAGAAAGCTAAATAAAAATGCAGTGCTGCTCATGGTCGGAGAAGGAAACCTTGAGACTCAGGTTCGCAAGAGAGCAGAAGAGTTGGGAATAATGGATAGTTGCATTTTTACCGGGGTAAGAAACGATGTGAATTCACTACTGTGCGCAATGGATGTGTTTCTATTTCCGTCGTTATATGAAGGCATGCCAAATGCCGTCATCGAAGCACAGGTATCGGGATTGCCATGTGTAATATCGGATACAATTACGTCGGAATGTAATGTATCAGGCTTAGTTCAATTCATTTCACTTCAAGCGCCAAAAGAAAGATGGGCAGAATGCGTTATAACTGCATCAAGTGATGAAAGAAGTCATGCTGCTATTCGTATGATACAGAATGGTTACGAAATAAGTGAAGTTGCAGAGGAATTCTGCAAATTGATTTTTGACAAATAAGAGATAGGGAAAAACATGGTAACATTCACAATAAAAAAAGATGCGATAATCAACGCTCTTACAATGCTTCTCTTTGCATCATTTGTAATATTTGATAACAGTCCATACATTAGTTTGATATTATTTTGTATTTCTGTTGTAATATTTATAATTCATGCTTCAAAAAAAGCATATAAGATATCTGTTCGTTTTGGACCGTACCACTATTTTGTTTTAGCGTTTTCCGTGTATTCTTTAGCCTCAGCGTTATGGGCAAATAATCCTTCTTCGTCGATTCAAAAGGGCGTTACAATTTTTGAGATACTTGTTTGTATGTCTATTCTATACTTGCATTATTCAGAGAATGAATCTGTATCGGTTCTGTTAAAAACAGTGGCGATTGGTGGTACATTTATCGCAGTATATTGTTTTTGTTTTTTTGGGATAGGAACAATGATTAATTGGATTATATCTGGGACGAATATTGAAGGTGAAATAACTAATCAGAATACCCTAGGAATAGTGTGTGCATTTGCTTTTATTCTGTCAGTATTTTACATGTATGAAAATAAATGGTATGCTATAGGACTGATTCCGTGTTTGCTGGTTGTAGCGGCTTCGACGAGTAGAAAAGCGTTAATATTACTTGCGTTTGGAACAATTGCCGCACTCTTGATTAGATCAGAATCGAAGAATCCAATCTACACATTGTTAAAACTAATTGGTGTTGTAATAGTTGTAGGAATTTTACTAGGTATAATCATAAAGCTTAATATTTTTTCTGGAGTAAATGAAAGAATGAAAGGGCTAATTGCACTCATTTCTGGGGTTGGGGAAATAGATAATTCAACAAATCTCAGACGAATGATGATTGCAAAAGGACTTAAACAATTTTCCAAGACGCCTCTTGTAGGGATAGGAATCGGAAATGCAGGGACGCTAGAAATAAAAGGATATAATTATTTGCATAATAATTATGTTGAATTATTAGCTTGTGGAGGAATAGTAGGGTTTCTTATTTACTATTCTATGTATTTCTATATTATCGCAAACCTAGTAAAGTACCGAAAATATGAAGGGAAATTAAGCAAATTGATTTTTTGTTTGGTAATGTTAATCTTAATGATGGATTATGGTGCGGTTAATTACTATGATAAAGCAACATATTTTTACTTGCTGATTTTCTTTTTGCATATACGGAATTTAAAAGAAAAAGTGCGAATTGTTCAAGAGGCATAGGATAGTGTGTTAGTAGATTATATGGAGACTGAAAATGATTAAAAAAGCACTTAAGATGGTATTCAATTCGAATTATAGATTTATAATTCTTGCAAACAAAGGGTTATATAATTTGATGGATGATGAAGAATACATAAAAAGAAAATACAAAGCAATCTTTGGTACGAAATTAAATTTGGAGAATCCAAAAACGTATAACCAAAAAATACAATGGTTAAAACTGTATTATCGTCGCCCGGATTATACTCAATATGTAGATAAATATGAGGTGCGATCGTATGTAGCAAAAACAATAGGAGAAGAGCATTTGGTACCGCTGTTGGGAGTTTGGGATTCACCAAAAGATATAGACTTCGATAAGCTTCCTTCAAAATTTGTTTTAAAATGTAATCATAATTCAGGATTGGGAATGTGTATATGTGAAAACAAAGATGAGCTTCAAACAAATCGAGTAATTTCTGGGTTAGAAAAGGGACTGAAACAGAACTACTATTTAACGGGAAGAGAATGGCCGTACAAAAATGTAAAAAGAAGAATAATTGCAGAAAAATTTCTTGTAGATGAATCAGGTGTTGAACTAAAGGATTATAAAATATATTGCTTTGATGGAAAAGTAAGGTTAATAATGATTAATTCAGATCGAAATAGCAAATGTGCAACAAAAGCAGATTATTTTGATGAAGATTTTAATCATATTGATATGAATTGGGGTTACGAGCAGGCGGACATCACCCCAAAGAAACCTGCTCATTTTGAAGAAATGAAAATGCTTGCCGAAAAGTTATCGAAAGATATGCCTCATGTGCGCGTTGATTTTTATGTAGCGGACGATAAGGTGTACTTTGGCGAGATGACATTTTTTGATGGAAGCGGATTCGATGCTTTTGAAAAAATTGAATACGCAAATATGTTGGGCGACTGGATTAAGTTACCGACACCTATTGAAGAAAGTGATACCGTAATGTAAACAAACTTGATGATCATATCAGCGATTCAATCAACAAGCCGAAGAAGTAGCGATTAGTTTCACGGGAAAGTACATTTTTATATCTGAGAGGGCAGAGGAAAAGAGGAGAAAATCTGATGAGAGAAAAACGGCTTGCAGCGAACACCGTTTCATCTTTAATGCTTCAACTGTGCACAATTATTTGCGGTTTCATTTTACCGAGAATGATTTTAGCGGGATTTGGTTCAAATGTAAATGGAATGATTAATTCTATTACCCAATTCCTAGGGTTTATAAGTTTTCTTGAATTGGGTGTTGGATCAGTGATTCAGTCATCTTTATATAAACCCTTGGCTGATAAGGATAATGAGACAATTAGCAAAATTATTGTTTCGGGACAAAAATTCTTTTCTCGGTTAGCTATGATCCTATTTGTGTATGTATGTATTCTTATGGGAAGCTATCCTTTTTTTGCAAAGCAAGATTTTGGCATTGTGTATACATCTACAATGGTTGCAATCTTAAGCATTAGTTCATTTGCGCAATACTATTTTGGTATCGTAAACAGTATTTTGTTGAATGCAGATCAAAAAGGTTACGTGTCCAACATCACACAAATTGGTACTCTAATTTTGAACACGGTATTTTGTATTGTTCTTATTAAGCGTGGGGCAAGTATTCATATCGTAAAACTGACAACTAGCTTAATTTATGTTATTAGACCTCTATATTTATCGTTTTATGTTAAACAACACTATTGTTTAGACAGAAAAATAAAATACGACAAGGAGCCAATAAAGCAAAAATGGAATGGAGTTGCTCAACATGTCGCGGCAGTGGTATTAGATGGAACGGACAATATCGTTCTAACGATATTTGCTGGGTTAAAAATAGTTTCCATTTATTCAGTCTATAATATTGTCGTGGCAGGAGTAAAGCAATTGTTCCTAGCAATGACAAATGGCGTTCAATCGTTAATAGGAGAATTATGGGCAAAACAAGAACTAGATGAATTGAAAAGATTCTTTGGATGGGTTGAATGGTCTATTCATACGGGTACAACATTCGTATTTGGTGTCACATCTATCTTGATAGTTCCGTTCGTACAGATTTACACATATGGAATAAACGATGTGAATTATGTACAACCATTATTTGCAATTTTGATAGTGGCGGCAAATGCAGGACACTGTTTACGCTTGCCATATAATATAATGATCTTGGCAGGTGGACACTATAGACAAACACAAAAGAATTATATTGTTGCAGCAACTATAAATATAATCGTTTCAGTTTTAGCTGTTAAAACGTTGGGATTAGTAGGTGTAGCAATTGGAACATTGCTTGCCATGTTCTATCAAACGGTATGGATGGCTATTTATGATTCTAAGAATTTAATTTGCTGGCCAATTAAAAATTTTATAAAACAGATGGTTGTGGACGTAATAAGTGTTTTGGCTTTTTCGCTTCTTGCTGCTGTTTTTAAGTTTAATACAATTACCTGGCTGGCATGGGTTGAGTATGCAATAGTAATATCAATAAGTGCGTTAATAATACAAGTGGTAATTAACACTCTTTTCTATAAGAAATATATGGTGCAATTAGCAAGCAAGTTAAGACGAGTATTTGTGAAAGGAAAGTAAGCGCCTAATGACAGGGTGTCAGGCATATAAAAATGTGACCATTTTACTGTATGTTTTAATGGGCGTGAGAAAAAGTCTGTAAAAACGAACCTCTTATGGCAGTATTAGTTAAGTACCATAGGAGGTTTTGTTATGGCACGGAAGAAGAAAGAAGTTTATCACGTAAAACGTAACCGGTAAACCACCCGTGCCTACCCTGAATCCTTGAAAAACCGTAAAATACCATATACCCTGGATTCCCGAATAACCACACTAGCATTCAGGAATCCAGCAATAACTATTGCT
>OLOJ01002651.1_pt1 | contig 14034 bp, 7 predicted proteins | sample 1672251 | NCBI WGS metagenome assembly OLOJ01 (sample SAMEA3136664, study PRJEB25190) | human gut metagenome | biome: human gut; feature: human-associated habitat; material: faeces | place: Austria | collected 2013 | reverse complement strand
GCCGCACCTCGCTCGCCGTATCGGCACTTAGAATTATGCGGTATTGCCTTTACAATTAAAAAGATCTATACTATAATGAAACAACAGTAAGTTGTACAAGACGAACTTAAGTTGTAAATAAACGACCAACAGCAGGGGAGGTCCGCTATGCCGGAGCAACAGGAAAATCAAACCGAGGTGTTCCACCTCAAAGCACCGTTCAAACCGACTGGCGACCAGCCCCAGGCGATTGAAGCGCTGGTGCAGGGCCTGAAAGCAGGGGATAAAGGTCAAACTTTGCTGGGCGTTACCGGATCCGGCAAAACCTTTACGATGGCCAATATCATTGCACAGTGCAACCGCCCCACACTGATTCTGGAACCAAACAAAACCCTGGCCAGTCAGATCTGCACCGAGATGCGCGGATTTTTCCCCGATGATGCGGTGGAATATTTTGTGAGCTATTACGACTATTACCAGCCGGAAGCCTACATCCCCTCCACCGATACCTATATTGAAAAAGACAGCGCCATCAATGATGAGATCGACCGCCTGCGCCATTCGGCCACGGCGGCACTGTCGGAGCGGCGCAATGTTATCATTGTGGCGTCGGTTTCCTGCATTTATTCCTTGGGCGACCCTATCGATTACCGCAGCATGGTCATCAGCCTGCGCCCCGGTATGCAGATGGAGCGGGACGAGCTCTGCCGCCGCCTGGTCAAGCTGCAATATGAACGCAACGATATGAACTTTATCCGCAATAAGTTCCGCGTTCACGGCGATATTGTGGATATCCACCTTGCTTATAATGATGAATACGCCATCCGCGTCGAATTCTTCGGCGATGAAATCGACCGCATTTCCGAGTTTGATCCCCTGACCGGCGAGCGTAAAAATATTGTGCGCCATGTGGCCATTTTCCCCGCCAGCCACTATATCGTCGGCCCTGAAAAAATGAAAGAAGGTCTCGCCAAGATCCAGACCGAGATGGAACAGCAGGTGCAGGCCTTTACTGCAGAGGGCAAACTGCTGGAAGCCCAGCGCATCCAGCAGCGCACCCAGTACGATATGGAGATGCTACAGGAAGTTGGCATGTGCAAGGGCATCGAGAACTACTCTGCCGTGCTGTCCGGCCGTGCCCCCGGCTCCACCCCCACCACGCTGCTGGACTACTTCCCCAAAGATTTTATCCTGATGGTGGATGAAAGCCATGTGATGCTGCCGCAGGTCCGCGGCATGTTCGGCGGGGACTACAGCCGCAAAAAAACGCTGGTGGAATATGGCTTCCGCCTGCCCTCGGCGTTTGACAACCGCCCGCTGAAATTTGAGGAATTTGAATCCAAGGTCGGCCAGACGATCTTTGTCAGCGCTACCCCTGGCCCCTATGAACGGGAACATTCCAGCCGCGTGGCCGAGCAGGTCATCCGCCCCACCGGTCTGCTGGACCCCGTCATCATGGTACGCCCAGTGGAAGGCCAGATCGAGAATCTGCTGGGCGAAATTTTGCAGCGCATCGACCGCGGCGAGCGTGCCCTAGTTACCACCCTGACTGTCAAAATGGCCGAGGACCTGACCGACTACCTGGAAGAACACGGCGTGCACACCAAGTATATGCACCACGAGGTGGATACCTTTGAGCGCATGGAGATCATCAAGGACCTGCGCACCGGTGCCATTGATGTGATTGTCGGCATCAACCTTCTGCGCGAGGGCCTGGACCTGCCGGAAGTTTCGCTGATCGCCATTCTGGATGCCGACAAAGAGGGCTTCCTGCGCAGCGAAACCAGCCTGATTCAGACCATTGGCCGCGCGGCCCGCAACGCAAACGGCGTGGTGCTGATGTACGCCGATGAAGTAACTCCCAGCATGGAGCGCGCCATCATGGAAACCGAGCGCCGCCGTGCCATCCAGGATGCCTACAACAAAGAGCACGGCATTACACCAAAAACTATCGTGAAAGCCATCGGCGGCGGGCTGGAAATCAGCATGAGCGAAGAAAACAAAAAGATGCGCCAGCACCGTATGAGCCGCGCTGAACGCGAACAGACCATTACCCGCCTGACCCGCGAGATGAAAGAAGCCGCCCGCCTGCTGCAGTTTGAGCACGCCGCATTCCTGCGTGATGAGATTGAAAAGCTGCAGCGCGGGGAGGACCCTACCGCCGATACCAGCACCCGCCGCGCCGCTGAAAAACAGCGCAAAACGGGCAAGGGGAGAAGGAGCTATAAAAAGTGAGCAACATTCAAATTGATGCCAACAACCGCATTACGATCAAGGGCGCGCGGGAGCATAACCTGAAAAACGTCAACCTGGTTCTGCCGCGCAACAAGCTGATTGTTATGACGGGCCTTTCCGGCTCCGGCAAGTCCAGCCTGGCCTTTGATACCATCTTTGCGGACGGCCAGCGCCGCTATATGGAAAGCCTTTCCAGCTATGCCCGCATGTTCCTGGGCCAGATGGAAAAGCCCGATGTGGACGAAATCACCGGCCTTTCCCCGGCGGTTTCCATTGACCAGAAAACCACCAGCCACAACCCGCGTTCCACCGTGGGCACCGTGACGGAAATTTATGATTATCTCCGTTTGATGTATGCCCGCATCGGCGTTCCGCACTGCCCGGTCTGCGGACGCGTCATCAGCCAGCAAACGGTGGACGAGATGGTAGACGAGGTGCTTAAACTGCCGGAACGCACCCGCTTCCAGGTGCTGGCCCCTGTTGTGCGGGGCCGCAAAGGCACCCAGGCCAAGGAGCTGGACGCTGCCCGCCGCGGCGGTTACGCCCGCGTGCGCATTGACGGCAACATGTATGATCTGGACGAAGAGATCAAGCTGGAAAAGAATATCAAGCATACCGTTGAAGTCGTCGTGGACCGCCTGTCCATCAATGATACGGTGCGCGGCCGCCTGGCCGATTCTATTGAGACTGCCGTTGCCCTGACCGGCGGCCTTGTCATCATTGATGTTATCGGCGGCGAACCGATGGAGTTCAGCCAGAACTATGCCTGCCCGGAGCACGGTGTTTCCATTGACGAACTTTCCCCCCGCATGTTCAGCTTTAACAATCCCTTTGGCGCCTGTGAAACCTGCACCGGCCTGGGCACCTTTATGAAGGTGGACCCGGCCCGCGTGATTCCGGATCCGCACAAGTCCATCCGCGAAAGTGCCATCAAGGCCAGCGGCTGGTATTATGCGGAGGGATCCATCTCTGAAATGTATTACAAAGCGCTGGGCAAGCGCTATGGCTTTACGCTGGATACCCCCATCAAGGAGATGAGCAAAGAAGCCGTGCACGCCATCCTGTATGGCACCGGAACTGAAAAAATCGAGATGCAGCGCGAGAATATGTTTGGCTCCGGCACCTATATGAACACGTTTGAGGGCATTATCCCCAACCTGGAGCGCCGCTTCCGTGAAACAGGCAGCGAGTGGGTCAAGGAGGAAATCGCCCTTGTCATGTCCAGCGAGGAGTGCCCCACCTGCCACGGCCAACGCCTGAAGCCCACCAGCCTCGCCGTCACGGTGGGCGGCATCAACATTGCTCAGTTCTGCGATATGAGCGTGAACGAGGAGCTGGAATTTATTCAGACGGCAAAAGTGTCCGAGCGGGATGAAGTCATCGCTGCCTCCATCTTCAAAGAGGTCAAAGAGCGTCTGGGCTTTTTGAAGAGCGTGGGTCTTGGGTACTTGACCCTGTCTCGCGGCGCATCGTCCCTTTCCGGCGGCGAAAGCCAGCGCATCCGCCTGGCGACCCAGATTGGCAGCGCACTGACCGGCGTGCTGTATGTGCTGGATGAACCCAGCATCGGCCTGCACCAGCGCGATAACGATAAGCTGATTGCCACCATGAAGCGCCTGCGCGACCTGGGCAACACCCTGATTGTAGTAGAGCACGACGAGGACACCATGCGCCAGGCGGACTATATTGTGGATGTCGGCCCCGGTGCCGGTGTGCATGGCGGCGAGATCGTGGCCGCCGGCAGTGTGGAGGACATCTGCAATGCCCCGCGCAGTGTGACCGGCGAGTACCTTTCCGGCCGCAAATTTGTGGAAGTTCCCACCGCCCACCGCTCCGGTAACGGTAAAATGCTCACGGTGGTCAAAGCGCGGGAAAACAACCTGCAAAACATTACCGTGGATTTTCCCCTTGGCAAAATGATCTGCGTGACCGGTGTTTCCGGTTCCGGCAAGTCCACGCTGGTCAATGAAATTTTGTATAAGTCGCTGGCCGCAGCGCTCAACGGCGCCCGCAGCCGCCCCGGCCAGTGTGACGAAGTTCAGGGTATGGAATGGATCGATAAGGTCATCGGCATTGACCAGTCGCCCATTGGCCGCACCCCGCGCTCCAACCCGGCCACCTACACCGGTGTGTTCGGCGATATCCGCACCCTCTTCTCCAACACCCAGGATGCCAAACAGCGCGGTTACGGCCCCGGCCGGTTCAGCTTCAACGTCAAGGGCGGCCGCTGCGAAGCCTGCGAGGGCGGCGGAATTGTGCAGATCGAAATGCACTTTCTGCCGGATATTTACGTCCCCTGCGATGTCTGCAAGGGCAAGCGCTATAACCGCGAAACGCTGGAAGTAAAATATAAAGACAAAAACATCTCCGATGTGCTGGATATGACGGTGGAGGAAGCCTGCAATTTCTTTGCCAACCAGCCCAAAATTGCGCGCAAACTGCAAACCCTGCAGGAAGTCGGCCTTGGCTATGTGCAGCTGGGCCAGTCGGCCACCACACTTTCCGGCGGCGAAGCCCAGCGTGTCAAGCTGGCCAACGAGCTTGCCCGCCGCGATACCGGCAAAACCGTCTATATTCTGGACGAGCCTACCACCGGCCTGCACATTGCCGATGTGCACCGTCTGGTCAAGGTGCTGGATAAGCTGGCCGATGCGGGCAACACCGTGATCGTGATCGAGCATAACCTAGATGTGATCAAGCGTGCCGACTATATCATCGACCTGGGGCCGGAGGGCGGCAGCGGCGGCGGTACCATTGTGGCAACCGGTACGCCGGAACAGGTGGCCCAGAACCCGAACTCCTTCACCGGCCAGTACCTGAAACCCGTGCTGGAGCGCGCCTGGAAACTGCAGGGCACAGCTCCGGCCCCCGTGCCGGAAGAGCCGGGACGCCCGGCGCCCGCAGAGGAAAAAGCCTCCGCCCAGCCGCCGCGCAAACGAAAAAAAGCAGACAAAAAATAACCACAACAGGGAACTTTGTGCAGCAAAAACGCAAAATTGGATTTGACAATTCCTGTCAACCTGTGGTTTAATTATCTTTACGCGCCTGAAAAAGCAAAATTCTGCGCGCACAGGGGTACGCAGCAGCGTGATTCCCTGCATCCAAAAACGGGAGGGAACTGCCGAATGGCAAAAAAGAAGGAAGAATACGGCAACGAAAGCATCAAGAGCTTAAAAGGTGCAGACCGTGTGCGCAAGCGCCCGGCCGTTATCTTTGGCTCTGACGGTGTGGAAGGCTGTGCCCATTCCATTTTTGAGATCGTATCCAACTCCATCGACGAAGCGCGTGACGGCCACGGCAACAAAATCAACGTTACCCTTTACCCGGATCACTCTGTGGAAGTAGAGGACTTTGGCCGCGGTATCCCCGTCGATTACAATAAAGCTGAAGAACGCTGGAACTGGGATCTTGTGTTCTGCGAACTGTACGCGGGAGGCAAATATGGCGAGGGTAGCGGCAACTATGACTTCTCCCTTGGCCTGAACGGCCTTGGCCTTTGCGCCACCCAGTATTCCAGCGAATGGATGACTGCGGATATTTACCGCGATGGCATGCACTATCACCTGGATTTCAAAAAAGGTGAGAATGTCGGCGGGCTGAAAAAAGAGCCGTTCACCGGCCGCCGCACCGGCTCCGTCATCCGCTGGAAACCGGACACCGATGTGTTTACCGACATCAATGTTCCGGCGGATACCTTCAAGGATATGCTGCGCCGCCAGGCCGTTGTCAATGACGGTGTGACTCTCGTGTTCAACGACCGCACGGGCGAACGTGCCGAAAAAATCGAATATTTCTATGAGCATGGCATTCAGGACTATGCCAATGAGATCGCCGGTGAGGGAACCCTGACCCCGGTGTATTTCTGCTCCGGTTCCGCAATCGGCCGCGACCGTGATGATCAGCCGGAATATCAGGTCAAAATGAACGTGGCGTTCTGCTTTTCCAACGCGGTGCAAACGCTGGAATACTATCACAACTCTTCGTGGCTGGAGCACGGCGGCAGCCCGGACCGCGCTGTCCGCCTGGCCTTTGTCAACCAGATCAACAACTGGCTGAAAAATAAGGGTTTGTACAAGAAAAACGAAAGCTCCATCACCTTCAACGATGTGCAGGACTGCCTGATTCTGGTTTCCTCCAGCTTCTCCACCCGCACCAGCTACGAGAACCAGACCAAAAAGGCCATCACCAACAAGTTTGTGGCCCAGGCCATGACGGAGTTCCTCAAGCACCAGCTGGAAGTCTACTTTGTGGAGCACCCGGACGAAGCCGAAAAAGCCTGCAAGCAGGTGCTAATCAATAAGCAAAGCCGCGAGCACGCCGAAAAAGCGCGTGTGTCCATCAAAAAAACAATGACCCAGCAGATGGACCTGGCCAACCGCGTGCAGAAATTTGTGGACTGCCGCACCAAGGATGCCACCCGCCGCGAACTGTACATCGTGGAGGGCGATTCCGCTATGGGCGCGGTCAAACAGAGCCGCGATTCGGAGTTCCAGGCTATCATGCCCATTCGCGGCAAGATCCTGAACTGCCTGAAGGCCGATTACGCCCGCATTTTCAAGTCTGACATTATCACAGACTTGATCCGCGTGATGGGCTGCGGCGTGGAGCTGGGCGGCAGCCACAATAAGGACCTGGCTACCTTTAATCTGGACAACCTGCGCTTTAACAAGATCGTCATCTGTACCGATGCTGATGTGGACGGTTATCAGATCCGCACCTTGGTGCTGACGATGCTCTACCGCCTGACCCCCACCCTCATCAATCAGGGGTATGTGTATATCGCGGAATCCCCGCTGTATGAGATCAACACCAAAAATAAGACCTACTTTGCCTATACCGAGCCGGAAAAGGCCGATATCATGAAGCGGATCGACGGCCAGAAGTTTACGATCCAGCGATCCAAAGGTCTGGGCGAAAATGACCCCGAAATGATGTGGCTGACCACCATGAGCCCCGAAAGCCGCCGCTTAATTAAAGTTCTGCCCACCGATGTTCAGCGCACGGCGGAGGTGTTTGACCTGCTTCTGGGCGATAATCTGCAGGGCCGTAAGGAGCACATTGCGGAGCACGGCGCTGAATATCTGGACGATCTGGATGTATCTTAATCAGGGGAGGAGAGAGCAAAATGGCAAAAAAAGCAACCAAAAAGAAAGCCGCCCCTGCCCGCCCGCAGCTGGGCGATAACGTCGAGATCCTCTCTGCCGGTGAGGTCATCGAAAGCCCCATTACCGATACGCTGGAAACAAACTACATGCCTTACGCCATGAGCGTTATTGTTTCCCGCGCGCTGCCGGAAATTGACGGCTTCAAGCCCGCCCACCGCAAACTGCTGTATACCATGTACGGCATGGGCCTGCTGAAAGGCGCCCGCACCAAAAGCGCCAACATCGTGGGCAGCACCATGCACCTGAACCCCCACGGCGATGCCGCCATTTACGACACCATGGTGCGTATGGGCCGTTCCAACGAAAGCCTGCTGGTGCCCTTTGTGGACTCCAAGGGTAACTTTGGCAAGGCGTACAGCCGCGATATGGCTTACGCCGCCGCTCGTTACACCGAGGCAAAGCTGGAACCCGTGTGTGAAGAGCTGTTCCGCGATATCGACAAGGATACTGTGGATTTTGTGCCCAACTATGACGGCACCACCACCGAACCGACGATGCTGCCGGTCACCTTCCCGACCATTCTGGCCAACAACACACTGGGCATTGCGGTCGGTATGGCGTCCAACATCTGTTCCTTCAACCTGGTGGAGCTCTGCAATGCAACCATCGCCCTGATGAAAGACGACCAGGCGGACCTGGCCCAGCTGATGCCCGCGCCGGATTTTGTCGGCGGCGGTTCCATCCTGTATGATGCCGCCGAGATGCAGAATGTGCTGGAAAAAGGCCGCGGCAGCATCCGCGTGCGCGCCCAGTGGGCTTACGATAAAGAAAACAACTGCATTGACATCACCCGCATTCCGCCGACCACAACGGTGGAAGCCATCATGGATAAGATCACCGAGCTGGTCAAACTGGGCAAGATCCGTGAGATCAGCGATATGCGTGATGAAACCGACCTGAACGGCTTGAAGCTGACCATCGACCTCAAGCGCGGCCAGGACCCGGACAAGCTGATGGCGCGTCTGTTCAAGGCAACCCCGCTGGAGGACAGTTTTGCCTGCAACTTCAATGTGCTGATCGGCGGCCAGCCCCGCGTGTTGGGCGTGCGCCAGATTTTGTTGGAGTGGATCGCATTCCGCTCCGAATGCGTGCGCCGCCGCACCTACTATGATCTGCAGGGCAAGCAAAAACGTCTGCACCTGCTGCGCGGCCTGGAAGCTATCCTGCTGGATATTGATAAGGCAATTGAAATTGTGCGCAACACTGCGGAAGAATCCGAGGTTGTGCCCAACTTGATGATCGGTTTTGGCATTGACGAAGTGCAGGCTGAGTATGTGGCGGAAATCAAGCTGCGCCACCTCAACCGTGAGTATATCCTCAAACGCACCGAGGAAATTGAGGAACTGGAAAAGGCGATCGCAGACTTGGAAGATGTTCTCAAACGCCCCGCCCGCATCCGCAAGATCATTATGACCGAGCTGGGCGATGTTGCCAAAAAGTATGGCAGCCCCCGCAAAACGGAAATTCTGTACGACCTGCCGGACGATTCTGCTGCCGATGAGCAGAACGAGATCCCGGATTACCCGGTCACGGTGTTCTTTACGCGGGAAGGCTACTTCAAAAAGATCACCCCGCAGAGCCTGCGCATGTCTGGCGAGCAGAAGCTGAAAGACGGCGACGAGGTGGTTTATACCAAAGAGACCACCAACAGCGCCGAGCTGCTCTTCTTTACCAACCATGCCCAGGTGTACAAATCCCGCGCATCGGAATTTGCCGATACCAAGGCCAGCGTGCTGGGTGATTATGTCGCTTCCAAGCTGGAAATGGAAGAGGGCGAAGTGCCGCTGTTCATGACGGTCACAGTCGATTACCGTGGTTACATGCTGTTCTTCTACCAGAACGGCAAGTGTGCAAAGATCCCGCTGGCCAGCTATATGACCAAGCAGAACCGTCGCAAGCTGCTGAAAGCCTATAGCGATAAGGAAGAACTTGCCGCAATGCTGCACATTGAGGAAGAAACCGAGCTGGCCGTCTTCACCAGCGGCGGCACCGGTGGCCCACGCTTGATCCTGGTCGGCAGTGCGCTGATTCCCGAAAAGGCTACCCGCGATACCGCCGGTATCAACATGGTAACGCTTAAAAAGAACGCCCGAATCGCCAAAGTGCGCCCGGCGGCGGGGCTGGAACTGAAAGACCCGCACCGCTACCGCGTGCGCACCCTGCCCGCAGCCGGCGCGCTGCTCCGCCAGGAGGACACGACCGAGCAGATGAGTCTGTAAGGAGCAAAAAAAGGCAATGCAATCTTTTTCTGCACAAGGCAGGGTAAAGTTCTTGCATTTTGCTTTTTGGTATGTTATATTATAACCTGTATGAGAGTTAGGGCAGGCCGAAACATCCGTTTTGGCTGTGGCCTGAAAAGGAGTTGCTGTTAATCCATGACCGCTTATGAAATTGCGTTCGGCGTTGTGCTGATCATTGTTTCGGTTCTGATCGTTGTGTTCACTTTGTCCCAGACCCAGAAAGGGCAGGGCCTGTCTGCTGCCATTATGGGTGATAGCAGCTTTATGGCTGCCGGCCGCGAGCGTGGCCTGGATGCTAAGCTGGCCAAAGTGACCAAAATCTGCGGCGCTGTTTTCTTTGTAGCTACGCTGCTGGTTGGTGTGCTGAGTGCCCGCTTGTAATTGAATGAAAGGAGAACGGTCTGGCCAATTTTGTTGGCGTTCCGCTTTCCCTTATTCAGGAACCGTCAACGACCCGCCCAATACCGCGGGTCGTTTTTTATGGGAAAAATAAAAAGGTCACAATGGTGCAGGTGCTGCCGCGAAACCAAAGGCCACGCCTGCTATGGAAGGACCCTGCCGGGTGGCAGGGTGACGTAAACGAGGAGTAAAAACAAAGGCATGGGCCTCTGCCTGTGCCCAACCCAAAGGAGAAAACATGACACCATTACAGAAAAATATTCTTGCGGCGTGCAAGCACCGCCCCCAGACCCTGCGTGAACTGCAGAATGCTTTGCAGGTGGATAATTCCCGCCTGCGCAACACCGTAACCGGCATGGTAGCTACCGGTATGCTGTCCGCCCGCAACGGTACCTATGTTCCGGGCTTTGCCGTGATGGAAAATACCGATGCCCCCGCTGGCATTCCCTGCACACTGGTCAAACTGGCGGCCCGCTTCGGCTTTGCGTCCCGCGATGACGGCACCGGCGATATCTTTATTCCCGGCCGCGCCCTGCATGGTGCTATGCCGCAGGATAAAATCATCATCAAACTGTTCGACCACCCCCGTGTGGAGGGCAGCGCCGAGGGTGAAGTGGTGGAGGTGACCACCCCGCACAACACCTTTGCCGGTACCATTGTGCTGACTGAGGACGGCCGCCTTGCCGTGGAGCCGGACGGCTGCCGTGATGTGCGCATTGTGCTGGATAAAAAAGGCGTCAACGGCGCACAGCTGGGGGATAAGGTCGGTGCTATCCTGACCAACCGCGGCCAGCGCCATATGGACCACCGCTGCGCTGTTGCCGAGCGCTTCGGCACTTCCGACCGTGCAGCAGAGTGCGCCAAGGCTGTGCTGTATGGCCGTGATGTCCGCCAGGAATTCCCGGAGGAGGTATTGGCCGAAGCTCACGCATATGATAACGCTCTCATCGACCCCGCCGAAGCTGCCCACCGCGCCGACCTGCGCGGTCTGCCGATCTTTACCATCGACTCTGCCGAGACCAAGGATATCGACGACGCCATCAGCCTGATGAAGACCCAGAACGGCGGCTATGAGCTGGGCGTTCATATTGCGGATGTCAGCCACTATGTTCGCCCGGACACCGCGCTGGATAAGGAAGCTTATGAGCGCGCAACTTCCATCTATTACGCGGATAAAGTCATCCCCATGCTGCCCACCCAGCTTTCCAACGGCATCTGCAGCCTCAATGAAGGGGAGGAGCGCCTGGCGTTCTCCTGCCTGATGCAGCTGGATGAAAGCGGCAATATCCATAGCTATCAGTTCGTCAAGAGCGTCATCCGCAGCCGTGTCAAGGGCGTTTATAAAGAAATTAACGCTCTGTTGGACGGCTCCAATGACCCGGCTCTGGTGACGAAATATAAAGACGTTATGGCTCAGCTGCCCGCGATGACCGAGCTGTACGAAAAGCGCCTGGCTCTGCGCAAAGCACGCGGCGCGATGGACATCGAATCCGACGAAGCCAAGTTGGTCATGGACGAGGAAGGCCGCTGCGTGGATATCGTCAAGCGCACCCGCGGTGTGTCGGAGTGCATGATCGAAGAGTTCATGCTGCTGGCCAACCAGTGCGCTGCCAATGCGGGCCGCACCCATCATGTGCCGTTTGTGTACCGTATCCATGAAGCCCCCGATGCCGAGCGCATGGAAAAGCTGAGCAACACCCTGAAAGCCTGCGGCCTGAACGTCCACTTTGCCGGGGAAGTGCCCACCCAGCTGGAGCTTTCTGCCATTCTGGACGAAACCCGCGGCCAGCCCATCCAGATTCCGGTCCACACCGGTATCCTGCGCAGCATGCAGAAAGCTCGCTACTCTCCGGAGCCGAAAGGCCATTACGGCCTGGTGCTGGCAGACTATGCCCACTTTACCAGCCCCATTCGCCGTTACCCGGACCTTGCCATCCATCGCATCCTGACGGATATGCTGGTGGGCAAGCCGGAGCAGGAGCTCATCAAGGATTATACCGGTTTTGCCACCCACGCCAGCGAGCAGTCCAGCCGCCAGGAAGTTTCCGCCGTGCGCATTGAGCGCGATGTGGAGGACCTGTACAAGGCCGAGTATATGCACAACCACCTGGGCGAAGTCTACACCGGCACCGTGGCAGGTGTAACACCGCGCGGTATTTTTGTGGCGCTGGAAAACACCGTAGAGGGCTTTGTGCCTGCCGCACAGCTCTGCAAGGGCGAAGCCACTGTGGTGGAGGGCGTCAGCATTCTGGACCCGCTGACCGGAAAACGCTGGATGCTGGGCGACCCCGTCAAAGTGCAGGTGGCCGGTGCCAACGTTGCCCTTGGCCGCATTGATTTTGACTATATGCCGCTGTAATCAACGTTGCAGGGACAAGTCCAAAGCCTGCAAAACGAAAATGACGACTTGAAAAATCAAATTCAAATACTTAAGGGAACACTATTAAATACATATTCCTCAGACGAAATCAATAGCGTAATCGAGCAAGGCGGATTAAAGAGAGATATTTCTAAGCGCCTAGATAATTTGGAATGTCTGGACAGTGTTGATTGTGAGCAGGTTCCCTCTGTTAAAGATTTATATGGAACCACTCACAGCGTATCGTATCGTTTTGACGCTTCCGACACCGCATGGGCCAAGTTCAAGTTGGACGGACAATATGATACCTTTTCGGCAAATATTGTTACATCGGAAGATACAAATCGTGATGCAAATATGAGCGTGGAAATCTACCTTGATGATGTTCTTGTTGGGCGAGTTGACGATGTTGTACGAGATGAACATGTTCGCCCAATTAGTGTCAGCGTAAATGGTGGCAATGTTTTAATGATAAAGGTCATCCGTACAAATTCCTATTATAGCAGTAATGCTTATATTTGCGACACTTCACTGTCAGTGTTGCAGTGATTTTCACCTTGACTAATCACTGCAATTAAAGCATAAGAGGCACGGCATTTGAAAAGATATTCGTAAGTGGCATAATAGCCGCAAAATAAAAATTGATATTCGAGTTAAAATGCGGTACTATAATAAAAAACTATATAGTTACACTTGATGTGACGGTTGACCTAAGACAGTGGGTACTGTAAATCCTACCGAGGTGATGTTAAGCAGAAAGATACCACTAGAATTGTGTGGTATCTTTCTGCCTTTCTTGATAATGTGGAATATAGCAATGCCGTATATTTGTGGTATAAGTTTAAAATACAAGAATAAGTTAAGGTATTAGGATATGGGAGAAAGAAAAAAAGAAAAACTGAATTTAAAGAGATTTATATTAAAGCTACTGAGTTTACTAGGGTATGATTGCTCAAGAGTTGATATTGCGCCACTTGGTAAAGGGAAAAAGGGGAGTCAAAAGCTTTCCATTGCGTTGGCGGTAATTTATGCAGCGGTTTCATGGGTTACACTGAGCAGAGACAATATATTAGCAGAGTTAATAGCTATAATCCTAAATGGAATAACTGTAATACAAGTATTAATTGCTTTATACCAAAAAAGCGATCTGTCAAAGACTCTCTTGAATTTTATAGTGTAAAATATTGCATTGCATCCACACGGTTGCTGTCGATTCTTACTTCCAGATGTAGGTGGTTGCCCGTAACCCGCCCAGTGTGTCCGACATAGCCGATAACTTGCCCGGCCTGCACCTGCTGGCCGGTGGCAACGCAGATGGACGAGCAGTGGGCGTACAGTGTTTCCAGCCCGCCGCCGTGGTCGATTTGGATGTAGTAACCGTAACTGCCGCCCCAGCTGTCGAGACCGTTGGCAACGGTGACGGTGCCATCTGCGGCGGCGAGAATCGGCGTGCCATCGGCGCAGGCAATGTCGGTGCCGGTGTGGGAGCTGACCTCGCCGGTGATGGGGTCTACACGATGTCCGAACTGTGAGGTAATTGTCCCCGCCACCGGCAGCGGCCATTGCAGGGTGCCTGTCGGGGTGCGGGTGCTGTCCGGGTTCATAAGTTCTCCACCGCCCTGTGCAAAACCGCCGAGCAATTCTGCCCACAGTTCCT
>OLOJ01002650.1_pt1 | contig 14037 bp, 7 predicted proteins | sample 1672251 | NCBI WGS metagenome assembly OLOJ01 (sample SAMEA3136664, study PRJEB25190) | human gut metagenome | biome: human gut; feature: human-associated habitat; material: faeces | place: Austria | collected 2013 | reverse complement strand
GCTACACGCCCGACCTCGGTGAAAGCGGTGTAGATCTAGGTACCACTTACAATGTATTCACAAGAGGAATCGACCAGGGACGTTACCCGCTCCCACGTACATTCTCTTTTGGTATCCAAGTGAATTTATAAGAAAGAACTAACACGTATAATTGAATATAGTATGAAAAAAAATTGGTTATCATATATATGCATGGCAGTCCTTCTTTCAGGAATACTTAGTTCGTGCAATGAATCCAGCTTTCTGGATCTGAAAGATCCCAATCATTTCACGGGGGATAACTTCTGGAAAAACAAGGCAGATGCCGAGAGCGCTCTTGCCGCCGCATATTCTCCTATCAAGTACCAGATGTATGGTTATTTTGGGGCTTTTGACGGTTGGCTAAACCTGAATGGACGTGGAGACGATATCTTCACAATCACTAATGAAGAACCGGGCATGTGGGCTATCGCTAATTTCCAAAACTCACCGACTACGGGAAATGATCCTTATGGCGCACTCTTTACAGGAGTACAGCGCGCAAATGTTGTACTAAGATACATTGACAATGTACCGGCTACAGGAATCACCGAAGAAGACCGTTCCATGATTAAAGGTGAGGCACTTTTTTTGAGAGGTTATCAATATTTCCTGTTAGTTAATAACTACAAAGAAGTGCCCCTGCGTATCATTCCTTCTAATGAGGACGAGCCGAACAAACCGGCAGCCAGCGAAGCGGTACTCTGGAAACAAGCGGAAGATGACTTGACAGAGGCCATCAAATGCAACCTGCCCGTCACCCGTGTAGCAGATGAAAAAGGACGTATTGAGAAAGGAGCTGCTATCGCTATGCTGGCAAAGGTATATCTGACACAGCATAAATATCCGGAAGCTAAAGCTCAATTGGATTTATTATTAAAAGCGCCTTATTATCCGGGACGTTATAACCTAATGGAAAACTTCGCGGAGAATTTCACTACTGCCAAAGAAAACAACGAAGAATCTGTTTTCGAATTGCAATACAGCAGCGACGGCGACTTGACGTGGGGGAATGAAAGCGGCATCAACTTAGGAAGTTCTATTCCGCAATTCATCGGCCCGGTAAACTCCGGTGGCTGGGCAAAAATCATGCCGACTTCATTTATTGTCGGGCAGTTCATTTCTGAAGAACGCCCTGCGGGAGCCGATACCAAGTTTGACAAACGTATGTATCCCAGTCTGTTCTTTAACCCCGAAGCACTTGGCGATGTTGTGAAGAACGAGAGCTGGTACGGCGGAAATTATTCCATGGAGAAACTGTGGGAAGGCAATGCCGGTAAAATGGCCGGCGGTGCTCCAACTTTCAGCATGGGTGACGGTAAATTCCTTCTGAAGAAATACACTGCCTATTATGTAAACGACGAAGCGGCAGACAATATGGGAAACAAAGAAGGAAAAGCCAACAATGTACGTGTCATGCGTTTTGCAGAAGTACTGCTTATGTATGCCGAGGCTTGCGCCAAAACAAACGATGTGACAGGTGCCAGCTATGCCCTGAAACTTATCCGCGAAAGAGCCGGACTGGCAGACAAAACATTCACCCAGGATCAGCTTATGGATCAGATCGAACATCAATGTTTACTCGAATTTTTCGGAGAAGGGCACCGGTTTGACGACCTGAAACGTTGGTACACAACCAATGAAATCAAAACAATCCTCAAAGCAAATGACAAGCAAGGGGCAGACAATTTTCAGGAAAGGAACAGGTATTATCCGATTCCGACAGGCGAATTGAACAACAACTCTGCAATGCAACAAATAGATTTATGGAAATAATCTTTCCAATAACTTATAACAGAAAAATTATGAAAAAAATATATGCACTATTATTCGTATCCTTACTCTTATTTATAGGATATTCTTGTGAAGACGGTAGCCTGAGCCATGGTGATGTATACATCCCGGATCCCGTGGAAGAGTCGGACGAGGATGATGGTTTTGCGACAGAGCCTACAACAACGTCTGTTGTGAGGATGTCTATCGGCGAAGGACATCAGCATCAGATGATTGACGGATTTGGATGTGGTTTTGCAGAATGGTCTCACCGTATCTGGAACAATAACCACAGAGATGCCGTTATGGCAGACCTATTCGGTGACAATGGCTTGAAGCTAAACATATTCCGTGGAGAAGTATTCCCGCACTATCAGGACGACGTCACGGGTGAAATAGAATTTGGCATGGACCGTAACTTCAACCTGCCTGCCGACGAACCTAAATACATGAACAACTATTGGTTCAAATATCACGGTGCGGAATGTGCCGAACAGGTACAGCTAGGCCAGATGTGGCTGGTGGACTATCTATCCAGAAAGCATAAAAGCATGAAGTATATGTTCTCCGTATGGAGTCCACCTAAAAAATGGAAAGATAAAGACAGCAACTCCGGTGGCTCTCTGAAAGCTATTCATTATGAAGATTACGCCAATTATCTGATAGACTTCGTCAAAGAATACGAAAAGAAATTCGGAATAAACATTTATGGCTTATCACCTACCAATGAACCTGATAATACTTTCACTGCATGGTCTACTTGTAAATGGACTCCTGAACAATTGGCAGATTTCAGCCATAACACTTTCCGGAAATCTCTGGACGCGGCCGGATATAATGATAAAAAGATTATAATGGGAGAATGTTCCTCATGGTGGAAAGCAAGTTACTCGTCTTTCCTCACTGCATCCAATCAGTTCTTCAAGAAATGTCTGGAAAGCGAAGCTTCATTGGCAAATGACAACGTCATAGCGGCCGGACACGGATACAGTATGTCCAATTTAGATAATATCTTACCTTTCGATGAAGCAGTTAATGCCAATATTCCTGTATGGATGACCGAGAACTGTGACAACTTAAAACGTTCGGAGGACTGGAATGATGCCATGAAATGGGCAAGAAACTTCCATTACTATCTGGCACAAGCTAATGTAAATGCTTATATCTGGTGGGCCGGAGCCCGTCCTTGCAGCACGACAGGCGAGAACCTTATCCAGTTGGAAGAAGCCATACCGGGCACTACCTACTACAGAGTCCCCCGCTATTATACATACGGGCAGTTCACCAGATTCATCGAAGCCGGCAGTCATCGTGTAGATGTTGAGGCTATTCCTTCTGAAGAGAATCAATTCCCTGCAGAACTTCTGATGTCAGCTTATGTTAAGGATAATACTTATACCATCGTATTAGTGAACAGTTCGGAGAAGGAGTCATTCTCCACTTTAGTTGAGATTGAAGGAAAAAGTTTTCAGAACATGATTGCATACACATCCAGCGAAGACGTAAAATGGCAGCGCAAGAAGTTCAATCCTTCTTTAAGCGGGTTACGTTCCATTACGGTTCCCAAGCTCAGTGTGGTGACAGTTACTGGTAAGATAAAAGATATTGCAGCAGAATAATAGTCAAAATAATACTAGAATATCATGAAAAAGAATCGATTATATATAGCAGGATTCCTGCTTGCAGCCGTCAATTTGTTCTCCGGTTGCAGTGAAGATGATCCGTCCTATGCCAATCTGGTTGCGGACAAGCAGGAATTGACAATCAATCTAGATGAAAAAGCAGAAGGAGTGATTCAGATTATTCAGGGAAACGGTAACTACAAGGTTACCAGTTCGAACGAAGATGTGGTTACCGCTACAATCGACAATGACCAAATACAAGTGACAGGTTTGAAAGCCGGTGACGCAAATGTGACTATTACCGACTGGGCCAGGATGTCAACCAACGTAAAAGTAATTGTTGACCAATTGGTAGACTTGGTTCTGAAAGTATCTTCTACAGTTATGTATCCGAATGAAGACAAGACCATAGAGGTCTATACAGGCAATGGAGGATACAGTATCACTGTTGATAATCCATCAATAGCAAAGGCTGCGATAAATGATAAAGGGCAGATTCAAATTGAATCGCTGGCTCCGGGTACTGCCACTTTCACCGTAAAAGACAGACGGGACAAAACGACAGAACTCATCGTAAAAGTGAAAAAGAGAATGGTAGTCGACAATAGTGAAAATATCCCTTACTTAGTTATCGGCACTCCGGCTACTATCAAAATCCTGGATGGCAATGGTGGATATACCTGCACAGCAGGCGGTTCTGCAACTTACCTGAAATGCTCCATGTCTGAAGACGGTACAGAAGTGATAATTGAAGGACTTAAAAGATACCGTTACAACAACAAAGTCACTATCGCCGACCAGGACGGTGAAAAGATAGAAGTGACCATTACCGCTATTGACGATCCTTACCTGGAGAACCCGTCATATCGCTATATGCTGGCAGGTTCTTATTCTTACCAAAGCCTTTCTACTTCAAAAGTAGGAGAAATAATGCATTCGGCGGATTTCAACTTGTCGCAATTGCTTGTTAAGAGTTCGACAACTTCATCCGCATCCGGTTACGCGGTTCAGTTTACCGGCGATTTGGGAGTAGGCAGCAAGACGAATGCAACACTTTATAAGGTGACAAGAAACGCAGTAGACAAGAATGTAGGATATCCGATAGAAGATTGCCGGATTGATAAAGTAGAAGACGGCTGGTATTGGGTGAGTTTCCTGGAGCCCGGATACACTGTACGTTCCTATTTTATAACCAAAGAATAATTTATAAACTTGACACACATGTATTTCGGAAGTACCCCCATACTTTTGAAGTGACCAACATAAAAAGAGACTGTCCTTACAACACAGTATATTCCTTATTACTATCTGTATTGTAATCAGTCTCTTTTTATAAATTTTGAACAGATATGAATAGATATGATAACAGATTACGTATTCTTACAGAAGAATATGAAACGCTCATCTCACGTGAAAATAAAAGAATACGATCCAACAATGGCATATTTGAACGCTATAAATATCCTATTCTGACGGCAGCCCATACTCCACTCGAATGGAGATATGACTTTAATCCGGAAACAAACCCTTTTTTGATGGAACGTTTCGGTATTAACGCTGTATTCAATGCAGGAGCTATCAAATATAACGGAAAATATCTCATTATGGCACGAGTGGAAGGTTACGACCGTAAGTCGTTTTTCGCCATAGCCGAAAGTCCGAATGGGATAGATAATTTTCGTTTTTGGGAATATCCAATCCAGCTTCCCGACTTATACCCGGAAGAAACGAATGTCTACGATATGCGCCTTACCCAGCATGAGGACGGATGGATATACGGCATTTTCTGTTCGGAAAGCAAAGATCCGGACGCAGCCGCCGGAGATCTGACTTCTGCCGTTGCGGTAGCAGGCATCATACGCACCAAGGACTTAAGAAATTGGGAGCGTCTGCCTAATCTTATCTCTAAAAGCCAGCAACGCAATGTGGTACTCCATCCGGAGTTTGTCAAAGGGAAATATGCGCTTTACACCCGCCCTCAAGACGGGTTTATTGAAGCAGGCACTGGTGGAGGAATTTGCTGGGCACTAGTAGATGATATCACTCATGCAATAGTTAAAGAAGAGACGGTGGTAGAACAACGTTATTATCACACCATCAAAGAAGTGAAGAACGGTGAAGGGCCTCATCCTATCAAAACGCCACAGGGATGGTTGCACCTCGCGCATGGAGTCCGTGCTTGCGCAGCAGGACTCAGGTATGTGTTGTATTTGTACATGACCTCTTTAGATGCCCCCAATAAAGTGATTGCCCAACCAGGAGGTTACTTCATGGCACCCGTAGAAGAAGAAAGAATCGGAGACGTTTCCAACGTATTATTTTCGAACGGGTGGATTACAGATGAAGACGGAACGGTCTACATCTATTATGCTTCTTCAGATACACGGATGCATGTAGCTACCTCTACAATCGAACGACTTGTAGATTATTGCCTGCATACTCCGGAAGATAAACTTCGATCCGCTACGTCCGTAGAAAATATTTATCAACTGATAGAAGCTAATAAGGTGAAAGTATAGTAACTGAATTTTCAATATGGAAAGCACACCATCGCCATTCCTTCCGGAATTTGACAATGGCGTGCTTTTTCTGGTTCTTTCATTTTATTCATAAGATTGAGGCCTCAACAATATTCCTTTTTATAAACGATAAAATCGCATATCTTATCGTTTATACAGGGGAAAACCGACTTTTCAAAGGAAAACCAAAGTTGAAGTAAACACAGATATATTAATATAGTATCAGAATGAGTTAAAATAATATTTGTTTCCCCACTACTTTCGCCCTACTTTTGCATCAAATAAAATAATGATATATAAAAACCTAATCGAAATAACGATATGAAACTACACGAAATCGATATTCTCATCATTTGTGCCTATCTCATTGCCATGATTGTCATCGGACTTATCCTGAAGAAACGGGCTGCCCAAAATATGGATTCTTATTTCCTGGGAGGGAAATCATTGCCATTTTATATGCTCGGACTCTCCAATGCTTCCGGAATGTTTGACATCACAGGAACGATGCTGATGGTATATTGGGCATTTGCCTACGGATTCAAGAGCCTTTGGATTCCCTGGTTGTGGCCAGTGTTCAACCAAATCTTTCTAATGGTTTATCTGTCCGTGTGGTTACGTCGTTCCAATGTACTCACTGGAGCAGAATGGATTAAGACACGTTTCGGTAAAGGCAAAGGATCGACTCTTTCACATACGATTGTTATCATCTTTGCATTACTTAGCGTACTCGGTTTTTTAAGTTATGGATTCATAGGTATTGGTAAATTTATGGAGATATTCATCCCCTGGGAAGTAGTATCTCCATTCATTCCTTTCAATGTGCCTGCAGAATATGTTCCTCATGTATATGGTATTTTCTTTACCACAATCGCCACTTTCTATGTAATGCTCGGAGGAATGTTGAGTATTGTATGGACAGACGTTGTGCAGTTCCTGATTATGACAGTAGCAGGTATCGTAATTGTTGTTATCGGAATGCAAATGGTAGCGCCGGACATGATTCATTCTTTCGTTCCGGCCGGCTGGGACTCTCCTTTCTTCGGATGGACGCTGGATATCGACTGGAGCAGCCGGATGAGCCTCTTGACGGAACGGATGGCGAATGAACCATATAGCCTGATTAGCATCTTCGTCATGATGGCCTTGCTCAAAGGAATATTTATGAGTATGGCAGGACCGGCGCCCAACTATGATATGCAGAAAATTCTATCTTGCAAATCCCCCAAAGAAGCGGCTATGATGAGCGGTTCCGTATCAGTCGTACTATTAATCCCCCGCTACCTGATGATTATGGGATTTGCTCTGCTGGCTATCTACTTCTTTAAAGAAGATGGCGGTCTGACACAAATGGAAGTGACACGAACGGATTTTGAAACTATCCTCCCCCATCTAATCACACGTTATGTGCCTGCAGGATTAGCCGGAATCCTACTAGCCGGACTACTGGCAGCTTTCATGTCGACTTTTGCGTCCACTGTTAATGCCGCACCGGCTTATATCGTGAATGATATTTATCTGAAATATATCAATCCGAAAGCGAGTGTGAAAACACAAATACGCAGTAGCTATATTATTTCTGTCGCAGTAGTAGTTATCAGCACTGTCATAGGGTTCTTCCTGAAAGACATCAATGAAATATTCCAATGGATTGTTGGAGCACTCTTCGGAGGATACATCGCGGCCAACGTACTGAAATGGCATTGGTGGCGCTTCAATGGTGAAGGCTATTTCTGGGGAATGACCGCCGGAGTAATAGCAGCCATCGTCATGAAGTTCACTGTTCCCGACGCATGGGTACTCTATTTCTTCCCCGTACTGTTCGGAGTTTCCCTGATAGGATGCATCGCAGGAACCTATAGCGCACCTCCAACAGACGAAGAGACGCTCATCAACTTCTACACCCGTGTACGCCCATGGGGATGGTGGAAGCCGATTGAAGAAAAAGCATTGGCCCGTTACCCTCATATCCAGCCAAACCGCAACTTCAAAAGAGACGCATTCAACGTGGCAATCGGCATTGTGTGGCAATGCAGCCTTACCATTATCCCAATGTATCTCGTTGTCCGCCAACAATTGGGGCTCTGGAGCTCTATCGCATTGCTTCTGGTTACGACCTTGATACTAAGAAAGACTTGGTATAAGCCTCTGTGTAAAGAAGAAATCAGGTACAACGAAGAAATAAAACAACTAAAACAAGAGAAGGAATAATTAGCTTAACACACTAAAATTTGAGAACCGACCATGAAAAGACTATCTGTGATTCTGGTATCATTTTTACTATATCTGCCTCTATGCGCTCAATTTAAGGGAACAGTTTCTGTCGACACTAATCAATCGGGCATAGTTGATAAAGGCGATAAGCCGCTGGCGGGAGTTATGGTAACAGATGGATTGAACGTAGTAAAAACAGATAAGAAAGGTCGGTTCTCTTTGCCCGGATTCGAGAAAACAAGATTCATAAGTATTACAACTCCTGCGGGATTTGAAACACAACAATTCTACCTTTCTACCAAAGAGAACAGAAAAAGCTACGATTTTATCTTAACCGAAAGCGAGCGGACAAAACCCAGAAAACATTCTTTCGTGCAAATCACCGACACCGAAGTAACGGGTGGAATGGGGCGTTGGGTAACCGATCTCCAGCAATACATTGACAATGAGAAGCCTGCCTTCCTCATTCACACCGGAGATATCTGCTACGAACCGGGACTCACCATCCACAATCAAGTGGTAAATGCACAAACAATGGATTGTCCTGTTTATTATTGTATCGGTAATCATGACTTAGTGAAAGGCAACTATGGCGAAGAGCTTTACGAATCTCTCTATGGTCCGACATGGTATTCATTTGATATAGGTAACGTTCATTATGTAGTCACTCCAATCGACCACGGAGATAACCCGACCAACTATACCCAAAGAGATGTATACAACTGGCTAAAAAACGATCTTGCTCTCATAAAAAAAGACCAGGCACTTATCCTTTTCAATCACGACTTATTTACTCCAAATGACTCTTTCGTCTTTAAAGCAGATGACGATCATCTGCTTGATTTTCGTTCTTTCAATACCAAAGCCCAAATCTACGGACACATGCATTACAACTATGTCCGCAACCAAAATGGGATTTATACAATCTGTACCGACACATTGGATAAAGGAGGCATTGACCATTCCCCTTCTTCTTTTAGAGAAATAAAAGTAGACGCAAACGACAATATCACCACCCAACTGCGATATGCTTTCATCGAGCCACAAATCGCAATAGTCTCTCCGATGAATAATCAGACGGCCGCAGCCTGCACCATCACTAAAGATCAGCTTCCTGTTTCCGTCAATACATATTATTCGCAGGCCAAAACGTCTCACGTTTCTTATATCCTAAGCGATTCGGAAAATAATCAAGAAATAGCTAAAGGCGATCTAGCCTCCCGTACAGAATGGAACTGGGGTGGAAACATTCAAATGCCGGCTAATGAAATGGGGAAAAAACTAAATCTCACAGTGACTTCATTCTTCAGCAACGGAAAGAAAGCGACTGCTACCAGCCAGTTTATCTACCAAAAGGACTTCAAATTATCCACTATTGCAGGTGAAGACTGGAATACATTACTTCAAAACGCAGCACACTCCGGCGGAGTCAACAACTCTCAAATCAAGCTCCCCCTGCAATTACAATGGACAGCTAATACAGGCAGTAACATTTTTATGTGTTCTCCCATTATCGCCGGACAGAAAGTATTTATCGCTACCACCGACGATAATGTATCACTGAACACATTTATCTGCGCATTTAATTTTAATTCAGGCAAACTGTTGTGGAAATTCCGTACTGCAAATTCTGTTAAGAACACAATAGCCTATGAAAATGGAATTGTAGTAGCTCAAGATGCCTCCTGCAACCTCTATGCCTTAGACGCAGAATCAGGAAAATTACTCTGGAAACAATCTATTAATTTGGACAGCTATCCCTATCTGACTGAAGGATTGACAGTAGACAAAGGAGTGGTCTATGCCGGAATCGGCGCCGGACTATCTGCCTACAACCTAAAAACAGGACAAACGATATGGACTAACAAGGACTGGAAACAGCGGGAAGGTTCTACTACAACACTCGCTATTGCCGGAGATGTATTAGTCAGCGGAACCCAATGGGGAGGTTTATACGGCAATGATATCCACACAGGAAAGCAACTCTGGAAACTATCTGATAACGGACCTGGCAACCGGGGAGCCTCTCCTGTCTATAAAAACGGGAAATTATGGATTATCTCTTCCAAGAGCTTCTTCACAATAGAGCCACAAACCGGAAAAGTATTGCAACAAAAAGAGTTATCAGCCAATCTGGATGTTACATCCACCCCACTCATCACCGAACAGGAAATCATTTTCGGTACTGCCGACCGGGGAGTTTTCGCATTGGACAAATCTACACTTTTCAATAAATGGAAAGCAGAAACGTCACCTTCACTTGTATATACTGCTCCTTATTCCACCACTCCGCAAGCCGGAGTTGAAACAAGTCCTGTTGCATCACAAGGAATTGTCTACATCGGAGCTTCCGACGGTTATCTATATGCCATCGACCAAACTACAGGAATTATAAAAGATAAACGACACATTGGAGCGCCTATATTTTCAACCGTAGCCGTATCCGGGAATAAGATGATTGTTTGTGGTTTTGCGGGTAATGTTTATTGCTTTTCATCGAAGTAAACTCCCTCTTCACTATCATAATGCATAAACTCAAATGGTACATAAGCACTAAAATTATATAGATACAGTTTTTGCCACCCCACACGTTGTAATTTAAAGATTATCACGTATCTTTGCCTGCTCAAATCATAAATACGAGATATGGCTATTACAATCAAGAAAGTCTCCACAAAGAGAGAACTTAAGAAATTTATCCGTTTCAACTACAGAATGTACAAGGGTAACCCTTACTCTGTGCCTGACCTCTATGACGACATGCTCAACACCTTCAACAAGAAGAAAAACGCAGCATTCGAATTCTGTGAAGCAGATTATTTCCTCGCATACCGGGACGATAAAATAGTAGGACGTGTAGCTGCAATCATCAACAATCAGGCGAACGAGAAGTGGGAATGTAAAAACGTTCGTTTCGGATGGATAGACTTCATCGACGATCCCGAAGTATCATCCGCACTCATCAAAACGGTGGAAGAATGGGGAAAAGAACGAGGCATGACTCACATTGCCGGTCCTCTCGGATTTACTGATTTCGATGCGGAAGGAATGTTAGTTGAAGGGTTCGACCAACTTAGTACCATGGCCACTATCTACAACTACCCATACTATCCTGTACACATGGAAAAGTTAGGCTTCGAGAAAGACGCCGACTGGGTGGAATACAAAATCTACATACCGGATGCCATTCCCGACAAGCATAAACGTATCTCCGAACTGATCCAACGAAAATATAACCTCAAGATAAAGAAATATACTTCCGGAAGAAAAATAGCCAAAGACTACGGACAGAAGATTTTCGAGCTGATGAATGAAGCATATAGTCCTCTTTATGGCTATTCTCCGTTGACACAGCGGCAAATCGACCAATACGTGAAAATGTATCTGCCGATCCTTGACTTACGGATGGTTACACTGATTACTGATGCCAATGACGAATTGGTCTGTGTAGGTATCTCCATGCCATCTCTCGCCGAGGCTTTACAGAAATCACACGGACGTCTGTTGCCACTCGGATGGTTCTATCTGTTAAAGGCACTATTTATGAAACGCCGTGCCAAAATGCTTGATCTGCTACTCGTTGCAGTGAAACCGGAATATCAAAACAAAGGTGTTAACGCTTTGTTATTTTCCGATTTAATTCCAGTTTATCAAAAATTAGGTTTTATCTTTGCGGAAAGCAACCCCGAACTGGAACTGAACGGAAAAGTTCAGGCACAATGGGATTACTTTGAGACTCAACAACATAAGCGCCGCCGTGCGTTCATCAAAGAGATAAAATAAAAAACAGCTATGGAAGAGAACGAATTGATACCTGTAGACAACAACAATGCAGTAGAGTACACTGACGACAACATCCGTCACCTAAGTGACATGGAACATGTACGCACACGCCCCGGTATGTATATCGGAAGGCTGGGCGACGGTGCACATGCCGAAGACGGAATCTATGTCCTCCTGAAAGAAGTAATTGACAACAGTATTGACGAGTTCAAAATGCAAGCCGGTAAGAAAATCGAGATTACCGTTGAAGAAAACCTCCGTGTCAGCGTACGTGACTACGGACGAGGCATCCCGCAGGGAAAACTCATCGAAGCCGTCAGCATGCTGAACACCGGTGGTAAGTACGACAGCAAGGCGTTTAAGAAAAGTGTCGGACTAAACGGTGTCGGTGTGAAAGCCGTCAATGCCTTGAGCTCCCGTTTTGAGGTACGCAGTTACCGCGACGGCAAAGTACGTATCGCCACTTTCTCAAAAGGAAACCTGCTAACCGACGAAACGCAGAATACCGAAGAGGAAAACGGAACTTACATCTTCTTCGAACCGGATAATACATTATTCCTGAATTACAGTTTCAAGCCTGAATTTATTGAGACAATGCTACGTAACTACACGTACCTCAATACCGGGCTTGCCATTATCTATAACGGACACCGTATCCTGTCGCGTAATGGTCTGGTAGACCTTTTGAACGACAATATGACGGCAACGGGACTTTACCCGATCATCCACCTGAAAGGGGAAGACATCGAAATCGCCTTCACGCATACCGGACAATACGGAGAAGAATATTACTCCTTCGTCAACGGTCAGCATACCACCCAAGGAGGTACGCATCAGAGTGCTTTCAAGGAACACATCGCCCGTACTATCAAGGAGTTCTTCAACAAGAATATGGACTATACCGACATTCGTAACGGACTGGTTGCCGCCATTGCCGTCAATGTGGAAGAGCCTATCTTTGAGAGTCAGACGAAAACGAAGCTGGGTTCTACCAATATGGTTCCCGGCGGAGTGACAGTCAATAAATATGTAGGCGACTTTATCAAACAGGAAGTGGACAACTTCTTGCACAAGAATGCGGATGTAGCCGAAGCGATACAACAAAAGATCCAAGAATCCGAGAAAGAGCGTAAAGCCATTGCAGGTGTAACCAAACTTGCCCGTGAACGTGCAAAAAAGGCAAACCTGCACAACCGCAAATTGCGCGACTGCCGTATTCACCTCAACGACCCGAAAGGAAAAGGACTGGAAGAAGACTCCTGCATCTTTATCACCGAGGGGGACTCTGCAAGTGGTTCCATCACCAAAAGCCGTGATGTGAACACGCAAGCAGTGTTCAGTCTACGTGGTAAACCACTGAATTCTTTCGGGTTAACCAAGAAAGTGGTCTACGAGAACGAAGAATTTAATCTGCTTCAGGCAGCCCTGAATATAGAAGATGGCTTGGACGGACTACGCTACAACAAAGTCATCGTAGCAACCGATGCCGATGTGGACGGTATGTTGCTCTATCGTCCCGCACTGTACGGACTGACGTCCGAGCGCAAGAGCAAATTCCCTTCCGAAGGGTTGGGCATGGTGATTCTTGCCAAGCACCGCAACGGCGAGACGGGAGATGTATATTTCGGGCATAACCCCACGCTGACGAAGATTGGCGAGTACGAACCCACACTGGAGTGGATGGCGAGAAACGCACGCTCTTCCTGTTAGAAAAAAACTTCGCTTTTATCGGAAAATAAATGGCAAAATACTTGACTTTGCCTCTCTGATTTCGTATCTTTGTGATGTGCTCGAGAGGGGAAGTAATTATTGGATAAGGCGCCTTAAATCTTTTGTTTGTTGTGTGTCCCGGGCTTTTTCTTTTAAGAATTTTATTTACTGTTTTTTTAATCTAAACCTAAACTTTATTTTTATGGATGTACTTGTAGAACGCTTTCAGCGTCGTAGAATCGTGAGCGATAAAAGCTCTCCCATGTTGTATTATCTCCGTCAGAAACCCAAAACGTGCGGAACGGTGGATATTGATGTCCTCGCCGCCAGTATTCAGAAGAACTGCGCCATGACAAAAGGCGATGTGAAGCACGTGATAGAGGCTCTTGTGGAAGAGA
>OLOJ01002644.1_pt1 | contig 14054 bp, 10 predicted proteins | sample 1672251 | NCBI WGS metagenome assembly OLOJ01 (sample SAMEA3136664, study PRJEB25190) | human gut metagenome | biome: human gut; feature: human-associated habitat; material: faeces | place: Austria | collected 2013 | reverse complement strand
TGCGCCGCATGCGCGCGCCGCGCTCGATTTGGCGCGGGAGCGGGGGATGGACCTTCCCGTCGTTTGGAACACCTCGGGATACGAAACGGTTCGCGCCGTCCGCGAAAACCGAGGTTATGCGGATGTGTATCTCACCGATTACAAATATGCCTCTTCCGATCTGGCTGCCCGATATTCAAAGGCTCCTAATTATCCTCAGGTCGCCCTCGACGCGCTTTCTGCCATGGTCGATGAGGTAGGCGATCCTTGCTTTGACGAGTACGAGGGCGACGAGCGCATGACGCGCGGGGTAGTGGTGCGTCATCTGATGTTGCCCGGTGCCCTTGAGGACTCCAAACGCGTGGTGCAAACGGTGTGGGAGCACTTCGGCAGCTCGGTGCTGCTTTCGATCATGAACCAGTACACTCCCGTTTTGGCAGAGAGCGCCAAGGCGGGTGACGCCTGGGCGTGCCGCGAGCTTGAACGTTGCTCCGAACTTGCCCGCCGCGTTCCCAACGAAGATTACGAACGGCTGCTCGATTTTGCCGACTCGCTCGGTATCGAGGACTACTTCTGGCAGGAGGGCGGTGCTGCCGAGGAGAGCTTCATCCCTGCTTTCGACCTCGAGGGCGTATTGAGCGAGTAGTCGTCCGTCGACGTGTCGTAGCGCTCATCCATTTCGGGCAGGTTCTCCCAGAATCGCTTCGGCATGAAGTGGCGGCGGAGCTCGGGGTGATAGCGCGCATCGATGGAGACGGCGTCGTAGAACCGCTTCCACGCTTGCTGCATCATCTCTTCGTCACCTGCTTTTTCAGGGAGATTTACTATGTCGGTTTGAACGAGCTGCCATCCCGATCCATCGTAGATTCCCGCTATGCGGTGCGCTTCGTCGTAAATCATGAAGGGGACGTCGTTGAAGCGCGCCGAGAACCAATCCATGAGCAGGGGTATGACCGATGCCTTCGGAGAGCAGCGAGCAAACCATATATTTCCTTTGAGGCACTCGAAGCGCAAAAATTGCTGCATAAGATGCCGCTCATTCATTACCGATCGGTCGAGTGCGACAAGCGGGGCGACGGCCGGATGTGCGATTTCGCTGATTGCCGCTCGATTCGCGTTGGACCTCATGGCGTAGCGAATGAACCGATAGACGACGGATCCCGCTTGCGCGTTGTCGGAAAGTGATGCGTGCAACACGGCGTTGAATCCCGCCTTTCCTGTTGCGCGCACCAGCCCGCGTTTGACGCGTTCGGCGAGCTTGGCGTCGGACTCTATCGTGCGCACGCTTTGCCCAAGACGCGGTTGAAATGAAGATTCCCGTGCGATATCCTCAGGGTCCTCGTGGTTCGCGTAGGCTTGGAACACCGCGGTGAGCAGCCCCTCGGGCGTTCCGTCGTAGACATAGGCGACGTGGGAGAGCGGCTCTTCTACGGCGATCATGCGCAAACCTTTTGCTTGTCGATGGCATGCTGCCACCCGAACAGGCCGTCAGCTTGGCTGGCGAGCGTGCTTTTCTCGGGGAGGGTGCGAACGCTTGAGCTTGATATGCTCGTCTTCTGCGCGGTCATGGGGGTACTGCTCGTGCTTGCCTTGCATGAAATTTTAAGGGCGTCGTCTACGTCCGCTCTTGCTGAGTTTGTGGGCGCATCGTGCGCGCTCGTCCCTTGTGCGTTATGGAACGCATCGCGTGCCTGCGCTTCCTCAATTCGCTTTCCGTGCTGATTCTGACCCTCAAGCGTATTGAAGAGGCTTAGCTGCCCCTGGCATTGCTTTGCCGCACGTCGTCCGTGCTTTCCGCCGTCAATCGGCGCGGCGAGCTGTGCGCGCAGGGCCCCTGGGGCGAATGGCGTGCCTGTTCCCGCGTATTTGCCGTTGCAGGTGATGAAGAAGCGTGCGCGCTTGTAGGCGATACCGAGTTTGCGCAGCTCGGGTTCGTGCAGGCAGCATGTGCGCCGGGCCTTCACGATAAGGCGCGCCCCGCGCGGGCCGATGCCGGGCACGCGCAGGAGCATTTCGAGCGGGGCGGTGTTCACCTCTACGGGGAAGAGCTCCAGGTGGTTGACGGCCCAGTTTGCCTTCGGGTCAAGCTGTGGGTCGAGGTAGGGGTTTTCCTCATCGATTATCTCGCTCACGTCAAACTTGTAGAAGCGCATAAGCCAATCGGCCTGGTAGAGTCGATGCTCTCGGTCGAGTTCCACCGCGCCTGATGCGGGCAGGCGCTCATCGGAGGTAACTGGCAGGTAGGCGCTGAAGAACACGCGCTTGAGCGAGAGTGTGCGGTAGAGCGCCGCCGATAAGTTCAGGATCTGGAAGTCGTTTTCGGGCGTGGCGCCGACGATCATTTGCGTGCTTTGGCCAGCGGGTGCGAATGCCCGCTTGTGTTTCGCCGGTCGATTTTGCGAGTAGTATGTCGTGTTCTTTCGCATGAGAGCACGCGTGTCAGCGTCTTCTGCCATAGAGTCGCGAATCTGGCGCATCGGAGCCAGAAGCTGCTGCTTGCGCTTTTGCGGACACAGAAGCGCAAGGCTTTTCTGGGAGGGGAGCTCCAGGTTCACGCTCATGCGGTCGGCCAGATGACCCAGCCGATCGATCAGCTCAGGTGAGGTGCCGGGCACCGCCTTCGCGTGGATGTACCCGCGAAAGCCGTACTCGTCGCGCAGGATGCGCAGCGTCTCGATCATGAGCTCGGTCGTGTAATCCGGGCCTTTTATGACGCCGGAGCTTACGAACAGCCCTTCGATATAGTTGCGTCGGTAGAACGATATCGTCAGGTCGGCCAGCTCGCGCGGGGTGAACGCGGTGCGCGCGACTTCGTTGCTTGCACGATTCACGCAGTAGGCGCAGTCATAGATGCAGACGTTGGTCATGAGCACCTTCAGAAGCGAGATGCAGCGCCCATCGGGCGTGAAGCTGTGGCAGCACCCTGCTGCCATTGCGTTTCCCAGCTGGCCGCGCCGCGCCCCTCGGTCCACACCGGAGGATGTGCAAGCCACATCGTACTTTGCGGCGTCGGCGAGGATTTCCAGCTTTTCGACGATATTCATGGGTACACCTGTTCGTTCGAATATTTGTTCGTATTTTAACAAGCTTCGAACTGATGCGCAATGCCCGCGCCTTTCTTTCCCGATGAAGGAGAAAATTCGCCATAATCCCTGTTCGCAGATGGTTAAGCGCGCTATCATTAGCTTACAAGGCGATTGCTGTATCGCCGTCTTCCGAATTGCGTTTCCAAAACGCACGATGGGGAAGGGGCAGCCATGCTCTATGACAATATCTTAGTTCCCTTCGATGGTTCGGCGTCTGCCGATGCGGCGCTCGAGGAAGCGGCCCGCTACGCGAAAGAGGATCCGGGCTGCGCGCTTCATGTGCTGCAGATTTCGGACATCGAGCATCAGGTGATCGAGCGGCTCGACTCTTCGTATGGCGCGGCGGTTCCCGTTGGCATGAGGGAGGCTTTCGAGGATGCCCAAAACGAGGCCCAAAGAAAGCTCGAGCGCGATGTCCGCCTCGCGACGCGCGGACTTATGAACGAGATCCACGTCGAGGTGCAGAGCGAGACGACGATCGGTGTGCAAATCGTCGCGTATGCGGCGGCGCACAACATCGACCTCATCATCATGGGATCGCGCGGTCTCGGCGGTTTGCGCGGCATCCTGGGCAGCGTGTCGAGCTTCGTGCTGAAAGAGGCGAAGGTCCCCGTTCTCGTGGTGAAAGACTAGCGAGCGAAAAAATCCCCCATCTGGAAAGGACGAACCACCAGATGGGGGATTGCTTTTTCGTGGTGCCGGCGGCAGGAATCGAACCCGCAACCTACTGATTACAAATCAGTTGCTCTACCGTTGAGCCACGCCGGCATGCGGTTTGCGCAAGCAAACATGATAAGGCATAACGCGCCAACTGAAAAGAGGGTAATCCTGGAAGGCGTCGGAGCGCAGCAAGGGGGTGTCGAAGGGTGTCGAAGTTGCTCCGCGCTATGTCCATGTCCCGACGTCGAGAGCCATTACTTCTATGAACTCTTATCTGGCAGCGATGGCTTTGCGTGGGGGTGTGGCTAGATAGGAGACCCTGCGTGCAACATGCACGAGATAGGAACCGAAGAAAATGCTATCGAAATCTAGCGATAATCGAAATCGGGGGTTGCGGGGGCGCAAGAATCATGTGCCGCGTTTCCTCTTTGCCGTTCTGGTTGCATTTCTTTCCACGGTGGCGGTTTTTGCGTTGGCTGCTTGCTCCTCGAGCGACGGCGACAATGCATCTCCCCATGTGGATAACGGAAAGCTGCGCATTTATTACGAGGAACCTTACGAGGTTGTTCCCAAAGGCAGCTTCTACCACGAAAAGGGATTCGGCATGTTTCTCGAGGTATATAGCTCGCTCTTCTCTTCAAGCGAAGTGAGCGGTCTTGACTCGACGTTTTTGGTGTCGGGCGAGGAGGAAGATCATAGCTTTCGGTCGCTCTCGATGTTTTCCGAGGTCGATGATGGCGATGTCTCCAGCCAAGATGTGAAAAGCGCCATTGATAACTTCACGCTTCCGCGTCCTGAGATGACCGATCCGGGATTTCGCCTCGTTGACGATATCGACAAGGCCCTGCACGGCGAAGCCGTTGGCCATGAAGTCGTCGATGATGAGCACGTGGTCGTCCGCGTTCAGCCACTCCTGGGAGACGAGCAGCGTGACTCTCTTCTTGTAGGTGTAGGAGAAGACCTCGCTCTGGTACAGGCCGCTTTCGATGTTGTCGCTCTTGGCCTTCTTGGCAAAGAGCATCGGGACGCCGTACTTCTGCGCGCAGATGGTCGCAAGCGCGATGCCGCTGGCCTCCGCCGTCAGAACGACAGTGATCTTGCTGGTGTCGAAATACTTGGCGAACTCGTCCGCAATGTCCTCGAGCAGACGGGTGTCGACGCGGTGGTTGAGGAAACCGTCGACCTTGACGATGTTGCCGGGCAGGACTCTGCCCTCGCGGCGGATGCGCTCCTGAAGAAGCTCCATGGAATTACCCCTCCTGAAAAAATAATTTCTGACGAAATTTTTCGATTGAAATGGTAACTTCCATTTAACAGGATTTTTGTGCAGAATGCAACACGGCAACTTTGACAAGAATTTGTGCTTTTTTTGCCTCTTTCCGTCTATTTTGGCGGCGGGAGCGCCGTTACGTCCCGTTTTGTATCGTTTTGGCAAAGCCCGCGGCAAAAAGCCGCACGGCGTTGACGGCTTCTTCGAGCGAATTGCCCGCCGTACCGACCTCGACGAGAAGCGAGCCCGTCGTCATGTGCTGGTTGTAGCGGGAGTTGCGCACGGTGACGGGGCGCATGAGGGTCGGATAGTCTTTGTACAGCGTTTCCTGCACGGCGCAGGCGAGCTTTAAGTTCTCGCGCCAGAGATCGTGACTCAGGCCTCCGCCGTTCGACCCGATGACGAATTCGAGCTGTGCGGCGTTTTTATCTTCGCCGCACAGCAGCTTGAACTGCTGGCCGTTCGCGTCCTGCACCGCGTCGCGGTGCACATCGAGCACGAACGAGATCGAGGGGTACTTTTGCAAGTAGCTTTCGATCGACGCGAGCGAGCGGTTGTAAGCGCCCGAATAGCTCGGATAGTCGTAGAGCGAGCGGTCGTGCACGACGCTAATGCCCGCGTCGGTCAGCACCTGCGCCATCTCGTCGCCGATGCGGATCATGTTGCAGTTCGTGTCCAGCGTGCGGAACGTGTCGGACACGTCGTATTCCTGCCCCGGCGGCATGGTGTAGCTCTCCGAGCCGTGGGTGTGGATGATGAGCACCTGCGGCCCCTCCGCACCGAGCTTTGCTGCATAATCGCCTGCAAGCATCGAGGCGTCGAGCGCGGCATCCGAGCCGTTGTTGATGTACACATTGCCGAATACCGTATAGCCCGAGGGGTCGGACGCCTTGAGCGTGCGGGCGGGCGAGCCGTTTTCCGTCACGGCGATCTCGTCCGGCGTCTCCTCCTGCGTGAGCACCGTGCCCTCACTGTCCTGCGCGTCGCCCGTTTCGTCCGCGCTGTCATCGGGCTTTTGCTCAAGCTCTTCCGACCATGCCTGCGCGATGTTCTCCTCGCCCTCGCGCAGAAGCGGCGTCGCATGCAGCGCGAGCGACGTTTGCAGGCTGAGAAAGTCCTCGCCGCCGTCGCCGCGCTCATATCTCAGCAGCATCACGCCCAGCGTCTCGTCCTTGAGCGAGCGGAGCGCATCGCGCGCGTCCTTCGCCGGCGCCGTGACGCTCACGCCCCAGAGCGTCACCGCCGAGAGCGCGAGCGAACACAGCATCCGTCCTGTCCGTTTCTTTTGCATCGTGATTCACCTCTTGGGACAATCCTATGTGCGCACTTGCGCCGATATGACATAGCGCGCCCGCCGCTTTTCGCTTGCAATTTTCGCTTTCGCGTGGTATGGTGATGGCAGCGGAGAAAAACTCATATAGTTTCGCTTACATGGCGCGAAAGTTTCTACGGAGCCGCCGAAAGGCTCTGCTATGGGTGCTCAGCCGGGGGAGAAGTCCCCGGGCGGGGCGCTTTTTCTTTTGCACAAAGCTAAAACAGGAGTGACTGATATGAAGATCCTCAAGGGCAATCTCGTTTCCGCACCGGCGCTCGGCAAGCTCGAGATCGTCGAGCACGGCTGCCTCGTCCTGCATGACGACGGCAGCATCCAAAGCGTTGAAAAGGCCGTGCCGCAGAACGCCGACGCGGAAGTCATCGACTACGGTGATAGCCTCATCATGCCGTCTTTTGTCGACATGCACCTGCACGCGCCGCAGTACCCCATGCTCGGCATGGGCATGGACCTGCCGCTGATCGACTGGCTCAACACCTACACGTTCAAGACCGAGGCGCGCTTTGAAGACAGCGACTACGCCCGCCGCATTTACAAAAAGCTCGCGAGCGACCTCATCACGAGCGGCACAACGCGCGTTTGCATGTTTTCCTCCCTCCACACGGACGCGACGCTCATTTTGATGGAAGAGCTCGAAAAGGCGGGCGTCACGGGCTATGTCGGCAAGGTCAACATGGACCGCAACGGCAGCCCCGAGCTTCAGGAGACGACCGAGCAGTCCAAGCGCGAAACGCTGCGCTGGCTGGACGCGTGCGGGCGCTTCCAGACCGTCAAGCCCATCCTGACGCCGCGCTTCACCCCATCGTGCACCGACGAGCTGATGAGCTGGCTCGGCAAGCTCGCCGCGGAGCGCGGGCTGTACGTCCAATCGCACCTGTCTGAAAATAAGGGTGAGATCGCGTGGGTCAAAGAGCTCTGCCCCGACTGCGCGCAATATTGGGAGAGCTACGACCGCGCGGGGCTGTGGAAGGACCATACCGTCATGGCGCACTGCGTCCACTCCGACGAGCGCGAGCGCGAGGCCATGCGCGAGCATGGCGTCGTCACGGCGCACTGCGCGGGGTCGAATATCAACATCTGCTCGGGCGTCGCGCCCGTGCGGACGCTGCTGCGCGAGGGCAACCTCGTCACGCTCGGGTCGGATATCGCAGGCGGCGCGCTGCTGGCGATGAACAAGGTCATCACCATGTCCATCCGCGCGTCGAAGTTCCGCCACATGCAGAGCGACGGAAAGGACGAATTTCTGACCGTTGAGGAGGGCTACTACCTCGGCTCCAGCGCGGGGCACGAGTATTTCGGCGGGCACGGCGGATTTGTCCCCGGCGACTATATCCACGCCATTGTCGTCGACGACTCCGACTTTACCGAGGCCGCGCATCCGCTCTCGGTGCGCGAGCGCTTCGAGCGCGCGATTTACATGATGCACCGGCACAACATCGTCTCCGTCTGGTCGGAGGGAAAAAACGTCGTTTGCCGATGAAAGACGGGGGAGAGGGCGCGCCCCTCTCCCCGATTCCGGAAAATCGCAAAAATTTTTGGACAAACTATTGACAAAAGGCTATCTTATTTGGTATAGTAGCTTCTGTCCTGTCGAGCAGGAATATTTGGCGGCATAGCTCAGCTGGCTAGAGCATGCGGTTCATACCCGCAGTGTCCCCGGTTCAAATCCAGGTGCCGCTACCAGATGCACGGGATGCGAAAGCATCCCGTGTCTCATATGGCCCGTTGGTCAAGTGGTTAAGACACGGCCCTTTCACGGCTGTAACATGGGTTCGAATCCCGTACGGGTCACCACAGTTGGAGGCTTAGCTCAGCTGGTTAGAGCGCCTGCTTCACACGCAGGAGGTCACTGGTTCGAGTCCAGCAGTCTCCACCAAAACCTCACTTCTTCGGAAGTGAGGTTTTTCTTGTTTTCGGCAAAAGGAAAGACATCGTGTCTTTCTCGGGAAAAAACAAAAAGAGGGAACGGAAAAACCGTTCCCTCTTTTTTCATCAGATAGTGGCCGCTTACTTGGCGGCGCGGTAGAGGAAGGAAACGATCTGCGCACGCAGGCAGTTGCTGTTCGGAGAGAAGGTGGTGTCGCTCGTGCCGGTGGTCACGCCCGCGTTGACGGCCCACTGCACGGCGGGGGCGTAGAAGGCGCTCGCGCTCACATCGGCAAAGGCGTTCGTGCCCTCAGCCGCCGGTGCGCCGGCCGCTCTCCACTGGAAGGTGACAGCCTGTGCGCGCGTGACGGAAGCATCCGGGGAGAAGGTCGTGCTGCTCGTGCCGGTGGTCACGTTGTTTTCCACCGCCCACGCAACGGCCTTTTCGTAATACGCGCCGCTCTTCACGTCGGTGAAGGACGTGGTCATGGACTTCGGCTCGGGGCTGCCGTTGGCTCTCCACAGGAAGGTGACCATCTGGCCGCGCGTGCAGCCCGCGTTCGGCGCAAAGGTCGTGGCGGTCGCGCCGGAGGTGATGTTCTTCGCAACGGCCCAGGCAACGGCGTCGGCATAGTAGGCGTCGTCGGCGACATCGGTAAAGGGAAGCGACGCGGAGCCGTCATAGTTCTTGTCGCTCAGGACAGAGGAGAAGAGGAAGTTGCTGAGGTAGGCATATTCGTCTCTCTGGTGGACCTTATGGGTGAGGGAGTTGGCAAAGAGGACGACATTCATGCCGTTTTCCTTGTAGGCAAAGCCCTGCACGCCGCCGTTTAAGTAGGCCTTGAAGCCCGCGGCGCGCTCGGCAGTGTTCGTGGGGATGAAGCCCTCGGTGGGCGTCTTGGTCTTATCGCTCTTGACGAGGACCGTCGCGGAGGCGGGGACCTTGGAGAAGTAACCGAGGCCGTAGGCGTAGAGGATATCGTCGCCGTCAGCAATGTAGCTCGCGTTCACAAGGGTCTTGTTGGGATAGACAACGGGGGTCAGGCAGTCCATCGCGCCGTCCAGCTCGGTGTATTCCACGCCGGGGATGAGGTCAGAGGCGGAGGACGCTGCGGAATAGCTGTAACCGATGTACGGCAGGCCGTTTTTCACGGCGGTCTTTGCGGCGGCGTCGAGCTTCGTCGCACCTGCGGCGGCGTCCGCCTTGGTCACGTCGGAGGTCGTGGTGAAGCCCATGAGGTTCATCGCGGCGGTATCATAGTTCCAGCCGGCACTCTGGCTGATCTGCGGCGTGTAGACAAATCCCTTCTCGCTTTCAGCAGGCGTGCCGGGGACGTAGACGGTCGGGGACTTGGTGATGATCTTCGCCTTCACGCTCGTCTTGTCGACGCCCGCGGCAGAGAGCAGATACTTGCCCGCGACGGTCTGATAGTCGGCGTAGGAGCAGATGAAATCGCCCATGTGGTCGCCGCTCGTGACCATGCCGACGGTCTTGCCGGCCTTGAGAAGTTCGTTGACGGCGGCGGTGGAGTCTTCAGAGGCGTTGGAGAGGATGACGTCTTTGTTCTTGTCACCTGTGAAGTAGGAGGTCAGCGCCTTGGTGTAAGCGAGCGCGTCGTCGTGATCCATCGCGTCGCCGCAGACGGCGGAGATGCTCTTGTAGGCGGCGGGCTCGGCCACGGTGACCATGTCGAAGCCGCGCGTTTCATTGAAGGAGGTGATGCCCTCGGAGTAGAGGATCGTCCAGCCGTTGATGAGCGTGCCGTCATACAGCGCGCCGTTGGCGACAGAGCGCTTGGCCTGATACATCGAGACGATCATCGTACCGGCGGGGTAGGTAACGCCGTCATAGGTGAATTCCTTTTCAGTCACGTTGACCTTGACGTCGTTTCTCGTGAGCCACTCCATCATGTCGGCCGCGGCCTGGAGGTTGGTCTGGTTCTTGCCGTCGAGCGGGATGATGTAGCACTCGGGATAGAAATTGCCGTTCTGGCCCGCGCCCTTGTACTCGGGACGGAAGACGTCCATCTCCGCGCCCTCGACGTCGTACTGGTCGCACAGCCACTGGCCGACGAGCGCGTAGGCGTCGGAATTGAAGTTCTTCACGCCGCGCTGGAAGATGGTGACCTGGGATTCGAGATAGGAAAGCTTCTCCGCGGCAACATAGGCGGCGTTGCCGAGGATACCGTACTGCGCCGCCTGAGCGGTATCGTCGTTGTAGGCGGGCAGCTCAACGGTATAGGCAACGGTGCCCTGCAGCATAGCAAACTGGGGAGTGTAGCTCGTGGACATATCGTCCCACGGGTCTTCCCAGTAGGTCTCGGTGCCGTTGCCGGTGTAGCTCAGGTAATCGCGCTGAGGGATCACATAGCTGTTGTAGCCGTCGTTATTGGCGACCGCCGCGATGCCCAGCGCCTCGCCGCCGGTGATGAGGTGCTCGGCGAGCAGGTCGTACTCAAAGTTCGGCTCGTGCGGGGGATCGCAGGGCTCGCACTGGAAGGCCTGCACGCGGCCGTGGAACTCGGCAAGCGACATGGGGTTGAACGTGCCGATGAGCTGCTGCATGTTGGCCGTCTCGCTCGTGGTCTGGAAGGAGTTGTCGCGGTTGAGGTCATAGCCGTTGGTGGAATGTCTCGTCAGGTAAGTACGTCCGTCGACATTCTCCTCGGGGACAAGGATGAAGAACACGTCGGACAAAAGCTCGTCCTTGACGTTCACGCTCTTATTTTCGACGGTGTAATACTTTTCAAGGTCGACCTTGCCGGACTTGCCGTTGTTATCGGCCGTCAGATAGCCCAAATAGCTGGCCTTATCCTTGACGAGGTCGGGGATGGCGACGCTGCCCTCCGCTCCGACAGGGCCCATCTCGGCCTTGAGCTCTTTTTCGCCCGCGGCGGTGAAGCCCGTGAGCGTCTTGTAGTCGATGGTCTTTTCGCTCGTGATCATCTTGGCGAAGTCGAGCACGCCATCGGTGGCGGCGACCTCGTTGGAGTGGATGTTGGAATACATCACGGGCACGCGGATATCGTCGAGCGCGCCGGACTTGATCTGGGCGAGCACGGCATCGGGATCGGTCTCGGCCTTCTCGGTCAGGGCGAGCCACTTCGTCACGCTCGCCTTGGAGTCGGCGACGATCAGATAGGGCATATCACGGCCCGCGGTGGACTGGCCCATGGAGAATTCTTCCACGTAGAGACCGTTTTTCGTGCCGTTTGCCACGATCGTATCGAGCTCCTTGTAGATCTCCCACATGGTGTTGAAGTTTTCATACGGCGCAACTTTGACGCTCACGGAGCCGAGATCCTTGCCGCTGTTTTTGGCGACGAGATCAAAGTAGCCGCACAGGTCGATGTAGTAGCCGCCGTTCACATGGGGCACGCTGTAGTCGACGCTGGTCACGCCGGTTCTGCGGTTGGTGGAGTAGAAGTAGTTATTCACGTGGAAACTCACGTCGAGGACGGTCTTGCCGTTTTTCTCGCTTGCGGAGAGCTTGATGTCCGTGAACTGGTGCTCGTCGCCCTCGGTCATCCAGTCATTCAGAGAGCCGCCCGCGTAAGCGTAGGGGAACAGCTCCTCGTTGACGTAGGGGCGGGAATCGTCGCGCTCGAGCGAGAGCGAAACGGTACCGGTGCTGACGGCCGCGGCGAGCGCATCCTTCGTCATGCCGGACACGGGGATGGAGAGGGACACGTCCTTGCCGTTTTCATCGGTGACAAGGGTGATGGTCGCGTCGACCGGGAATTTCGTTCCCAGCAGCGCATCGTCCTTGGGGTTCATGTCCTGGTAGCTGACGGCGAACGCGGACGTGACCGCGAGCGAGAGCGTCATTACCAGGGCCATCAGCAGCGCGAGCGCTTTGCTGACAGAGTTTGGATAATGTTTCATGGTTTTCGTCCTCCAGAGTGGTCTTATGCCGCCACACACAGCGGCGGAAAATTGATGAGTTTAGTGTAACTCAATAAAAATACATAGTCAAGTGAATATTCATACCTAATCCCGCCAAATTTCAGCGTTGAATCTGTATTTTTGTTCATCATTTTTCACAAAGCAGTGCGTCAAGCCCCCGTCTTTCAGATCCTTTTGTGAATGTATCCGTAAATTTATACAGAATCGTGCTGCATAGGATATTCTTCTTCGCTGCGATTGCAAATGACGGCGGGGCGCATTATAATAAGAGGCAATCATCATTCAAACGCAGGAGGAACCGAATATGCGGCTGCAAAGCGCAATCTTTACACTGGGCGATACCCTCTTCACCCCCGACGGCGCGGCGCGCGAGGGACTCGACAAGACGCTTTCACTTTTTAAGATGGAGGGCGTGTGGCTCAGCGCGGTGACGGCGCTCAGCGCGGAGGACGCGCAAAAAGCGCTCGAAAAGGCGGGCTTAGCTCGTATTTCCGCTTCGTGCTGACAGAATCCGTCGCGCTCTGCAAGGCGGACAGCGGCACGATGTTCGAGCGCGCGATGAAGCGCCTGCACTCGCAAAAGGACGATACGATCGTCTTTTCCGGCTCGCTTGCGGCGATCCAAAACGCGAAGGACGCGGGTTTTCGCACCGTGGCGGTGCAGGGAAGTGCGGGCGCGGCGGACTGGTCGACGATGCAGCAACTCGCCACGCAGAGCCTTGAAAATTACAGCGAGCTGCTGGCGCAGACAAATGAGTGATAGAAAAAAGAGTTCAGGCAAAAAGCCCAACACTGTTAAGATAAGAACTGTAAAGGGATAAAATTCATGTTTTCTCCCTTTACAGTTTTTGGCAATCTCATTTATTATGTTTATATTTTAGAAAGAGTTCTCTGGTTAATTAACGTGATGCAACAATTATTTCACCTCCATAACACGAATGAAAATTATTCATTCTTATATTGACATTAGCTTTTTCTTATAGTACCCTTTGTATAAAAGGCGGTGAGTTCGTGAAGCTATTAACGCAGTGCCCTACCTGCAAACAAAAACTCGTTGCAAAAGTTCTGTCCTGTCCGGATTGTGGTTTGGAAATATCAAATATATTTGAGTTAAGCCCTTTTGACTACTTGGACACAGCCAATACTGATTTTCTTATGTGCTTTCTTAAATCGCGTGGCAATTTGAAAGCAGTTCAAGAAGCACTCGGTATCTCTTATCCAACAGCGAAGAAACAGTTAGATCGTGTGATAACAGCATTAGGAATGGCAAACGAAAATGTGGAGGTATTGAACATGGGTAGCTTTCATGCAACATCTGGAGCTGACGCTTCAACGCTTATACGGAACAAATTAATTGAAGCGGGCGGAAAAGCCATTGTTTATTCTTACAAGAACATTCCCTATGAAATCCACCTGAGTGAAAGTGGTACAGGTTTTAACTGCGATGCGCTTAGCCCCATATATTTTTACGAATTTAGGGTATTTGACATTATAGTAGACCTGCTGAAAAGTGAAGGCGGCGAAGCTTCTAAAGGTCAACCTCGCAAGTACAAAGTTGGGTCTGAAAAGTGCAACGAGCATACTGTAGCAGGCGCGATAGCACTAAATTATTTTAATAAAGTAAAAGGCGAGACGGTCCTTGACCCGCAATCTGTTCTAGATGCTATCCTTGTGTGGGCTGATATTGCAGAAAACGGAAGAGGTAGTATTAGACTGACAAAAAACTATAGAAAGCTGGTAAATTATCATGTGTAATATTCTGGCATTTATGGTAGCAGTTCTTTATGGCTTTGTAAAATCAGTGCTTAATTATGGAGGAAAATGCAAAGGGCGCAGATGCAGACGGTATTGGTAAGCCAAGCTAGAAGCTCCCATGTCTACTTATCAAAAGTAGACATGGGGGTCCCGTCAAGATTTATGCGCAAAATTGTTTGCAGGCTCCGGCTGAGTGAAGT
>OLOJ01002623.1_pt1 | contig 14170 bp, 8 predicted proteins | sample 1672251 | NCBI WGS metagenome assembly OLOJ01 (sample SAMEA3136664, study PRJEB25190) | human gut metagenome | biome: human gut; feature: human-associated habitat; material: faeces | place: Austria | collected 2013 | reverse complement strand
ATAATGAGAAACAGCTTCCCAGACAGGAAACGACACTGGGAGAAGATATCTTTCAACTGTTATTGAAGATTGTTCTTATCATTTTGGCAGTCATCCTTGTTTTTACATTTATGTACGGGATGGCGAGAATCAATGACGTATCTATGAAACCAGCAATAAAAGATGGTGATCTGGTCATGTATTATCGACTGGACAAGCGTTTTGTGTCCGGTGATATTGCAGTATTTAAGAAAGATGGCAGAACAACCACAGGCAGGGTCGTAGCAGTCGCAGGTGATACCGTAGATATAACAAAAGACGGTTTGATGATTAACGGTGCTACGCAGATTTCACAGGATATTTATTTTGACACCACACAGTTTCAAAATGGAGTTGACTTTCCAATCACTGTTGGTGAAGGTCAGATATTTGTACTGGGTGATAACAGACCGGAAGCGTCAGACAGCAGAATCTATGGCTGTATTAATATTAAAGACGTCAAAGGAAAAGCGATTGCGGTTATTCGGACCAGAGGACTCTAATTCCCTCCTCCGTTAATCAAATAAAAACAAACAATATTATTTACAAGGGAGGAATCATTATGAGCATGAACAAAATGTTCAAAAAAGTGCTCGCAGTTGTTGCTGCTGGTGCCATGACGATGGGAATGGCAATGCCAACATTTGCGGCAGATCCGGGCAAGACAACGGAGGCATGGATTACTAAGACCTACAATACAGAGGCCGGAAAGGCTGAGAAGTTTAGCTTTACAGCAGAGCAGGTCAAGACAGGAACTGGTATAATTACAACAGATGCAGCGGTTACTATGCCGGAGATATCATTTACCGATACTGAAACAGGAAAAACTTCTAGGAGAGGTAAGATTACATTTCCGACATATCCAGAAGCAGGAAAGTATGAGTATACTGTAAAAGAGATACAGACAGCAGATCCAGCAGTAGTCAACGGTGATCATGAAAAAATGATCATGTCAGGGGCTGAGTATACAATGGATGTATATGTTACAGATGGTGCAACTGGTACAGAAATTTCTAATATCGTTGTAAATAAAGTGAAAGATGATGCAGGTCAGACAGAAACTGGTAAAGTAGATATTGGAAATACCGATACTAATACTTTCAACTTTACTAACACTTATGTACAGGAAGCTGGTACAGGTACAGATCCTACAGATCCAGATCCGACTTATAATAAGTTTGGCTCTTTGAATGTGTCTAAAAAGATTGTTAATGCAAATGGTACAACAACAACTCCTGACGATGAGTTCGCTTTCACAGCAACATTTGCATTCCCGGATGGAACAGATGCAAACACACTTGGCGGAATCAAGGCTGCTAATGGAGATACTGTTACATCTGTTGAGGGCGGAACATACATATTCAAGTTGAAAGCAAATGAAAACATGAAGTTCACTGGTGTTCCAGTAGGAACAACAATTACTGTAAAAGAGTCTGCAGCTAAAAACTATAAAGGTAGTGCTGAAATCACTATCAATGGTACTAAGCTGACTCCTGTTGCTGAAACATCATACAACAGAGAACTTACAGCAGTAAATAGTCAGAAATTAGGTCAGAAACAGAATACCGTTGATGTAACCAATACATACAACGATGTACCTGTAACTGGTATCATCATGAACACTCTTCCATACGTTCTGATGATTGCACTTTGCGGTGTAGCACTGATCGCTTTTGTAGGATTCAAACGCAGAAGATTACAGAAATAATAAAATATAGCAACCAGGAAAGGGGATGTGTGCGGCGTTGCTCCGCCGCATCCCTTTTTGCTAATTTTGCGAGCAAATTGGTCAGATGAACCAGTTTTGATAAATATAAAAGAAACAGAAATGGTGAAAGGAACTTGTACATATGCTTCGGATGAAGAAAGTGCTGAAAGGAATTATCAGAGGATTAGACCATATTGTAAATTTTATAGCATTATCACTGATTCTTGCAGCTATGTTTCTCTCCGGTTATATGCTGTGGGATTCCCATCAGGTATATCAGACTGCAGATGCAAAAAATTATGAAGCATATATTCCTACTGAAAAGAATACGAAATCTTTTGAAGAATTACAGAAAATCAATCCGGATGTGATTGGATGGATACGAGTGAATGACACAAATATCAATTATCCATTGGTGCAGACGGACAATGATGATACTTATATGAATACAGATGCGGAAGGAAACTATTCCTTAAGCGGAGCAATCTTTTTACATTGTGCAAATAAGCCGGATTTTTCGGATTTTGATAATATTATATATGGCCACCATATGGAAAAACACATGATGTTTGGAGATATCGGTGAATTTACAAAAGAACAGTATTTCAACGAACATCCATATGGAAATCTGTTCTTTGACGGAAAAGACCATGGAATCGAATTCTATGCATTGATGCAGGTAGATGCCTATAATGAAACGATTTTCAATGTGTGTCTGGACACACCAGAAGCGAAACAGGAGTATCTGCAGGAAATCGAGAACAATGTTTTATATAAAAGAGATATGAATATAACGGAAGATGATCATCTGGTTTTGCTGACCACCTGTACATCGGATATGACAAATGGAAGAAATATCCTGGTGGGACGCTTAACAGATCAGATATATCCGGAAAAAGAAAAAGCCAAAAACGTAGGTACAGGAATTGATGAACTGAAAAATGCAGTAGGAAAAGTGCCAGTTATTGTATGGTTTATCCTGATTGTCCTTGTACTGATTCTGATAGCAAGACAGATAGAAAAGAAAAGAAACAAGAAGAAAGAAGGAGAGGGAGAAGCATGAGAACAACACGTTTGACAAAAATAGCCATGGTTATATTCCTGTCCATGATATTCTTTCTGGGTGTTCAAAGACCAGTACTGGCAGCTGACAGAAACACAACAGTGAAAATACCAGTGGAACAGATATTTGAAGTAAACAATTCTGCAGATGCTGACAAAACAGGCTCTTATGTTTTAATAGCAGATCAGATACAAAATCCAATGCCGGAGGGAAGCAATAGAAGAACATTTACCTGGAATATGAGTGGTAATTCTTCTACAGAGCTGATTATGAATGTCGGACAGGCAGGAGAATATCATTACAAGCTGTACCAGGCAACAGAGAATAAAGAAAATTATACATATGATTCAAAAACCTATGATGTAACGATTGAAGGATTCTTTGATTCCAATAATGAACTGATGGCGGTAACAGTGGTCAAAAATGAAAATGGAGATAAAGTATCGAAGGTTTCATTCAAAAACTCGTATACCGGTCAAACTGGTAAAAATCAAAACCCGGTTCCATCTTCCCCAAGATCAAAGGATATTATTCATAATGGTTCGCCGGTAAAGACAGGCGATGATAGTCCGGTTGCAGGCTATTTGTTCTTATTCTTTGGCTCAGTTATCTGCCTTTGCGGATTACTCATGGAGAAGCAGAAGAACAGGAAGGGAGATGCGAAAAATGAGGCATAAGAATTGGAAAACATATTTGAAAATAGCATGTTCCTGGCTTCTAATCTTTTCTATTTGTTTTATGAATCTGGAAACCGTAAGTGCATCAGAAGATGAAACATCAGTGGTTACAGAGCAGGAAGAAACACAAGATACAGAAGCATTTACAAGTGAGACAGATGCACAACAGACAGAAACCGAGCAAACTTCGGAGCAATTTACATCAGAAACAGAAACTGAGACATCGGCAGAAACTGAGGAACAGATTCCGGATAGCATAGAAGTGGAGAAGCTGGAGAAAGAAATACAGGAAGCAACTTCAAATGGTCAGGTACCGACCACAAAATTGGTGGAATATGTAGATGAATCCGGCAATGCGATTGAAGGAGCACCAGAGACCATTGAGCTTGGAAAAATATCAGATCATTCAGAGTTAAATATTTCTGACAAAGATTATGAATTTAAGAGTGCAAAAGTAAATGATGCAGACTGTTCCTTTATAGGAGTATATAAAGATACGGTTTATTGGAGTTCCGATAATATCAATGCCAATAAGTTTACAGATGGACAAAAACTGATTATGACTTATGCATTGAAAGAAAAGGAAAAAGAGTCAGAAACATCGGGGACAGAAGACCTGGAGCAAGAAACAGATACTACAGAAACTAAAGAATCAGAAACAGAAACATCGGAGAAGTCTTCCGAATTTGATATTGATTTCTATGTCATTATTGATGGAAACAAGGTAAAGCTTCAGCATAATGACATTACCGGCATTGCAACATGGAAAGACGGAAGAACTACCTACTATGGTGTTTCCATTGAGGACCTGCTCCTGATATATGAAGAATTTGGATTTGTGAAAAATGGTGAGAATCAGAATCCGGATGCAAATAATAAGTTTGTATCTGCATACCGGGGAAAAAGCGGGATAGAATACGGAAAAGTTTATACAGACACAGAATCCGGAAAGACATATGTTTCTTACAATTATGGACAGAATAAACAAGGGGAAGCGATAGATGTTTACTACCTTCCAAATGGAACAGGCGGTGCATTTAATTTAAAAGATTCTGTAAAAAAGGACAACTCGTTTTATTCCGTAGAGGTAAAGGGAGAAGGGCAGGATCGGATTCGTTATGCATTAACAGGAACTGTAGTGGAAGAAGCTGTGGCTGACTTTAATCCACAATTGCCAGACCAGACAGACCAGATCGAATGGACCTGTATGGGAACAGACGATAAGGTGATAGATGGTATACGGGAATCGGGGAACCAGACGAGATTCGCAATTGGAAAAATCACACAGTCTTATGTGATCCAGAGAGCGGACCAGACATCCTTTGATATTCAGTTTTATATATATGCAGACAATGAGGTTCGAAAGCTGCCGGCTGATTCACTGAAAAAGGTGTATAAATGGAACCGTCAGGGCAGATGCTATTTATCTGTCAGTGATCTTGCTGAGATTTATAGAGAGTTCGGCTTGAATGCAGAGGAAACACAGTCCGGAAATTATTTTCCATATACAGTCCGTGGTGAGAAGACATTAGCACAGGCGACAGTGGTAACTTATAAAGGACAGCAATATGTATCTTATAACCTGGACAAGCAGGAAGCAACTGTACCAACAGACGTTTATTATATGCCAAAAGGAGCATCTGATGGCGAAAAAATTCCGGATAATTATTCAGACCAGATGAAGCAGAATAAGAACAGTTTCTATTCGGTTACAGTGATCAATCCGGATGGAAATCGAACTGTGAGTTACTATAAGAAAGATTCTGCGGTCACAATTTCCGTTGATCCAGGAGATACGAAGGAAAGCGACTGGCTTTGTGCCAGTGAGGATGAAAATGAAACAATTTTTCCGGTGAAACAGGGCGATAAACTAACCTTTTCTATTGGGAAGATAGAGCAACCATATACGGTTGCATGCAGCACTTTTGCACCAGCAACCTTGAACATTAAATTCTATACTTTTGTAAATAATGAGAGATATAATGTTCTAAACGAAGAAATTCCTGTTATAAAAGATACTACAACAAAGCCGGGAACAGTTTATTATTATATTTCTAATGATGAGTTAAAAAAGCATTTTGAAAAATTTCATTACGATGGTTCTATTCAAAATGGAGCAAAAGAGCGTTTTTATTATTCCAAGAGAGATTACGATACAATCCATAATGCAGGGAAATACACGATAGAAGGTCATGAATGTATTTATATAGGAAAGTCCGGAGAGCCGATGGATGTGTATTACCTGCCAGACGGACAGAATATTGCCACAATGAGTGCAAAGACCTTACTCGAACACGACGATGATAGATATAACGGTTTTTACAGTGTGACAGTACAGGATGACGATGGACAGGTTTACAGCCAAACAGCTTTGCGTGATCTTCCGGCAATTGATTTTGTTGCAAGAAAGTCAACACTTACAAGAACAGTTAGTACAAAGCCGCGTGTAGAAGAACAAACGCAGGATATAAACTGGGAATGCAGAGAGGAAGATGGTACTCTTTCAGCAGTTACATGGAGTAAAAATGAAGAAGAGCATACCATGAGCTTTACTATTAAGCCAGATGATGCAGTACGTCCATATGTGATTGTTCCTGATAATACAGAAAAACCGGCAGCAACAAAAGAAGCAAATATCAGTTTTTATGTATTTATCGATGGACATTATAAGCTGATAAAGAACCTCAATGCTGAGCAGCATTACATAATCAAAGCAAACAGTGGCCGAGCCAGTCGTTATTATTTGCGAGCTAAACCAGATGATACGATTTCTAAAATTTACAGTGAGTTTGGTTTCACTCCGAGCAAGCTGGAGCCCGGTGCAGATCAGAAAGAGAAGATTCTGTTTGGTTATGCGACAGACAGCCGTGTGTTTGTACAGCACCCTTATAAGGACAACGATGGTACATGGTATATTCCTGTCCTGAAAAACGGGAAAGATGTATCTGTCTATTATTTCTCACAGCCAAACCCACTGAATCCAGACAGAATCGAAAATTATTTTGATCGTTTGACAGGACTTTCTTCTCAGGTTGGGCTGGCAGGAAGACATTTCAGTGTAGAGGGAAGTTTTCATCTGATTGAAGTGTTGGATCCACTGAACCTGACCAAAAGAGAGGCGATTAAGAGACAGTATGTAGGCCATGGGGAAGCATATACTGTGGAAGTACCAAAGAGGGCAAGTTTAGAAGGTGAGTATTATGGCAAGGAGATTGTCTGGAGTTGTACATCTAATGACAGGGACGAAAATGAGGTTCTTCCGGAACCGTCCGGAGATGATAAGGTAAAATTTGAAATTCCGAATGTTAACTCATCTTATGAGGTGATCGCAGACAAACCGCTGGAGTCTGGGGCAGTCAGGGTTATCTATAATACAACTCGTTATATGAAGAAACTTCCTAAGGAAGCTAAGTTGACCCCTCAGGTTGAGAATAAGACAAGACATACAGATGATTATGAGAATGAAATAGAAGCTGGAAAACATAACGTTAAGTCACCATATCCTCTGGTTTATGATCATGAAGATAATGACAGCAAAGAGTTGGAACAGTATGAATTCGATCATTGGGATTACAGAAACAAAGACGGAAAGTGGCAGGAATGCGGTGCAGGGGATTCTATTTCTGATCTTATAAATAATAATGCAAGACAGCCAATCACCCTCTATGCAGCGTGGCGTAAGGTGAGTAACCAAAATCGAAAACAGGTACAGTTTTATATCTGTAAGTCAGCGATGCCGGAAGATGGTTCGGTAGCATTACCAACCACGAATGTAGACGATTATACAAGTGCGGTTGCCGTGGCAAACTGTAATGTGAAGGCAAGTATATTGCATGATGTTCCAGTTCTTGGAAATAAGAATCCATCTACGTGGGAACAGTATGCGGATGGAAATAAGAGAGTGCAAGAACTTTTGCAGGGAACTAAACCAGATGAGGGATATATTGGAAATGGAGACTATATCTACAAGATAGATAGAATTCCTTCCGATGAAGAGGTATTCCAGACAATTCGTGAAAGCGGACGTATGATTCGTATCGGAGACAGGGAGATTCCGCCATCGAAATTAGATACCGAATTCTTCACCATTTATTGGTATTCTTTCAAAAGTGAAATGTCCGATGGGTGGCATATTGACGGACGTATTGTAGCAAAAAATGGTTACCTGACAGTAAAGAAAGATTTTGTCGGAATGCCGGAAGCAATAGAGAAAGTCAAGAAAGATTATTATATCCAGGTAGATATGGATGAAAAGCTTTTAGATGGAAAACCTCAGCCACCTGCATTTCATGAGCATATGAAACTTGTGCTTCCTTCAGAAGATAGCCAGAAACCGGATGCAGAAGCTCCGCAAGCGGAGGATGCTCCAATAGAAGTTGTAGGTACATGGACAGATGATACACATACAAGCTGTACGTGGATCGTTAAGGCGGACTCATTCTGGAAATACACATTAAAAGAGTACAACTATAAGCCAAAAGATTCGAATGTGAAATTTTCAGGTTGGTACAATGTTCGCAATTCTCATGAACAAGGAGATAATGTAAATTCATGGGAAGCATATCCAGAAAGTGGAATTCAATTCACAGGACGTGGAATTGGACGCGGTGGTGAGACTCTTACTATTGAATTGGAGAACCGTTATCAGAAAGAGGGAATACTCACACTGAACAAATTTGATGAGTCTACCGGACGGGGAATGGAGAAGATCAATTTTGCTGTCAGTAAGAACGGTGTTGAGGAGGAAACGGTAACAACTGATAAATACGGAATCGCACAACTTCACATTCCGTTACAAGATGAAAACAAACAGAACAGAACAGCAACTGAGACGTATTTGTTGCGAGAGACAAACTTACCGACGGGATATGTAGACACAGGAGATATACAGATCACAGTTGAGATTGCCAATGGAGCATTCAAAATCACTGATGCAAAACTGGTGGATAGGGAGGCTAACGAAAATCAGGAGGCTGTTAAGGCACCAGTTGATGGTAAGATAGACGGAAAATCTGTTCTGCTTCAGCGAGGAGATACCAGCCTTAATATCCGAAATTTTGCTAAAACAGGCACTCTGCATATCAAAAAGACATGGGAAAATCCAAATGATGCACTGACGGAAAAACAGGTGAAAATCAGATTGTATCAGAATGGAATTTCTACAGGACAGGAATTCTTGCTGAATGAAGAGAACGGATGGGAACACACAGTCGACAATGTTCCACTATTCCAGGACAGAAATCCGGTGGAATATAAGGTGGAAGAAATCGAGATAGGAAAGACACATTATTCTTCGGACTACGGGGATGGTTTCCTATATTATGAAGTTATTTATCCAGAGATTCAGTATTTCGATTCAAATGGACAACAAATATTCCCGAAGGATGAGAATGAGTTCAAGGATGTTTCCAAGATGGAACTGGAAGTGCAGAATCTGCATTTCAATCTTGCTGAACGAAGTTTCTTAAAGACGGATGATCTTCCAAGAAACCGACTTGCTGGTGCAGGTTTTCTGTTCTACAAAGTACCGTATGATGATGTTACGAAAGAATATGCGGATGATACAGGATATACAGTAGATTATGACAATACACAGAGCAAGGACGATATCGTTCTGAAAAAGGATGGAAAAACGTGTACGACGTATCGTTCCTTAGAAACAGATGAAAATGGAATGCTTCAATTACCGGAGGACTTTGAGAACGGACGATACTGGATGGTAGAATCTGTTACTCCAAACAAAAAGGACAAAGCAGATAAAACCAAAACACAGTATCAGGATAACTTTAATTTATATATGGTCGATGTAGAATCCGATATTTTATTCCTATATGAGAAATCACCGATGACAAATACCTGGAGAGCTGTTTCGGACAGACATATCGTCAATCATCCGCAAAAAGGCGGGGTGACGGTTGAGATTACAAAGGAAGTCACTGGTCCACTTGGAAACCGCAAGAAGCCATTTGATATGGAAATTCTCTATTGGGAAGATGGTCAAAAGCTGCGTAGCAAGACAATTAGAACTTCTTTGAAACATGGAGATAAAGTTACATTAAAAAATGTAGATATATCTTCGGATATCATAATAACAGAAACTGTTGATACATCAAAATACGCTGTTTCGATTTCTAAAAAAGAAGAGAATGATAAGTATTCAAATCCAGTGCAGGCAACATCGAATGGAAATACAGCTGTCATGAAACAGCGGATTGAGGCTGCACGAGGAGACGTGATTGAGTTAAAAATCACAAACGAAAACACACAATTAATACCGGAAACAGGGGTTCGTCTGGAAACAAGCAGGCATGTATGGTTACTATTTGCCATAAGTATTATCATGATTCTGTTTTTCAGAAGAAGACGGAAAATAAGATAAACACTGCTATGGAACAAAACTTGCAAAAATACATCAGACATTTTACATGTTTGTTGCATTGGAATAAAAAAATAAACCACTATAATAAGGGGTATAAACTAATGCCTTGGATGTCCGAGTTAAGCTAGAACAAATAAATCCCTTAGAAGGGTTACGGACATCCTTTTTTATGGAAGGATAGGATGAAGAACGAAACTGAACGGTCAAATAAAAACAACAATATAGTACAGGAAACATCTGTAGCACAGGATATTGTTCAGTTGTTATTGAAGATTGCATTTATTGTCTTAGCAGTATTTCTTATTTTTACATTTCTCTATGGAATCGTAAGAATAAATGATGTCTCCATGAAACCGGCAATCAAAGACGGTGATCTGGTCATGTATTACCGATTGGATAAAAGGTTTATTTCCGGTGACGTTGCAGTGTTTAAAGATGACGGCAGAACCACGACCGGACGTGTTGTGGCGGTAGCAGGAGACACCGTTGACATTACAAAAAACGGACTGAAGATAAATGGTGCAGAACAGATATCTCAGGACATTTACTTTGATACCACCCAGTTTAAAGATGGAGTGGATTTCCCGGTCACAGTCGGGAATGGCCAGGTATTTATACTTGGAGATAACAGACCACAGGCATCGGACAGCCGAATCTATGGCTGCATTGATATAAAAGATGTCAAAGGAAAAGTCATTGCGATTATTCGGAGCAGGGGAATTTAATTACCGGATCCGTTAATCAAATAAAAAACAAAAGAATTCACAAGGGAGGAACTAAAATGAACATGAAAAAATTCACCAAGAAAATGCTCGCTATTGTCGCAGCAGCAGCTATGACAATGGGAATGGCAATGCCGGCAATGGCAGCGGAAGGAACAACAGCATCAGACACAACAAATAATGCAAAGGAAGCCTATATCAGCAAGACCTACAATACTGAGGTGGGAAAGGCAGAGAAATTCAGCTTTACTGCTACACAGATTACAGATGGAGATGATGTAATAAAGACTCCTCATACTGTTAATATTCCAACAATTAGTTTTGCTGCAACTGATCTTGGAACAACCACACAAAAAGCTAAGGTTGATTGTGGAAGTTTTAAAGAGGCTGGTAAATATTCCTATACAGTAAAAGAGAATGCAGAGGCTGTCCCAGCTGTTACAAAGACAGAATATGAAGAATTGATCATGTCCCAGGCAGAATACAGAATGGATGTCTATGTTCAAGAGACAGCTAATGGATTTGAGATTAATAAGATTATTGTAAATAAATTAAAAGATGACAAAAATAACGAAGCAAATGGTAAAGTAGATATCGGAGATACAGACCAGAATGGTTTCAAATTTGTCAACACTTATGTGCAGGAAGCAGGTACAGGTGAAAAACCAGATCCTTCAAATCCAGATCCTGACTATACTACAAACGGCTCCTTAAATGTATTGAAGAAGGTTGTAAAGAACGTAAACTCTGAAAATGCAACTGCACCTGATTCTGATGAAGTATTTGACTTCACTGCAGAATTTACTTTCCCGACAGGAACAGATCAGAAAACTCTTGGTGGCGTAAAAGCAAATGGTACTGTGATTAATCTTGCAGATGGCAAGACTCATACATTTAAACTGAAAGATAAAGAAAATATAAAATTCACAGAACTTCCAGTAGGAACAACAATTAAAGTTACTGAGGCTGCTAAAGCAAACTACAAGGGAAGTGTTGTAGTTACACTTAATGGTGTAGAGACATCTAAAGCAGCAACAAAATACAATGAAGCAATTACAGCCAGTGGTAAACTCGGCCAGAAAAAGAACATTGTTGACGTAACCAACAGATTCAACAACGTACCAACAACTGGTATTATCATGAACACTCTTCCATACGTTCTGATGGTTGCCCTTTGTGCTGTAGCACTGTTTGGATTCGTTGCTTTCAAACGTAAAAAAGTACAGAAATAATTACATAAAATTATAAAAGAAACAGCAAAGGGAATGCGTGCGGCGATACTCCGTCGCATTCCCTTTTGCAATAAGAAAGGAAACTTCAGGAATATTTCATATGAAAAAAGCAGCAAAGTTTTTAGTCAAAATAGTCGATTATATGGTGAATTTTATAGCGTTATTGCTGATTCTTATGATAATGTTCCTGTCATGCTATATGTTATGGGATTCCAATCAGGTATATCAGGCGGCAGATGCGAAGAACTACGAAGCCTATATTCCAACAGAAAAACATACGAAATCTTTTGAAGAATTGCAGAAAATCAATCCGGACATTATTGGCTGGATTCGAATAAACGAAACAAACGTTAATTATCCGCTGCTTCAGGCAGAAGATGATGATACTTATATGAATACGGATGCCGAAGGCAAATATTCTTTAAGTGGTTCCATATTTTTGCACTGTGCAAACAAACCGGATTTTTCCGATTTTAACAATATGATTTATGGACACCATATGGAAAAACACATGATGTTTGGAGATGTGGGGCTATTCGCAGATAAGGAGTATTTTGACGAACATCCATACGGAAATCTTTTTTTTGATGGAAAAGATCATGGAATTGAATTTTATGCATTGATTCAGGCAGATGCCTATAATGAACGGCTGTTCAATGTCAGTTCAGAGGAACCGGAAGCAAAACAAGCGTATCTGCAGGAAATATCAGACAATGCTTTACATAAAAGAAACTTTGAACTTACGGAAAATGACCATTTGGTTCTTCTGATAACATGTACCTCAGACATGACAAATGGAAGAAATATATTAGTAGGAAGGCTTACGGATCAGGTCTATCCTGAGAAAGAGAAAGCCAAGAATCTGGGAACTGGAATTGATAAATTAAAAGAAAAGATGATTCAGGTGCCGGTTATCTACTGGATACTTTTGCTAATTATCGTTCTATTGCTGATAGATAGAAAATTAAAGAAGAAGGGAAAGAAAAAACATGAAAATCCTTGATTTAAAAAAAGTAACTATCATAATTGTGACTATGCTCCTTTTTCTGAGCATGCAGATATCAGTACTCGCATCTGATAACTGCACTGTAGTAAAAATTCCGGTGAAACAGCTCTTTGACAGTGAAGTGGAAAGTGTTGCAGATGAATTTTCTTATATTGTGACAACAGATCAGAATGATGCGCCCATGCCCGCAGGAAGTCATAATAGGCAATATTCTTGGACAATGGAAAAGAATGTAGCAACAGAGATTATACTGAATGTAAAAACAGCAGGACAGTATCATTATAACATTTATCAGACGACAGAAAAAAAGGAAGATTATAAATATGATCAAAGCAGGTACTATGTGACTGTCGAGGCCTACTATAATGAATCGAATCAGTTAAAAGTTGTCACAATTGTAGCAAATGAGAAGGGGGAGAAAATAGAAGCGATCTCTTTTAAAAACAGTTATATGGGAGAAGAAAAGCCGAATCCAACACAGCCCTCAAATCCGTCACAACCATCTGGTCCGTCCCATTCAGATGGATCAGGAAAACCCAATAGCGTAAAGACCGGAGATGACAGTCCTGTTATGGGATATTTCTTATTGCTGTTTGGTTCGCTGATTTGTCTAAGCGTTTTAACATATGAAAACCAGAAAAGAAATAAGAGAGAGTCACAAGATGAGGCATAATAGATGGAAAAAATATTTGAAGATCGTTTGTTCCTGGATTTTGATTTTTTCCATATGCTGTTTATCCTTAAATGTAGCTGAAGCATCTGACACCATTGTAGAAATGGAAAGTGAATCACAGGAGACGGAGGACTTTATCAGTGACATTGAAAATCAACAGACAGAACCGGTAATTGAATCGGAAATTTTGGCAGATGACGAACAACTCCCTGAGAGCGAACAGCTGTTAGAATCAGAAGTGCAACCTTCACCGGAACCAGAGAAGATTCCAGAAACTGAGGATATAATTCCGGAATGTGTAGAGGTTGAACTGTTAAAAGCAGAAATTCAAAAAGATACTACAAGTGAGACTGTACCGACCACTGACCGGGTAGAATACATTGATGAAAATGGTAATTTTATCCAGGGACCACCAACAAAGATTGCGCTGGGAAAAATTGAAGACCATAGAGTAGCGTATGTAGATGTCAATGGAAACCCAATTGCAGGAGCACCTTCTGTCATTAAATTTGGAGCAATTGCGGATCATAAAGAGCTATCTATACAAAAGAAAATATGAACCGAAAGAAGCAATACAGATGATTTCAAACGGAGAATGCGGTGTGTTTTCTAAAAAACTGATCCAGTGCTTGATGGCGGCAGCAAAGCAGCCAGAGTGGTTAAAAGTAACAAAAAGTCAAGCATGACAGAAG
>OLOJ01002615.1_pt1 | contig 14228 bp, 10 predicted proteins | sample 1672251 | NCBI WGS metagenome assembly OLOJ01 (sample SAMEA3136664, study PRJEB25190) | human gut metagenome | biome: human gut; feature: human-associated habitat; material: faeces | place: Austria | collected 2013 | reverse complement strand
ATGACTTATATGTATGGCAGTTTAACAGCCTTCATTATTCTTATGTTATGGGTTTATTTTTGTATTTATATTTTCTTTATCGGTGCAGAAATTAATAAAAAAATATACCCTGAAACTGAAGCAAAATATTTAGATACGAGTAATATTTTATAAATTTTATTAGATTGCATTTAAATATTATTAATTTTCATTTTGGAAATTATATATCTTTATTAAAAAAATTCTATATACTTTTATATGGAAAACCAAATATGACAGATTATTTAGAAAGTTCTATCTTATGATAGAACTTTTTTAAAATGTAATCGTATGTGCGTCCTTCCTTAGCCATTTCAATGGCAGCATTTTGACTCATGCCACTACCATGACCAAATCCACCACCCCAAATTATGTAATTATTTCCGGTTTTTTCTATATAAATAAACGCACTTGGTAGCATTGATATATTATTAACTTCACTTCCACCATTTAATTTTATTTTCATACCATAATGATATATATTTTTTCTAATATCACTTTGTCCTTTTATAATTATTTTTCCTTTGTTTCCATTAACTAAAATTTGTGATGCTATACCTCCAGTTCCTCTTTCTAAAATTTCAATCTTTTCTATTTTTCCCAGATTCTGTCTATATGTGGTACTAATAGTCTGACTAATTTCATTTGAAGTCAAAATAGTTTTCCACCTGTAAAATGGATATTTGTCTTCATACGATTTTATATTTTTTGTTATTATTTTTTTGAAGTTTGTTTCTTCAATAATATCTGTTTTATTTTTTGTAAGATTCGTTCCTTTAAGGTATAGCTTTTTTTCTTTGCCCCATATCCTATAATCTGTAGTATAGCCACATGAAGTTGAAAAATAATATGCGTTAATCAGTTCATTTTCATAAGTCATAACAATACCATTGGTTGCCTTAGCTGCTTTTTTTGTTTTATTATTTTCGCCAATTCGGTTATATACCTGATAAGATGTACTGTCATCTGCTATCGCATTATATTTTTTGTATTTTGAGTTTGAGCATTTAAGTATATAGGTTCTGGCACAAACAGCCTGCGCTTTTAAAGCCTCCATAGGAGCTTCTCCACCTATTTCACTTGATACAACTTTTGAAATATAATCATCTACTGCTACCCGATTAACTATTACCATCCCTTTAGAAGTCTTATATATGTAAAAAGTTCCTGAATACACTGGGGAATTATGCTCAACATTATGGTTAGCCCACTCAATGTTATTAGAATAAATTTTTAGTACATTGTTCTTTTTGAACATGTAACTTTCTGTTGTAATTTCTATCTTTCTTTTATTTGTTTTGTTACTGTATTTTTTCCCATAGTAAACATTTAATGATTTTCCTTTTAATATAATTTTTTTCTGATAAATATTAGTATCAAAATTATTTGTAAGTAATATGTTTACGTACTTTCTTTTGTATGTATTTAGATTAACTTTTCCTTTTGTATCCTGTATTTTGGTAGTTTCTTCCAAGTTTTGATTTTTAGGAGTATCACTGTTAAATGCAGCATCAATTTTCATTACAGTTTCCTGACATTCATAGTTTAAAAAACATAAACTTACTACTAAAAATATAAGTATTGGTATTATAATTTTTTTCATTCTTTACTCCCTTATATAATAAAATTAGTTACTATCCTAAAAGAATTTCTATTACAAAATAAGAATATCGCTGGCGACATTATACGCACCAAGTGCGTGTTGCCACGCAACTATTTTCTTTTCGCACCAGTGTGCATCCATAGTGGAACGTTTTATATAATAGAAATTTCCAAATAATTTCTATTATATAAAAAATTAAGCGTAGCATACATGGTATACTACGCTTTCTATTCTTTAGTAATACCCGAAATGTCGTCCTGTGTTTTGAGTCCTAGCAAACGCCAGGTGGGCAACCGCATCTAAAGTTACTGCCTTCCACTCACAAGGAGGCTTGACATCCCTTTAGAGATATAGGAATCCCTTTAATCAAACTGTAGGTTCAAAATTAACAGGTTTCAAACCAACATCTCAGGTAAGATTATTATAGTCTACTGAAAACAATTTTGCAATAATTTTTATTTTACAAAATATAGTTTTTTCTATTTTTTTTCTACTATTTCATCTTTATTTTTAAATATATGATTTTCAGGAATTACACCTCTTACACTTGACAATGGATAAATATTACAATGTCTGCCAATTACAGTTCCCGGATTTAAAACAGAGTTACAACCTACTTCAACGTAATCGCCAAGCATTGCCCCAAACTTCTTTAAACCAGTTTCAATTTGTTCGTCTTTTCCTTTGACAACAACTAATGTTTTATCAGATTTTACATTTGATGTAATTGAACCTGCTCCCATATGTGAATGTGTTCCTAAAATACTGTCTCCAACATAGTTATAATGCGGAACCTGTACTGTATTAAATAAAACAACATTCTTTAATTCTGTTGAGTTACCTACAACGCAGTTTTTTCCAACAATTGCTTTTCCTCTAATAAAAGCTCCCGGTCTTACCTCTGTATCTGCATCAATAATTAATGGACCGTTTAATGTAGCAGTTTTTGCTACTGTTACTGATTTGTGAATCCAAATATTTTCTTCAGGATGGTCGAATTCATCCTGTGGAAGTGTTGGACCTAATTTTAAAATAAACTGCTCGATGTCACCAAGAACCTCCCATGGATATGTTTTGTTTATAAATAAATCTGATGCGATTGTTTCGTTTAAATCGTACATGTCTTTTATTGTGTACATATTGTCTCCTTTCTTTCCATTAATATTAAGCGATTGTTATCGCTTAATATTTTGCAAATCTACTTGCATTAAGCGATTATTATGTCTATGAATTTACATCTAATTAAGCGATTAGTGTTAATCGCTTAATAGATGTTTAAATTTACTTACATTAAGCGATTGTTATTGAAAAGAATTGTATTCACAATTCTTTTTCAATAACCACGCGCGCATGCGCGCTGTAAAAACAAAAATGAAATAGCATTTGCAAGTAAACTTGCAAATGCTCTTCCATTTTGTTTTTGTATCGCTTAATGTGTTCGCGATTATTCTACAGTTACTGATTTTGCAAGGTTTCTTGGTTTATCTACATTTAAGCCTTTTAATACTGTTGTATAGTATGCAATTAACTGAAGTGGTATTACAGTTACTAATGGCATTAGAATATCTTCTAAAGCAGGTACTTCTATAACCTCATCCATAACACCTTCACTAAATTCTGTTCCTTCTTTTGTTACTGTAATAGTGAAAGCATCTCTTGATTTTACTTCTACAATATTACTTACCATTTTTTCAAGTAATTCACTCTGTGTTGCAACACTAATTACAGGCATCTGATCAGTTACTAATGAGATAGTACCATGTTTTAATTCTCCTGCAGCATAACTTTCTGAATGAATATATGAAATTTCTTTTAATTTAAGTGAACCCTCCATACTTAATATATAATCAAGTCCACGACCGATATATAATAAGCTTGTTGATGTTACTAACTTACTTGCAACATACTGACATCTGTCAGCACACTTCATTGTTTCTTCGATTACATCAGGTATATCTGATAATTCCTTTGTAAGTCTCATGCATTCTTCCTTGTCAATGCATCCCTTTGCATAAGCCATTTCAAATGCTAACAAATACATTACTGCCATCTGCACTGAAAATGCCTTTGTCGATGCAACTGAAATTTCAGGACCTGCATGTGTGTAAAGAACCATGTCTGCTTCTCTTGCAATTGAAGAGCCTTTTACATTAACAATAGCTAATACTTTTGCACCTCTTTCTTTTGCTAATTTTAAGGCTGCCTTTGTATCTGCTGTTTCACCTGACTGTGAAATTACAATTACTAAATCTTCAGGTGTTACGATTGGATCTCTATATCTGAATTCTGATGCAATATCAACAGTTACTTCTGTTCTTGCTAATTTCTCAATAACATATTTTCCAACCATACCTGCATGGCTTGCTGTACCACATGCAACTACAAATACTTTTCTGTAATTCTTTAACATTTCATCTGTTAAACCACATTCTGACAAATCAGGCATTCCATTAACAATTCTTGGTGCAATTGTAGTCTTAACTGCAGTTGGCTGTTCGTGGATTTCTTTTAACATAAAATGTTCATATCCACCTTTTTCAGCAGCATCCATATCTAAATCTGAAACTTTTACTTCTTTTACAATTTCCTGTTTGTGTATATCACAGAATTCAACTCTGTCTGCCTTAATTGTTGCAATTTCATTCTCTTCAAGAAGATAATACTTTCTTGTGTACTGTAAAATTGCAGGCACATCAGATGCTATAAAGTTTTCTTCATCACCAACACCAATAATTAATGGGCTGTCTTTTCTAACTGCAAATATTTTATCAGGAAAATCCTTAAATAAAATTCCTAAAGCATAAGCTCCTCTTATGTCATTTAAAGTCTTAATAATTGCATCTATAGGATCACCTTCATAATAGTAATCTAATAATTTTGCAACTGTTTCTGTGTCTGTTTCACTAATAAATGAATATCCCTTTCCAATAAGGAATTTCTTAATATCCTTGTAGTTTTCAATAATACCATTGTGTACAATAGATACTCTCTTACTTCCATGTGGATGTGAATTAATATCTGATGGTTCACCATGTGTAGCCCATCTTGTATGACCAATTCCACAATGTCCATCAGGCTTATGGTCTTCTTCTATTTTTTTTCTAAGATTAGCTAACTCACCTTTTGATTTTTCTACTGTTATATTTCCATTTTCAAATACAGCAATTCCTGCTGAATCATATCCTCTATATTCTAATTTTGATAATGAATTCAAAAGTACCTCTGTACAATCTCTTTCACCAATATATCCAACTATTCCGCACATTATTTTTTCCTCCTATAAAATTGCGCCACATAGTTATAATAACTAACCATTTGACCTGCGTTATTAAGGTTAATTACATTCTTGAATCTTCCCTTAATAAAGCTGTCTAATTTATCCATATACTCATCTGCCGTTATCTTTCCTTCTGCAACCTGAGTTAAACCTAATTCCCAACTTGCTGTCAGTTCTGGATTAAGTAATGACTTAATTGAGCCATGAACAACGCCAAATATCATTTCACCTAATTGAGTAGGTGTTATAACCTGTGTTTTTTTGTTTAATGCAATATATTTAATATTCGTCAGTTTCTTAATAATTTCAGCTCTTGTTGCACTTGTGCCAATTCCTGAACCTTTTATCTGTGCTCTTAAATCTTCATCTTCAATTAACTGGCCTGCATTTTCCATAGCCAAAATTAAAGAACCTGATGTATATCGCTTAGGTGGTGTTGTTTCACCTTCCTTAATATTGCATTGTGTAATTGGTATTTTGTCACCTTTTTTCATATTATACAACAAATTAAAGAATTCTTCATCAAGATTTTTTCCTTGATTTTCACTAGCTTCATTTTCGTTGTTTTCACTATCTTTTTCTTTATTATCTTTTGATTTTGCTTCGGCTTTCTTTTTTTCTTTTGGAACACCTACAATTTCAAAGTATCCTTTTTGCACAAGTATCTTGAAATTAGATGAAAACTGCTCTGTTGTAGTAGTTTCATCTGTATATGTTCCAGGCATTATGCCTATTAATGTAGCCTTCTTGTAAATTGCCGGTGGATAAAAAATACTTAAAAATCTTCTTACAATAACCATATAAACTTTTTGATTTATGCCTTTTTGTTTAGCTAAACCGTTCAATCCCTGACCTGTAGGAATTATGGCATAATGGTCTGTAATCTTTTTATCATCAACATATTTTGTTTTCTCCAAACCTTTGTAAGAGCCTGCCTGCAATATTTTTTTTGCAAAACCACTACAAGGGCCATAATTTTGTAAACCACTTATGTTTTTTGAAATTTCCTTACTAACAGCCGTTGATAAAACTCTTGCATCTGTTCTTGGATATGTAACAAGTTTAGCCTCATATAGCTGCTGAACAACATTTAAAGTTTCATCAGGGCTAATCTTAAACATTTTTGAACAATCGTTTTGTAATTCAGCAAGATTATATAATAACGGAGCCTGCTTTTTTTCATCCTTCATTGTAATTGACTTGATTGTCATTTCAAGAGGATAGGGTGGCTTTACATTAAGTTCATTAGCCAAATCACTGTTTTCAAGCTCCATTGGGCCATGTTTTTCTAAAGCCTCAATTAACGCCACTGCCGTAGTTTTTTCTTTAAATCCATTTTCTTTGTAAAGTAATGGCGATTCGAAAAACTTTGAACCTTTAACAGCTTTCCATTCTGTATCTATTATTCTGCCTGCAATATCAGTTTGTGCCATAACTCTGTAAAAAGGAGTTTTCTCAAACCCTCTTATTTCACGTTCCCTGTTACAGATCATCCCTAACACACAAGTCATTACTCTACCAACATTTATGGATTTCCAACCGTCTTTTAAATAATTTTGAATTGAATTTCCATATTTTAATGTAAGTAATCTGGAAAAATTAATTCCCATTAAATAATCTTCTTTTGCTCTTAAATATGCTGCATCTGAGAGATTGTCGTATTCCTTTAAGTCTTTTGCCTCTTTTATACCACGTAGAATTTCTTCCTCAGTCTGGGAATCAATCCAAACTCTCTTCTCTGACTTATCTTTTACCCCTGCTTCCTGTGCAACTAATCTGTAAATATATTCTCCCTCTCGTCCCGAGTCGGTACAAACATAAATCGTCTCAACATCATCACGATTAAGAATTGTTTTGACTATTTCAAACTGTTTCTTTACAGATGGGATAACTTCATATTTCCACTCTGTTGGAATAAAAGGCAAATCTCTTAAATTCCATTTTTTATATTTTTCATCATAGACTTCCGGATAGCTCATTGTCACCAAATGACCTACGCACCAGGTGACTATTGCATTATCGCTTTCCATATAGCCATCTTTTCTTGTTGTATTTAGTTTTAATGCTTTTGCAAATTCGGCGGCAACACTTGGTTTTTCCGCAATGAATACTGCTTTTTTCATTATTTCTCCTATTTCATTAACTACTTATTAATCTCATCTAAAGTCATTACATACGCCGGAAGAAATTCTTCAATAAAAACATCTATCTCTTCCATTTGCATATCTTCTAAGGCTTTTCTTATTGTATCTTCTGCCTTAGCAAAATCTGTATTGCCGGTATTTTTTTCTTCTATACATTTAATATATGCTGATAGTTTGTCAGCCGCCTTAACATATTTCCACTCGATAGAATCATCTTCGATTAATATATTCTCATATGCTTCCTGCATATCTTCCGGTAATTCCTTTAGAAGTTGATTTGCTGCTATGTTTTCTACTTTCTTGTATGCATCCCTAATTTCAGGTGCATAATATTTTATTGGAGTAGGTAAATCACCTGTTATAATTTCTGTGGTATCATGCATTATTCCCATCATGGCTATATGTTCAGCATTTAAATTTCTGCCAAAGCGCTTATTTCCAATAACTGCAAGCCCATGAGCAATGATAGCAACCTGTAAACTGTGCTCTGCAATATTTTCATTTATATTATTGCGCATTAATCCCCAACGGTTAATGTATTTCATTCTTGATAACATACCAAAAAAATTATTCATTTTAATCTCCTCTATACACGAAATAACAGTCTTATAATTATAGCAAATTTACCTTGTTTTTACTACCCCAATTAAAATTTACCCATTCTCTTTGTTACGAAAAAATAAGAACATATTAAAGCAAATACAACATTCACCTTAACATGCTCTTATTTCTATTAGCATATCCCAGTATACTATAAAATTAAATATTTAAAAATTTCTTAACTATAGCTTCCATTCCATCAACCTCAACTAAGTTGTTGTGACGAACTTCTGCGTTTCTGATTTCTTCAATTGCATTTGGAATCTTAACGTTTGCAATCTTGCTTAATTCATCGATTAATTCAAAATCATCAAGCTTATCGTATTCAGGATTAATAGCATCCATAACGCTTCTTGCGAACTTAAATGGACTTGCTGTTGAAGCAATAACAGTTACCGCATCATCATTTGTTTCTGCAACATATTTCTTATATGTACTTGCAGCTACAGCTGTATGTGTATCCATTACATAACCTGTTTTTTCGTATGTGTCCTTAATTACCTTTGCAGTTTCTTCTTCTGTAGCGTAATTGCCGTAGAAGTCATCAAGTTCTGCTTTCATTTCATCAGTGATTGTATATTTACCTTTTGTAGCAAGATCATTCATTAATTCACTGTTCTTTTCTGAACTGTTTCCTGCAATTTTGTAAATTAATCTTTCAAGGTTACTTGAAATTAAAATATCCATTGAAGGTGATGATGTAAGAATGAAATCTCTGTTCTTGTCATATTCACCTGTCTTAAAGAAATCAAATAATACTTTATTTTCATTTGAAGCACAAATTAATTTAGCAATTGGAAGTCCCATGTTCTTTGCATAGTATGCTGCTAAAATATTACCAAAGTTTCCTGTAGGGACAACTACATTCATCTTCTGATCTTTTGCAAGCTTACCTTCTGCATATAATTTTGCATAAGCGTATACATAGTAAGCAACCTGTGGTACAAGACGACCAATGTTAATTGAGTTAGCTGATGAGAACTGGAAGCCTTTTTCATCCATTTCTTTAGCTAATTCTTTATTTCCGAAAATTGCCTTTACACCACTTTGAGCCTGGTCAAAGTTTCCTTCAATTGCAACAACGTATGTGTTATTACCTTTCTGTGTAACCATCTGCTTTTCCTGTACCTTACTTACACCACCATGAGGATAGAAAACAATAATTCTTGTTCCTTCTACATCAGCAAAACCTGCCATGGCAGCCTTTCCTGTATCACCTGATGTTGCTGTTAAGATAACAATTTCATTTTTTACATTGTTCTTCTTAGCTGAAGTTGTAAGCAAATGTGGCAAAATTGATAATGCCATATCCTTAAAAGCAATTGTCTTTCCATGGAATAACTCAAGATAATATGCGCCATCTACTTCTGCTAAAGGTGCAATTTCTTCTGTGTCAAACTTTGAATCATAGGCTTTTGTAATACAATTCTTTAATTCTTCTTCTGTAAAATCAGTAAAGAATAACTTCATTACTTCATAAGCAACCTGCTGATATGTCATCTTTGATAACTCATCAATTGTTGCTTCAAGTTTTGGGATTTCTGTTGGTACAAATAATCCTCCATCATCAGCTAATCCCTTTAAAATTGCTTCAGATGCCTTTAATGTTTCTCCTGTACCTCTTGTGCTCTTATAAAGTATCTCTTTCATAGTCTCTCCTCATTTTTTATTTATTATTAATATAGTTAATTAGTCCGCCATTTGAAATAATTTTCTGCATAAATTCAGGGAAAGCCTGACCTTGATATTCTTCATTCTTTGTTTTGTTATAAATCTTACCACTATCAAAGTCTACTTCAATTTCATTTCCTTCTTCTATGTTCTTTGCTGCCTCAGGGCATTCAATAATAGGTAAACCAATATTAATTGCGTTACGATAAAAAATTCTTGCAAATGTTTCTGCAATTACACAACTAACACCTGCCGCCTTAATAGCTATTGGTGCATGTTCTCTTGATGAACCACAACCAAAGTTCTTATCAGCAACAATAATGTCACCTTCACTTACTTTATTTACAAATTCCTTGTCAATATCTTCCATGCAATGTTTTGCTAATTCTGCCGGATCAGGTACATTTAGGTATCTAGCCGGTATAATAACGTCTGTATCTACATTGCTTCCAAATTTGAATACTCTTCCTTCTGCCTTCATATTATACCTCCTATAATCCTAATTCTTCAGGGCCTGAAATCTTACCTGTAACAGCACTTGCTGCAGCAACAGCAGGGCTTGCAAGATAAACTTCTGATTCAGGATCACCCATACGACCTACGAAGTTTCTGTTTGTAGTTGCTATTGCTCTTTCGCCTTTTGCAAGTATACCCATGTGTCCTCCTAAACATGGACCACATGTTGGTGTACTTACTGCACAACCTGCTTTAATGAATATTGAAGCAAGACCTTCTTCTATACACTGTAAATAAATAGCCTGTGTAGCAGGGAATATAATACATCTTACGCCCTTCTTAACTTCTCTTCCTTCAAGAATTTTAGCAGCAATTCTCATATCTTCAATTCTACCGTTTGTACATGAACCAATAACAACCTGATCAATTTTTACGTCACCAACATTGTCAATTGTCTTTGTATTCTCTGGTAAATGTGGAAATGCCACTGTTGGTTTTAATTCACTTAAATCAATTGTATATTCTTCATCATATACTGCATCTTCATCAGGTGAATATTCTGTGAATTCTTTTGTTGAATGTTCTTTCATGTATTCTCTTGTTAAATCATCAACTATGAAAATACCATTCTTACCGCCTGCTTCAATTGCCATATTTGTCATGGCAAATCTATCATCCATTGAAAGATACTGAACACCGTCACCCATAAATTCCATTGAACGGTATAAAGCACCATCAACACCAATCATACCGATAATATGTAAAATAATATCTTTTCCACTAACCCACTTAGCAGGTTTTCCTGTTAAATTAAATTTAATAGCTGAAGGAACTTTGAACCAAGCCTGACCTGTAGCCATTCCTGCTGCCATGTCTGTACTACCAACACCTGTTGAAAATGCTCCAAGTGCTCCGTATGTACATGTATGTGAATCAGCTCCAATTACAACATCACCTGCAACTACTAATCCTTTTTCCGGAAGTAGGGCATGTTCAATACCAACTCTACCTGTTTCAAAATAATTTGTAATTTCGTTTTCTTCAGCGAAATCTTTTACGCATTTGTAAAGTTCTGCTGACTTAATATCTTTGTTTGGTGTAAAGTGATCTGGTACTAAAGCGATCTTGTCTTTGCAAAATACACAATCCACATCCATCTTTTCCATTTCCTTAATAGCAACCGGTGCAGTCACATCGTTACCTAAAACTAAATCAAGATTAGCTTCAATTAACTGTCCTGCCACAACACTATCAAGTCCTGCATGTTTAGCAAGAATTTTTTGAGTCATAGTCATTCCCATAACTTGTTCCTCCTTAAAATGTATTTATCATTTATCTTAGATAATTGTTTAACAAATTATAATCCATATTATTTTAGTCGAAAAAAGCCCTATAGTCAATGTCTTAAGGCTTTTTAGTATTAAAAAAGAATATCCCGTACAACTATTTTCTTCTCGCACTAGTGTGTATCCCTAGTGGAACGTTTTTTATTTAAATATTTATTTTGATTTCGCATTTCTTTTACTGTAGTCCATGTCTGTCCGTCATTTGATACCTGAATATCATAATCTGTTCCATATGCATTTTCCCATATAAGAACAACTTTATTAATGTCAATCTGCTTTCCAAGGTCTACATACATCCATTCCTTATCATAACTGTCAGATTCATCAGGTGTTGTGTACTGTGGAATTACACCATTAAACTTCTGTGAATATGAAAAGCTGTTTCCATTATGGATTCTTAAATCACCTCTTACAGATGTGTAAGTTAAGGCTTTGTTATTTACTTTTTCATATTGTACATCAGCATCATTTTTTGACTCTGGATTTGCCACTGTACTTTTACACGTCCAATTGTGTACTTTTCCCCCTAAGTCAACATCAAGCCACTGATCTGCTTTGTTTGCAGCAACTCCCCACTGTGTTGAATACTTGCCATCTGTAGCAAAACTTGCTACATCTCCACCGTTTACAGAAGATGAATATGCCGGTCTGTTTGTTGATAACAACCACCACTTACTTCTGTCTACAGCATATGTATTAGTTTGCTGCAAGTTCATTGTTCCTATAACCATTGCCACACTAAGTACAGCGGCTACTGTCTCTTTTAGCATTTTTGAATGCAATCGTCTCATATTGCTTTCCCTCCTTTTTTGAGTGAAGTAACACAATAACGTTTCCCTTTCCTGTACTTTAAGTTTAGAAAATGAAAATGTTTTTCACAATTTTATTAATGTTTTTATTATTTTTTTTGAACTTTTACTAGTTTTTGTGGATGACAAAAAGTTTTTTCCTAAAAAGGAGGATTCCAGTTTATATACATAAAATTTATTAGAAAAAATATAGATCTTCTAACATTGATGTTTATATAGTAACTATATCAACAGGAGCTGTAAGTCCATTTCATAAACTTACAGCTCCATCACTTGTAATAGAATATCTATTTTTTTACTTTAAATTTTATAGTTTTTAATATACAATCCCCTCCTTCACCATTTATATAATCATGAAGTCGCTTACATACTACTATTTTTAGTTGTTTCCCTTGATATTGCTTCAAATCCAATCCATTCAATTTGAACTTTCCTTTTTGATTTGCTTTAACTTCCTTTATTTTTTCTCCTTTTAACGTCATCAACTTTACCTTTGTATTCTTCTCTGTCATTCCTTTAATACTTTTAGTTGATGCTGTTATTTTGTTTTTATTTTTTATTTCTAATTTCTTTTTTGTCTTTTGCAAAATTGCTTCATCATCTATCCACCAATTTGGCACATTAGATGGAAGTTTCTTTTTCAGCTCTTTTTTACTAAGTTTATTTCCGGCAAAACTTGAGAATTCTAAATTGAATTTTTTCAGTTTCTTCATAGATGGTAATTGTGTTAATTTATTATTAGACACATCAACATCCTCTAATTTTTTCAAATTTTGAATTCCTGATAAATTTTTCAATTTATTATCAGCAAAATACATTCCTTTTAAGTTCTTTAATTTTTCAATACCTTTTACATTGGTTATTTTTGTTTTTTTAATAGTTATATACTCAATTTTTCCAAGTTTTTTAATTTGTTTTAAATTTTTCAAATTGCCTTTGTAAATTTCAAGATTTGTTATTTGTCTTAGCATTCCCAGACCATTCCAATCTTTTACTTTTACATTTTTCATGGTAAATTTCTGTAATTTTGATAATTGTGCCAGATTATTAACCTCTTCTAATTTTCCATTTCTAATTGTTAAGAATTCTAAATTTTTACATTTTTCAATTCCTTTTAAGTTTTTTAATCCACATATAGGTATTTCTAAACTGAACAATTTTTTGCATTTTTCAATTCCCTTTAAGCTTTTTATTTTTCTATTTTCATTTTTTTCTATAAAATAATCTCCAATAGAATATACGTTTTCCAGGTCTTTTTCTGTTATCTTCTGATTACTATTTTTTCCTGTTTCAAACAATATTGCCTGATATAAAGCTTTATCAGGTATTCCTGTCTTGTCATTCTTTATTACTTTGGCACTAACCAACTTTGTGGGCATTACTCCCACAGCAATTAACATAAAAACTATTATCATAGATTTTATAAAAATTCCCAACTTCGATTTTAAATTTATACTCATAATCTTGTCCTTTCTATTCAAATATAAAGCAATATATATTTTCAAATGCAATTGTTAATTATAAACTATTACACGACAAATTTAATCAATATTTGCATTTGTCACATCTTTTGATATATACCAGCCGTTATCTTGAACATATTTAGTCAAACGTTTTTTTAAAAATAATTGACTATTGCTTGTATAGGTTTGATCTTCTAATGCATATATTATCTCTGCTGCATTCCCAATATTATTTGATTCTAAACAGGCTATACTATAGTCTATTGCAGCTTTTGCAACTACCCAACGTCCTTTTACAACTGTCTGATCATCTGCTCCTGGTATTTGAATCTAATCATAACTTGTCTAACTGCAGATTACATTTCGTAGCTTTTTATTTTGCCCCAATATGCTATTGATATATTGGTTGCAATAACAATAACCACAATTTGTTTATCTTTCGTTCTTTCCCATTTTTTCATATAAATAAATATGTTTATTTTTAAGGCCTTTTAAATTAATTATAAATAAACATAACTTATAAATATCGTTCTTGAATATCAATCCATCTTCCCACCCATTCACTATTGTCATCTTATGCGAAAAATGTCTTGTTATATAAAAAAATCCAGCCATCACATCGAACTTCAGATAATCTGATTCATTAATTAATGTAATGTCTGGATTTTATAATTCTGTCCCTAATTAATATCTTTCATAATGTCTTTCATAATCTTTTTCGCTCATTTATTCTCTTAAATAGAGAATATCATTATATTGCTATATTGTCAATAAATCTATTATTTGCGTTTGTGTCAAGTAATCGTTGGCAACTTTCCTTTTCTCTTTTTCTATACGATTA
>OLOJ01002586.1_pt1 | contig 14324 bp, 10 predicted proteins | sample 1672251 | NCBI WGS metagenome assembly OLOJ01 (sample SAMEA3136664, study PRJEB25190) | human gut metagenome | biome: human gut; feature: human-associated habitat; material: faeces | place: Austria | collected 2013 | reverse complement strand
AGATCTCGGGGGGGTCGCCGTTACTGATAACGTTGACACTAAGAACCTTGCCTTTGCTATTTTTTATAACATTGACAAGTTGTCCGGCTGACTTTTTGCTCTCAGTGCCTTTATTAAAATTTTCGGCGGCTTTTTCGCTGACCTCTGCCATTGCTGATACGCTCTCAGGTTTGTCAAGTGTACCGTATTTTAGCAGGCAGTCAATGTCAGCTTTTAGTTGAATATCTATATGATCTTCATAAACTGTTATTTTGTCGATTATCAGATTTATGTCATTTTTATCAAGGGTAGGTTTATTCAAAATATTGTCGAAAATTTCAAATACGGTTTTTGCGGTTCGGTTTACTCTTACTATTGCATTGTTTTTATCCACCGCCAGCTGTAACTGGTTTTTCAGTCCCTCTATTCGCAGGGTAAGCTCGTCGATCATTTCGGTGTAGGTTTCTTCAATGATCTCTGTACGCTCAGGGTGACGCATTACATCTCTTGTCTGCTGACGTGTGAGCATTTTCATTTCAGCTTTTGCGTCCTCGATCTGTCCTTTTATCAGCTCCACGACTGACTTGCTGTTATTGCTTGCGTTCTGCTCCTTAGCAATGGAGTTTTGCAGACGTTCGATCATATCCTGCGAATTGTCACGGACTTTTTGAATGTACTCTTTAAGCAGCTTATCAAGCATATCGACCCTTGTGTGATGTGATGTACAGCCTTTTGTTCCTCGTCTGTGATATGTTCCGCAGGTATAAGCGGCGGCAATATCGTTTCTGCTCATTGAGAACATTGGTGAACCGCAGTCGCCGCAGTAGAGAAATCCGGAATAAGCATTCTCGTATTTTCTTACACCACGATAGTGAGATGTGGTACGTTTTTTGAGATTCTCCTGTGCCAATGCGAACACCTTGTAATCCACGATAGGCGTGTGGTTGTTTTCGAATACAATGTGGTCAGTTTCGTGTTGCTTGACTTCGTCGCCGTTGATTCTCTTACGGCGGTATTTGCCTTGACGGAGCGTGCCGATATAGAAATCGTTTGACAATATTTCGCTGATGGTTACCAAACTCCAATTTTGTTTTGCCTCACGCTTGCACTCTTCACCGTTCGCCTCTTTTCGCATCTTCTCACACATACGAGGGGTAGGGATATGTTTTTCAGTAAGGTAATTCGCAATTTTTTTATAGCCCCAGCCCTCATTGTACTTTTCAAAAATATCACGCACCACCTGTGCGGCAGGCTCGTCAACATCAAATTTCATTGTTTTGCTGTTGGTCATAACGTAACCATAAGGCACGGCACATATCCATTTGCCTTCTTCCTGACGGCGTTTTATTACTGACTTGACTTTTTTTGAGGTGTCGGTAACGGGCATTTCGTTAATGAGAAATCTAAATTGGATAGCTGTCCAATCGTCATAGGTAGGATAATCAATGTTGTCACCTATTGAGATTATCCTCATACCGGCGTCACGGAGATCTTCAAGCTCTACAAGACCTTTGCTGTTGCGGCGTGAAAATCTTGAGAAGTCTTTGACGATAAGGATATCATATTCCATTCGCAGCATTTTCTTTCGCAGTTCCTGATAGCCCTCACGCTGTTCAAAAGTATATCCCGAACGGTCACGATCTTCGTAAAATTCAAGCGTGCTGTCGGGGAATTTTCGCTTTACAAAGTCAGTTATGATAGCTTTTTGGTTCTCGATAGAGGTGTTGTCCCTGTCCATTTCCTCGTCAACAGAAATTCGGCAGTAGCCTGCTATGCTGTATTTTGTGCTCATAACTTTCACCCTTTCTTTGATATATGGTACAATGTTGTCACTTTTGATTATGGATCTTACCCTTGCGGATACATACAATATTGTTAGTTTATATGTTTTATTACAAATAATATTGTATCACATCTTTGCCTAAAAGGCAATAGGCAAAGGATATAAAAATAATGGTGGAGTGTATGTAAAGTGCACCATAGGTGCACTAGCTGTCAGAGAGTAATATTATGGTGGAGAAGATTTTCAGTACATTCGTACAGATCTTTAGAACCTGAGCGGAACACGGCAACTTTAAATTTTTCGCCGCTAAGCTCCTTTATCTTGCACTCAACCAAGTTCATAACTCTCTCATTTTGTTGTTCTGCATTGCTCAGCCAGATCTGAGCGATGCCTGATTTTTCGTTCTTTATTATCTGCAAAAGCAACACTCCTTATTACGATTTTTGCCTTTTTTGTATAGTGTTAATCAGTTTGCACATTTTGCTTTATCGCCTCGTTTCTATATGGTTTTATTGTCCGTGCTTTAAATTGACTGCCCTGTGACTCCTATTGCAAAGTTCGTATTCACGCCATTTGAGTGCGATTTCTGTAACTTGCGACCCCTAATTTTCTTTGAAAGCCGTATCTTGAACCCATAAAAAATATGCACAAAGGCTTTTCTAAAACTGCGTATTTACGGCACTTTTGCGGTCAGCTTTGCTGTCCGCTGTGAGTGTTTCGGGGGCTGCGACCCCGAAACTTTAACTTGCAATGAAATATCATGCGTTTCCTTATCTCTTGTAAAAGTCATTTTTGCTCACCATAAGCTAAACTTTCTCATCTGTATTGTCACTGCTTTCAACGCATCGCCCACAGCGGCTCACAAATCGCTTGTGTGTGGTTTTGGTGAGTTTCTGCTAAACTTACCCGACTGTTTTTTTTAGCCCACAAATCGCCCCACGTTCGCTGATTGGGGTTGACAGTAAACATTGATTTAATTTTTACCGTCACACCTCGCAAAGCAAGTAATTTCAAGGCTTTTCACACTTTTGAAGTTAGCTTGTTGACAGTAACTTCGCTAGTGTTTTTACTGTCACTACTGTCACGCTCACGGTCGTAATGAAGAATTATCAGCCTGCCGTTTCTAGTTCGCTTGTACTGAAAATCTATCCCATACTTTCTGAGAGTATAGCCGTTCTGAACCAGATCTCTTGTAACTCTGTTTGGATAGAATTGTTCTTGCGTGACTTCTTTTAGTTCACTTACAAGTTCTGACGCAGTACCTGTAAAAGAAATGTGCCTTTTTAGATAAACATACAACGCTGCAAGAAAAATGTTGTCTTTGGTTTTGCTTGGGGACAACTCATCTGTGACTATCCACTTTTTTAAGACACTTTCAAAATGCAAATTTATCTCTGCGTTTTCAATGTCACGACCAACACAGAACAATTTAGCATTGCGACTGCCACGCTTGTTTTCAATAAGCACCAAACTTCCGTCTACACAGCCGCTGATTCCTGTACTTCCTGAGATCATATTGAACGGGTCGGTATCCCTGCATTTTCTAGTGTGATGTACAACTATTATTGCGATTTCAAGTTTGTCAGCAAGTGCTTTCAGCACAGACAGCTCTTTGTAATCTGAACCATAGCTTGAATCAGTATCGCTGCGAACCATTTGCAAAGTGTCAATGAACACGATTTTCAGATCGCAATGTTCGATTTTAAAACTTTCGATTTGCTCTTCAAGTCCGTTGCCGATAGATTCAGACATAACAGAGAAGTACAAATTTTCAGTTGGCACATCAGTTATTTCATACAAGCGATTTTGAATACGAACGTAGCTATCCTCTAAACACAAATACAATGCCGTGCCCTGCAATGTTTTCTGACCTAAAACACTTTCTCCTTTCGCTATTGACAAGCACATATCAAGTGCCAGCCAAGACTTTCCGACCTTTGGTGCTCCTGCTAAAATATACAGACCTTGTGCAAGCAAGCCGTCTATAACGAACTCTATTGGCTTGTACACAGTTGTCATTATTTCTTCGCAGGATCTTGTGCTAAGTTTTTTCAAATTATCATTCCTCCTATTCTGTTTTCAAGTTTCTGTTATTGTCACTGAACATAGCGAAATTTATATTCAAAACAAAAAGCTCGCAAAGACTCTTAAAATCTTTACGAGCTTATATTATTCTCCATTCTTATGGTATCGCATTTTAATACGTTTGTCAATAGTCATGGTCCATTTTCATTGTTTTGCACAGGAGATTTGATTTTGACACGGGGGTAAGATGTGCGTTTTCGCCGTCGCACTGTGAGATACCCCCTATGTCAAAACGTGATCTCACTTATCACACCCTTATCCATTTCGTGTACAGTATTGCACAGCACTGAGATGTCCTCCGCAGAGTGTGAGCATATAAGAATAGTCTTGCCCTGCTCCTTGTATGAAAGCAGATACTCACGCATTTCCTTTACTCCGTCCCTGTCAAGACCGTTAAACGGCTCGTCGAGAATAAGTATCTTCGGATTTTCCATAATGGCTTGTGCAAGTCCCAAACGCTGCCGCATACCTAGGCTGTATTTGCGGACGTGTCGCTTTAGTTCGGGATCAAGTCCCACCTGTTTCATACTGCTTTTTATCTCATCTTTGCCGATCTTGTTGTTCAGCCCCGCAAGAAGTTTGAGATTTTTGTATCCACTGTAATACGGTATAAACCCAGGTGCGCCAATTGCGGCACTCCCACTAAACGAAAAGTTACGGTATGTATAGTCGATATTGCGGTATTGAAGATAATATTGGTAAACTTTGAATGATAAAAACGTTTATTATGTAGCTTATTACTTTGTAGGATCATGGGTTATAAACTGCCTCCGCTCAAAATGGCAGGACGGATTTTATGTGATAGCAAACAGCTATATTTCGGTATAATATAAAGGCTATGCTCTCCGTAACCATATGTGTACGGAAGGCATAGACCTGATTTTTTCTTTTCAGATGCTTATTCAGTTTTCTCCGCAAGGTTCACTATCTTCTTGCCCTGTTTCTCAGCATATTGTATCGTGCGGTATGCTACGCCGCTTTTGTGCTGAATACAGCATATCACAAGGTCGGCACGGTCTATCATGCTCCGATTTCGGACTTGGATAGCGGACTTCGGGTGTGCTTCGGACGATTCGGCACACACCTCAACTTCATCATAATAGTCAAGGTACTCTTTTTCGTTGGCACGGTACTCCGCTTTCATATATGGCAGGACAAGTGTAAAATGGGTATTGCCGTAATTGTAACTGCGGACAGCTCGCTTAATGGCAGCAGAAGCAAGCAAATCAAAATTTCCGTTCCATCCGATCAGGAAGTCAACATACTCTTTCTGCGTTATCAGGTCATGCAGGAGCTTGTCAAGGCGTTCTTCTATCTCCGTTCCACGCTCTATGTATCTATGCCCGAAAAAGCTGACAGTGTAGATGTTCATAACTTAATTCCTTCATATAATACTATATACATAGTAGCATTGAATATGTATATTGTCAAGAGGTAACAATCAAGATAGAATATTATTGAGGGGTGATGTTATGGACGGCTCTAAATCGGTCATTACGTCATTACAATAAAGGAATATGGTAAGATCAGCATACACCTGAAAGAGATAATGGACAGCAAAGGTATCACACGGAACTACCTTGCAAGGATCTCCAATACTCGCTTTGAGGTCATCAACAAGTGGTACAATGGCGTTGTAGAAAAAATGGACTTGGATATTCTCGCCCGTATCTGCTATGTGTTGGCATGTTCTCCTGCCGATATAATCAAATATGATAAACAGTGAAGCGTTTTAGCCTTATGGGTTGAGACGCTTTTTGTATTTTTCTCGGTGAAAACGGAGAAAAAACTCGATTTGATGATTGACTAATTGTGCAGTTTTTGCTATAATTATAGGATAGATAGTAACTATTTGATAGCATACTAAACGAAAGCGAGTTATGACTTATGATAGATAATAAGAAAGAGAAGGAACGTGCTGAGCTGCACCGCACGATATGGGGAATCGCTAACGATCTGCGCGGTAGTGTGGACGGCTGGGACTTCAAGAATTATGTCCTCGTTATGCTGTTTTACCGCTATATCTCGGAAAATCTGACCAACTATATCAATGCAGGAGAGATTGAAGCAGGCACTCCCGATTTTGATTATACAAAGCTGTCGGACGATGAAGCGGAAACTGCCCGTGAGGATATGGTGCAGACTAAGGGCTTTTTCATTCTGCCGTCACAGCTTTTCTGTAATGTACTTGCAAAGGCTGATTCGGACGAAAACCTCAATGAAACACTTGAGGGCATATTCCGCAGCATTGAAGGCTCTGCCCAGGGCTGTGAGAGCGAGGACGATTTCAAGGGGTTGTTCGACGATTTCGATGTGAACAGCAACAAGCTCGGCGGAACTGTCGCAAAGCGTAACGAACGCCTTGTAAAGTTGATGAATGGTGTCGCTTCTATGCAGCTCGGTGATTATCAGGAGAACTCCATTGATGCGTTCGGTGATGCCTATGAGTATCTCATGGGTATGTACGCTTCAAATGCAGGCAAGTCCGGCGGTGAGTATTACACTCCGCAGGAGGTTTCCGAACTGCTCACACGGCTTGCAACGGCAGGAAAAACTGAGGTCAACAAGGTCTATGATCCTGCCTGTGGTTCGGGTTCGCTGTTGCTGAAAACCGCCAAAATTCTTGGAAAAGACAAGGTGCGTCAAGGCTTTTTCGGACAGGAGATCAACATTACAACATACAACCTTTGCCGTATCAATATGTTCCTACACGATATTGATTACGACAAATTCAATATTGCTCATGAGGATACGCTGACAGAGCCTCAGCATTGGGACGATGAACCTTTTGAGGTCATCGTATCAAATCCGCCCTACTCGATCAAGTGGGAGGGCGATGCGAATCCGCTGCTGATAAACGATCCCCGTTTCTCGCCTGCGGGTGTGCTTGCTCCGAAGTCTAAGGCTGACCTCGCATTTATCATGCACTCGCTGAGTTGGCTTGCAAACAACGGTGCCGCTGCTATAGTATGTTTTCCCGGCGTGATGTATCGTGGCGGTGCAGAAAAGAAAATACGCAAGTATCTGATCGACAACAACTTTGTTGACTGTATTATTCAGCTCCCTGACAATCTGTTTTACGGCACTTCTATCGCAACCTGTATTATGGTGCTGAAAAAGAACAAGACCGCAAACAGCACACTTTTCATTGATGCTTCAAAGGAGTGCGTCAAGGTCACGAACAACAACAAACTGACCGAGGAGAATATCTCAAAGATCGTGGCAGCCTTCACCGAACGCACAGACAGCGAATACTTCTGCCGACTTGTGCCTAATTCTGAAATTGCCGAGAATGACTATAATCTGTCCGTTTCGACTTATGTTGAGCAGGAGGACACAAGAGAGGTCATCGACATTGCGGTGCTGAATGCGGAGATCGCTGAGATCGTCAAGCGTGAAGATGTGCTGAGGGCAGAGATAGACCGCATTATTGCGGAGATCTGAGATTGATTTATGACTGATGTATTAAAAAACTATGGATTTTGGCTCTCAGTTATAACAGTTTTGGCAGCAGTTATTGCACTTTTTCAATCACATAAACAAGTCAAAATCAGTAATAGGCAAGCACTTTTAGACAGAAGAATCAACAAGTTTTTATTGTTTAAAGATTTATTAGCAAATTATAGTAATAGTATAACCTTGTTGGAAGAATCTATTTTAAGTCAAGATGTTGAATTTCCTTTTATTTATCTGACTAATTGCTCTTCATTAGAAATGATTGCTAATGTGATGAAAAATCCTTTATCGCATGAAGAAAAAAACTTATTTCTAACTAAATGCGAAGAGTTGGAAAAAAGTGCCATTGAAGTTGAACTAATATTTAAAAGCTCTGTATCCAAATATATGGCTGAATTTATTATAGTTTATAAAAAACTATTACAAGCGATGCATCGTCAGCAAATTGCTTTAAATGGCTTAAAAGATAACAACTTTGATCAAAAATCTTGTATGTCGCTTGATATATTTCAAGAAAAAGTGCATGATTGGGCTGAAAAAAACAAATTATACGAAACAGCAGACACATTAAAAAAACTATATCAACTTATAAATGATAGAGAAGTTGAAAAGAAAATTAGAAAAGAGATTAGCTTAATATAGGTGATAACAATGACCAAACTTGAACAACTTATAAAAGAGCTTTGCCCTAACGGAGTGAAGTATGTTGCAATAAAGGACTATTTCACAAGGTTGAAAGGTACACCAATAACTGCTGGCAAGATGAAAGAAATAGACTCGCCTGACGGTGAAATTAGAATATTTGCAGGCGGCAAAACAGTAATCAACGCACACGAAAAAGATATTCCTAATGCAAATATAACAAGAGTTCCTGCGGTGTTGGTGCAGTCAAGAGGGGTTATTGACTTCATATATTACGAAAAGCCCTTTACATTTAAGAATGAAATGTGGGCATATACTGCTGAAAATAAAATCACTGTAAAATATTTGTACTATTTTTTACAGAATAATACGCAGCATTTCAGAGATTCGGCTTCTGGAATGGGCTCTCTCCCTCAGATTTCACTTCATGTTACAGAGGACTTCAAAATTCCTGTACCGCCTTTGGAGGTACAGGCTGAAATTGTCAAGATACTTGACGAATACAGTACAAGCGTAACCGCCTTACAGCAGGAACTTGAAAAAGAGCTTACAGCTCGCAAAAAGCAGTATGAATACTATCGTGATCTCCTGTTAGATTTTGGCGTACACGGGGGGGCGACAAGTGAGTGTAAATGGCGAACGCTCGAAAGTTTTGCAGATGTTAGAGATGGTACACATGATTCTCCGAAGCCGTCTGATTATGGTTATCCGTTGGTTACATCCAAAAACATAAGTGGTGGTAACCTTGATTTGACAAGTTGCTATCTTATCAACGAAAATGATTATAATAGTATAAATCAAAGAAGCAAAGTTGATATAACAGACGTGCTTGTTTCAATGATTGGAACAATCGGTGAAACTATAATTGTTACAAGTGAACCTAATTATGCAATCAAAAATATAGGCTTAGTAAAAACAGGCAATTTACTTACATCAAAGTATATTAAGTACTATATTTCAAGCAGTTACGGACAACGATATATTCAGGAAAACATTAAAGGCACAGCCCCAAGATATCTAAGCCTGACCGCCTTAAGAAAATTTTCAATACCTGTTCCACCAATAGAAGAGCAAGAACGTATTGTATCAATTCTCGACCGCTTTGACAAGCTCTGCAACGACATTTCCGAGGGCTTGCCTGCGGAGATAGAAGCAAGACGGAAACAGTATGAGTATTATAGGGATAAACTTCTTTCCTTTAAGGAGCAGTAAATGGCAAAAAACAAGCCTACGACCGATGAACACTATATCCCTCAGTGCTACCTGAAACAGTTTTCCTCGGACGGAGAACGCATATACCAATACGATGTTTTATTGGGCAAGCAAACTCCCGTGCCTGTTCCTACAAAAAGTGTGTGCTATCAGAAACACCTTTATGAGTTTAGGGATAGTTCGGGAGCTTTTGCATACAGAAATCTGATAGAAAAGAGCTTTGGTATCTATGAGGGAGAGTTCGCCAAAACTTTTCGTTCTATCATCTCAAAATCCCGAATCGAAGCCAATTATCACACATTATGCTTTTTGTCCCCGAAAGAAAAAGCATTATTGGTATTCTTTCTCTCGACGATGATCGTTAGAAATCCCGATATATTACAAACCGCTCAGGAAACAGCATTAGAGTTTTTCGGAGACCAGATAACAGAAATATCAGCGAGAAATCTTGCACTGCAAACTTGCTTGCCGATATATAAGGCTCTCGATACTGAGGAAAGAAACCTCCTAAACCCTGTTATGTGGTTCTTTGAGGATATGTCATTCCAGATCGGTGTGGCTGATTCAGAGGTGTTTTTTACAAGCGATAGCCCTGTTATCTTATTTGGGACAAATCAGCCGGTCAAACTCGACGAGGTAATAATGCCTATATCACCCAATATAGTGCTGTTTATGAAACCTTATGATAATACAAGGAGAGGCTTTTATAACCGCCTAACGGAGTTAAGACCAGAAGATATAAAATATGTCAATAAAGCTGTTGTGACACACTGCAAACGGTGGATTTACTCTCAAACTCCATTGACTGATAAACAAATAAAATGGATAACAAAAGAGCGAGCATCATACTGATTGTGTCAATAATAATAGTCAAAATAAATCTATGAAGGAAATACATGGGGGTAGCTATGCGATTAAGCGATATATTAAGTAAAGAACCTATGAAAGAATTTATTGCTGTAGATAATTTTGCTCCGAAAAATTCTGCTCAAATAGGAAAAAGTTATAAAATTGAAGTTGGAAAAGTTTTTCTTAATCAAAAGTGTAATAATTGTAATCAGGTTCATCAATTCTATTCTGACGAATTACTATATTTTATGCCTATTAACGCCGACTTACTAAGCATTGATTGTCGGTTAACTTGTCAATATTGTGGTAAGACTTCTGTGCCAGTATGGTTTTTAGTTCAAGTTGAAGGAATGAGTTTGACAAAAGGAAAAAAGAGCGTAAACATATTGCCTACTGCTAAAGTTAGATTACTACATAGACATATTAAGTATTCATCAGAAGTCGAGCCGGAACCTCTAAAGTATAAAAAGGAGTATTCTGATTTACTTATTAAGGCTGATCAGGCTTACTATGATCAATTAGGTGCAGGTGCTCTGGTATATTTAAGAAAGCTATATGAAATGGTAACGGTTGATGTCGCAAAAGATAACGGCGTCGCATACCAGGACAGAAACGGAAAAACGCTAAACTTTCGGGAGTTGCTTACAAGAGTAAATGGTCAATGTTCAATCATTCCACAAGAGTTCTCAGCTAACGGTTATCAGCTATTTAGCGAATTAAGTGATATTGTTCATAGTAGTTCAACTGACGAAGAAGTTGGAATGAAAAAGTATACATCTCTTAGAAGGTTGATAGTTGGAATACTTGATAATATTGATGATAAACGAAAAAAAGAAGAGTTAACAGCAGCAACAAGAGAATTGTCTTGGTCGGTTTAAGGAGGAACATAATGTCGTATATTAATATTATATCCCAATCGAATGAGAATACAGTAGTAACAGAGTATACTCCTGAACCTCGAAGTGCAGATACATACCAAAGTGAAACTGAGCTTGAAAAGAAATTTATTCATCGCCTTGAAGAATTAGGATATGAATATCTTTCTATTCACAATGAAAGCGCTTTAGTTGATAATCTTCGTCACCAGATTGAAAAGCTGAATAATTATGTGTTTTCAGACGATGAATGGAGCTTGTTCCTTAATACTGTAATAGCTAATAATAACGAAGGTATCGTTGAGAAAACAAAGACGATACAGGAAGATAGCGTAAAGGTCTTGAAACGTGATGACGGCACGTCGAAAAATATCACGCTGATCGACAAGAAGAATATCCACAACAATCATCTGCAAGTTATCAATCAGTATGAGGTCGATACTGGAAAACGGCAGAATCGCTATGATGTGACGGTGCTTGTCAACGGCTTTCCACTTGTGCATATCGAACTGAAAAGACGTGGTGTGCCTATCCGTGAAGCGTTCAACCAGATAGACCGCTATCAGCGTGACAGCTTTTGGGCAGGCTCAGGGCTGTTTGAGTATGTGCAGATATTTGTTATTTCCAACGGTACGAATACGAAATATTACAGCAACACTACTCGTTTCAATGCCGTGAAAGAAGCGGGCAAGTCTAAGAAAAAGACCAAAACAAGCAATTCCTTTGAGTTTACGAGCTTTTGGGCTGATGCGAGCAATAAGGTCATTCCTGATCTTGTGGACTTTACAAAGACTTTTTTCGCAAAGCATACTATCCTCAATATACTGACAAAATACTGCATTTTCACAAGCGAAAATCTGCTGCTCGTTATGCGTCCGTATCAGATCGTTGCAACAGAGAGAATACTCAACCGTATAGAAATTGCCAATAACTACAAGAAATACGGCTCTGTTGCAGGCGGTGGATATATCTGGCATACAACAGGTTCGGGCAAAACCTTGACCTCGTTCAAGTCGGCTCGACTGGCTTCAAAGCTCGAATATATCGACAAGGTGCTGTTTGTCGTTGACCGTAAAGACCTTGACTATCAGACGATGCGTGAGTATGACCGTTTTGAAAAGGGTGCCGCCAACAGCAATACCTCGACTACGGTTCTGAAAAGACAGCTCGAAAATCCTGACTGCCGTATCATCATCACTACCATTCAGAAACTCGCTACATTCATCAAAAAGAATAATACCCACGAAGTCTATGACAAGCGCGTAGTCATAATCTTTGATGAGTGTCATAGAAGTCAATTTGGTGATATGCACCAGGCAATTACCAAGAAATTCAAGAAGTATCACCTATTCGGCTTTACAGGTACGCCTATATTTGCTATCAATTCGGGTACAAGCAAAAATCCGAACCTACGCACCACGGCACAGGCTTTCGGAGATCAGCTTCATTCCTATACGATCGTTGACGCTATCAATGACAAGAATGTTCTTCCGTTCCGTGTGGACTATATCAAAACTATGGACAAAGAAGAAGATATCGAAGATGTCAAAGTATGGGACATTGACCGTGAAAAGGCATATATGTCCCCGAAACGTATCTCACTTGTGACCGAATATATCTTAGACCACTTTGACCAAAAGACCTACCGTAAGGCTTTTGAGCGCACATACAGCTATAACGTGCTGACAAATGTTTCAGAGGTGGCTGATGCGAAAAAGCGTGAGCAGGTGCAGGAGATCAAGCAGAAACAGCGTGTTAGCGGTTTCAACTCCATATTTGCGGTATCCTCGGTGCAGGCTGCCAAGCTCTACTATGAGGAATTTCTGAAACAGATGACTGCTCACCCCGAAAAATCTTTGAAAATAGCGATAATATACAGCTACGGAGCGAATGAGGAAGATCCCGACGGTATCCTTGATGAAGAAAATCCCGAAGATACCTCTGCACTCGATTCCACTTCAAGAGATTTCCTTGAAAAAGCTATCAGTGACTATAACAAGCAGTTCAACACCAATTACGATACGTCAAGCGACAAGTTTCAAAGTTACTATAAGGACGTTTCACTCCGTATGAAGAATAAGGAGCTTGACCTACTGATTGTAGTCAATATGTTCCTGACAGGCTTTGATGCAACTACACTCAATACGCTGTGGGTAGATAAAAACCTGAAAATGCACGGTCTGATACAGGCGTACAGCCGTACTAACCGCATACTCAACTCTATCAAAACATTCGGCAATATCGTATGTTTCAGAGCATTGCAGAAGCGGACGGACGCTGCTATCTCCCTTTTTGGAGATAAAGAAGCCGGCGGTATTGTGACCTTGCAGAGTTTCGGTGATTATTACAACGGCTATGAGGACAGCAAGGGCAAGCACGTTGACGGCTATGTGGATATGATAGACAAGCTGCTGAAAGATTTTCCGCTTGACGAACCGCAGATCATAGGAGAAGAACGGCAGAAGGAGTTTATAGCTCTACTCGGCGCTATCCTGCGTATGCGTAATCTGCTTGTGAGCTTTGATGAGTTTGAGGGCAGAGAGATCATCTCGGATAGAGATTTTCAGGACTACCTCGGACGGTATCAGGACTTGCTTGACGAATGGGCTGAACGCCGTAAAAAAGGTGAGCTGACCGATATTGACGATGATATTGTCTTTGAAATAGAGCTTATCAAGCAGATAGAGATCAATATCGACTATATTCTTATGCTTGTAACAAAGTATCACGACAGTCATTGTACGGATAAGGAAGTGCTTATCACCATTCAGAAGGCGGTTGATTCCAGCCCTGAGCTGAGAAGCAAGAAAGACCTTATCGAGAATTTCATTAACGGCATTAACGATGTAGATGATGTAATGAATGAGTGGCATAGCTATGTCGCTGAGGAGCGTGAAAAGGCACTTGTCACTCTTATCACAGAAGAAAAGCTCAAAGATGCTGAAACAAGAGCATTTGTTGATGGTGCTTTCCGTGACGGCGGTATCAAGACAACAGGTACGGACATAGACAAAATACTGCCTGCCGTGTCCCGTTTCGGCGGTGGAGGCGGCCACCGCAAGGCGAAGAAAGAAACAGTCATTGAGAAGCTAAAGGCTTTCTTTGAACGATTTTGGAATATAGGCTGATTGCAGTCCAATAGCCCAAAGTCTAATGACACACTCGCTTTCCGTTACGCTGAGGTTCAGATCGGCATTATGGCGTGCAACAAAATAACTGCCTGAATAACAGACAAAGACCTGAGATTAGCTAATAAGCATTTCTCAGGTCTTTTCTTTTCAGGCGGTTAGTTTTCCGCTCCGCAGGCTTGGAATAATCCTGTATAATAAAACTTGACACATACAAAACAATCAAAGTATAATAAAAACAAAGGAGTGTGTCATCAATGGGAACAGGAAAACAATATGATGAAGAGTTTAAAAAGCAGGCAATAAAGCTCGCAA
>OLOJ01002579.1_pt1 | contig 14360 bp, 10 predicted proteins | sample 1672251 | NCBI WGS metagenome assembly OLOJ01 (sample SAMEA3136664, study PRJEB25190) | human gut metagenome | biome: human gut; feature: human-associated habitat; material: faeces | place: Austria | collected 2013 | reverse complement strand
CGATGGCCGTCTTGCCGACGCCCGGCTCGCCGATGAGCACGGGGTTATTCTTTGTCTTACGCGAGAGGATGCGGATGACGTTACGAATTTCCGCGTCACGGCCGATGACGGGGTCAAGCTCCTTCGTGCGGGCGCGCTCGACGAGGTCCGTGCCGTACTTCTTGAGCGCGTCGTAGGAATCCTCGGGATTGTCGCTCGTCACGGGGGAGGTCTTGACCTTCGCAAGCTCATCGGAGAAGCGGCTTCTCGTGATGCCGTGGTCGGAGAGCAGCTGGCGCACGCTCTGCGAGCCCTCGGAGAAGATGGCGAGCATCAGGTGCTCAACGGAGAGATACTCGTCGTGCAGCTTTTCGGCGGTCTTTTCGGCAAGGTTCAGGATCTTGCCGACCTCGGGCGAGGCGTACACCTCGCCGCTGCCGCCGGAGATGCGGGGCAGATTGCGGATCAGCGTGTCGAGCTCGGAGAGTAAGCCGTCGCAATCGACGCCCATCTTACCGAACAGTGACCCAATCAGTCCGCCGTCCTGATCGAGCAGGGCATAGAGCAAATGTTCGGTCGTTACATACTGGTTGCCGTTTTCCTGCGCCATGTTCTGCGCGGTCTTGACGGCTTCCAAAGCCTTTTGCGTATATTTTTCAGCATTCATTCAAGTTCACCTCAAATTCGTGTTTTTTACAATTAAGTGATTAAATCAGCAGCGCTCTGCTTCGCAGATCGCCGCGGTAGGCCATTTCAACATCGCTCGCGGAGAGCGAGCCGTCGAGATAGCCCTTGAGCAGCCGGTCGAAGAGCTGGACATAAGCGCTGATCGCACCGGCGACATCATCGGCAGTCAGCGCCTTTCCGCGCGGCATCGCGAGCGGACGGACGAAGCGCCCGTCGTACAGCGCGCAGGAAATGGAGCTGCCGAGAAGCGGTGCGAGGCACTTGTCTTCGATTTGCACCCAGAGCCGGAAGAAGCTCGTCATTGCGGAGATCAGCGCCGCCGACTGCGTGCGGAACACGATGTTCAGCGTGCCCATCGTCTGGGCGTCGCCATTGCTCAGGTCGACCTCGTACTTGACCGTCGGGCGGTACTTGTACGATAAGCTCGACTTGAGCGACATCGTGGACGAGCCGGGGGCGAAGAACGGCACCAGCTCGCGCGTGGGCGTCATCAACTCTTCGATGGCCTCGAAAATATCGTTCCAGCGGCGCTCGGGCGTCGGCACGGAGACGTACTCGGCCAAAATCTGGTTGACGAGCGCCGAACGGTTCGTGCCCATCCGGTGGGCCAGCGCGTCGACCTCGCGCACCACATCATCTGACAGCGTCAGACTGTACAGGTTTTTTTTCATCATGCGCCTCCTTGGGGTTCTTTTTCTTTCTGGATGCTATCATAGCACGTGAACAAATTTTGTCAATAGATTTATATAAATATATTTACGAGTTATATGCGAATTTACACGGAGTTCATAATTGCGAAGGAAGCGGAAAAAGGGAAAAGCCGCAATGAATTTCACTGCGGCTTTTCCCTTTTGAGAGATATGAGAGATGAGAGAATAGCAAATTTACAGCAGGCCTTGGAGCAGGATGATGACGATCAGGATCGGCAGCACCCACTGGAAATAGGGCTTGAGCTTGGGCGAGAGCTTGATGCCCGTGCCCTTGTTGACCTCGGAGAGATACTTATCGAAGCCCCAGCCCCACTTCATGACGCAGAACAGCAGATACACGAGCGAGCCGATGGGCAGCAGGAGGTTGCTCACAAGGAAGTCCTCGCTGTCGAGCACGTCCTTGCCGAGAATGGGGTGGAAGTCGCTCCAGATGTTGTAGCCGAACACGCAGGGAAGACTCAGGAGCATCAGCATAAGGCCGTTGATGAAAACGGCCTTCTTGCGGCTCCAGCCGAAGGTATCCATGCAGACGGCGAGGATGTTTTCAAACACCGCCAGCACCGTGGACATGCTCGCGAACATCATGAAGAGGAAGAACAGCGTGCCCCAGAAGCGGCCGCCGGACATGTTGACGAACACCTGCGGCAGCGTGACAAAGAGGAGGGACGGGCCATTGTCGGGCGCTACGCCGTAGGAGAAGCACGCGGGGAAGATGATCGTGCCGGCCATGAGCGCAACGAAGGTGTCGAGCGCGCAGATGCGGATGGACTCACCGGCGAGGGTGTGATCGTCGGACATGTAGCTGCCGAAGATCTCCATCGCCGCAATGCCGAGCGAGAGGGTGAAGAAGGCCTGATTCATCGCATCGGTGATGAGGCTGCGCAGGCCGTTTTCGCGGATGGAATCGAGCGAGGGGAGCAGATAGAACTTCATGCCCTCTGCCGCGCCGGAGAGCGTCAGGCTGTGAACGGCGAGAATGAGGATGAGCGCGAGCAGCGCGATCATCATCACTTTGGACACGCGCTCAAGGCCCTTTTGCAGGCCGAACGAGCAGACGATGAAGCCGACGATGACGATAGCGACTGCTAAAATACCCATTTCGACTGGATCGGACAGCAGCTGGCCGAACACGGCGGACGCGTCCTCCGCGGGCATGCCGGAGTAGAACTTGCCGGTCAGGAACCTGCCAAAGTAGCTCACCATCCAGCCGGAAACCGTCGTGTAGTACATCATCAAGAGGTAGCAGCCGATCAGGCAGAACCAGCCGTGGATGTGCCACTTGGACTTGGGCTTTTCGAGCGTCTTGTAGGCGAGGATCGCGCTCTTGTGGCTCGCGCGGCCGACGGCCAGCTCCATCGTCAGCACGGGAACGCCCATGATGAGCAGGCACAGAATGTAAAAGAGAACAAAATAGCCGCCGCCGTTTTTGCCCGTCACATAGGGGAAGCGCCAGACATTGCCGATGCCGATGGCGCAGCCCGCGCTGACGAGCAGGAAGCCCAGACGGGAGCGGAACGATTCGCGTTTCATGTTGATCGACCTCATTTGTAAAAGATTTATGAACGATGTGCTTATCTTACCGCAGGAAGATGGGCTTTACAAGACCGATTATCGGATGATATAATAAGTAAAACTTATGTTATGAGGAAATGAGTACATGAATCGCAATCAGCTACGCTATTTTGTCTCCGCCGCGGAGCACCGGAGCTTCACAAAGGCGGCGGAGCAGTATTACATCTCGCAGACCGCGGTGACGCAGCAGATCCAGCAGCTTGAGCAGACGCTCGGCTGCGAGCTCTTCGACCGCAGCACACGCCCCGTAAGCCTGACGAGCGCGGGAAAGTCGTTCCTTTTGGACGCAAAAGCGATCTTAGAGCGCATGAGCCGCGCACAGGAACGCGTGCATGACGCGGCGACGGGCCTGACCGGCACGCTGCGCGTCGGCTACGTGCGCGGCTACGAGCGCAGCGACCTCTCGGTCCTGATGCGCCACTTCCACCAGAAGAACGGAAACGTGCTCATCACCTTCTACCGCTGCTCGACGGATGTGCTGGCCGCGGGGTTACTCCATCAGGAGTATGACATCGTCTTCACTTGGGACTCGACAAACCTGCGCACACAGGAGGGCGTCACGTTTCAGACGGTCGAAAAGGCTCGGCTCGTTGTCGCACTCTATGCGGGCCATCCGCTCACGCAGCGCCGCCAGCTCACGCGGCAAGAGCTGCGCGGGGAGAACATCTTATATATGTCGCCCGACGCCGCGCCCGATTCCTACGGCGACGCCTTTTTCATGCAGCGCTACGCCGAGGCGGGCTACAAGCCGAACATTCTCTTCCGCTCGGCGGACACCGAAAGCATCCTGATGATGGTCGCGGCGGAGGAGGGGATCTCACTCCTGCCCGACTACTGCACCGACCGCCTTTACAATGCCGACAACCTCGTCTTCGTCCCGCTCGTGGGCGAAGGGGAGGAGGAAGAGATCATCGCCGCCTGGCAGAGCGGCAACCAGAATCCCGCACTGGGACGGTTTTTGACAGAGCTCAATCAAAAAGACCCGCCTTACTGAGGCGGGTCTTTTTGGCGCAAGATCGCGTCAAGCGCTGGAAAATATTTCTTTACCGGGATCGGCAGACCTTCTGCATTGAGAAAGCAGTGGACGGATGTCGCGGTCGCGGCCAAAGCATTCGAAGAGTTGAGAATACTTTTCTTCGCCGGAGAGGTACTGGCAGAGATCACATTCCACTTTATCGAGAACGGCGCAGGGCGGCGAGTGAACAGGCAAAACAGAACGGTGTTCATAAAAAGGTCGCTGATTTACCATGAAGAAGGCGTTGATGCAAGTCGCTTTATATGCTATGCTTATCAGTAAGAAGTCGTTGGCAAACCGTGAGTTGTGGAGGTGAAAACAAATGAAGTATTTAGTTTTATTAGCAGGCTGTGGCCTCGGTGATGGTTCATGTATAGAAGAAGTAATTCTGACGTATGCAGCGCTTGATAAATATGGGTGTGATTACACTCCTGTCGCAGAAAATGTTTCCTTTCAGTCTGTTAACCACCTGACAGAACAGATGGCAGAAAAGCGGAATATCCTTATAGAAGCAGCCCGCATCGGCAGGGGACGCATTAAAGATATTCATGAGGTTGATTTTGCAGAATACGATGCATTGATCATACCCGGTGGAATTGGTTTATTGAACAATTATAGAGACTCCAATGTGATAAAAACGTGCGTCACACATTTTATTAGCGAAAAGAAACCTGTCGCTGCCATGTGTGCGGGAATCGACTTTCTCCGCCGCTTCTATGGAAGTAATCTATTGGCACGTGAGATAGAAGAACTAACTGCTGAAAAATTCTGTTTTGATGCTGAAAACAATGTTTATTACACGCCCGCTTTCAGAAAAACCAACAGTAGCTATACGACACTATTAGGTATCGATTCTATGATTTATGCGTTGAAACAGGCACAAACATTACGATGAAATCTGTTTTGTAGGTTTAATTATTGAACAGAATAACTTATATTCTGCCCGCTGACTATGCCGTATGTGCAATGCACGGCACGTCGCTTTGCATGAAAAAGGGCACACCATCCAGACGCTGTAAACGCCTGAAGGGTGTGCCCTCTATTTGTCGTTATTGGCTTAGTTCAGGAAGTCCTTGAGCTTCTTGCTGCGGCTGGGGTGACGGAGCTTGCGCAGCGCCTTGGCTTCGATCTGGCGGATGCGCTCGCGCGTGACGTTGAACTCCTTGCCGACCTCTTCGAGCGTGCGGGGACGGCCGTCCTCGATGCCGAAGCGCAGCTTCAAGACTTTCTCCTCACGCGGGGTGAGGGTGGAGAGCACGTCGACGAGCTGCTCCTGCAGCAGCGTGAACGACGCGGCCTCGCTCGGCTCGCTCGCACCCTCGTCGGGGATGAAGTCGCCAAGGTGGCTGTCTTCCTCTTCGCCGATCGGCGTTTCGAGGGAGACGGGCTCCTGCGCGATCTTCAGGATCTCGCGCACCTTGTCGACGGGCATGTCCATCTCGGCGGCGATCTCTTCGGGAGAGGGGTCGTGGCCGAGCTCCTGCAAGAGCTGACGGGACACGCGGATGACCTTGTTGATGGTCTCGACCATATGAACGGGGATGCGGATGGTGCGGGCCTGATCGGCGATGGCGCGGGTGATGGCCTGACGGATCCACCACGTTGCGTAGGTGGAGAACTTGAAGCCCTTGGTGTGGTCAAACTTTTCGACAGCCTTGATCAGGCCCAGGTTGCCTTCCTGGATCAGATCCAAAAACTGCATGCCGCGGCCCACATAGCGCTTGGCGATGGAGACGACCAGACGCAGGTTAGCCTCGCTCAGGCGCTGCTTGGCCTTCTCCCCATCGGGACCGCCGGCCTGAATTTTCAGTGCCAGCTCGGTTTCCTCCTCGGGGGACAGCAGCGGCACGCGGCCAATTTCCTTCAGGTAGACCTTGACCGGGTCGTCAATCGTGATGCCGTCGGCAGTCAGGCCGTCCTCGTAGTCGTCCGCGCCCTCCTCGGAGCTGGGCAGGGCGCTGCTGACGTCAACGGGCGTGTCGTCGACGATCTCGATGCCGTTGCTTTCCAGCTCCTCGTAGAGCTTTTCCATCGCTTCTACGTCAAGAACGTTGCCATTTTCCTCCATTGCGTCGCTGATCTCACTGCTGGTCAGCTTGCCGGCGCGGCGGCCCGTGTCGATCAGGCTGCGGATCGGATCTTTCTTTTCTGCCATAAGTACGTTCTCCTTTTGGTTTTCTATTGTTTGACAAAGTATGTCGGAATGTCGTTATTCGTCTGTCTCGGCGGGGCGGGCGCCCTTCTTTTTGCCGAGGTTTGCAAAGTAGCTTTCCAGCTGGCCGTCGCTCATACCCTTGACCTGCTCACTGATCGGCTTGGCGGTCTGCAAGCGGTCCAGATACATATCAATATCCTGCCTTTGCAGGCGGATGTCGTGGTTGTACGCCTGCCCGTGGGCCAGCTGCTGAAACGCGGCCTCATCCAGCATTTGCTGTAATGACGTCTGGTTCAGCGGCAGGTGCTCGTCTACACAGCGGAAAATTGCCTCCAGCGCGCGCTGCATCTCGGGCACCAGCACGGTGGACATATCCAGCCGCGCACGGACGTAGGGCACCTGCTCGGGGTCCTGCAACATGGCCACGGCCAGCTGGCGCGCCGCGTTGGCCGCGCCGAGGGCAGATTCCCCGCTGCTGGTGTAGGGCACGCGGATGTCCGACGCGATGCCCTCCTTGGAAAGGTCGCGCTGCTCCTTGCGGTAGCTGCGGCGCGCAGCGGCCTGAAGCGCCCCGTTGAGCTGGGAAAGGATGGCCTGTTTTGAGACGCCGGTCTCGTCGGCCAGCCGCCCGGCGTAGACGTCCCGCGCCGTCGGGCTGACGCCGCGCTCGGTCAGAATCTCGATGGCCTCCCGGATATAGCTCAGCCGCCCGTCGTCGCTGCGCAGGTCATACTTGGCCTTGCTCTTTTTCAGCTGGAATTCTGTCGGGTTGGCCGTGCCGTTCAAGAGCATCTCGAACCGCTCGCGGCCATATTTTTTGATGAACTCGTCCGGGTCCTTCGCGCCCTGGTAGCTTAGTACGCTGACTTTCAGCGTCGTGCTGCCCAGAATGCCAAGGCTGCGCTCGGTGGCCTTCTGGCCCGCCTCGTCGGAGTCGTAACTCAAAACGACCTCGTCGGCGTACTCGCTCAACAGCTTGGCCTGCTCGGGTGTCAGAGCCGTGCCGCAGGCACAGACCGCCGTGTCAAACCCAGCCTCATGCATCGAGATGACGTCCATGTAGCCCTCACAGAGGATGTAGCGCCGGTTTTTTGACTTTTTGGCGATATTCAGTGCAAAAAGCGTGCGGGATTTGTGGTAGACCATCGTCTCGGGGCTGTTGATGTACTTGGGCTTGGAGTCGTCCAGCACGCGCCCGCCGAAGGCAATGATGGCCCCGCGCACATCAATGATGGGCACCATGACGCGGTGGCGGAAGATGTCATAGAGGTTGCCCTTGGCGCTGCGCTTGACGAGGCCAGAGGTTTCCAGCTCCTCCTCACTGAAGCCGCGGCGCTTGAGGTAGTGCAGCAGGCCGCCGAAGTCCTCCGGCGCGTAGCCAAGGCCGAACCGGCGGATGGCAGCGTCGGACAGGCCGCGCTTTTCCTTCCAGTAGCGGCGGGCCATGGCGGCCTCCGGCGTTTTGGCGTTGAGGTTCTCGTAGAAGTAGCGCGCGGCGCAGCGGTTGATCTCCAACAGGCGCTGGCGCGCACGGGACTCGCGGTCATCCTCCTCGGGCAGCGGCATACCGGCGCGGCCCGCCAGCTGCTTGACAGCCTCGACATAGCCGAGATTGTTGTACTTGCGCACAAAGTTGATGACATCGCCCGCCGCACCGCAGCCGAAGCAGTAAAAGCTCTGGGTATCCGGGTAAACGACGAAGGACGGCGTTTTTTCATTGTGGAACGGACACAGACCCGTGGCCGTGCGTCCGCGGCGGCGCAGCTGGACATACTGGCCGATGACTTCTTCAATGTCGTTTCGCCGCACGACTTCCTGTATATATTCCTGGGGTATCATGGGATAGGCTGCACCTCCGTTTCTTAAAATAATAGATAATAAATACGGTGGCGTTTTCTCCCTTTGGTCGAAAACAAAATCGTAGGGGCGGATTCCATATCCGCCCGTGCCCGTTCGCGACGGCGCAGACCTCCGCGGGCGCATATAGAATGCGCCCCTACGTGATTTTTTTGAGCGACGCGCTCCACAATCTTTCTTATTTCTTATTTATTATTTCTTATTTGTTTACAAAACCTTCCACTTCTGCGGAACGAACAGTTCCTCAAACAGGCGCGTGGCGAACTCGTCGCTCATGCCACTGATGTAGTCGGTCACGGCACGGTCCACGCCCTCATTGTAGGCGATCTGCATGTAAAAGTTCGGCATCAGGGCCGGTTCGTCGCACAGGCGGGCGTACAGCTCGCTGATGAGCTTGTCCACCTTCTTTTCCTCGCGCTTGGCCTCCTTGTCGACGTAGACCGTCGCGTACATGAAGTCCTTCAGCACGGCGTAGGCGGCCTCGACCTCGGGGGAAAAATTGATTTTTCCGTTGCCGCTGTGTGCGACCAGGTCGGTAATCATCGTCGTGATACGCTCGGATTTGGTATGTCCCAGCACGGCGACGGCCTCGGGCGGCAGCTGGCGCGCGTCGAGCACACCGGCGGTGATGGCGTCCTCAATGTCGTGGTTCAGAAACGCAATGTGGTCGGCACGGCGCACCACGCAGCCCTCGGGCGTGCGGGCCCACGCGCCGGACGTGTGGGTCACAATGCCGTTGCGCACCTCCCAAGTCAGGTCAAGGCCCTGGCCGTCGCGCTCTAAGTAATCCACTACGCGCAGGCTCTGGCGGTAGTGGGAGAACCCGCCCGGGCAGAGCCGGTTGAGCGCTCTCTCCCCCGCGTGGCCGAACGGCGTATGGCCCAGATCGTGGCCGAGCGCGATGGCCTCGGTCAGGTCCTCATTCAGGCGCAGTGCGCGGGAAATTGTGCGTGCGATCTGAGAGACCTCCAGCGTATGGGTCAGGCGGGTGCGGTAGTGGTCGCCCTCCGGGGACAGAAAGACCTGCGTTTTCTGCTTTAAGCGGCGGAACGCCTTGCAGTGCAGAATGCGGTCCCGGTCCCGCTGGAAGCAGGGCCGGATAGGGTCCGGCTCCAGCGGCACACGGCGGCCCAGGCTGTTTTCGCTTAAAGTCGCGTAGCGGCTCAGGGTCTGCCGTTCGATGGCCTCGGTCTCTTCACGGATCGTCATAGTGTGCCCCCTTTTCTGCTCTCTGCTTATAAATACGACAAAAGTACGGGAAACACTCTTTTTTTGTTGGAAAAATTTTGATTTTTTACAGAAATTTAAAACGCCGCATACTGCGGGGCAGAAATTTCCACCTCTGCCCCGCCGCGGGTCAGCTCGTTAAGAGCCGTGCGGAGCGCCCCCTCCCGCCCTGCCGGCATACGCCAGCAGAGCGTCACGCCATCATCAAAAATCGGCTCGTCAAGCCGCGTTTCCGCCGCCGCAATGATGCGCTGGGCCTGCTCGAACTGGGCATAGCTCACACGGACCTTGCAGTCGACGACCAGCCGCATGCTGACGAGCTCGGCGCTTTGCAGAGCGCCCGAGGCTGCCGCCGTGTAGGCGCGCACCAGCCCGCCGGTACCCAGCAGAATGCCGCCGAAATACCGCGTTACCACGACGATCACGTCCGCCACACCCGCGTGGCCGATGGTCTCCAGCACGGGCGTACCGGCGGTCTTGGCGGGTTCGCCGTCGTCGGAATACCGCGTGCGGCCATTTTGCAGCACATAGGCGTAGACGTTGTGCCGCGCCGTGCGGTTGGCAGCGCGCACAGCATTCAGCACGGCCAGGGCCTTTTCCTCCGTGTCGGCAAAGGAGGCCGTTGCGATAAAGCGGCTGCGCTTTTCCTCATATTCAAAGGTGGCTGTGCCGCGGATGGTTTTGTAGTCGGCCATGGTGGGAAACCTCGATGTATAGCAAAAAATACCCCGGATGAAAACCATCCGGGGTACAAAAAACGGAATTACTTGCCAGACTTGGCGAAGCGGCGCTTGAAGCGCTCGACGCGGCCACCGGTATCGACCAGCTTCTGCTTGCCGGTGTAGAAGGGATGGCACTTGCTGCAAACCTCGACGTGGATCTCCGGCTTGGTGTCACGGGTGTGGATCACGTTGCCGCAGGCACAAGTGATGGTGCAGTCCACATAGTTCGGATGGATGCCCTGCTTCATGGTTATTTCACCTCTTTCTCGATCATGATAAAAGGAGCCATACTCGATATATGTGCTCATCACAATCTCCGAATTGCGGCTACCAGCACCCGGCATCCTGTCCGGGCGGAGCAGCCATCTGAACGATTGCTGAAATATTTTAGCACAAAGTTCGCTCGATGTCAAGAGATTTTGAAAATTTTGCGTGATATAGTAGGGGCCGGACATGTCCGGCCCGGCAGTTTCCCACTAGCTTGCAATCATGGGAAGGCCGCGGGCCGGGCATGCCCGGCCCCTACAGACGATTTCACTTACAGCGTCAGCTGCTCCGCTCTGTCGTCGTCCTTCAAAATCGCACCGGCGGCGGGCAGGGTGCGCACGCGGTAGCGCGGGGCGTCGTTCAGCTCAAGGCCCTCGGCCAGCGTGACGCGGGCAATTTTGGCATTCTTTTTCAGCGCCACAACGCTGACACCGGCGGTGTCGCGGGTCGCCTTTTCGGGAATGAGCGCGCTGCCGACGAGCAGCAGACGGTTGTTGGTGGTGAAAATCGCCAGCTCGGTCTCCTCGGGCAGGTGGCGCATGAAGGCCAGCTCGGCCTTGTCGCTGTAGGCTTTCAGCAGCTTGCGGCGGTTCTGCTTTGTCTCGTAGCTGGACAGCGGCACCTTGGCGCACTTGCCGTTGTCGTAGAAGAAGAGCATCCAGCCCTTGTAATCGGGGGTCACGACCATATACAGCGGGACCTCGCCCTCCTCCATGCCGAGGGCGCTGGCGACGTAATCGCCGAGGACGCTCGCCTTGCTGTCGTTGAAATCGTAGGCGTGGGACTTGTAAACCTGACGATGATTCGTGAAGAACAGCAGCTCGACGCTGTTCGTGCTCTCGCAGGTGAACAATACCTCGTCGCCGTCCTTGAGCTTCTGCTCGCCGCTCATGCGCAGGCTCTGGGGCGTGATCTTCTTGAAGTAGCCGTCCCGCGTGAAGAACAGGTGCACGGGGTAGTCGGGAATCTGCTGCTCCGGCTCCTCGCCCTCAACGGAAGGCACCTCGTACATGATCTCGCAGCGGCGGGGCTTGCCGTACTTTTTGGCGACGTCGGCCAGCTCCTTCATGATGATCTTGTTGATGCGTGCCGGGCGCTTGAGAATATCCTCCAGGTCCGCAATCGCGTTTTCGAGTTCTTCAATTTCCTCGGTGCGCTTTAAAATATACTCGCGGTTCAGGTGGCGCAGCTTGATCTCGGCCACGTACTCGGCCTGCACCTCGTCGATGCCGAAGCCGATCATCAGGTTCGGCACGACCTCGGTCTCCTCCGCGGTGTTGCGCACGATTTCGATGGCCTTGTCAATGTCGAGCAGAATTGCCTTCAGGCCCTTGAGCAGGTGCAGGCGCTTCTGCTTGCCCTGCAAATCGTAGTAGGTGCGGCGGCGCACGCACTCGGCGCGGAAGGCGATCCACTCGTTCAGGATGCTGCGCACGCCCAGCACCTTGGGCTGGCCCGCAATCAGCACGTTAAAGTTGCAGGCGAAGCTGTCCTCCAGCGGCGTGGCCTTGTACAGGCGCGCCATCAGCTTGTCGGGGTCCTGGCCGCGCTTCAAATCAATCGTCAGCTTTAAGCCGTTCAGGTCGGTCTCGTCGCGCATATCGGAGATTTCGCGGATCTTGCCCAGCTTGACCAACTCGGTGATCTTGTCCATGATGGCTTCTACCGTCGTCGTGGGCGGGATCTGCGTGACGTCGATGCAGTTGTTTTCCTTGTCGTAGCTCCACTTAGCGCGGACGCGGACGCTGCCGCGGCCATTTTCCAGCACGTTCTGCATCTCGGCGGCGTCGTACAGAATCGTGCCGCCGCCGACGAAATCAGGGGCCGGAATGATTTCCCGCAAATCGGCCTGCGGGTCCTTCATCAGGGCAATCGTCGCATTGCAGAGTTCCTCGAGGTTGAAGGAGCAGATGTTGGATGCCATGCCGACGGCGATGCCCAGCGTGTTGTTGGCCAGAATCGTCGGGAAGGTGACAGGCAGCAGCGTCGGCTCCGTCGTCGTGCCGTCGTAGTTGGGCACAAAATCGACGGTGTCCTTGTCGATGTCGCGGAACAGCTCGTCGCAGACCGGCTCGAGCTTAGCCTCGGTGTAACGGGCGGCGGCGTAGGCCATATCACGGCTGTACGCCTTGCCGAAGTTACCCTTGGAGTCCACGAAGGGCACAAGCAGGCTCTCGTTGGAGCGGCCCATGCGGACCATCGTGTCGTAAATCGCGGCATCGCCGTGGGGGTTCAGGTGCATCGTGCTGCCGACGATGTTGGCGCTCTTGGTGCGGTTGCCCTTGAGCAGACCCATCTCGTACATTGTGTAGAGCAGCTTGCGGTGGGCGGGCTTGAAGCCGTCGATCTCCGGCAGGGCACGGGAGACGATGACGCTCATCGCGTAGGGCATATAGTTGGTTTCCAGCGTATCGGTGATGGCAGATTCCAGCACCTCGCCCGCCGATAAAATTTCGACGTTATCGCCCAGCTGCGGGCGCGCAGGGGTCAGTTTTTTTTCTTTACGTTTTGCCATTATGATTTATCCTATATTTCACAGCCGCCCGGTAGGGGCCGGACATGTCCGGTCCTTCACTTACCGGGAGCAAAGCGTTTACGGGAAGGTTGCGGGCGGGGCATGCCCCGCCCCTACACGCGCGGCAATCGTAGGGGTGTTCTCCCGCCGGGCGCGTATCAGCTCACGTCCAGATCGTCCAGATACTCCGCGCCGTGCTCGGCGATGTGCTCCTTGCGGCCCTGGAGGTTATCGCCCAGGAGCAGGTCAAACACGGCGGAGGTGCGCTCGGCGTCGGTGGGCAGCACCTTGATCAGGCGGCGGCTGTCGGGGCTCATCGTCGTCAGCCACATCATCTCGGGGTCGTTCTCGCCCAGACCTTTCGAGCGCTGGATCGTGTATTTCTCGCCGTCGATACGGCGCAGGATGTCGGCCTTCTCCGGCTCGGTGTACGCAAAATAGGTCTTGTTCTTCGTGTTGATCTCGTACAGCGGCGACTCGGCGATATAGACATAGCCCTTGTTGATGAGGGTCGGCGTCAGACGGTAGAGCATCGTCAAAACCAGCGTGCGAATCTGGTAGCCGTCCACATCGGCATCGGTGCAGATGACGACTTTATTAAAGCGCAGGTTGTCCAGATTGAAGCTGGCCAGGTCTTTGTTGTGGCTGCCGCCCAGCTCGACGCCGCAGCCCATGACGCGGATCAGGTCGGTGATGATTTCGGATTTGAAAATGCGGGCGTAGTCGGCTTTCAGGCAGTTCAGGATCTTACCGCGGATGGGCATGATAGCCTGAAACTCCGAGTCGCGGCTCTGCTTGACCGCGCCCATAGCGGAATCGCCCTCCACGATGTACAGCTCGCGGCGGGAGGCATCCTTCGTGCGGCAGTCCACGAACTTCTGCACGCGGTTGGCCAGATCCATCTGCTGGGTCATCGTTTTTTTGATGGTGATGCGCGCTTTTTCGGCGTGCTCGCGGCTCTGCTTATTGATGAGCACCTGCTTGCAGGCCTTTTCGGCCTCGTCGGGGTGCTCGATGAAGTAGACCTCAAGCTGATGCTTCAGGAACTCGGTCATGGCCTGGGCCACAAACTTGTTCGTGATGGCCTTTTTCGTCTGGTTCTCGTAGCTCGTGCGGGTGGAGAAGCTGGACGAGACAAGCACAAGGCAGTCCTGCACGTCGGCAAAGGTGATCGCACTCTCGTTCTTTTTGTACAGGCCCTTGTTTTTCAGCCAGGCGTTGATCTGGCTGACGAATGCCGTGCGCACGGCGCGGTCCGGGCTGCCGCCGTGCTCGAGCCAGCTGGAGTTGTGGTAATACTCCAGACACTGCACGGTGTTGGAGAACGCGAACGCGACGTTCATCTTGACCTGATAGTCGGGCTGGTCGGCGCGGTCACGGCCCGCGGCGGCACCGGAGCAGAAATGCACGGGCGTCAGGGCCTTGTCCCCTACCAGCTCGTTGGCGTAGTCGGTGATGCCATGCTCGTACAGGTACTCGAATTTTTCGGCGTCGCTGCCGGACTTGTCGGTAAAGACCAGCGTAACGCCGTCGTTGACGACGGCCTGACGGCGGAGCATATCCTTGAAGGATTCCGCCGGGACGGCGATGTCGGTGAAAACCTCGGTGTCGGGCTTCCAGCGGATGACCGAGCCGGTGCGCTTGCCCTTGAACG
>OLOJ01002564.1_pt1 | contig 14400 bp, 10 predicted proteins | sample 1672251 | NCBI WGS metagenome assembly OLOJ01 (sample SAMEA3136664, study PRJEB25190) | human gut metagenome | biome: human gut; feature: human-associated habitat; material: faeces | place: Austria | collected 2013 | reverse complement strand
CACCCCCACCAGACCAGCTGGGGCGTGTCCACCCGGATGATCGGCGGCCTCATCATGACCCACGGCGACAACAACGGCCTGGTCCTGCCCCCCCGCATCGCCCCCGTCCAGACCATGGTCATCCCCGTCGCCATGCACAAGGACGGCGTTCTGGACGCCGCCAACGCCCTGCTGGACCGCCTGAAGGCTGCCGGCATCCGCGCCAAGATCGACGACTCCGACCAGTCCATGGGCTGGAAGGCTGCCGAGTACGAGATGAAGGGCGTGCCCCTGCGCGTGGAGATCGGCCCGAAGGACATCGAGAAGAACCAGTGCGTTCTGGTCCGCCGGGACAACGGCGAGAAAGTCTTCGTCAGCCTGGACACCCTGGAGGAGACCGCCAAAGCCACCCTGGACGCCATCCACGACGGCCTGTACCAGCGGGCCAAGAAGAACCTGGAGGAGCACACCTTCCCCGCCTTCTCCCTGGAGGAGGCCAAGCAGCTCCAGGCCGAACACGGCGGCTTCATCAAGACCATGTGGTGCGGCGAGCTGGACTGCGAGCTGAAGATGAAGGAAGAGGCCGGCATGACCTCCCGCTGCGTCCCCTTCGCCCAGGAGCACCTGGCCGACACCTGCCCCATCTGCGGCCGCGCCGCCAAAAAAATGATCTACTGGGGTGTCGCTTACTAAGCCCCCCAGCTTCCTAACATAGAGAGAGAAAAGAAGCCGCCGCAGAGTTGAATGACCCTGCGGCGGCTTTCTGCTTGCAGAAATTGTCGAACTTTGGTATACTGGCACCAAGCTATTCTGATCCGAAAGGGATCCTGGAGAAAAGGCGGTCTGCTCTCTGAAACCGGGGGGCACTTCTGTCGTCCCCCGACTGAGAGGAAGGGGGGAGGCCCTATGGCTATCGTTTCTTTGATCTGCAGTATCATTTCTGCAGGCTGCGCGGTATTCGGTGTTATTTTTAGCATCTATCTGCATAAGCAGCAGCATCATAACGATGACAATAAGAAGTAACCGCCCGGAAGCCACCCGAGCGGTTACTGTTGTCGTTATGACAGCTTAACCAATTGAGGGAGCAACCGTTACCAGTCACCCCTGATGACTTCAGTATAGCCCAGAAAGGCCGTCCTGTCAAGGCGGCCTTTCTTTTGTTTTTAGGTATTGCTGATAGGTTTTACTGTAAGTTCGATCTCCTCAATGTTTTGAGATTTTACTAGATTGTCATATTCAACACCTTGGTCGTCTGTGTCAAATACAAGTTTTAGTTCCGTGTTAGGGGAAACATTTTGTCCGGTAACAACATAGTTTTTTAAAGACTCTTCGTCTTCCGGATCAATGAAACTGCCGTCGTCAGGTACCATAACTAGCTTGATAATCCCTGCTCCATACTGGTCCATTCGATCACCGCCGAGGGATGTATAGCCACAGTTGGCGAGATTTCTGCCAACATAGTCCGAAATATAACGGGTGTATTTATCTGGGGACGGGTTGATAGGTGTCAGATTCATTGTGTTAGACTTTAGGCTCCCAACCTTCTTTACGCTTAAGACAATTTCTTCAAAACTTTTCGTTGCAACTAAATTATCATACTCATTTCCATCGCTGTCTTTATCAAAAGTCAGCTTCATCTCAGTGTTTGGTGCGAGATTTTGCCCAGTAACGGTGTATTGTTTTAAAATATCATCGGATTCAATATCCAGATAGGTTCCATCAGGTGTGACGAAAATCAGCTGCAAGACACCAGCGCCATAGCTATCCATACGATCACCCCCCAGAGAAGTGTATCCAATGGACGCACAATTTTTCCCCACATAATTTTTGATATACCAAGTGTACTTGTCTGGAGATTCACGAATGGTGACAGAAGAATTTTCTTCACTGTCATTCGTTTCTGCGTCTATCAAGCCATCAGATGCACCGGCACAACTGGAGAGTGCCAACAGGGTGAAGACGATTAGTAAGATAGATAATCCTTTTTTCATAATTCCCTCCGTGATTTCGTTTTTACCTACTAGAGCCTATTTCATAAAAAGAGTATAACAGGAAATTTTTCGATAGTCAACTATTTCAGGAGTTATTCCAGTAATTCTGATTATCACTCCGATACAATGCGTCCAGAAATACTGGAAAAGGTGTGAGGATCATGTACCTGCCTCGAATTGGTGAAAAGCTCAAACAACTGCGAAAACAGAAGAAACTCTCTCAGGTGACGCTGGCGGAGCGGCTGGGCGTATCAAAATCTGTCATCAGCGCCTATGAGAACGAGGTGCATCTGCCGCCGTATGATGTGCTGCTCAAGCTCTCGCGCATCTTTGGGGTGAGTACGGATTATCTTCTGGGAGCCACCAGCAACCGGACGATCAACGTGGATGGTCTGACCGAGATACAGGTGGAAGCATTGACAAACATCGTGCGGGAATTACGGGAAACAAATCGGGGAAGCGGCCAGTAAGTTGGGCCGCTTCCCCGTTACGTTTTCTGTTAAATGGAAGGCTTCTTATTAAGACGCAGCGCAATGACTTGCAGAACCTGTCGAACTTTGGTATACTGGCACCAAGCTATTCTGATCCGAAAGGGATCCTGGAGAAAAGGCGGTCTGCTCTCTGAAACCGGGGGGCACTTCTGTCGTCCCCCGACTGAGAGGAAGGGGGGAGGCCCTATGGCTATCGTTTCTTTGATCTGCAGTATCATTTCTGCAGGCTGCGCGGTATTCGGTGTTATTTTTAGCATCTATCTGCATAAGCAGCAGCATCATAACGATGACAATAAGAAGTAACCGCCCGGCCTAGCCTCCGAGCGGTTACAGTCATCGTATGATGATTTAACTATCTGAGAGAGCGACCGTCACCAGTCACCCCTGATGGTTTCAGTATAGCCCAGAAAGGCCGTCCTGTCAAGACGGCCTTTCTTTTTTGCGCTTTTTGAAGGTTAGAGTACTTTGGAGAGGAACACCTTCGTCCGCTCCTCTTGGGGGTTGGTGAAGATCTGCTCTGGCGTATTCTGCTCCAGAATTTTACCGTCGGCCATGAAGAGGACGCGGTCACCCACCTCGCGGGCAAAGCCCATCTCGTGGGTCACGACGACCATGGTCATGCCTTCCTGTGCCAGCTGCTTCATGACGTCCAGGACCTCGCCGACCATCTCCGGGTCCAGGGCGGAGGTCGGCTCGTCGAAGAGCATGAGCTTGGGCTTCATGGCCAGGGCGCGGACGATGGCGATGCGCTGCTTCTGGCCGCCGGAGAGCTGGTTGGGGTAGGCGTCGGCCTTCTCCACCAGGTTCACGCGCTCCAGCAGCTCCATGGCCAGCTTGTCGGCCTCCTCCTGCTTCATCCGGCCCGTCTGGACGGGGGCCAGGGTGATGTTTTTCTTCACGGTCATGTTGGGGAAGAGGTTGAAGTGCTGGAAGACCATGCCCATTTGACGGCGGACGAGATTGATGTCCGTCTTGGGGTCGGTGATGTCCGTGCCCTCGAAGGTGATGGTGCCCTTGGTGGGCGTCTCCAGCAGGTTCAGGCAGCGCAGGAAGGTGGACTTGCCGGAGCCGGACGGCCCGATGACCACCACTTTCTCACCGGGGCTGATGTGGGCCGAAATATCGTCCAGGACCAGGTGGTCCCCGAAGGACTTGGAGAGGTTTTTAACGTCGATCACTTTGCCGCAGCCTCCTTTCCAGTTTACCCTGGAGCCAGGTCAGGATGATGACCAGGACCAGGTACATCGCCGCCGCGCCCAGGTAGGGGTAGGTCACGCTGTAAGTCTTCGCGCCCACGGCCTTGGCCGCGTACAGCAGCTCCTTGCCGCCGATGACGGTGATGAGGGCGGTGTCTTTGAAGAGGGTGATGAACTCATTGCCCAGGGCCGGCAGAATGGCCTTAAACGCCTGGGGAATGACGATGAAGCGCATGGTCTGGAAGTAGTTCAGACCCAAAGAGCGCCCTGCCTCCGCCTGGCCGGGGTCCAGGGACATGAGGCCGCCCCGGATGATCTCAGCGACGTAAGCGCCGGAGTTGATGCCCAGGGCGATGGTGCCGATGACGGTGAAGTTCCGGCTGCTGGCGAAGATGATGCTGCCCATGATAAGCATCTGGACGATCATCGGCGTGCCGCGGATGACGGTGGTGTAGATGGTCCCGATGGTGTTGAGCAGGAACAGGATCGGGTTGTGGCGGCCGGGCCGCTGCTGGTCGTGGGCCGTGCGGATGACGGCGACGATCACACCCAGAATAATGCCCATGATGAGGGCCAGGACCGTGACCTCAATGGTCATGCGCAGGCCGGACAGATAGAGCTTCCAGCGTGCCCCATCAATGAAGGCCCGGTAAAAATTGACGAAAAAGTCCTGGTAGAAGGGCAGATCCACATGGGCTTGGAGCTGCGCAGACAGGTCGGCATAGAGCTGTGCCCAGTTCACGGACATTCTCCTCTCTCTTTTGAAAAGTCAAAGCAGGCGGCCAACAAAGACCGCCCGCTTTGCGTGGGGTTCTGTTTCGGCGAAACTGACGCGGGATCAGTTGGCAGCCTCTGCGGGAATGTACTTGTCAATGATGCTCTGGACGGTGCCGTCGTCGATGAGCTCCTTCAGAGCGCCGTTGATGGCGTCCAGCAGAGCGGTGTTGCCCTTGGCCACGCCGATGGCGTAGTCCTCGTTGGCAAACTCGGTGTCCAGAATCTTCAGACCGGGGTTGGCCTTCACATACTCCTGGGCGGGGGCGTTGTCGATGACGACGCAGTCCACCTGGCCGTTGAGCAGGGCCTTGACAGCGGTGGCGCCGTCGTCATAGGCAGTGACGTGCTCTTCGCCGAAGCCGCCGTTTTCAGGGGTGTCGGAGCAATAGATGTAGCCGGTGGTGCCGCGCTGGGTGCCGATCATCTTGCCGTCCATGTCGTCGATGGACTGAATGTCGGAGTCCTCAGGCACGATGACGACCTGCACGCCCTTGGCGTAGCTGTCGGAGAAGTCCATGACGGCCTGGCGCTCTTCGTTCACGGTCACGCCAGCCATGACCATGTCGCTCTTGCCGTTCTGGGCGGCCAGCAGGGCGGCGTCGAAGTCCATATCATCGACCTGCAGCTCCAGGCCCAGCTTCTTGGCGATGGCGTCAGCCACTTCGATGTCGATGCCCTCGAAGCTGCCGTCGTCTGCGACCATTTCATAGGGGGGGAACTGGGCGTTGGTGGACATGGTGAGCTTACCGGCGGTGACGGTGGTCAGGTCCCCAGCGGTCTCGGTGGTGGCAGCGCTGTTGTCAGCGTCGGCAGCGGGATCCGTGGTGGTCTCGCCGCCGTTGCCGCCGCAGCCTGCCAGGGACAGCACGCCGACCAGCATCGCGGCGGCCATTAGGACAGAAAGCAGTTTTTTCATGATACAGTAACCTCTTTTCATTTTTGTTCTGCGTTTACAAGATCGAGAACAGAACACATTATACACAGTATGCAGTCCCCTTGCAAGGCCTTTTCCTAAAAAATCGAAAAAAGACAGCGCAGAAACCCTCTGCGCTGTCTTACTTTCGAGAATTTATGCAATTTTTTATGAATACTGCATGAATTCAAAAAAGTTGCACCAGAAATTACTGGAAGCTGGCCTTTCTCTTCTCCAGGAAAGCGGACAGACCTTCCTCAGCGTTGGGGTTCATGCGGGCAGCGGCCTGCATAGCGGTCTCTTCCTTCAGCAGCTCCTCGAAGGTGGTCTCGTGGGCCTTGTTCATCAGAGCCTTGGACATGGTGTAGCAGTTCAGGGGGCCCTTGGCGATCTTGTTGGCCAGCTTCATGGCCTCTTCCATCAGCTGGTCAGCGGGAACGACCTTGTTGGCGATGCCCAGGGTCAGCATCTCGTCGGCCTTGACGGCACGCTGGGTCAGCATCAGCTCCTTGGCGCGGTTGGGGCCAACGACGCGGGGCAGCAGATAGTGGCAGGCGCAGTCTGGGATCAGGCCCACCTGGCCGAAGGCCACGATGAACATGGCGTTGTCAGCCACCAGTGCGATGTCAGCGCCCATGACCAGAGAGGTGCCGGCACCGGCGATGGCGCCGTGAGCAGCAGCGATGACGGGCTTGGGGAAGGTGTTGAGCAGGGTGGTGAACTCGCCGGCAACGGTCATGAAGTCGAAGAAGGCAGGCTCAGTGTTGATGGTCTTCATCTCAGCGATGTCGCCACCAGCGCAGAAAGCGCGGCCCTCGCCGTTCATCACGACGCAGCGGACAGCAGCGTCGTCCTTTGCGGCGTTAAAGGCGGTGGTCAGATCGGCGAAGATCTGCTTGTTCAGAGAGTTCATAGCCTTGGTGCGGTTCAGGCTGATGACGGCAACGGGGCCCTCAACGCGATACAGTACGGTTTCCAGTTCCATTGGTAAATCGCTCCTTTGATAATATTTCATAAGTAAAAGAACGCTGGGCAAGTGCCCATGCTAGTACAGGTTAAATTATAACACACCGCCGAAGCAATGAAAAGAGAAACTTTTCCCCGCCCCGGAAAAATCCATCGGGCGGGGAAATGCAGAAAAATTCGTTCTTGCTGTTACTGATACCGCGTCCAGTCCGGTGCGCTGGTCAGCTTCGTCCACTTTTCGTTGACCGCGCCCTTGCGCTCAAACTCATGGCTGTTGGTCGCCTCTTGCACGGCGAGATAGTACCAATCCGTGGGCTTGTTGTCTGGCCAGACCACCATCGTACGCAGCAAATCCTTCTCATCCTGCGGCATACGGCAGAGCACACGGTTGATCATCGTCATCGCCTCCGCGCGGGTGATATAGGTGTCGGGGCGGAAGGTGCCGTCGGGATAGCCTGCGATCCAGCCGAAGGCCACGGCTCTCTCGATCTCTGCTTCCGCCCAGTGGCCGGAAATATCGGAGAAGCTGTTGCTGGTGTTGGTCGGCTTGGTGTTAAAGCGAGCGCAGATCGCGGCAAACTCCGCGCGGGTGATGGGCGCATCGGGAGCAAAGGTCTCCGCACTGCGGCCCTTCACGATGCCCAGCTTTGCCATGGTGGAGACTGCCTTGTTGAACCACTTGCCGTTGGCCACGTCGGCAAAAACATTCTCTGCCGTCAGGTTGCCGTCGCGGGTGTCCGCTTTGAGCAATCGGAAGAAGATCGTCGCCGTTTCTGCGCGGCTGATGTTCCCCTGCGGGTGAACGTTTCCGTCCGGGTAACCGATCACATAGGCATCGTGGTCGTCGCCGTTGAGCATATCCGGAACACCGGTCGCCACCCAGCCGGCATAAACGGTCTTGTCGCTGGTCATGGTAACGCTGGTGATCTTGTCGGTCAGCTTCTCATCGGTGTACCAGCCGGTAAACGTATAGCTCTCGCGGATGGGGGCCTTGTCCAGCGTGACCTTCGTGCCGGAGGAATAGCGCTCATCTTGGTAAGCTGTGCCGCCGTTGGATTCATACGTCAGCGTGTACTTCCTGGTCGAGTGGCTACCGCCGGAGCTATTCTTTTTCCACTGGGCGTAAACCGTCATGTTGTCGGTCACACCGGTCGCAGCGGTAAAGGCATCGCCCGTACCGTCCGCCTTCGTGTTCCAGCCCTTAAACGTGTACCCGCCGCGGGTCGGTTCAATCGTCGGCAGGTCAAAGTGATTGACAACGCCTGTAACCTTGTCCTGCATCATGATACGGGGGTCGGCCTCGGTATCGCCGCCGTTCTTGTCGAATATGACACGGACACCATTGGCCACCTGCCACATATAGTAATCGTTCGAGCCATCGGCATCGGCCATGCGCTTGAGGAACCAGCCGTCTCCCACGGCATCGGCATTGCCCAATACAAACACATCCTGTGCGGGGGAATCGGTGTTTTTCTTGGAAAGAATGTAGTTGTCACCAAGTGCAGGTTTTTTCAAAGTCTGCCAGTCAGCGGGGTCCACCGTGTTGACCGTGGTAGTGCCGGTGGAAAGGCCCTTGATTTGTACAGGAATCGTACCGGTATCATAGTTTGCACCGGGCGCGATTGTCGGCAGCCGCAGTTCGCCGTTGGTGGCGGTGTAATCATTCTGCAAATAAGCCGATCCCATCAGCGCCATTACGCCATTGTTGGTTACCGCACCACTCAGGTTGCTTGTGCCGTGATTGATCAGGTGGCCGTTGGAACCAATCTGCGTTGTGCCGTTGACAAAAATATCGTTGTAATTGTCGGTCTGGCTGTGCAGCTGCTCCCAGGTGCCGTTAATGACAGTATCGCCCCAAATCCAGACCTGACCGTTATCCGTTGTCAGGCTGCTGCCTTCCTCTACCAACAAGCCGGCATTGCTGATCATAATATGGGCAGTCACTGCGGAATTGTTTGTGATATTGACTTGCGACATTCCCTTGATGAACGGAATGGTTGCCTCACAGTTATAGACATTGGCAACCGGGAATTCGGTCGAGTAGGAGCTTGCCTGTGTTCCGCGGATACCGGTGCGAATTTTCGGCTTTCCGGTGACATTAATGGAAGACCCCGCCGGTATAGTTTCCTGATCGGTAGCCATCACAAGACCCGCATCACCGCCGTTTACCGTTACGGTCACAGGGCCGACCGCGGTAGCTGGGATACCTCTTTCCCACAGACCGAAAATATATCCCTCGTCGTATTTAGTATTATACTCACTATTTTTCAGTTCAACATCGGTTGCATTGACCGTAACTGAACCCTGAACAACCGAATCGCTTGCACCGAAAATGTTCTGCACATGAGATCCGTGGGCATTGATCGTAATATTGCCGCCTACGTTACCGCGCAAGGCTCCGTAGATTTCCGGCAGATCATACGAGGTGGGCTCAGTTCCTTTGTCCCATGCCCATGCATTTTCATAGGTGTCGATCGTAATGTTGCCGCCTACCGTATAATTGCCCTCAACACCGGGATAGGTTGCAAAGCTATTGCCTGCGCCGACAATCGGCCAGTTGCTACCTAACCGAAGAATCCGATCGGTATTCTCATAAGCAGGATTACCTGCAATGATATGCAAATTACCGCGAATGATGGATTTCTCCAGCGGCTCCTCCGTACCGACAATGCCCGCTACACAGCCTGCACGAACATCCAGAGTAACATCCCCCTTCATTTCGCAGCCGTATGTGCCTTCAATTGCAGGAGACGCGGTACTACTTTTGTTGTCATAAATCAGCGTAGCATTGCCGCCGACATAGACATCGGGCACATTCCTGCCGTCGCCGCTGGTTCCGTCGCCCTTCATGCAGCCGGGGTTCAGGTGGTTGCCGCCCTGCATTTCAATATCACCCGTGATTTCCAAATAGGTATTGCCATCAACATTGCCCTGATACGAGCCGCCGATCACATCGTGCAGACCGCTGGAAGAGGACGGGTTGATATAGCCGCTGGCGGCAATCACTACATAAGTGCTGTTCACTGTGGTTTTGTAGCCGCCGCCGTAGAGTGTTTCGCTTAAATGGATCTGACCGTTTTCGGTGAAAATCGTCCGGTATCCGTTGCAGAACAGTCTGCTTCCGGTCACATTGACATTATCAAAGGTGCAGTCGCCGTTCAGAATTCCATACCAGGGAAAGGAAAGTTTCTTCATTCCCCCCTCGTCGCTCTTTACCGTAATATGCTTGCCGTCAACGCCAAAGGTGGTTGTATAGTTTCCCCCTGCGGTAACTGGTGCATTCAGGTTGGCTTTCAGCACAATGGTCGCTTCGGTATCGGCGCTTGCCTCAATCTTCGTCAGCGCGGTGCTGAGGTCATCAGCGGTCAACACCTCATAGGTGTTTTCAGAAGCCCCGTCTGCCGCAAACGCAGCAGTTGGAAGCATGGTCATGAGCATTATAACTGTCAAAATACTTGCGATGATCCTTTTTTTCATAAGCTCTCCTCTCTGGTCACATGAGAAAATGGTATACACAGTTCTAGAACGTCACCGCCTGGGGCCACAAAACAACGCCATTTTACCACCGTCTCCCCCAAATAGTCAATGCACTGTCGTTAGAAAAATCAACGATACTGCAATGTTTATAATGGCACCGTCATTGGTTAGACTAAACACAAGGGCGGTGAGGCTATGCGAGAGAAAAAGGAGATCAACATTGCGGTCGGAAATCATATCCAACTCGTTCGGGAAGAGGCAGGGTACACGCAGGACACCCTCTCGGAATTACTGGACATCACGCCGAACCACCTCAGCGCGATCGAGCGCGGGGTTTCCGGGATCTCCCTGGAAACATTGCAGCGCCTGTGTCTCCTGCTTGGCGTCAGCGCAGACCGGATCTTGTTCGGCCTGGACGCACAGGAGCAAGAAGCCCTGGCCATTGCACGCCGCATCACAGATCTAAAACCAGAAAACCGCAAGCAGATCCAAGACCTGCTCTCGATCATCCTAGATATGCTATGACAGCAAAAAAAGTTCCCCGCCCGGTGTATTTTCCCGTGGCAGAGAACTTGACAAAAAAAGATTTCCCTGTTACCATAAATGTAAAGAAAGGGCGCTGCGACAAGCGGTTCAGCCCGAAATGGTGTTATTGGACATATCACTTATGTCAACAAAACCGTCACTTGGCCGAGTGGCGGTTTTGCTTTTTTATTCTGATCGTCACGGTAAGTCCGAAGACATGCAACGTCAAAATAATCGGCATAGGCGTCACCTCCTTTCGGAGGGAGTGGCCGAACCGCCTGCCGTATGATCACAGCGCTCTTTCCTGCCCTGGAAACAGGGCAGACTTATTTTAGCATAGGATAGGAGAGCTTGTCAATTTTGCTCGAATCGCTCATCGGGAAACAACGACAATGCCCAATGCATAATTTCTGCGACTTTTTTTCACACTATGGGGAGAAAAGGGGGAATGGCGATGCACCGCATTGGGCTTTTGGAGGGCGGCACGGGCTGTGCCTGGCGCTCCAGCGGGAGGTCGTCACCCTGGCCGGCCGGAGCCTGGAGCCGCAGGAGGTGCCCCTGCGGGGCTTTGCGGGGGTGGCCCCAGAGCTGGTGCTGGCCTGGGCCGGGGTGCTGCTGCTGGCGGGGATACCGCCGGAAAAGCTCCCGGCTTCGCGTGCGTGATCTCGATTGGAAATAATTATATAAGTGTTATAAACAGCTTGTCATGTGATAGAGAAGCTCTGGCGGCCCTCGTTGAGCAGACGGCAGGCGATTGCTGCCACCTCGCTACGGAGGATCTGGCTGTCTGGCGCAAAGTGGTGCGCCTCATCGCTGCCCGCCAGGACGCCCAGACGGTAGAGCAGGTAGATGTCCGCCGCGTTCGCATCGTCCATCGCCACATCGGGGATGGAGCCGTCCGGCACGGTGTTGATCGGCTGCACCGTTTTCTGCATTGTCTCACTGCTGCGATACACCGCCGCGAAGAGCTGGGCAAACTCAGTCCGGGTGATCTTCGCGTTGTAGTCGGCGTACTCCCACGGCAGATCGTGCGTCTTTGCCCAATCAATATAGACCTGATACCACGGCTGCCCCTGTCGGAAGCTCTGCCCCTCGTCTGCGGCCATGCGGACGGCCAGGGTGATCGCCTCGGCGACGGTCATGTTCGCGTTGGGGGAAAAGGTCCCGTCCTCCATCCCCTTTAACAGACCTTTGTCGGCCATGCTCTGGATATACGGGGCATACCAGTCGCTCTCATCCACATCCAGAAAGCTGCCGTACCGGGCGTAGCGATAGGTGGTCTCGGCGGAGTCCGACCGGATGGAGGCTGTCCTGCCCTCGGCGTCATAGGAGAATTCCTGCCAGCGTCCATCCTCGGAAGTCGCACGCAGGAGCTGTCCCTTTTCATTATAAGTATACCGGCAAGAATATTCGTCCCGTTCCCAGGAGATGAGCCGTCCCTGCGCGTCGTAGTGGAAGGTCGTGCGCGGTGTCGTGCTGTCGCCATAATAGGCCCCGAGGAAGCAGCCCCTGTCGTCGTAGTCATAGCGCACACGCACGGGTTCCCCCCAGGAGGGAGTATCGGTATAGGCGATCAGATGCCCTGCATCGTCGTAGCTCCAGGTGCAGGTATTGCGGCCCCAGATCTCGCGCTTCGTCAGACGGCCCGCTGCGTCGTAGGTATACTGCACGCCGTCGTCGGTCGCGTTCCCGTTTTTGTCCAGATCGACGATCTGAATCGGACGATCTTGGGCATCGAAGGTGGTGCGAAGCAGGGGCAGACCGGTGTCTGCATCGACTTTTTCACCATAGGTCCGGCCCTCGGCATCGGTGCCGTAGCGATAGGTGAAGTGATAGCGGATCGGTCCGCCCATCCAAATATCATCCACGAGGTTCGTGTAGTCGATCAGCCGCCCCTGCTCATCATAGACACAGGACTGGCTCGCATCCGAAAGAAGCGCCCCGTCAGGCGTGTAGCAATGGCGGAAATGAAGCTTCTTACCAGAGGAGTACGCCCGACCGACGATGTCACCGTGTTCATTATAGGTCTCGCTCTGCCACTCCCCGCTGTTGATGCCCCTGGTCTTCTTCTCGCGGACATACCAGACAGAGCGGTCGTAGACGAGGCTGGCACCGCCTGTACCCCAGCCGTACATCTCGCCGTTTGTCTCTGGATCACTTGGCTCTGTGGGGGCTTTCGGTGGGACAAACGGCTCCATCGGGGCCGTGGCCGCAGCGCCAACACCCAGACCCAGGGCCAGCACCCCAGCCAGAAGTCCGGCCAGGAGGATCGAATGCAGGTATCGTACCATAAAAATCCCTCTCTTTCCCTGTCTTATTACGAACAGGATAGCATATTCTGCCGATAAGGTCCAGTATTTCGCCTGCTGTCCGAGAAAGCGCTTTCTGCTTGCAGAACCTGTCGAACTTTGGTATACTGAGTGTAAGCTATCCTGTCCCCAAACAGCAGCATCATAACGATGACAAAAAGAAGTGATGAACCGCTCCCTGTCAAGTAGACAGATGAAAAAACAAAAAGTTTTTCCAGGATTTCAGAAATGAGGTCCTGGTTTTCTTTTATGCAGCTTCCAGCAAGCTGCGGTAATCCATTGGTGCAAGGCAATTTAGCCGGTGTTGACGTCGCTGGTGGTTGTAGTAATGGATAAATGGCCTACAGCATGAACAAGTTCCTCATAGGTTTCAAAATGGTTTAGATAATACATCTCACACTTCAGGATGCCCCAGAAGCCCTCCATCGGACCATTGTCAACGCATCTGCCAACACGAGACATGCTTTGCCGCATTCCCTGTTTTTCCAGCATGTCCTTGAACTGCTTGCTCGTGTACTGGAAGCCCCGGTCACTATGAAACAATGGGTGTGCATCTGGGTACTTCTGGATTGCCAATTGAAGGTTTCAAATACGAGCTGGTTGTTGTTGTGCCTGCCAATTGCAAAGGAAACAATATCTCTGCTCTTCAAGTCCAGAATAGCGCTGAGATAGGCTTTCTCGCCCCTGGCACCATATTTCATTTCTGTAACATCGGTACACTACTTCTTATTTACCGCTTTTAGCATAAAATCAGAGAGCTTGTCAATTTTCATCGAATTCTCTTCTCCCCTATCCCCAAAAGGGCATAGACTCTTTTCCTGCCCTCTTTACGAACCCGCGATTTTTCGGTACAATAAGGCAGATCATTTCTTCCCATGAAAGGAGGCCCTGCCCATGGCAAAAGACTTGCTTCTGCCCGGCAATATCATCGGCCTGCACCGCAAGGCGGTGGAAAAGCTGTCCAAATCCGGCAACGGCGACGCCGCCCTGCTCTATCTCTGTCTGGCCGCGGGCCAGACCAGCGGGGCGCTCCCCTGGGGCGCGGAGCGGGTGGAGGCCGCCCGCAGCGTTCTCATCCAGCTTGGCCTGCTCCGCTCGGACACGCCGGTGGCCCCCCAGCGGCCCGTGAAGCTGGCCGACGAGCGGCCCCCGGAGTACACCAGCGAGGACATCGCCCAGGCCATGAACAACGAAAAATTCAAGTCTCTGGTCCCGGCCATGGAGCATCTGCTGGGAAAGATCCTCTCCCCCTCCGACCTGAAAATTTTGTATATGATCTATGACTTCCTGGGCCTGCCCCCGGAGGTCATCCTGACCCTGGCGGGCTGGTGCAACGAAAAGGCCAAAAAGGGCGGCCCCGGCCGCACCACCACCCTGCCCCTGATCCGCCGGGAGGCGGTCAAGTGGGAAAAGGCCGGCATCACCACCCTGGACGCCGCCGACGCCCACCTCCAGCGCATGAGCCGCCTGGACAGCCGGGGGACCGAGATCCTTCAGCTCCTCTTTGGCGAGAGCCGCACCCCCGTGCCCCAGGAGCGGGACTATCTGGAGAGCTGGATCCGTCTGGGCTTTTCCGACGAGCTGCTGCTCCTGGCCCGCGACCGCACCCTCTTCAACCTCCAGGAATTTAAGTGGAGCTATATGAACAGCATCTTGAACCGCTGGCACAAGGAGGGGCTGACCCCCCCCGCCGCCGTGGAGGCCACAGAACGGGGCCGCCGGCCGGTCTATCAGAAGCCCCAGGCCCGCCCCAGCGCCGGGCCGTCCCCCCCCCCC
>OLOJ01002562.1_pt1 | contig 14404 bp, 16 predicted proteins | sample 1672251 | NCBI WGS metagenome assembly OLOJ01 (sample SAMEA3136664, study PRJEB25190) | human gut metagenome | biome: human gut; feature: human-associated habitat; material: faeces | place: Austria | collected 2013 | reverse complement strand
AACAAACTGAGGGCTTTTCATACCCTTTTCTTTTTTGTTGTTCAATTGTTATACGAAGGCTATTTCTTTTTTATTGCATTAAATTTAATTTTTTATTATAATTTTTTGGGACTTGATTTTTATGTATTGGAGAAAAGAAATGGAACAGACTTTTATGAAAACAAAACCAATTTTTCCGTTGGTTTTATCCATGGCATTACCAATGACAATCTCAATGCTGGTAAATGCCTTATATAATATTGTAGACAGTTATTTTGTTGCGCAAATAAGTGAAGATGCAATGACTGCCCTGTCGTTAGTTTACCCAATCCAAAACATTGTAACAGCTGTTACTGTAGGATTTGGAATAGGTATTAACGTCCTTGTTGCTTTTTACTTAGGAGCAAAAAATCAAAAAGTAGCAAACAACGCAACTACTTTAGGATTATTATGCAATATTTTTCATGGAATACTATTAACAATTATTTGTATTTCCACAATTAAATTGTATCTTGGACTATTTACTGATAATGCAAATGTAATTTCCAATGGCTTAACATATTCTTATATTGTTTTTGCTTTTTCAATTCCAATAGCAATTTCCATTAGTTTTGAAAAAATATTTCAGGCTGTGGGTCAAATGAAGGTTTCCATGATATGCATGATTTTAGGCTGTGTTACCAATATAATCCTTGACCCTATATTAATTTTTGGCTTAGGTATTTTTCCAAAACTTGGTATTAAAGGTGCGGCAATTGCCACTGTAATCGGACAGGTAGCAACTTTACTTGGGTATATTCTTTTTTATATATTTAGACCAATTCCTGTTAAAGTTACGGTGAAAGATTTAAAATTTAATAAGAATTTAGTTAAGAAGCTATACTCAATAGGTTTTCCTGCTACTTTAAATATGGCTTTACCTTCATTACAGGTATCAGTTTTAAACAGTATTCTCTCTGTTTATTCAGAAGGCTATGTGCTAGTGCTTGGTGCCTACTATAAATTACAGACGTTTTTGTATTTAACTGCAAATGGAGTTGTGCAGGGCATGAGACCGTTAATTTCATATAATTACGGTGCCGAAGAATATACAAGAGTTAAGAAAATATTCAAAACTGCTCTTTCAATTATATTGACAGTAATGGCACTTGGAACAGTTCTTTGTTTATTAATTCCAGAAAAATTAATTGGTTTGTTTACTGCTAATCCCGATACAATTTCAATTGGACTTACTGCCTTAAGAATAATTAGTATTGGCTTTATTATTTCCTCTGTATCAATTACTGTATCAGGAAGTCTTGAAGCTTTAGGTAAAGGATTTTCTTCTTTGATAATCTCAATGTTACGATACATTTTCGTAATGCTTGGCTTTGCTTTTATTTTGAATCTGTTGATAGGTTCAACCGGTGTATGGCACAGTTTTTGGATTACTGAGTTTATAACTGCATTTGTAACATTTATTTTATACAAGAAACAAATAAACTGCTAAAAAGATTATGAAAAATAAACCAGCCTTCATTTTGCCAAATTATGTTATGACTATTGAAGGCTGGTTTATTTTGTTTTAGTCACTTTTTGTTCTAATTAATCTAGTCCTCTGGTTCGATTTCCGTAGGTATATCAATACATTCAGGATTCTTCACTGTTCCCTTTGCCCATGCACTACCCACATCACATCTTCCATGATGATGAACTTCCTTTATCTCACCATCAGCAAAAGCATCTGTAGCTGTTACGTTAATTCTGCTTGTTCCTGCTTCCACCTTACCATCTAACATTTTCATAAGGTTTTCTATATCTTTTTCACTTGCCATAATCATTTCTCCTTTCAGTCGGCGGCATTTCGTCGAAAAAATTCCTAGAAAATGAACTTCGTTCATTTTGTTTTCTCCTATTATAACTTTTTTAGTTTTTTTAAGCAATTGTTTGTTTCTTACGGCTTACAATATTTGTGGCAACAGCAAACAAGATACTAAATCCTAAAACTACTGCTCCATTAATTAGTAATGGTTTAATAGCAGTGAAATTAAATCTTTCCATACCTTTTATTAATTCATTATTTGCAACGAAATAATACGTTGGTAAAACGTGTGCTATTTTTATAACATAATCAGGCATATACTCTACCGGCACAAAACATCCACATAAGAACGATGAACCTAGCGCCACCACATTTACAATTCCGCCTATGGCATTTTTATTTTGAGTAATATTTCCAATAAAAAATCCTATGGTTAAACTGCAAATTGAAAACATAAGGGCATTTAAAATGTAAGCTAAGCCATTAGTACTTATAAGCAAATCTTTAAATAAAATTCCACTAAGTACCATGTAGAAAATCCACATTACCAGAATCAGAATACCATTAGTAAGTAAAACAATTCTGTTAAACTTTTTGTAATTGTAGCTACTGATTATTGTTCTTTTTCTAACATTATTTTCTTTTACACTTGCTAAAATCATACTTATGCAGTATACGCAACCTGCCAAAAGAGCATAATTTAAGAAATTGAAATATCTTGTCATACTGCTTAACTTTGATGTATCCAGAGAAGTCTTTAATTCTACTTTTACCTCATCATTTACCACTTTGTTTACTTTACTTATAAGTTCTTCTCCCGTGTAATAATCCTTATATACGTTTATCATTTTTATGTATTTTTCTACCAGCATTTTGGTATATGAGGAATATTGGTCTTTTGTAGACTTATATTCTAATGTGGGCATCTTACCCTCCATTAAATCCTTTCCAAAATTCTTCGGTATGTAAATAATAAAATTAACATCTCGATAAAAAAGTGCATCATCCACGTTTTCTTCATTGTTAATATCAATGTCTTTTATTTCTGAATGTTTGCTTATATAATCTGTAAATCCTTTTGTTATCGCATTATCTCCATCTTTATTTACAATTAATACGTCCGGTTTTGAGTCCTCAAAATCAACTGCATTACTGCCTGATGTTTGGTTTAAAACCGTAATTGAAATAAGTATTGCTGTATAAAGAATCAACATTCCTTTTTTCTTGTTTAATATTTTTAATATTGTTTTAAAGACTGTCATACTTTTCCCTCCTTAAACTTACGAAAGAAATTATCAAACAGACTGCAATAAATATTAATAAATAGAAAATATCCCTAAAATATCTGTTTAATGTATCGTAATAATACAATGAGTAAAAACCATCTGTTATTAAATTATTAGGATTAACAAGATTAACTATTGTGGCGTTTTTATCGATTTCATATTTAAGAGCTACACCCATCATGCCCGACAAAACAGAGAAAAACATTGTGACAGCTATTGTTATACCTACTTTGGCATTTTCAGACACCTTTAACACAGATGCAATAAGCACACCTAATGATATACCTGCCAAATCACCAATTAATGTAAGTAAAAGAACCAATGGCAGATTACCGCCGAAATCAACTTTAATAACAAATTTCAAAAATGCCATCAAAATTGCTATTCCAACAAGGCTTACTATATATGAGCCAACTGCCGAACTTAGCACGATTATACTTTTTATGTTAGGCGATACTGAAATTCTTTTTCCTTTGCTACTCATATTCGCCAAACAAGTGTTAATTGCGGTAAGTCCAAGAGTCCCACCATACAAACATGCCATAGCTATTAAAGTATAAAATTCAATTTGCATATAACCTAAATTTGCACTTGATTTGTCCATTAATTTAACATGTGTGTCATTAATTTTTAGCAAATTTTCTTTGGCAATTTTTTCTCCATCAAAAGATGTATTTCCTTTTGCAATTTGTGTTTCTATATTTTTATTGCACAATTCTTCAATAACACTTTTGTTTTGTTTAACTTCTGTTACAACAAATTTAAGCAAAGTTTCGTATGTACCATTTTCTTTTACCACAACATTAGGTTCATTATTTTTAAATTGAATATAACCTTCAATTTCTGAGTCATCTAAAAGAGAATCCGCTTTTTTCTTTGTAACATATTTAATATTAAACAATTGATTCTTACTGTCTTTATCAGATAACTCTTTCAAGGTTTCCTTATAAATTATCTGTTTTTCAAATTGACTGTCATTAACAACAGCAATGTCAAATACCTTTAACTGCTCATCCTTTTCAATATTTGAAAACGCCATATTAAAGAAGATTCCTAAAATAATAGGAAAAGCAAAGGTCCAAAATATTAATATTTTATTTTTGAACAATGTTTGTATTGTATACTTCAAATTATGAATAAACATTAGTCCCTTAATTCCTTTCCTGTTAATTTCAAAAATACATCATTTAATGTAGGGCCTACACGCTCTATTTTTTCTTCAATGTTAGCCTGCTGTTTTAACTCTTCGCTTGTTCCCTGAGCTATTATTTTTCCTTTATCTAAAATAATAATTCTGTCACAAAGAATTTCTACTTCTTCCATGTAATGAGTTGTGTAAACAATTGTTGCCCCATTGTCCCTTAACTTTTTTATGCCATCTAAAATGTTGTTTCTACTTTGAGGATCAACTGCAACTGTTGGCTCATCTAAAAAAATTAATTTTGGCTTATGGGCTATTCCACAAGCAATATTTAATCTCCTTAAAAGACCACCTGACAATTGTTTAGGTAAAAACTTTTTAAATTCACCAAGACCTACTAACTCAATGGCTTCTTCTACATACTGCTTTCTGATTTTCTTATCCTGAATATATAAGCCACAGAAATAGTTTATGTTATCATATACATTTAATTCATCAAAAACAGCAACATCCTGAAATATAACCCCTATTTTTTCCTTTATATCATAGGAATCAGGTTTCATTTCCTCTCCGAAAATTTTAATTGTGCCTTTTTGATATTTAAGCAATGACAAAATTGAGTTAATGCAGGTACTTTTACCACTTCCATTAGGACCAAGTAAACCTAAAATTTCTCCTTTATACACATCAAAAGACAAGTCATCAATTGCCAACTTATTCTTGTATTCTTTTGTTAAATTACACACTTCAATTATTTTTTTCTTATTTTTATTCATATTTTTCTCTCTATCTTATATAATAAACTCTATTTTCTTTTCTCTCCGGTGTATTAGGATATTCTCCATCAACATAACCTAAAGCACAATGACCTATACCTTCGTATTCATCTTCAATTCCAAGTGCTTTAAGCAATTCCTTTCCCCACTGTGTTTCAAATTCTTCTTTTGCACGATGTATCCAGCAACTTCCAATACCTAAATCATGTGCTGCAAGCATTAGATTACCCATAACCAAACTTCCATCATAAATTCCTGTAGGCCAGTCTTTCTTTGCCAAAACAATTAACATTGCAGGTGCGCCATAAAAAGGATCAAAACCTTCTTCCCAACCGCCAATTTTTCTATTCATTTCAGCAATTTCATCTCTAAGTTCTTTTTTAGTTACCTGAATAATTATTGTATTTTGTGTGCCTTTTCCACTAGCTGCATATAAACCGGCTTCTATAATCTTATCAAGTACATCCTGTGGAACCATTTCACTTTTGTACTTACGAATACTTCTTCTTTCCTTCATTTCTTTTAATACTTCACTCATATTACTGCTCCTTTCAATCTTCTTAATTTCAAATTATTAAAACCTGCCTACATTGGTGTTCTCACTTCAATTAAATTTCCGTCTAAATCATAAAACCTTACCATCTTTTGTCCCCAGTTAAAAGTTGTAAGTTCATTTACCAACTTAATGTTAGGATATTTTTGTTTTAAATTATCCACAAAATTTTCTATATTAGTTTCTTCAAAATATAGTTCACTTGCATTATTTTGCAGAATCACATCACCATTCAAAGCTTCTTTCCAAATATTTATATCCTGAAGAACAAGACCTTCGGTTAAAATTATATTTCCGTCTGTGTCTAAAATAACATCTAAACCAAATAAGTCATGGTAAAACTTTTTAGATTCTTCTATATCGCTTACTGTGATTAATACGTTTTTTAATTTCATATGCATGCTCCTTTTCGTATAAATAATATTATACGTTATTTAGAGGATATATGAAATGGAAAAAGAGAGTTTTCTTTGTGCAAGCACAATCGATGTTACGTGGGCTTTGGAAAATGTCAGGAAACGCATTCAAAAGGAAATGCTTCCATTTAAAAGAAAATATTTCAAGCGGAGCCGACGCATACTCAATGCATTTGATTGTCCATATTCTAATGGATTTACTGAAGGTACAAATAATAAGATTAAGGTGATTAAGCGAAAGGCTTATGGATTTAGAAATTTTGAGAATTTTAGAAACAGGATTCTAATGACTTCAATTTAAAAATACCAGGTTATGAATGTTATTCACAACCTGGTTATAAACTTGGGTTACCCCCATGCTTGACAAAGAGCCGCATTTTTCAAATGAACGTCGCCAAAATATAACAGAAGCAACCTCTTCCTGATGCAAGCATCATTCTGGGATTGCTTCTGTTTTATTTTAAGCGTTCGCTTGAAATAATTGCCTTCGCTTAGTTGTTGATTAATTTGCCGCTTTCGTCATTCCAACTGTAAAGTTTTCTGATTTCTTCTCCAACTTTTTCTGATGGATGTTCTGAAGCTAACTTTCTCATTGCCTTAAAGTGTACCTGACGGCCTGCTGGTGACATGTCAAGTAAGAATTCTTTTGCGAATGTTCCGTCCTGAATGTCTGAAAGAACTTTCTTCATTGCTTTCTTTGTATCTTCTGTTACAATCTTTGGTCCTGTTATGTAATCACCATATTCTGCTGTGTTTGAGATTGAGTATCTCATTCCTGCGAATCCTGACTGGTAAATTAAGTCTACGATTAATTTCATTTCGTGGATACATTCGAAGTATGCGTTTCTTGGATCATATCCTGCTTCACATAATGTTTCGAATCCTGCCTGCATTAATGCACATACACCACCACAAAGTACAGCCTGTTCTCCGAATAAGTCTGTTTCTGTTTCTGTTCTGAATGTTGTTTCAAGAACTCCGGCTCTTGCTCCGCCAATTCCTAATGAGTATGCTAATGCCATGTCTAATGCCTTACCTGTTGCATCCTGTTCTACTGCTACTAAACAAGGTGTTCCTTTTCCTTCCTGATATTCTGAACGTACTGTATGACCAGGTGCCTTTGGTGCTACCATTGTTACGTCTACATCCTTTGGTGGATTGATGCATCCAAAGTGAATGTTAAATCCATGTGCGAACATTAACATATTTCCTGCTTCAAGGTTTGGTTCAATGTCCTTCTTGTACATGTCTGCCTGTAATTCGTCGTTTATAAGTATCATTATAATGTCTGCCTGCTTTGCAGCTTCTGCAGCTGTGTATACCTTAAATCCCTGCTTTTCTGCCTTTGCCCATGACTTACTTCCTTCATATAATCCGATGATTACGTCACATCCTGATTCTTTTAAGTTTAATGCATGTGCATGTCCCTGGCTACCATAACCGATGATTGCAATCTTCTTTCCATCTAATAATGATAAGTTGCAATCTTCCTGATAAAAAATTCTTGCTTCTGACATTTCTTTGCCTCCATATGTATATTTTTATTTTATTATAGTTAAACTATAAAATAATCTTTTTACCTAGCCTATTCCTAAATCGACCTTATTTAATACCTCTTGCTAAACCTGTAATACCTGTTCTTACAAGTTCTAAGATTTCGTAATCTTCTAATAAGCTTAAAAACGCTGATAACTTTGACTGACTACCTGTAATTTCAATCATTACACTTTCTTTTGCTACGTCTACGATGTTAGCCCTAAAAATTTCAGTCATAGCCATAACCTGCTGTCTCTGTTCACGTGTTGTCTTAATCTTAACTAAAATAAGTTCTCTTGTTACTGAATTAGATGGTTCTAAAACATCAACTCTTTTAACATCTTCTAATTTAGTAATCTGCTTTATAATCTGTTCAAGAATGTCATCATCACCTGTTACAACTATTGTCATTCTTGAATAAAGTGGATTCTCAGTTTCACCAACAGTTAAGCTGTCAATGTTGTATCCTCTTCTACTAAATAAGCCTGCTATTCTGTTCAATACACCTGATGTATTGTCAACTAATACTGATAAAACTTTCTTGTTCATAATGTATTCCCCTTTTCTCAGTTTCTATCAATTAATACTATCACATATAACATTTTTGTCAATGAAACGTATTTATCATTCCTTGTAAATTTTATCAAAAATTTATCCTATTTACAATATATGAATATAACATTTTTTCTTGACCTTTTTTAATATATTTCATATCTGTTTTATACAGCAAGAAATTTATCCACATTTTCTTATTCCCCCAAAGTGCTCCATTAAGGACGCACACTTGTGTAAAAAGATAATTATTCTGTTGACTAAAAAATATAAATTTTATATACTAATATTTGTTGTGGCAAGCTGCCTTGGCTCAGTCGGTAGAGCGTCGCCTTGGTAAGGCGGAGGTCGGGGGTTCAAGTCCCCTAGGCAGCTTTATAGCTAAAAAGAGTGCATTAAAACTTAATGCACTCTTTTTGATTTCAGTTATTTATTATTTATACAAGCTACTTTCATAATCATTTGAAAGTAGCTTGTATTTTTATTTCATTCTCTGTCTTACGATTTCATACGCCAAAACTCCTGTTGCCACAGAAGCATTTAATGAATCAATATCTCCGAACATGGGAATTGATGCAATAAAGTCGCATTTTTCTTTTACAAGTCTGCTAACACCTTTTCCTTCGTTTCCAACAACCAAACCTATAGGTCCTTTAAGGTCTAAATCGTACATTGTTGTGCCACCCATATCTGCACACACAAACCATAAACCTTTATCTTTTAACTCTTCTATTGTTTTTGAGATGTTTGTAACCTTGGCAACCGGTGTGTAGCTAACTGCTCCGGCTGATGCTTTAACTGCAGTTGCCGTAAGTCCTGCCGCTCTGTGTTTTGGAATAATTACACCATGGGCACCTGCTAAATTTGCTGTACGGATAATTGCCCCTAAATTATGTGGATCTTCAATATCATCTAAAATAACAACAAATGGTGGTTCCCCTTTATCTTCTGCCTTTTTCAAAATATCATCAACTGTTGCATATTCAAAAGCTGCAATATATGCAATAACTCCCTGATGCTTTCCTGTTTCTGACATTTGATCAAGTCTTTCTTTTTTTACATAATTAATTATCGTATCGTGTTTTTTTGCTTCACGTAAAACAGTGTTCATTGAACCTTCTTTACAATGTTCCAACACAAACAACTTATCTACTGTTTTCCCGGCTCTGAAAGCTTCAATTACGGCATTTCGCCCCTCTATTACAAATTCCTCGTATCTCAAAATTAACCTCTCTTATTTTCTTCGTTATTCTTAAATCTGCTAACAGCCATTTTTATAAGTTCCATCATTCTGTCTGACTGCTTTGTTAAATATAACCATCCCATTAGTGCCTCAAAACCTGTTGCAACTCTGTAATCAGACATTGATGCATTCTTAGCTCTTGTAATTGCCTTGGCATTTCTTCCACGTTTGTAGATTTTCACTTCTTCTTCTGTTAAATCATCCATAATTAAATGAATCATTTCTGCCTGTGTTTGGGCTTTGACCAGATTAGAAGCCGCCTTATGTATTTTGTTTACCTGACGGTTTGCCTCGTCAACAATTACTGTTCTAATGATGATTTCATATATCCCATCACCTATATAAGCCAAAGTCAAAGGAGAATAATCAGTAATTGTTATCTCCTCTAACTCCATTTTGTTTTTTATTATCTCGAATAAATCCATGTTTTGAATTATCTCCATTTTCGCTAAACTTACTTTTCAATATGGTAAGTTGTTCCTTCACGTGTATCCTTTAAAATAATTCCTTTAGAAGCTAACTCATCTCTAATTGAGTCTGCTGTAGCAAAATCTTTGTTTTTCTTTGCTTCTGCACGCTTAGCAATCATTTCATTAATGTATGTTTCTAATTCGCTGTCAATATTTTCTTCTTTCTTTTCTTCAATAGCACCCTTTGTAAGGTCTAATGAAAGAACTTTGTCAAAATCATTTATAATAGCTAATTTTGTTGCCTCATTAGTATCTTCTTTTAATACATCATATACTAATGTAATACCTGAAGCTGTATTTAAATCATTTCCAACAACATCAATGAACTTTTCTTTGTATTCCTTTACTAATTCCTGATTTATTTTGCCATCATTTGTAAGCTTGCCAATACGGTTTCTTAACTTCTTATAGCCGGCAGCTACAGAATCAAGTACCTGGTAACTAAACTGAAGAGGTTTTCTGTAATGAGACTGTAAACAGAACATTCTGTACACAACAGGATCATAACCTTTACTTTCTAATAATGAAACTGTAAGGAAATCTCCCTTTGACTTACTCATCTTACCACTCTTATCATTTAAATGATGTACATGGAACCAGTAATTGCACCATTTATGACCTAAAAATGACTCACTCTGTGCAATTTCGTTTGTATGATGTGGGAAAATATTATCAATTCCACCACAATGTAAATCTAAATGTTCTCCTAAATGTTTAATACTAATGCAAGAACATTCAATATGCCATCCAGGGTAACCAACACCCCAAGGACTATCCCATTTTAACTCTTGATTATCAAACTTTGATTTTGTAAACCATAATACAAAGTCTGTTTTATTTTTCTTGTTTTCGTCTTCATCTACATCATCTCTTACACCAACCATAAGTTCATCTTCATCATGACTTGTTAATGTGTAGTATTCTTTAAGCTTTGATGTATCAAAATATACATTACCACCTGCTACATACGCATAATCTTTTTCAAGAAGAACCTTAATCATATTAATAAATTCATCAATACAATTTGTTGCAGGTTCAACTACGTCAGGAGTTTTAATATTTAATTTTTTGCAATCTGAGAAAAATGCATCTGTATAGAATTTGGCAATTTCCATAACTGTCTTATGTTCTCTTTTTGCACCCTTTAACATTTTATCTTCGCCAGTATCAGCATCACTTGATAAATGGCCAACGTCAGTAATATTCATAACTCTCTTTACGTTGTAACCTTCATAACGCAACTCTTTTTCAAGTACATCTTCCATAATATAGCTACGAAGATTTCCAATATGTGCATAATGATAAACTGTAGGTCCACATGTATACATGCCAACCTGTTCTTCTGATATAGGTTTAAAAACTTCTTTTTTCTTTGTTAAAGTATTGTAAATTTTCATATTATCTCCTTTATGTAGACTATTTGTTTTTTAACTTTTCTATTTCATCGTTTAATCTCTTTAATTCATTTTGTACAGGATGTGGAATGTGTACCTGATCTAAATCATTGTGCTGAACCGGAACATTATCCTGTTTTACCACAATACCCGGCACCCCCACAACTGTACAGTTTGGTGGTACTTCCTCCAATACAACAGAGCCTGCTGCAACTTTTGAGTTGTCACCTATTGTAAACGAACCAAGAACTTTCGCTCCCGCTCCAATCATAACGTTATTGCCTATAGTGGGATGACGTTTTCCTTTTTCTTTGCCGGTACCTCCAAGGGTAACTCCCTGATATAAAGTAACATTCTCTCCAATTATTGCAGTTTCACCAATAACCACACCATGACCATGATCAATAAATAAGCCTTTACCAATCTGGGCTGCCGGATGAATTTCTATACCTGTCTTTCTGGCTGTTCTTTGTGATATGCGTCTTGCTCTAAAAACTTTTCCTTTTAAATATAGCTTATGAGCTTTTCTATAATTATAAATTGCCCAAAAACTTGGATATAATATTGCCTCAATATCTTTTTTTATTGCAGGATCTCTATCCTTTATTACTTCTACTTCTTCTTTGTAAAATTTTAAAAATCCCATTTTAATCTCCAAACTAAATTCGTCTAATTACTATATATGCATTATATTTTTAATTTAATATCTTATCAGTCAAATACTTAATTAATTATGACACTACAATTCTTTATAATACCACAATTTCTAAAGTATACCACTTTCCTTAAACATAATCGTTTATGAAAAAGCTGTCTTTTTTACAAACCGTTGGAAAATTTGGTATTTCTTTATAGCCAAATATGTGTGCCGTAAGTTCTCCAATACTAACATCAAAATCTACATCTTCCTGATTTTCGATTTTGTCCAGCTTAACACTTCCATGATGGAAATTCATCTTAAAGCATCCATTATTTTCGTTTAAAATCGGATCTGTAATCCTTATTGTTCTTTCTTTAAAATCCTTAAAAGATAACAACCTCAATGTTTTTCTAATATTAATAAGTCTTGCCATTGCGTATGGTTTTCTAACATCACTTTGCCAACTAAGAGTCTGCAAACTGCTGTCTAACACTTCTTCTAATATTTCATCATCTATAAATATTCTGTACCCAACAATTACTTTCTTTTGGATAAACAACTCTATTTCGCCATTTTCAACTTCAACTAACTCAAGCATTTGCTTAAAATAGTCTAAATCTTTTGATAAAGCAATGCGATGGTTACTGTCCATTGCCTGCTGTGCAAAAATTGATAGCTTTACTAAATCTGACTTTTCGGCTTTTCTTCTAATAACAGAATGGCTTGGCTTTCTTCTATGCTCTTTCTCTATCATTTCCCGCTTGTCCATAACAAATTCGAAACCGAATTTTTTATATATTTCTGCATTTTCAGGACTTGATGGAATTAAATATGTAAAAACATCCATATTTAAAAACATACTTGAAATAACGTCCTGAAATATTTCTTTTATATATCCTTTTTTTCTATATTTTTCCCACGTAGCAACTGCATAAATGTAAGTTACATTTGTTTTCAGGTTTCCTACAACTGCATCTTTTGGAATCAAATGAATAGCAGATACAATTTCACCATCCTTTTCATTAACCACTACTTCGTTTTCACGAATTCGTTTGTCAAAGTAGTAATCAACAAACTCTTTTGTATCTTCTTCAAAACAATGCTCATACAAATCTCTTATTTTTGTTTTTTCATTATTCTCAAGTAATCTTACCATAACCACTCTCTCTACTTCTGAATTATTGTGTATTTTTCTACCATATAAATAGGATTATATGATAGTTTGGATTTTCTAAGGCCCTCAATTCCCATGTCGTCTTCTCTGTTTTCTTTTCCTGCCAGTGGAAATGCTTCAATTAAAAACTGGCTACAAATATACTGATAAAGTCCTCTTATTTCCGGATTTGCCTTTTCTACCGGCAGATAAACCATATCTTCCTGTTCATAATAATTTCCTATGCAGAAAGACTCTAATTTGTCATCTACATACACACCGCCAATTTTGTAATCAAAAACTTCTTCATTATCCAAAATATATTTGATTCCTTTTGCTTCACTGTCTATAAACTCATGTTCTTCAGCATGACTTTTTGTTTCTTTCCATTTTTCCAAATATTCCAAAATTTCTTTTTCATTTTCTTTACCTAGAATCTTAAATGAGTATCGACCTTCATATTCTTTCTTAAAGGCATTTAGATGATTTTTCTTCTTGTGGTATTTTTTGCCACTGAAAGTTCTTAGTTTTTCAGCATCATATACATAATCGTAGTATGTTCTGTCAGATATTACTATATATTCATCTTCCGGCAAATCTAAAGTTTCAAGAGCCTTCTTATCAACAAGGTACATTGTTAGTTTCTTCTTTAATACATTGTTGAAATAGTCCTGTGTTTCAAGGAAACATTCTTTCAAGTCTTCTTCCCTGCAACAAGGCACTGATGAATAGTATTGATTATCTTCACTCTTTGCCACCCACATTAATCCATGTTCATTTGTAAAATACCATGTTGGATAACAATTCTCCCAAAGGAACAAATCAAGTATATTACTGTCTGCCGTCTCCGGTCTTCTTAAATTGTAATATTCATTTATTTGGTTATAATCCTCTATTTTTATTTCGTGTAATTGATAATCTTTCATATTTTGCCTTCTATCTGTTATGTATATTTTCCTCTAACAATACAATAGCCTGTGATGAAATTCCAAGTCCTTCCCCTGTAAAACCTAACCCTTCTTCTGTTGTTGCTTTTATGCACACCTGATTCACATTAATATTTAATGCATCTGCCACGTTTTTTACCATTTGTTCCCTGAAAGGTGCAAGTTTTGGTTTCTGGCATATAATTGTTGCATCAATATTTCCTATTACATAATTATTTTCTTCTAATAATTTTCCTACATGCATCAATAATTTAATACTTGAAATATCCTTATACTGCGGATCAGTATCAGGGAAATGTTTTCCTATATCACCTAATGCTGCTGCACCAAGTAACGCGTCCATAATTGCATGAACAACAACATCCGCATCTGAATGTCCAAGAAGTCCGTACTCGTATGGAATCTCCACTCCGCCTAATATTAATTTTCTGTTTTCTACTAATTTATGGACATCATATCCCATCCCTATTCTCATAGTATTCTCCTATTAAATTATATTTTTCCGCAAAGATGTTTT
>OLOJ01002558.1_pt1 | contig 14416 bp, 8 predicted proteins | sample 1672251 | NCBI WGS metagenome assembly OLOJ01 (sample SAMEA3136664, study PRJEB25190) | human gut metagenome | biome: human gut; feature: human-associated habitat; material: faeces | place: Austria | collected 2013 | reverse complement strand
TATTATGTTGTTTAATAGGAATAATGATCATTATTCCTATTAAACAACATAATAAAAGATGTCTTTTCATGGCTTCCCCTCATATCAAAGATATGTAAATAATTATAAATGTTGAACTAAAATTTTTGAAATTTCTTCAAAAATAATTTGATCTTCTTTAGAAAATCTACTAAATGATGTAGAATCTAAATCTAATACACCATATAATTGATTTCCTTTTATAAGTGGAATTACAATTTCACTGTTGCTTTCGCTATCGCAGGCAATATGTCCTGCAAATTGATGAACATTTTCTACAATAACAGTTTTTCGAGTAGATGCTGCTTTACCACAAACTCCTTTATCTAGAGGAATGTTAGTACAAGCAATTTTACCTTGGAATGGTCCTAAAATAAGTTCAGTGTTTTTAAATAAATAAAATCCTACCCAAGAGATATCTTGAAAATTTTGCATAATAAAAGCAGATGTATTGGCTAGAATTGAAATTTTTTCATTGTTGCATTCAATTAAACCAATGTATTGTTTTAATAATAAATCATTCATATTTTTACCTCACTTTATGGTATAGTATAAAATAAAGAAAGGAGTAAGGTCAAGGTGTTTGATATTTTAAAAGCAAAAGAGAGTTTTATGAATTATGTGCGTCAATTTGATTTAACGAATGATAAAATTCATTTAAAACTTGTTCATACATTGGAAGTCGTACGTACAACTGAATATCTATGCCTCTATGAAAATATTACAGGTGTTGAAAGAGACTTAGCCTATTTAATTGCTTTATTGCATGATATAGGACGTTTTGAACAAATAAAACGTTTTAATAGCTTTGATGATCGAAATATTGATCATGCTAAATTAGGGGTGCAGGTTTTATTTAAAGAGGGGATGATTAGAAATTTTATTGATGATGATCAATATGATGAAATTATCGAAAAGGCGATTGCTTATCATTCTTTATACAAAATACCAAATAATTTAGAACCCTCTTTATTAAAACAAGTTCTTCTTATTAGAGATAGTGATAAATTAGATAATTTTCGAGTAAAAAATATAGAATCAATACAAACTTTGTTTAGTATTTCAGATGCTGACTTTTATAGTCAAAGAGTTTCTCAAAATATTTTGAAAGATATTGAAAATCATACTTTGATTTTAAAAGAAAATAGGCACAATGAAGTAGATATGTGGGTTTCTTATATGGCTTTCGTATTTGACTTAAATTTTAAATCAAGTTATTTGTTTATCAGAGAGAATGATTATATACATAGAAATATGGAACGTTTACATTTTACAGGAGATTTAAAAGAAGATATGTTATTTGTTGAAAAAACATGTCAAAGTTATGTTGAAGAAAAATGTATGTAAATAAAAAGGACATTTGTCCTTTTTATTTGTGTTTATTTCGTTTTCTTTGTAAGAATAAATAAGTATAATCAAATAATTCAAAATTTAATAAATAAATGACTTTTGAAAAAGTAACTAAAAACATTAAAGTAATGGCACCAATATAATCAATATTTCCTAATCCTAAAAATTGATGACCAACAATTAAAGAAATATATAAAACAATTTGCATTATATGGATTACAAAGCTACGATAATGACTTAAGGGTGAATAAATATGTCTTAAACCACTATAATAACACCAACTTGTAAGTAAAACACAAATTGTTGAAAGCATTTCTTTTTCTAAACCTAAGACACGACCACCATTAACGATAATTGTTGAGCAAATAGCAATCATAAAGGCAAAAGGGAAGGCGTTTTTAAAGACTGTTTTTAAAAAATCACCAGACACTCTTTTGAAATTTGGTTCATAGGTCAAAAAGAAAGTCGGGATGCCTACACAACAAGCAGAAATAACAGTTAGTTGGATAGGTTTAAATGGATAACCATGTCCAAATAAGATCATTCCAATTGATAAAACAACTGAAAAGATTGTTTTAATTAAATACATTGATGCAGAAGCAGTAATATTATTAATGACACGTCTTCCTTCATTAACGATATGTGGCATGGCATTAAAGTTATTTTTTAATAAAACAATATGTGAAGCGCTTTTAGCTGCATCACTTCCTGAAGCCATAGCAATTGAACAATCTGCTGCTTTTAAAGCTAATACATCATTAACACCATCACCTGTCATTGCAACCGTATGGTTATTTTCTTGAAGAGCATTGACCATCAATTGTTTTTGTTTTGGAGAAACACGTCCAAAAATAGTATATTTTTCAATGGCCTCTTTTATTTGTTCATCCGATAAAGAAGAAACATCTATGTAATGTTCATAATTTAAAAGATGACAACGTCTAGCAATTGCTGAAACAGTAACAGGATCATCTCCAGAAATAATTTTAATATCAACATCTTGTCTTTTAAAATAATCTAATGTTGTTTTAGCGTCTTGACGAATAACATCAGATAAAATTAAAATTCCAATACATTTTAAATTTTTTATTAAAGTATTATCATTAATAATTATTGGAGTATATCCAATACACAAAACACGAAAACCTTGAGAGGTATAAGTTTTAATTTTCTTTTCAATCTTAGAATCTAGATTTTCAAAAATAAATTGACTTGCTCCTAAATAAACGGTTCCAAATTCATTAAAAGAAACAGCACTGTATTTTCTTTGCGATGAAAAAGGAATAACAAAGAAAGGCTGATAATTTTTTTCTTTAGAGAAGTATTGATGAAGTGCTATAGATGTCATATTGCCATCTTCTAAACAATAATTCATATTTTTGATAATTTGATCAATATTAAAATGATCATCAAAACAAATAACATCATCAACTTTAAGCTTACCTTCAGTAAGCGTTCCTGTTTTATCTAAACAAATAGTATCCACACGAGCAAGAGTTTCAATGCAAAATAGATTTTGGACAAGAGTATTTTTTTTAGCAAGTCTTAGAACACTTAAAGATAGAGCGATTGTTGTAAGTAATACAAGTCCAGATGGAATCATTCCTAAAACAGCAGCTACAACTGAAACAACTGCATCACTAAATGGATAATGACCAATAAAATATTCTTTAAAAAAGAGTAAAATTGATAAAGGAATGATAATAACTGAGATAATTTTTAAAATTTGGTCAATCGATTTTGATAGCTCTGATTTTTTGCCTTCAAATTCTTTTGCTTGAGCGGTAAGCTTATGAATATAACTTTCTTTTCCTACATGAATTACTTTACAAATTGCACGTCCTGATGTAACAAAACTTCCTGAAAGGAGTGAATCACCATTGACTTTTAAAATAGCATCGCTTTCACCTGTAAGAAGTGATTCATTTGCTTCTATATGACCTTCTAAAAGTTCACAATCAACAGGTATTTGCATTCCTGTATTTAAAATGATGAGATCATCTTGAACAATTTCATCAACATTGATTTTAGATAATTGATTATCTCTTAAAACATCAATTTGTTGTTTTGTTAAAATACTTAACTGATCTAATGTCCTTTTTGCTTTTATTTCTTGATAACTTCCTGTTAAAGTATTAAAAAAGATAACAGAGATAAAAAGGGTATTACGATAAGATCCAACAAAAACAAGACATGCAAATAGTAGAATATTAATTAAATTGAAAAATGTAAAAATATTATTAAAAATAATTTCTTTATATGTTTTTGTTGTTTTACTTTCCACAAAATGAGTTTTCCCAAGTTGTTGCCTTTTTAAAACGTCTTCTTGAGATAGACCTGAGAATTCTCTATCAAATATTTTCATAACTATCACCTTGTATTCTATTTTAGAATACTTTTTGTCATTTGACAATCTTTAACAAAATAAGACAAGTAAATAATTGTATACAATTATACAAATTTGTGGTATGATATTCCTAACACTATGATAAGGGGGCTTAAATATGAGTGAATTTATTGATTATGTATTTCAAAGAAGTACATCATTAAATAAAATTGACAATTCTTTATATTCTAAATACAACGTAAAAAATGGTTTAAGAAATGAAGATGGAACAGGTGTTCTTGTTGGACTTACAAGAATATCAGATGTCGTGGGATATAAAAAAGAAAATGGTAAAAAAATTGATACAGAAGGGGAACTTTATTATAGGGGTGTTAAAGTTTCTGATTTTATAAAGGGACATGATCCAAAAAATCGTTTTCTTTTTGAAGAAGTTTGTTTTTTAATTCTTTTTGGATATTTACCTAATAAAGATGAATTAGATGCATTTAAAAAAGAATTAGCTTCAAGATATGATTTACCTTTGAATTATTTACAAGCACGTATACTAGGATTTCCAATGCAAAATATGATGAATAAACTTCAACAAGAAGTTTTAATGCTTTACACATATGATGAAAACCCTGATGATATTTCACCAGAAGCAACGCTAAATAAAGGCTTGGATTTAATTGCTAAGATTCCAGAAATTGTTTGTTATGCTTATCGTACTAAAGTACATTATTTTGATAGTGATAGTTTGTTTATTCATCCAGTAAATACTGAATATTCAATTGCTGAAAATATCCTCCAAATGTTAAGAATAGATCGTTCTTTTACAAAAATAGAAGCGAGTGTTCTAGATATGTGTTTAGTTTTACATGCTGATCATGGTGGAGGGAACAACTCGACTTTTACAAATGTTGTTATGTCTTCAACAGGAACAGACATATATTCTTGTTTTGCAGGAGCTATTGGTTCATTAAAAGGTCCTAAGCATGGAGGTGCTAACTTAGCGGTTGCTAAACAAATGGAACTTGTTATTGATAAAGTAGGACTTAATGCAACGGATGAACAATTAAAACAGGTCATTAAGGATATTTTAGATAAGAAGTTTAATGATCAATCAGGTCTTATTTATGGAATTGGACATGCAGTCTATACATTGAGCGATCCACGTTGTCAAATTCTTTCTAAACAATGTAAACAATTAGCTATCGAAAAAAATCGTTTGAAAGAATATGAACTATACCATCGTTTTGAAGAACTTGCGGTTGCTGAAATTAAAGCAAGAAAGGGAATAAACGTATGTGCCAATATTGATTTTTATAGTGGTCTCGTTTATGACATGCTAGGGCTTTCTAAAGATCTTTATACTTTGATGTTTGTTATTGGACGTTCTGTTGGATGGGTTGCACATAATATTGAAAACAAACTTTATTCAGGAAAAATTATTCGTCCAGCAGGAAAATACGTTGGTGAAAAAAAAGAATATATTAAAATGGAAAATCGTTAAAAGCATTGATAATACAATGCTTTTTTGCTTTTAAGCAAAGAAAAAGCTTGTCAGTTAATGACAAGCTTTAAAATTGTTATTCTTCAATAACTTTGATCCAACCTTCAGGTGCTTCAATTGTACCCATTTGAATACCTGTTAAAGTTTCATAAAGTTTTTTAAGAACAGGTCCGATTTCATCCATTCCACTTGGGAAACAAATTTCTTTACCATGATCATTGATTTTACCTACTGGTGAGATAACAGCAGCAGTACCGCAAAGACCACATTCAGTGAAATCTTTTACTTCATCAAAATAAACTTCTCTTTCTTCAACTTCTAATCCTAAGTATTCTTTAGCAACATACATTAAAGAACGGCGAGTGATAGAAGGTAAGATACTGTTTGATTTTGGAGTAACGATTTTATTATCTTTTGTTACGAAAATGAAGTTTGCTCCACCAGTTTCTTCTACTTTAGTTCTAGTAGCTGCATCTAAGTACATGTTTTCATCGAATCCTTGATTATGTGCATCAACGATTGCATGTAAACTCATTGCGTAGTTTAAACCAGCTTTGATATGTCCTGTACCATGAGGTGCAGCACGATCGAAGTCTGATACACGAATTGTAATAGGTTTAACTCCTCCTTTGAAGTAAGGCCCTACAGGAGTTACGAATACTCTAAATTGATATTCGTTAGCTGGTTTAACACCAATAACTGGGTTACTACCGAACATATATGGACGAATATATAAAGTAGCTCCTGACCCATAAGGTGGTACATAATCAATATTAGCTTTAACAACTTTTTCAATGGCTTCTACCCATTTATCTTCAGGGTAAACTGGCATTTCTAATCGTTTGCAAGAGTCAGCCATACGACTTGCATTTAAATCAGGTCTAAAGCAAACAACTTTCCCATCTTTTGTTCTATAAGCTTTTAACCCTTCAAAACACGTTTGTGCATATTGTAAAACACCTGCACATTCGCTAATAACAACTTTGTCATCAGCAGTAAGCACGCCTTCATCCCAAGCTCCATCTTTATAATTTGATACGAATCTCTTATCTGTCTTTACATAGCCAAATCCAAGATTTGACCAGTCAATATTTTTTCCCATGTTATCCTCCTGACGCCTTACCTGCTGCTTTTTCAATCCATAAATACTGGTACAACAGTCTGACAAAATATTTTTGATATGTTTCTAAGTATAATACTTTTTTCTGTGATGCACAAGCATATTTCCTGCAATTTTTAGCAAATTCATGCAAAAACTGCAAGAATCAGGTCCGTTTGATAAATTTACTGCGGCAGGAAGGACAGGTGATCTCGATTTTTCCCTTCCCTCTCGGGACACGGATTTTCTGTCTGCAATGCGGACAACGGTAGATTTTGTGTGTTTTGGAATCGCTGATCACACTTTTGTCCCCTTTGCAGAACCGGACAACCTTCTCTTTTGTGTCCATATACATACGCTCTTCTTCGCATCGTTTCCGGATATTTTTGGAAAACATGCGGTAATACATCCAGATCAGCAGAATCCAGCTGACATAGTTCAGTGCCGATGCCCGCAGCAGACCGGAAAGCAGGATGCATACCAGTGCTCCCACCAGTAAAAACCTGGAAAAATGATCGATTCCATATCTGCCCTGCATAAATTTTTCGAATTTCTGTCTCATACTATACCCTTTCTTCTGACCCGGCCTTTCTTTTGACCTTATCTTTCTCTTTCTTTTACACCTCTCTGATCCGCCTGAGGCTATATCAGAAAACGCGATGGGTCATACGTGATTTTTGTCTCTTGACTCATCTTAATACTCCGCCCGCAGAAATTCAATAAACTGGCTATTAAATAATTCTAAAGTTGCATCCCTTTCTTAACATCGTAAAGCCGAGTGCATGTGAGACGTCTCACTGCTGCTCCAATATTTCTCCAAAGTTCCGCCGAAGTCTCTTGCCAGTGTTCGTATGTTTTGTTATAATGCAGTTAGTTTTGTCAAACTATGTCGCCCGATCGGGCGACGGAATGGAGTTTTGTATGAAAGTAAAACATATGACGTTTCTGGCAATGTACACGACCATTGCCCTGACGATTTTTGTGGTGGAGGCAATGCTGCCGCCGCTCGCCCCGATTCCCGGGATCAAGCTGGGACTTGCCAATGTCGTTACGCTGTGGCTTCTGTATTATGCTACCTGGAAGGATGCTCTGTGCGTACTTCTGATGCGTATCCTGATCGCCAGCATGGTGACCGGGCAGATGGTATCCTTCTCCTACAGCCTGTGCGGCGGTCTGTTCTGTTTCGTGGCCATGGCACTGTTCTTTCGGCTGCTCGGGAAAAAGCACATCCCTTTTATCAGTGTGATCGGTGCCCTTTTCCATAACCTCGGTCAGATCTGTATCGCCATGGTGATCCTTCGTTCGGCAAGTATTCTTGTTTATCTGCCGATGCTGACCATCAGCGGAATTCTCACCGGAGCATTCACCGGACTGTGTGCATGGTTTGCATCCAGAAGGCTTCGAAAAAACCAGGTGTGGTTTATCCGCTGATTCATGGCTTTCAGAGACATACATGCCTGGATATCCTGAACTGCTGTAACAAAAACAGAGTCCCGAAAACGGGACTCTGTTTTTGTTTTGCAGCTTTTCATCCTAGATGATGCCTGCGAATCGCCCTGACACAAAGGACAATTGCATCCTTATTTCGTTTTCTTATAAGATGCCTTCTTTACGCCTGCTTTTTTCAGAGCTTTTTTCAGCTTATTCAGCTGTGATTTTTTCATCTTCTTCGGTACTTTCACCGTTACTTTTGATTTTCCGGACTTGAATGCATTCTTTCCAACGCCCGGTGCTTTGATTCCCTTGAAGGTGATCGTTGCCAGTTTCTTGCATTTGTAGAAGCTGCTCTTGCCAATGCTCTTGACATTTGCTCCGATCACAACGCTCTTCAGTCTGGATGCATTTTTGAATACATTGTTTGCAACTGCGGTTACTTTAAAGGTGTATCCGTCAATGGTCACCGTTGCCGGAATCGTTACAGTCTTGACCGTTTTCTTCAGAAGCTTGCTTACTGTTACCGTACCATTCTTAGCATCTGATTTTGTTACTTTGAATGCCAGTTTGCCGTCAGCACTCTTATGAACAGATCCTTTTGCCGGAACTTTCTTCGGTACATCTGGTTTTTCTGTCTCGTTATCCTTTGCCTTTACGTTGATCTCAACCGTTGCTTTCACATCCGGTCTTGCCGCACTGCTTACGGTAATCACTGCTTTTCCTGCTGCCTTTGCGGTTACCACACCTGCATCACTGACTTCTGCGACTGCTTTATCACTGGATTCATATTTCAGATCTTTGCTGTCTGTAGTATCTTCCGGAGTGATCACTGCGGTCAGTTTTGCAGTTTCGCCGACTTTCAGTTCGCTCTTGTCTGCTTTTACAGAAACTCCTGTGATTGGTTTTTCCACAACCGGTTTACCGTTTACTTTTACTGCAATTTCTGCATATACATCGCTGTCTTTTACAGAAACTTTGATCTTGGTCTCACCGGCTTTAACTGCTGTTACATTGCCTTTGTCATCTACCGTTGCTATGGTTTCATCTTCGGATGCAAAGGTAAGCTCGCCTTTTGCATAATATGGTGCGATTGCTGCACTTACCTGTGCACCTTCTTCTTCTTTCAGTTCCAGTGCATCTGTGGAAACGTTTACACCGGTTGCTTTGGTATCGATGTTATTGTAGCTGTAATTATCGAAATCATACCACAGCACAGTCTTTTCATTATCTGCTTTGTAAGTTCCGTTATCCAGATCATCTTTGCTCAGTGCTGCTGAGTAAACGCGGATGTTCTTCAGATATCCGGAAGAAAGACGTTGTGTCTCCGGACAATATCCGATACCAAGCGGATAGGTCGTTGCAGCTACGCTTCCCACATTCTGTGTGGTTACCATTTCTTTTCCTTCTACATAAACAGAAATATTGTTTCCATCGTAAACTGCTGCTACATGCAGCCACTGATTCATTTCTTCTGAAGTAAGAGGAACCTGTACGGTCTTCCAGCTTCCATTCGTATTCTTGATAAAGAAGTACACCGTCTGCTCAGAAACACGGAATGCCGCACTGCCGTCACCTTTTGATGCGATCATATTGTAGTCAGAACCATTGTATCCTACATTATTCGGATTAAATACAGCTTCAATTGTAAAGGCTTTATTTCCCCCGATCAGGCTGTTGAAGGTTTCATCTGCTGTTTCTCCGGTTACATCTGCATAACCTTTCAGAGCAATTTCGCCGTCTTTTTCTGCCAGATCTGCTGTGGATACGCCACTGATATCCATGTCATAACCATTTGCACTCTGATCTTTTACAACAACGGCTGCATCTTTCGTATCTGCAAGTTTCTGTGCCAGTGCGATTGCCTCCTGCAGTTTCCGGTAACGGATCTCTCCTACGATTGCTTTGCCTTCCTCTGTGAGTGCATTGTAAGATACAAGCATTTTCCGGAGTTCTTTTGTGTCACTGCCTGTTACCAGAATACCATCGATTTTATCGCTCAGTTCTTTTGCTGCACTCTGGATGATATCATCCTCAGAAACAGATGCCACCGTGCGGTATGCACGTGTTACATCCATCGGATCGCTGTCATTTGTGGTATATGGTACCATGGTGTACTCATAAGTATAAGCTTTGTTATTTGGAAGCAGGTATGCGGAAAGTGTATCCTGACCGCAGCTCTTGTTTCCGGTTCCCTGTGAACGATAGTTTACTGTCAGGATCGTGGAATCCAGTTTGGTCAGTTCATATGGATGCTGTGCCTGATCCAGATCATCTACTGTGAAATGCAGTGCAGACGCTTCTACCGTATCGGTTGCTGCGATTGCCATTGCACTCTTTGCAGATGGATTGGTTACGCTGATCCATTTTACTCCGGTTACGGTACCGGTATCCTGTGTATCCAGGTACGGATAGAACATTCCGGATACGGTGTTGCTATATCTTCCAACCGTTGCGAAATCTTCTCTGTCCCACATAGCCTCTACCGGGCCGTTACCATACCATTCTACGTTTTCATATCCTTCCGGCAGTTCCATAACAGTACCGATACGGATATAACGTCCAAGGCTTGTTCCGGTTGCGTCTACGGTTGCATCTACAGTCACTGCACCGCTTCCGTCTACCTTATAAACCATGGTCTGTTTCAGGTTTGCCTGGCTTGCACTTGCCAGTGTCACACGGATCGTCTTCTGTCCTGCATCGTTTGTTCCGACCGCAATATCAGAAGCCGTTACATTTTTGTTGACATTCTTCCAGTTTCCGTCGTAGTTACCGTTATCATTGTTGAGAATACCTCTCCAGTAATTCGGAACCGGTCCGCTTGTCAGCAGAGTCTCACCTTTGTATACATAATTTTTCAGTGTTCCGGTTGCTTTTTCTACTTCAAAGCTGAAATCGGTACCGGAAACTTTGATCACATCTTCTGCACTGTCATCTACGGTTACGTTTGTGTTGATCGTCGGTTCTACTTTTGTAACTTCTGCCGGGATCTGGAACTGCTCGTAAGCAACTTCGTGTCCTGCTTTTGCCCATTCGGTATCCTCTTTGAGCTGTACAGACAGGTTCAGATAATACTCTGCTCCTGCTTTCTTTTCTTCCGGCATAGATGCACGATACGGAACTTTGATGCTTCCGCTCTCTCTGCCTGCGATGTTGGTATCTTCCGCAGAAAGTTTACCGGAGCCAATCTCTTTTCCGTCTTCAGTCAGTGTCCATGTCACGTCAAAATCATTCAGATTCAGGAAGTTATTTTCATTGTAAACATCGATGGTCTCGCCGAGCAGCCTGCTGTCATCTGCGGTAAACCATACGCTCTGATACTGATATTTTACTTCATAAAGTTCCGGCTGGACATCCCTGTCCGGAGATACCAGACCGTTTACACAGAAGGAGTTGTCGTTCGGGCTTTCGCCGGAGTCTCCGCCGTATCCATAGAAGCTGCCTTTGATTTCATCGGAGTACAGATTTGCATGAGCATCTTTCTCTGCATAGTAATCATACGGTTTGGAAGATTCATCAACGGTCAGGCCCGAAAAATCTGCCCACAGAAGTACATCATCAGATTTCTCTGTGATTGCCGGTGTCGTGCTGTTCTGAGCATTGATCTCCTCCAGGGACAGTGCTCTGCTGTAAACGCGGCCCATAGAAATTTCACCGTCAAAGGTTCTGCCGTTGTCAGCACTGCATCCTACTCCCAGTGCTACGCTGCTGGATGCAATGGCTGTATTTCCGGTTCCCTGTCCAAGAAGAACACCGTCACAGTAAATCTTGATCGCACCTTTGTCGTACGTTGCAACAACCTGATGCCAGTTTCCTACCCAGTTATCCGGTTTTTTCGCTGTCACAGAATTCCAGTTGTTGTTATAGTAAGCAAAGAACTCCAGCTGTTTACTGCTGTTTGTCTTTAATGCAAACTGATGGTCACCTTTTGCGATCAGGACTTTTTCTGCTCCGTCCGATTCCGGTTTGCAGATAACTTCTACGGTAAAACTCTTGCCGCTTCCGGAGAGTGCTTCGTTGTATTTATCGCTCTCAAACAGTGCATAACCATTTGCACTCTTGCCGGTCAGTGCTCCGCTGTCTGGATTTTCATTGACCGAAGAAATGCTTGCAGATCCTACCACGCCGTCTTTCTTTTCTGTTACAACGTAAGACTGTGGCAGATTGTCAAGGCTTAAGATTCTGGACTGGTCAACCCAATCCCAGATAAATCCGCCGAGCATATTGTCGGAAGAACGGATCGCATCCCAGTATTCTTTCAGGTTACCAACCGCATTACCCATCGCATGGTCATATTCACACAGAACATATGGCATATTTGCTGCTGCTCTAGAATACAGGGTATCAACACTTGGGTACATATTGCTTCGCATATCGGTTCCATTGTTTCCATCCGAAGATTCTGAATGAATCGGTCTTGTACTGTCGTTGTTCTTGAAGTACCAGATCAGATCATAGAACATGCCATTTGCATAAGAAGCACTGCTGCTGTAATAATTTTCGTTTCCGGTTGACCACATAACGATGGCAGTGCGGTTTTTCAGTCTGTTGAATGCGGTAACCGTACGATCCATTGCCAGGTTCTTGAAGTTTACCTGTTTTTCTCCCTGATCCATCAGTGCATGAGATTCCAGGTTGGTCTCACCCATCACGTAAATACCGTATTTATCACACAGATAATACAGATACTCGTCGTTGCTGTAGTGAGAGGTACGCAGTGCATTTAAGTTGTACTGTTTCATCAGTTTGATATCTTCTTCCTGTGTCTCATGCGGTACATATTTGCCGTATTCCGGATCGGTATCATGACGGTTTGTACCTTTGAGCAGAAGCTGTTTACCGTTGATCGTGATCGGTTTGTACTCAGAATCGGTTGTGATACGATTACCATTTGTATCTACTTCTGATTTTGTAAACTCGATCTCACGGAATCCAAGCTGCTGGGAAACGCTTCCCATGTAGGTGCCTGTCTTGGAATCGTACAGGGACAGAACCATCGTGTACAGATTCGGCGTCTCAGCAGACCACAGTTCCGGTGAAAGAACCAGTTTGCTGCCAGCTGTCGAAACGCTGCCGTCGGTATCACCGTCTGCTGCCGGAACGGTATCCAGATCCATCGTCATATCGTTGACAAACATCTTTCCGTCCTGATCATAAAGACGTACATCCACTTTATAACCTTCTGCTGCTGCCTTGGAAGCATTTGCTACGGTTACATTCAGCTTCATCGTTGCATTTTCGTAGTTCTCATCGAGATCTGTCTCTACTTTATAGTCCTGGATATGTACCAGCGGTGCAGAATACAGGTATACATCACGGAAAATACCGCCATCATAAAACATATCCTGATCTTCCATCCAGGTACCGTCACAGAATTTGTGAACTTCAACTGCCAGAAGGTTATCGCTTCCGTCTGTTGTCAGATAATCGGTAATATCAAAGCTATGTGGACTGTAGCTGTCCTCGCTGTATCCTACTTCTTTGCCATTTACATATACATAATAGGAAGATTCTACGCCCTGGAAGGAAAGATAAACTCTTCCGTTTGCTGCCTTCATGTCATCGGTCACCTTAAAAGTCTTGCGGTAAAGACCTACCGGGTTATAATTTGCCGGTGCATTCGGGGCACTGACATTACTGTCATATTTTGACTGCCAAGGCATAGTTACATTGGTATAGATAGAAAAATCAAATCCCTGTCTCGTCCAGCTGCAAGGAAGCTGCAGATTTGTTTTCCAGTCGTTCGTCGTTGCTTTGTAGTCGGTCTTATAGAAATCTTTGTATGCATCACCCTGTGCGAGTGCCTGGTTCTGTAACACAACAAGTGACCAGTCTGCCTGATCCTTCCCTGTTAAGAACTGTACATATTTTGATGCTGCTTTGTCGTAATCTTTTGCACCTTTGATTGCTTTCTCTACGCTGTCATACACCACATTGGTCGTTGCAAAAGTGCTTGCCGGTTCTGTGTTGATGCCATATACATCTGCTGCTTTGGCCTGATTGCCATCCACATCGGTATAGGTTTCTCCGGTCCATTCTTTGTGCGTGAATTTTGTTTTGTCCACGTCGGATGTTACTTTTGCGGCCTGATTTGGGACAGCTGTTTTTGTCCACGGGTCGGTGTAGCTGGCATTGGTGTTGGACTTACTGTCTGCCTGCGTCTGCAGTGCAGACTCGGATGCTGCTTCAGCTGCAGGTGCTGCACTTACTGCCTGTCCTGCGATCATGGAAGCCGCCAGGGAAAATGCCATAACTTTTCTCCACTTCATACTTCTTGCTCCTTTCTTTTTGCATCTTTTGAAGCTGCAGTCTGCAGCTTCCTTCTAATACATGCTCTAACAAAAATTTCAGTCCGCTTTCACCGGACTTAGTAAAATTTTACCATATTATTCACAATTTGTCCATAACATTTTTATATATTTTACAGTGTTTTACAAGTTTTTTTACTGAACTTCTCACTATTTTTCAGTAATTTACGCAAAAAAAGTGTGACATTTTTGTCACACTTTTTTCTTGCAAGATTTCGCTAAAAGTTGAATGTGCAAACGAACGGTATCGTAAAAAATAGTGCGTAAAACAATACAGCCATGATGAATCCAAAAACAAATCGCTCTGACGGTAGCAAGGCTTCCGTCGTGAGGTTTGCGATGTTGCCGCCCCAAAGAGCCGCTGTCTGAGC
>OLOJ01002549.1_pt1 | contig 14484 bp, 8 predicted proteins | sample 1672251 | NCBI WGS metagenome assembly OLOJ01 (sample SAMEA3136664, study PRJEB25190) | human gut metagenome | biome: human gut; feature: human-associated habitat; material: faeces | place: Austria | collected 2013 | reverse complement strand
GGCCGACGCAGGCGCCCACGGGATCGAGGTTCGCCTCGCGCGACGCCACGGCGATCTTGGAGCGGGCGCCGGGCTCGCGGGCGATGGACTTGATCTCCACCATGCCGTCGTAGATCTCCGGCACCTCGATCTCGAACAGGCGGCGGATGAGGTCCGGATGCGTGCGCGACACCACGATGGCCGGGCGCGCCTGCTCGCCGCGCATCTTCGGCGCGTCGGAGTTCGGGTCGCGCACTTCGATGATGAGCACCTTGAGGCGCTGGTTGTGGCGGTAGTGCTCGTTGCTCGGACGCTCGTTGCGCTCGTTGGGGTTGCGCTTCACGTCGTAATGGGGCAGCTCGGCCTCCACGCCGTCGCGAATCTTGATGATGGTGAAGTCCGGCGTGCCCTGCAGCACCGTGCCCGTCACGAGGTCGCCCACGCGGTCCGAGAACTCTTCGTAGATGGACTGACGGCCGGCTTCGCGCACGATGGACGCGATGACGCCCTTGGCGTTCTGCGCGGCGATGCGGCTGACATCGTCGGGGGTGACGTCGCGCTCCTCGAACTCGCTGTACTCGCCGGTCTCCTCGTCGGGCTCGCCCACCGGCACCAGCTCGTACACGTAGATGTGGCCCGTCTGGCGGTCGATGGTCACGCGGGCGTCCCACTCGAGATCGAGGATGTGCTGGTAGCTCTTGGCGAGCGATGCCTCGAGGCGTTCGATGAGGTAGAACTCGTCGATCTTGCGCTCATGCGCCAGCGCCTGCAACGCCTCAATCAGTTCTGAACTTGCCACGTCTTCGCTTCCTTTCCTCAGATGCTCGTCTGCGAGCCGAAATCGATCGTGCCCTTCAGATGGGCGCGTTTGATGGTGTCCATAGGGATGCGCGCCTCGGCGCCGTCCACGTCGAGCACGACCACGTCGCCCTCCACCGATGCGATGGCGCCGGTCCAGCTGCCGCGACCGTCCACGGGCTGCGTCTTGAGCACCGCCGTATCGCCGACGAACCGCGCGAAGTGCTCCGCGGTGCGCAGCGGCCGGTCGATGCCGGGCGACGACACTTCCAGCGTGTACGCCCCGGGGAACGGGTCGAGCTCGTCCATGAGGTCGTTGATCCACGCCTGCGCGGAGGACAGCTCGTCGAAGCTCACGCCGTCGGGCGTGTCTATGTACACGCGAATCGTCGGGGCCTTCTTCGCGCCCGCGACCTCCACCGTGACGATCTCGACGCCCTCCTGCTCCGCCCGGGGAGCTAACGCGTCGAGCAGCTGCTGTTCCTTCTTGCTGAGCACGCGCCTCCTCCTTCCCGTTTGGTTTCGCTTCGCCGCCCCATGCTCTCACGCCGCGGAGCGGCGAGCCCTTACAAACAAAGAAAGCGGGAACAAGCCCACTTTCTCGTGTGTCGAAAGTATGGTGCGCGAAAACGCGCTTGCTTCTTTGTCGTGCCGTGTATTTATACCATATCGGCAACGCTTTGCCTAGGCCGCTCACCAGGCAGCGCGCAAGTTCACCACATTTTCCGCGCCTCGGCGGGCGCCCCTTGCGCGACGGGAGCCGAAACCTTGCGAGCACATGCGCATCATCGGCCGAAAGACACGGAAATCGGCTGGAAAACGTGTTTTTCGGCCGATGATGCGTCGCTCAGCCGTCCAAGCGAATGACGATGCGCACGACGGCGACTCCGCCCTCGACGTCGGCGTAGAGCGCGCCGCCGTGGCGTTCGACGATCTGGCGCATGGCGGGCAGGCCCAGACCGTGGCGGGACGCGTCGGCCTTGGACGTGCGCGAGAACGACGCGCCGGGGACGGCCGCGTTCTCGCATCGCACGGCCAACCGTCCGTCCTGCGCGCGCATGGAAAGCGAGACGAAAGGCCGGCCGGCGCCCTCGGCTCGCACGCGCTCGCACGCCTCGACGGCGTTCGACAACAGGTTCGACAGCAGCACGGACAGCTCGGTGTCGCGCAGGGGAAGCTCCGCGGGCACGCGCGCCTCGCAGCGCACCTCGATCCCCGCCGCCTGGGCCGGAGCCAAATACGCTGCCATGACCGCGTTCGCCACCAAGTTGTCGGCGTAGCGCAGAGGGGCTTCGGCCTCCTGCTGGCCGGACAGCTCGACCAGATACGCTCTACAGCGCTCCTGCTCCCCCGCGTCGATCAGGCGGCTCAGCGCGGCCGCATGATGACGCAGGTCGTGGCGCGCCGCCCTCGTAGCCTCTTCGCCCGACCGCAGATGGCGCAGCCCCGCCTCGGCCGCACGCACCTGCACCTCCAGATCGCGCACCTGCTCGGCGGCGAGGCGCAGGCGGCGCACCCGCTCCACCAGCATCCAGGCGAACACGCCCACGAGCAGCAGCCCCGCGTACTCGCTCTGCCACAGGCCGTACATAGGCTCGTACGCGTTGTTGTCGAGAAGGTTCGCCACGAGCGCGGCGCCCAGCACCGCGCAGCCGCACAGCACGAAGCGCGCCTCGTCGGTGCGATCGCGCAGCCCGACGGCGGCGCATACGGCGAACAGCGCCCAGCAACCGACGCGCACGGCGGTCTGGTACAGGCCGTACGCCTCGATGCCGCCCGGCAGCGCCGGGATGGACAGCGCCCAGGCCAGCGTGACGACCGGCAGCGCCCACAGCGCGCGGGCCGTCCGGCGAACGAGGGGGCGGGCATCGCGCGTCCACGCCAAACCCGCGGCTCGGGCGGCTACCGACACGGCTGAGACGAGCACGCACGTCCAGGCCGCGTCCTCTACGGCATACCACCAGGCTCCTGCTGCGCCCAGATGCCAGACCAGGCCATGCGCGCCCGCCACGGCGAAGGCGGCGCACAGCACGCCGAAGTCGCGCGCAAGCGCATCGCCGTCGCGCTTGCGGCGCACCGCGAACGCGAACAGCGCCGCGGCCAGCGGCCCCAGCACCAGCACGCAGGCGGACAGCGCGTTCGCGAACGAGACGTTCGCCATCTGCTGCGCGGTGCCCAGCACGGGCGGGTAGACCAGCCCGCTGTAGTAGTGCTCGTCGTTGCGCACCTCAAGGCGCAGACGCGTGTCGCGGTCCGCCACGATGCCGACCTGCGCCCCGTCTCCGCCGGCCGCAGCAACGACCCCGTTTACGTACAACGTGAAATCACCGTACACCTCGGGAACCAGCAGCACGAGGGCGCGTTCTCGTTGCGCGCCGACATAGCTAAGCGTCAGCTCGTACACGGCGGAGCCGAAAGCCGACGTGCCGCCGGGAGCATAGGAGAAGTTGGAGTACTGGCCGATGAAGGTTTCGGTCCGCGGCGCCCCGTCCACGGAGAGCATCCAACCGTCCACGAGCGGGACGAGACGGTCGAGATCGTCATCGGACACCTCGATAACGCCGTCGGAGCCGTAGGGCGGCCCGAACAGGTATTTGTTATCATAGTGGTACGCGATCGCGAACACGCATCCCGCCAACAGGAATGCGACCGCGGCGTGAACCGCGAAGCGATGCACAGGGCGATGCGGCATGAACCGCCTTTCAGGACGACGAGGAGCTTGCATGGAGCATGGTAGCAGAAAACGCCTCGTGCGAGCATTGGCGTGCACGACCATGATCGCGCTGGCGCTGTCGCCGGGTCTGCCGGGCGTCGCGGCTCACGCCGACGTCCGCGAAGGCGACGCGCGCATGATGGCGGGCGGCGGCTCCGTAGGCGGGGGCCCGGGCGCCATCGACCACGTCGACAAGCCGTTCGGCCAGATCATCCGCATCATCCCCGATCACGGCATGTCGGCTTTGCTGTACCTGCCAGCCCTGCCGGTGGATCCGTACCACAGCGACGAGGAAACCGGACATCCCGCATTGCAGACGATTCGGGTCGACCGCGCCTATGCGGACGACCCGGACTCCTGGGAAGCCTGGGGCACCTTCGAATGGGACGCGGATTGGCAGGAGTACGCCTGGGGCCTCGACAGCGTCCAACCCGCGTACGACGACAACTACGCCGATCCCAGCATCCTGTACTGCACGGTCAGCTACTCGTCCGAGACCGTCGACTATCGCGACTTCTACCTCCGCGCGACCGCGGTGGTCCTCGAGGATGGCGTGCAAACCACTATCGAGTTCGAGCCGGCGCTGTTCGAATACGCCGAGGAGTGGCTTCCCGAACCCGTCGAGCCGGTCGACCCGGTCGAGCCCGAAAACCCTGCAGAGCCCGAGAAACCCCAAGAACCGCAGAAGGAGCCGCCGACCGTCGTGAACCCGCCCGACGTGAACGGCGGCGACAGCGGAGGGAACCGCGGAGGCGTGGGCCAGGGGGAAAGCGAGCGGAACGAGGCGAGCGAAGAACGGCCGAAGAAAGACGGCTTCCCCGCCGGCGGCAACCCTGTCTCAACGGCCTCGATCCTGCCGCTGCCGCGCAACGAGGAGCCGGCCGCCGGAACGCAGGACGGCGACGGGACGCAAGAAAACGCGCCCGACGAGCAAGCCGGGCGCGCAGGGGAAAGCGATGCTGCAAGCAAGGAATCGATGCCGGGAAAGGCCTTCGCCGATTCTTCGACAAGCCGCGATTCGGCGGCGACCTCCGCGGGCTCGACCTCGTCGGGAACCGCGCACCGTATGCCCGGCTTCGCCCTGGCCATCGGAGGCACGATCGGCGCCATGGCTTTGATCAGCGGCATCGCTGCCTTCGCAAGAGCACGTAGAAAGCGCTAGCGACGGCGGGAGCGCAGCGCTACGACCAACACAACGGCTCCGGCGACGAGGGCGACAGCTACGCAACCCGCCACGAGGGGGAACAAGCCGTCGCCGGTTGTCACCAGCGCTTTATCCGAGCCGGAGGGAGCCCCGGGGCTTACGTTCGTGCCGCTCGGAAGCTTCTCGGGGCTCGGCTTGGCGTTCGATCCGCCGGTCCCTTCACCGGAGTTTTCTCCCGGATTCTGCCCGGAGCCTTCCGAGCCGTCCCCGGGGTTGCCGCCAGACCCGTCGCCCGAACCGTCGTCAGGGCTCCCGCCCGGCGTGCCGCCGGGGTCGCCCGGCTCATCGGGCCCGACCGAAGAGCCGGAAGCGACCTTGACGGACAACGGAGCCGGCAGCTCCATGCCCAGCTGCTTCTCGTCCATCTCCACATGCGAGGAGCTTACGACCTCGAGGCTGCTCACGGACACTTCCGCAACGGAATCGCTCGAAGACGACAACGCGAGGGTTCCCAGATCGAGACGGTCGCCCGAGAACAGGTTCCCGTCCTTGACGGCCACGTAGAGGTTCACGCGCTGGCCACCGTCCACCGGCTTGAAGCGCACCTGCGCCACCGCGGCGCCCTCGACCGCCTTCGAGAAGCCGAACCCGGCCTCCAGCGCCTCGCCGCCCTCGCCCTTCACCGTCAACGACAGCTTGAGCGCCCGAACCTCGTCGCCTCCCTTGGGGACGACCAGGCTCACGTCGACCGAACCGTTCGAGGCACCCTCGTCCAGGACCACGCCAGGCGCCTCCCCCGCCCAGGCGATTCCCGGGGCAAGGGCCAGGCAGAGCGCGCATGCCGCCAACGCGCATGCCGTCATCTTCTTCATCTTCGCAAACATATCTTCAACCGTTCCTCTCGGCTTCAGGCTAATCGGCTGCGACGGTCGCGTTGCCGCCGAGCTCGACGTCGGGCAGATTGTCGGGAACATCGCCCGGAAGCGAGTCGCTCACCAGGCGCTGTCCCTCGTTCGTCAACGCGTTGTCCACGCGGTACAGCTCGGCGCGCACCTGCTTGGGCAGCTTCATGCTCGCAAGGTCGCCGGGCTCGATCCAGTAGACCCAGCTTCCTTCGGACACGTCGCCCAGCATGGCGTCGCCGGGCTCAGGCGCCATGATGATCTGGCTGGCAACCGTGCTGCCGTCGGCGTTCACGCCGCCCACCACGTTGCCGTTCTCGTCGTAGAGCACCACCACGTTGTACGCCGGGTTGCCCTTGTACGAGCCGGTGAACACGAGCGAGCCCTTCGGAATGAACTGCTTGTCCAGGTTCTCGTCGGCCTTCTGGTACACGAAGTCGCTCTTCAGGATGCCTGCCGCGCCGCCGTTCGCGTCGAGGAAGAACACGTCGTCGCCCGAGGGCCCGAACACGTCGAGCTCGGCCACCGACAGCTGCCTGCCCGCCTGGCCGACGGCCGTGATGCGCAGGTAGCGCGCGTCGTAGGTGCAGATCCAGGGATCTTTGCCGTTGTCGAAGTACAGCGATGCCCTGCCGTCCTTGTCAAGCGACAGCGCGCCCTCCTTGATGAGGGTGTAGTTCTCGCCGTCGAGGCTGGTCTCGATGCGGTAGTCCCCGATGGCCGAGCCCTCGGCGCCGGCGCCCAGCGTATAGCGCAGCGAGGTGACCTCGGTGGGCTTGCCCATGTCGAGCGTGATGACGGGGTCTTCGCCGTCCGACGCGCCCGTGTACACCGTGTCGGCCTTGCCGTCGACCATCAGCTCGGACGCGGGCTTCGGCGCGGGGGCGTCGGGATCGCCGTCGTCGGCAGGCGGAACCGAGTCCTGCGCGGAGGACATGTTCGTGGACACGGTCCAGCCGCTCTTGTCCTGCAGGCCGTTGCCCGTGAGCTTGATCGGATCGAGCACGAGCGCCTTCGAGCGATTCAAGAACTTGTCGACGACCGTCACCTCGTAGGACACCACGCGGTTGCCCAGCGAGGAGGCGTTGTCGACGTACGAGGCCGTACCGTCCGCCGCAGCCTGCGCGAAGCCCACGACCTGGCGCTGCTGCGCGCCGTCGACCGTGGTGAGGCGCGCGATCTCGTAGCCCAGCACGGAATCGCCCGCCGACGCGTCGGCGCCGAGGGAGAGCGCCACCTCGCTGCCGTTCGCCTCCGCCGCCGCCTGTGCGACGTCCTTGTCCAGGACCGCGCCCGCTTCCTCGTGGGAGCGGGCGTAGGCCCGGGCATCATCGTTGGCGTAGCACAGCGCGCGGTCCTCGGCCGGGAACTGGCTGACGTAGGCCTTCGTGGCCTCGTCGGCCGTGAAGCCCCAACGCTGGAAGAAGTCGGTCAGGTCGCGCTCGGCCGCGGCGCTGGCCAGGCGGATGATGTTCTGCTTCTCGCCGCCGCCCAGGACAAGCTCGGTCCCCTCAGGCGCGGGCGCCGTCTTCGGAGCGCGGGCGTAGCTGTCCACGCGCGCGAAGAAGCGGTTGTCGAAGGCCTGCTGGTACGTGTCGTACAGCTGGTACGCGCCTCCGGCGTCGTAGGCCAGACGCAGCTGCCAGTACATGGCCAGCTGCGTGAACACGCTGCCGGTGCGGCCCTCGTCGCCCGAGGTCACGCGATCATACACCTCGTCGTAGCTGAACCGGGCCGAAGCGCTCGTGCCGTCGGTCTGCGACAGCTGCGCGAAGTAGTTGTTCGTCACCTCGGAGTAGGCGTACTGGGCCTGGTTGATGTTGTGCCCGATCTCGTGCGCGATGCCCCATCCGAAGTACGACCCGGAAGCCTTCTCGCCGTCGCCGTCCACCGCGACCGGAGAACCCTTGCCGAGCCCCGGGACCGAATCCCACTCGATGCCGATGTGGTTGCCCGCCGCGTACATGAACGCGCCCGCGAACATGCGCGTGTAGCGGATGTTGAGATGCTGCGAGGGCAGCAGGTTGCTCTTGATCACGGCCGCGTCGGTTCCCGCGTCGAAGGAATCGGCCAGGCCCTTGTGCTGGTAGAACAGCTCCATCATCTGGTCCATGGCGTCGAACGAGGCGAGCAGCCGAGCCGCGCGCTCGTCGGCGGTGCCCGAACCCGCCCCGGCCAGCATCTGCTGGGCCGGTACCGAGTACATCATCTGGTCGAGCATGACGTCGGTGGCGTTCAGGACGCAGTTCTTGGGATCGTAGCCGTAGCGCACCGCCGCGTTTCCGCCGGCTCCGTGCAGCTTGCCGTGGCTCTCCTCCAAGGCCGGCACGTAGGCCTCCAGCGCCTGGACGTAGGCCGTGGTGCGCGCGAGGCGCTCGGCCGGGTCGTCCACCTGGTACAGATCCAGCACGGGCACCGCCTGGGCCCCGCTGACGCGCACGCCCCAATCGGCGGCATCGTTATCGCCCGTGTACTCCACGTACAGCTGGCCGCCGTGTTCGACGTCGAGCGACGACAGGCTGGGGATCGTTATCTCGTTGCGGCCCACCTTGAGCGTGGCGATGGTCTTGGACACGTTGCTGGACTCCGGATGCTGCTGCGACACCACGAGGCGCAGCGGCGCCTCCTTGCCGGTGACCGCTCCCTTCGCGCCCGTGTACACCACGATCTGGTCGCCCTCGGCCACCACGGCGCCCAAGGGCTGCCAGGCGTTCAGGCCGCTGATACCCAGGCTGCGGTTGTCGCGCGCCGAGGAGATGCCGTTGTGCACGCGCACCGTTCCCTCGAGGCCCTGGGTTGCCAGCAGCTTGCGGGCGTTGTCAAGCTCCACCTGCAGCTCCACGCGGTACGGGTTGAACTCGCCGCTTGCCGGGTCGGGCGTGTCCAGGCGCTGCTGCAGCTCGTCCACCGCCGCGGAGGTCACGTCGTCTTTCAGCTCGAGGTGCAGGTCGTCGGCGTACAGCGCCATGATGTCGCTCTCCAGGCTGTCGTAGGCATGGAAGCGCATCTCGGCGACCACGACGTTGCCCGAGGACCAGGAATGGCCCATGCCGATCCTCACCTTGGACGAGGTCACGGGCTGAGGCAGCTTCGCCAGCACGTACTTGCGCCCGTTCTCGCCCGTGCGCATCTGCACGTTCGCCTGGACGGTCTGCCAAGCGCCAGCGTCGTCGACGTAAGAGACGCTGACCCTGCCGTAAGGAACGCCGTCCTGAACGTCGGCGAACGAAACCATGCCGAGCGTCTGGGGCTGGTCGAACGTCACCGTGACGCCCTTGCCGAGCGCGGGGTAAAAGCCGCCCTCGTCCCAGTCGGCCACTTTGAGATACGACGCGTAGTCGTCGTCGAACAAGCCGTAGGCGCTTTTTGCCTCGCCCGACGTTTCGTCCAGCGGGCTGTCGATCATGGAGCCGCGCCCGTAGGTTGCCGAGACGATGCGGTTCAGGTAGTCGCCATCCGCGTTCTCGGTGTTAACCAGGCGGTAAGCCGGCAGCTGCGCCGGCTTGACGTTCGCCGTGCGCACGACGGCCATGACCGAAGGCGCGCTCTCGCCGATCTCGTTCGCACCGGTCAGATACACCTGGTACTCGGTATCGTCCTTCAAACCGTCAACGGAGCAGGACGTCTTCGTCAGGTCGGGCACCTTCGTGAAATCGCCGCCCTCGTCGGCCTTCTCACGATAGAACAGGTTGTACGAATCGGTGTCCTCCATGTTCTTCCAGCTGGCCTTGAACCCTCGATAGGCGCCGGACAGCGAGATGCCCTCGGGCGCGTCGGGAACCTTCTCGGCCTTCGGCGTGACCTGGACGCTGCCGGACCAGTCGCTGCGCCAGGCGCCGTTCGTGGAGCGAACCTTGAGGGTGAACACGGTGCCGTTCTTGATCTTCTGCTCGTCGAACTGCGTGACGGAAAGCGAGGTGCCCGTGGCGCGCTTGACCTCTTCCCTGCCGTTCGCGCTGATGGAGAGCTCGTAGCCCGTCACGTTGGTCTCCGCCTTCCATGAAACGGAGAACTGCTTGCTGCCCGCGACGGCGGAAAGCTCGCCGGGAATGTTCAGCTCGGGTTCGGGGATGCGCTCCTCCATGTTGTTGAGGAACTCCACCTTGGACACCTCGGCGAGGTTCGTGCCGCCCTGCGTTTTGGTGATGACGAGCGTGACCTTCTTGACAGCGATCTGGCCGCCGAAGTCCACCACCACCGTGCCGTTCTCGTCGATCACGGCCGTGGGCGCGCTGGAGCGGAAGAAGGCCGCGCGAGCCTCGGCTCGGGAGATGCCGATCTCGCGGACGGTGCCGTCCGTCAGCTCGACCAAGAGGCGGCCCGCCTCGGAGGCATGGTCGCCGCTGGCGGGCACGTTGATCACCATGCCGCCCAGCTTCGGGGCCTGTTCGGAATCTTTCGCCAGATCGAAGGACACTTCCACCGGATGCTCGTCGGAAATGGCCTCCGAGGCCCTGAGCGAGACGGGCTTCGCGTCGGCGCCTACCACCTCGTCGAGGCTGCCGGACGCCACCTCGGTGCCCTCGCCCGGCGCCGCCTCGACCGCCGCGGGGGGCAGCGAGCGCGCCACGGTGGCCTCCACCGCGACGCGATCGAAGCTGGACACGGCCGTCTCGAGATCCGCGAGCGACACCGTGCCGTCGCCGTTCGCGTCGCAGGCGGGGCTTGCCGCGCCCGCCTCTATGTCGTCGATGATGGCGGAGGCGTCCGCATCGTCGACCGTGCCGTCGCCGTTGACATCGCCGGGCACGAGCACGCCGATGCGCGCCGGAGCCTGCGGGTCGGCGGCCAGGTCGCCCACGTACAGCTCAACGGCGGAGGAATCGCCCTTGACGTCGATCTTCTGGGAGTACGGCGCGATGCCGGGCGCGCGCACGCTCAGCGTGTAGGAACCGTCGGCCAGACCGTCGAATCGCGCGACCGACCAGGAGTCGCCTTCAAGGGAAAGGTTCAGCTGCTGCGCGCCGACCTGCACGCCGTCGGAGTCGGCGAGAGCCACCTCGTAGGCGGTGCCGGCCGTCGCCGCCGGACGACCCTCGGTCAGCGTCACGCGCAGCTCGCCTGCCGGCGGGGCAACGGCGCTGCGCGAAGCGTTTTCAGCTTGCAGGGGCGAAGCCGTAGGCTCCGTTGCGTTTTCGGTTCGGGTTTGAGATTTGGATCCGGAAGCCTCGGCGGTGCCGGATGCGTCCGGAACCTCGTTTCCAGGCCCGTGATCGGCTTCGGGGCTCTGATTCGGCGCCGTCTCGTCCGCCTGGACCCGTCCGGGAGGGGCGGGTTCCGCATCGCTTTCGACGGCGTATGCCGGGATGGTGCACAACGAAGACGCCAAGACGACGGCAAGCGCCGCCGACAAGGCACGGTGGGTGCGTTTCATGTTCGTTTCCGTTTCTCGCCAGCCATTACGTAGGTTGCGGGAACACGCCCGCAAATATGCGACGAGAATAATAACATACGGTGACGGAGACGGTGGCCGAATTGCCGGCGAAAGCGGGGAGAATATCGAGAACGAGGCGAAAGTGGGACTGGGAGATGGAGCTGACGACTCGTTTGGCCGCAAAGCGAGTCTTCAGCCCCGTCCCCCTGCCTCATTCGGGAGGGCCGCACCGGAATACGCGCCCTCCCCTAAAAAGAACGGCTTGCTACTTGCCTGCTCGCACCAGCTCTTCGGCCATTTCGCGCAGCTTGAACTTCTGCACCTTCATGGACGGGGTCATAGGGAAATCGTCCACGAAGAACACGCGCTTGGGCACCTTGTAGCGAGCGATGCGCGGAATGGCGAAGGCGCGCACATCGTCCTCGGTCATATCCTCGTAACCGGGGCGCACGCGGACGAACGCGCCCACGTGCTCGCCCAGCTTCGGATCAGGAATGCCCACCACCTGGGCGTCCAGCACGCCGGGCATGGTCAAGAGGAAGTTCTCCACCTCCAAGGGGTACACGTTCTCGCCTCCGCGGATGATCATGTCCTTGATGCGCCCGGTAACGCGGTAGTAGCCGTCCTCGTCCACCGTGCCGAGGTCGCCCGAATGCAGGTAGCCGTCCGCGTCGATGGCACGCGCCGTCTCCTCGGGCATCTTGTAGTAGCCCTTCATCACGTTGTAGCCCTTGCAGCACAGCTCGCCAGGCTCACCAGGTCCGCAGATGCGGCCGTCGGCGGGGTCGATCACGCGCACGTCCACCGGAGGATGCTTGCGCCCCACCGTCTCGCACTTGTGCTCGATGTCGTCGTCGGCGCTGGTCTGCGTGAACACGGGGCTCGTCTCGGTGAGGCCGTAGCAGATGGTGATCTCCTTCATGTACATGCGGTCCATGACCTCGCGCATGGTCTCGGGCGGGCAGGGGCTGCCGGCCATGATGCCTGTGCGCAGGCTGGACAGATCGAACGTATCGAAGTCGGGGTGGTTGAGTTCGGCGATGAACATGGTGGGCACGCCGTAGACGCTGGTGGCGCGCTCCTTATGTACGGCCTGCAGCACGAGCCCCGCGTCGAACTCCTCCACGATGATCATGGTGGAGCGGTGCGTAAGGTTCGCCATGACGCCCAGCACGCAACCGAAGCAGTGGAAGAACGGAACGGGCAGCGTCACGCGGTCGTCGGGTCCGAGCTTCTGGCCTTCGCCGATATAGAAGCCGTTGTTCAGGATGTTGCGGTGCGTGAGCATGACGCCCTTCGGAAAGCCCGTGGTGCCGGACGTGTACTGCATCATCACCACGTCGTTGTTGTCGAAATGGGTTTCCGCCTCTGCCAACGCCTCTTCGGGCACATGGCTTCCCAGCAGCACGAGCTCCGGCACGCTATAGCAGCCGCGATGCTTTTCGGGACCCATGTAGATGATGTTCTTGAGGAAGGGGTAGTTCTCGGACTCCAGGTAGCCGCGCTGCTGCGTGAGCGTCTCGGGCACGAGATCTCGGATGATCTTCAGATAGTCCACGTCGCGATAGGCGTCGATGACGCACAGCGCCTTCATGTCCGACTGCTTCAGCACGTAGTCAAGCTCGTGGCTCTTGTACACGGGGTTCACCGTGACCATGACCACGCCGATCTTGGCCGTGGCGTACATGAACGTCAGCCAGTCGGGGATGTTGCGCGCCCACACGCCGAGGTGATCGCCTGGGCGCATGCCGATGGCGAGCAAGCCGCGCGCCAGGTTGTCGGTGCGCTCGTCGAACTCCTTGTACGTCCAACGCAACGCGCGGTCGGGATACACGACGAACTCGTGATCGGGATCTACAGCCACCTGATCGCGGAAGTAGCGGCCGATGGTCTTCTCGGAGTGCAGCGGGTAGTCTGGATCGCCCGGGACGGGGGCGGTGATGGCTTCGGTCGTCATGTTCCCTCCCCTAGATCGGCGTGTACACGACGGCCAGGAACTTCGCCTTCTGGCCGTCATGGGCACGCACCTGATGAGGCACGATGGAGTCGTAGTAGATGCTCTCGCCGGGATGCAGCACGTACAGCTCCTTGCCGTACTCGATCTCGATGCAGCCCTCCATGCCGTAGAGCCACTCCTCTCCTTCGTGCCCCACCAGCTCGTGATCGGCTTCGCCGGAGGGATCCACCGTGATGACGAACGGATCCATGTGACGCGAAGGGCGCCCGGCTGCAAGGCTGAAGTAGCTCAAGTCGCCGCCCGAAGTCGTTTCGAGGCTCTTCGTGCGCTCGACCTCCTCCATCTGATCGCGGTCGATGTACGCGGGGCCCAGATTCTCGTCGTCGTCCATGAGCGTGCCAAGACGCACGCCCAACGCTCGGGTGATCTTGATGAGCGGCGCGAGAGATGCCGGCAGCTCGCCGCGCTCCAAGCCCTCGATGACCGAGACGTCGCATCCGCAACGATCCGCCAGATCCCGGCTCGACAGATGGTGGGCGGTCCGCAGGGTGACGATCTTCTCTCCGAGCCTGTTGTCATCCGCCATAGTGCGCTCCCCTTTTCTCTCGTCGCAACAATGCATCCGGATAATTATCCCCCGTTCGCGTGCCGTCGCAACGAAAAAGCGCCGAACGGCCATCTTTCGCTTGGTCAAACGCTTGCGAGAAGGCTTGGAAACGCCCGGAAAACTCGCGAAGCGTCCCGCATGCGACCGAAGGCCCTTCCATCCTCGCTCTCACAGGATGGAAGGGCCTCTGGACCGACCCGGGGCGATGCCTTTGGGCGGACGGAAGCTAGTTCTTGAAAAGCTCGTGTTTGAGCTCTTCCTCGTCCTTGATGGACAGCGAGGTTTGCAGCACGTCGCCGCCGAACGGTCGGATGGCGTCGATGAACTTGTCGGTGGTCATCTCGTCGACCACCATGAACACGGCGGCGCTGTCGTCGGTGCTCAGCAGGTTGCGCACGCGATCCTGGAAGTCCTTGTCCACGCCGTGCTTGACGATGGCGCCCGTCAGCGCGCCGATGCCCGCGCCCAGCGCCGCGCCGACGATGGGCACGAAGAACAGCAGGCCGAACAGCACGCCCCAGAACAGACCCCACACCGCGGAGGTTCCCACCTTGGAGCCGGGCGTCACCACGTCGTACTTGCCGTCGGCGCGCCGCGCCACGACTGCGACGGACTGCAGGCTGACGATGAGGTTCTTGTCGAGATCGAGGATCTTCTGGTAGGCGGACTTCGCTTCCGCTTCGCTCGGGTAACCGAGCACGATGAGCGTACTCATATGATGGAGCTCCTTTCGATGCGTTCGAATACGGCTCCACTCTAAGCCTCCGCAAGCCCCTACGGCGAGAAGTGTTGCCGTTCGCCATCGGTTCGATACCGTCGCGTAAGCCGGCCGCTGGCCGCATGGGAAGGCATGAGGCCGAGACGCGCTTGCACGGCGGCATGAAAACGGCCCCGACGATCTTTCGATCATCGGGGTCGCGAACATCTTGCAAACGATTCCGTCAGGACGTGCGGTTCCTACCCGAACCGGTACTCCACGCCCATCGTGGGCCGGGGGTTCTCCCACTTCT
>OLOJ01002536.1_pt1 | contig 14564 bp, 12 predicted proteins | sample 1672251 | NCBI WGS metagenome assembly OLOJ01 (sample SAMEA3136664, study PRJEB25190) | human gut metagenome | biome: human gut; feature: human-associated habitat; material: faeces | place: Austria | collected 2013 | reverse complement strand
TGCCCAAGATAGTTCGCTGGAAACGGCGCGTGAAAATAGGTAGTCGCCGACTTAAACAAAACCCCTGAGGAAGAAATTCCTTAGGGGTTTGTTTTTGTTATGCGTGTGCACTCTTTCGTTAAAACGCCCTAAAAAATCCCATGAATTTGTGAGTATCTACAAACCTCGCCCAGACCTCTTGATTTTTTATAGGGGGGGGGGGGATGATAAAGTGCGAAAAGCACCTTGTCAGCAAAACAGAAAGATTAGCAAACCAGTCGGAAGGCTGCGACGCAAGGCGGAAGGCCCAGTATGGGCCGCCAGCTGCACTTTGCTCTGTGCAACCCTCTTCGACTATGCGGAAATGTGCCAGCGCCCCCAAAGGGCAGTCGGTGCGGGGTTATGGAGAAGTGTATGGGAGTAGCTTTTCCGGGAACCACGATCGCCTTGCCCTTGAGAAGCGGCAGACTAAAGCATAGATAGAGAGGGCAAGCACTCCCTAAAGTACAAAACGCAAAGCGTTGTACCAGCCATTTGGCTGGTGCGGCGCTTTTTTCTTTTTGTCTGGGTGCTTTTCATAGAGAAACTGGGAGTATTAATGACTGACAAAGGAGGATTTTTATGAAAAAACGGCTTATCAGCCTCTTACTGGCATTCAGTATGATGCTGACATTCCTGCCTGCGGGGGCAGTGTCGGCATTTGCGGAGGCAGGGGAGACAATTGGAGAGGCAACCATAGTCCCTACACCGGGCCATCTGATTGCAACAAAGGGCGGCGATTGGATTGCTTTCATTACACAACCCGGAACATATTACCTCAGTGGAGATTACGCTCGAAAAATTGGTGTTAAGACAAAAGATAACAATGCAGATGTAACAATTAAAATTGTTGGTGATATTACATACAGTGGGCCTGAAAATGTGCTGATCCAGGTTGAAAACGTTCACGATTTGAAAGTGGAAACGGATGGATCTCATACGATTAATTTTCCCGGGTCTGGGTCCAATGGTATCGCATTGTTGATTTGGAGTCAAAATGGGAGTACCTTGGTAAAGGGCGGTATCTACAAAAATTGTATGTTTAAGTTGCACCACCGTCGGACAGAACTGGAGGATGTTACAGTAGAAACAAACAATGGCGCAATATTGAACTATGGCTCAGATGTTATTCTTACGCGCGGTAGCTATACTAGTAATGGTGGCCCGGTAATTGAAAATTCGGAAACTACCTACAATGTGTCCGTTTATGGCAACTTGACTGTCAATGGTGCAAAAATCACAAACACTGCTGGCAGTGCAATTGTGAACTATGATTCGAGCAAAGTTACTATCAATTCTGGAACCGTAATAGAAAGTACGGCTAATTGTATCAACAATCAGGGAAATGGGACTACCCTTGAAGTCAATGGTGGTAATTTTACTTCGTTGGAGGATTATCCGGCAGTTTACAACAACGGTAAGGCTTATATTCACGGCGGCACATTTACATCAAGGGGGTCGGTAATCGCCAATAACGGTGCTGAACTGATAGTTGATGAAAAAAGTGACAAGACTGTGCTCCGTAATACCAACACAGAAGAACGCGGCGGTGTAAGATGTGATGGCACGGGTAAAACAGAAATCAACGGTGGCACTATTAAGGATGCGGCCTATGGTATCTGGGTTCGTAATGGCAGTCCTAATGTAACTCTGAAGAATGCAGATCAGCTTGGTAAGACGTATAATGTTTATCTGAGCGAAAACCAGAAAATCACCATCGATGATGCATATACCAAAGAAGTGACAGTAAAGTGCGCCGACCCGTATGATCAGCGCCCCATCACCAATGCTACTACTGGAACCAACCAGAAGAAATTGAACATCAAGCTGATGGATGAGGGCTATCTGGTAGGCTACAACAAGACCGCGGATGGCAAGGAATATCGCTGCCTTTCCAAGGAAGTCGGCGTGACCATCAGCGGTCTGGAAGGTGCTATCAAAGCAGAAGACCCGGCAGAGTTTACTGTGACCCTTGCCCATGAGGGCAGCACCGGTACCGGTATCCTGACCTTTGGCGACAAGAACGGCGAGATCGAATATAAGGACGAAGAAAGCGGCGAGTACAAGCCTATGCCGGAAGGCGGCCTGAAAATCGGTCTGGGTGACGGTGACAACAAAAATTATGAATTCCGCATTACGCCGAAAGATGCCGGTGACCAGAAGCTGACCGCTGCTGTGGTGCGGGATGATGTAGAGCTGGGCACAGCGGACAAGGACTATACCGTTGCAGGCCGTGTTCACACCACTGTGACCATTGAGGGCCTGGAGGATGCCGTCATCAAGGAAGGCGAAAGCAAGGACTTTACCGTAAAGGTTGACCCCAAGGACGATGCCAAGCTGGGTGAGGCTGTCATCGACTTTGGCGACAAGAACAGCGAGATCGAGTATAAGGACGAAGAAAGCGGCGCGTATCAGCCCATGCCGGAAGGCGGCCTGCCCATTGATCTGGGCGATGTAAAAGAACAATATGCGTTCCGCATTACTCCCAAGGAGACCGGCAAGCAGACCCTGACCGCTGCTGTCAAGCAGGATAAGAATGAGCTGGCAAAGGACGAAGAGGACTTTGTTGGGTCTGAAATGCCCATCCTGACCTTGAAGGACGGCGTTATCACCAGCGTAACAGTGCCCGGCAAGAATGGTGCTGACCCCGAGGATATCACCGAGATCGTTAAAAAGAATGCCAACGAGGACGGTTCCTTTCATGTCCCCGAGGGTGCAACGGTGAGTGTTGCATTTGATAAGGATGCTTTTGCAGATAGCGGTCTGAAATTTGGCCACTGGGATATCACTGGCCTGGATGATCCGAACGCTTATCAGGATAAGGAAAGCTTTGCCTTTGAGATGCCTGCAAAGGGCGTGACCCTGAAAGCCATGACACAGGATGCATCCATTGAAGATGACGAGCCCGATATCGTTGGCCCCATCGTGATCGGCACTACTGTTGTTGTGGGCGGTGCAGTGCTGGGCTATCAGGCCTATTCTCTGGGCGCTGAATTTGCAGGCAAGCTGATGGCTCTGCCCTACTTCCCCAGCAACCGCAGCGCCCTTGCCATGATGCTGTGGGAGGATGCAGGCAAGCCCATGCCCGAATCCGAACTGCTCTACCCCGATGTAGGGCAGGAAGAGCGGGATATGGACCTGCAGCACGCCGCCCGCTGGGCCATGGAAAACGAGCTTATCCCTGACCTGAACGATGAGGGCACGGCTCCGGAAGAGATGAAATTCTTCCCGGCCAATCCCGTAAGCAAGCTCGATGTGCTGAATGCATGGCAGAAGGCACAGGAGCTCAAGCAGAATGCCTGAGCAGCCCTAAACCAACCCCCACTTGGCCTGTAAACCGCAATGCGGGCTGAGTGTTCCAAAATTCCCAAAGTACAGAAGCGCTTCATCCTCTCCCGGATGAGGCGCTTCTGTGCTTTCCGGAACTTTTTTTCCCGGCACCCCTTGCATCCCGCCCGCCGGTGCGGTATGCTTAACCAATAGAGCATTGCAGAGGGAGGGAGACCCCGGATGGACATGGAAGAGATCCGCTACCTGCTGGGCGGCACGGTATTCGCGCGGGCCAAGGCCTACACGGACCGGATACAGGATCTGAACTGCGAAGTGGCCGGGAACGGCGTGCGCCACCTGAGCGCCGACGTGCGCGGCGGCGGGCGGAGCCTGTACCAGACCCAGGTCTGGCTGCGGGAAAATGGCAGCTTTGTCAGCGCCAGCTGCTCCTGCCCTTACAACGAAAACGGCGAGGGGCCCTGCTGCAAGCACATCGGCGCGCTGCTGATGTGGGACAGCGAGAGTCAGGGCCTTTCCGGCAGAGCGCCGCAAAAGCCCTCGGAGAGCCCGGAGAGCATCCCGGGCGTGGTGCGTGGCACGGCCAACCTGCAAACGCCTCAGCCGGAGGAGCCGCCCCGCAGGGACAGCTATGCCTCCAGCCTGGAAATGCTGTTCGGCAAGAAGTGGCGGGGCGAGGAACCGGAATCTGACTACGAGGCACGGCGGCTGCTCCGGGCCTATCAGGAGGGAGCACTGGCCGAGGTGGACGGCGTGACCGGCCACGCAGAGCTGCGCCCCCATTCCGCAGAGCTGGAGCCGGAGCTGACCCTGCTGCCCGGGGAGCTGCCCTGGCTGCGGCTGCGCATCTCGGCAGACGGCGGGCGGCAGTATGTGGTAAAGAGCATCCCGGACCTGCTGCGGGCCGTGGAGAAGCACGGTTTCATCAGTTACGGCAAGGCGCTGGAATTCCAGCACAGCTGGGAGGCCTTTGCCCCGGAGGCACAGCAGCTGCTCCGCCTGCTGCGGCGGCAGCTCAGCGCAAAGGAAGGAGCCGAGGCGGCCCTGCGCAGCTACGGCAATGCGCCCCGCAACGGGCCTGCCGGGGGCATCCCGCTGAACGGCGAGATCTTTGACGGTCTGGTGGCCCTCTATGCCCCCACCGGCAATCTGGGCGGCTACACCCTCAAGACCGGCATCCCGGCCCTGACCATGCGGGTGGAAAAGCGCCGGGGCGGCGTGGAGGTGTCCGTGACCCCCGCGTTGGGATGGAAAACGGGTTTAGACAACGACTATTTATACAGTGAGGATACGATCTGGCAGCTGGACCGGGCCGAAAGCGCCCGGATGCGGCCCGCCCTTGAGGCACTGTGCGGCAAGAGCCTGTTCTTTACCACCGGGGATGCCACCGCCTTTTGCAGTTACGTCCTGCCGGAGCTGGGCAGCAGGGTGACCATTGAGGACCCCGAACGCCTGCTGCTGAATCAGATCCCGCTGGAGCCGGTGGTGCAGTTTTACCTTGACGCGCCCACGCGGGAAACGGTGCGGGCGCACCTTGAATTTCTGTACGGCGAGGACCGCGTCACGCCGGAGGAACCGGGGCCTGCCGGTCTGCTGCGGGATGCCCGCGCCGAACAGCGGGCCGGGCGGCTGCTGGGGCGGTACCTGGAGCCGGGGCCGGACACCATGGGCAACGGCCTTGCCGCCCACTACGATGCCTATGAGGAGGATGAAGTCTACCGCTTCCTCGATGAGGGCATCCCGGCCCTGCTGGCTGAGGGCGAGGTCTACCTGACCGATGCCTTCCGCAGTATGCAGGCCGCACCGCCGAAGATCTCGGTGGGGGTGTCGGTGCACGGCAGCGTGCTCGACCTGGAGGTGGACACGGGGGAGTTCCCGGTGGGAGAGCTGAAAGCCCTGCTGAGATCGCTCCACCAGAAAAAGCGCTACCACCGCCTGCGCGATGGCCGTCTGCTCCGGCTGGACGATTCCATGGAGGTGCTGGACGAGCTGAACGAGACGCTGGAGCTTTCCGGGGCCAAACTGGGCCAGGCCCACGCCCGGCTGCCTCTGTACCGGGCCCCCAGTCTGGACTGGGCGCTTTCGGGGCAGAACGGCATCCGCTTCAACCGGGACGATGCCTTCCGCCAGCTCAGCCGGAGCTTCCACGCGGTAAAGGACAGCGAGTATACACCGCCCGTGTCTCTACAAAAAGTTTTGCGCAAATACCAGCGGGACGGCTACCGCTGGCTCCGCACGCTGGATGGCTACGGCATGGGCGGCATCCTTGCGGATGATATGGGTCTGGGCAAGACGGTGCAGGTGCTCAGCTATCTGCTGGCCCTCCGGGAGCAGGGCGGGAACTCCCTGCCCAGCCTCATTGTCTGCCCGGCCTCGCTGGTGCTGAACTGGGCCGAGGAATGCCAAAAGTTCACGCCGGAGCTGAACTGCGTTGTGGTGGACGGGGATGCCGCCCATCGGGCCCAGCTGGCCGAGCAGTGGGACGGGGCCGACGTGGTGGTGACCAGCTATGACCTGCTCCGCCGCGACGAGACCCTGTACGAGAACCAGAAATTCTACGCCTGCATCCTGGACGAGGCCCAGGCCATCAAGAACCACACCACCCAGAAATACAAGGCGGTGTGCGGGGTGAACAGCCGTGTCCGCTTTGCACTGACCGGCACCCCCGTGGAGAACCGCCTGGGTGAACTGTGGAGCATCTTCTCCTTCCTGATGCCGGGCTACCTGCCGCCCTACAAGAGCTTCTGCAGCCGGTTTGAAAAGCCCATCACGCAGGAAAACGACCCGGCGGCGGTGCGGCGGCTGAACCAGCTCACCGGGCCGTTCATCCTGCGCCGGATGAAGTCCGAGGTGCTGAAGGAGCTGCCCCCCAAAACAGAGAATGTCTACCGCATCGAGCTGGAGGAGGAGCAGCGCAAGCTCTACCTTGCCGCCGTGGTGGATGCCCGGGAGAAGCTGCGGGCCGCCAAGCCCGAGGATAAGATGGCGGTGTTCGCCGTCCTCATGCGGCTGCGGGAGATCTGCTGCGACCCCCGGCTCATTGCCGACAACTGGACAGGCGGCAGCGCCAAGCTGGATGCCTGCATCGAGCTGGTCACCAGTGCCGTGGAGAGTGGGCACCGCATCCTGCTGTTCAGCCAGTTCACCTCCATGCTTGAGCTGCTGGCCAAGCGGCTGGACGCGGAGGGTGTGAGCCACTTCACCCTGCAGGGCTCCACCCCCAAGCCGGTGCGTGCCGAGCTGGTGCGCCGCTTCAACGGCGGCGAGGCCAGCGTGTTCCTGATCTCCCTGCGGGCAGGCGGCACCGGCCTGAACCTGACCGCCGCCGATATCGTCATCCACTACGACCCGTGGTGGAACGTGGCGGCCCAGAATCAGGCCACCGACCGTGCCTACCGCATCGGCCAGCAGAACCCGGTGCAGGTGTACAAGCTCATCGCCCAGGACACCATTGAGGAAAAGATCGTGGAGCTGCAGCAGGCCAAGCAGGATCTGGCCGAGACCGTCACCGGCAGCGCGGATGGTGCCATCCTGCGCATGAAGCCGGAGGAGCTGCTGAATTTGTTGGAGGGAACCGAATGATGCAATACGCCATATTTGCCCGGCCTGTCGTGACCATTTATGACCTGCCCCAGACCACCAAACAGAGCGAGGCGGGCCTTGTTTCCACCATCGGGGACGAGGGCCTGTACGGTCAGGCCTGTCAGGTGCGCACCGCCCCCGGCGGCGTGACTGCCGAGGGAGTGCCCCTCTCCCCGGAGGTGGCCGAGGTGGTCACCTTTTACGGCTACCACGGCTTTGTCCGGCGGGATGCGCTGAAATTTGTCAGCGAGGATGCGCTGCGGGACTATCTGCCTCAGCCGCTGGTGCTGGTGGGCCGTGCCACCGATGTGCTCAGCCTGCCCAAGGTGCAGGGGGTGCGGATGCTGGAGCTGGAGCGGGGCTGCCTGCTCTGCCGCCTGCCCGAACCGCCCGAGGAAGCCTTGGCCCACACCGGCTGGGCCAAGGTGGCCCTGCTGGATGGCCGCACCGGCTATGTCCGGGACGTGGCGCTGGAACCGGTGCGGTTTGAGATGACCGCCGTGTTCTCCCAGCGGGAGGGGCTGGCCTTTGATGATGCGCTGGCCGAGGCCCGGAATATTACCGCCGGGGAGCTGGTGCCGCAGGCACTGCAGGCGTGGTACGATGGCAGCGAGGAAGCGTTCCGGGATGCCGTCTGCGCGCAGGCAAAAAAGTATCTGGGCACCGAGTACCGCTGGGGCGGCAAATCGGGCCGGGGCATTGATTGTTCCGGCCTTGTTAGCAGCGCCTATATGCAGTGCGGCGTGCTCATCTACCGGGATGCCAGGATCGTGGAGGGCTGGCCCATGCACCAGATCCCCATTGCAGACAAAAAGCGGGGCGATGCCCTTTATTTCCCCGGCCATATCGCCCTTTACCTTGGCGAGGGCCGCTATATCCACTCCACCGGCGCGTCCGCCAGCGGCGGCGTGGTCATCAACAGCCTTGACCCCGCCGACCCGCTGTACCGGGAAGATCTGGTCAAGAGCCTGTATGCGGTGGGGAGTGTGTTCTGATAAAGTAACTCACCCTCTCCGTCATCCCTGCGGGATGCCACCTCTCCCAAAGGGAGAGGCACTGGCAATTCCCCCGCAAGGTTTCGGGAAACCGCCAGAGGCTCCCCCTTTGGGGGAGCTGGCAAAGCCGTCAGGCTTTGACTGAGAGGGCGAGGATGTTATAGGAGGAAGAACAATCCATGAAAGTCTTTGATCTACATTGTGACACCCTGAGCGAGCTGCGGCGCGCGGAGATGCGGGGCGACGGGCAGACCTTTGCCCGCAACAACGGCCACATCGATCTGGAAAAGCTGGAGAAGGGCGACTACATGCTCCAGTGTTTTGCCGCCTTTGTGAATCTGGCCGACCCCACCCCGGGCGCGGACCCGCTGGTGACGGCGCTGGAGGAGATCGATGTGTTCAAGCGGATGATGGAGCGGTATTCCGACAGGATCGCCCCTGTCTACCGCCCCGAGGATATCCGCAAAAACGCCGAGGCGGGCAAGATCAGCGGAATGCTGACCATTGAGGAGGCCGGCTGCTGCAAGGGCAGTCTGGGCGTGCTGCGCCGGATGTACGAGCTGGGCGTGCGGATGATGACCCTGACCTGGAACCACGAAAACGAGCTGGCCAGCCCCAACGTGGTGCCCGGCAACGGCCCCATCTGGCCCTGTATGCCCAACACCGAGACCGGCCTGAAGGAGAAGGGCTTCGAGTTCCTGGCCGAGATGGAGCGCCTGCACATCATTGCCGATGTGAGCCACCTGTCCGATAAAGGATTCTGGGACATTGCGGAGCACAGCACCCGCCCCTTTGCGGCCAGCCACTCCAACTGCCGCGCCCTGGCCCCCCACTGCCGCAACCTGACCGATGAGATGATCCGGGTCATGGCGGAAAAAGGCGGTCTGGTGGGCCTGAACTACTGCGCGGGCTTTCTGGATGACCAGCCCAGCCCCGACCTGTGCCGCAGCACCACGGCCCTGATGGCCAAACACGCCGCCCATTTCAAGCAGGTGGGCGGCATTGAGATCATCGGTCTGGGCAGTGACTTTGACGGCATCGGCGGCAAGCTGGAACTGAGCGACTGCTCCAAAATGCCCCTGCTGGCCGATGCCCTGCGGAAAGAGGGCTTCACCGAGGATGAGGTGGAAGCCATCTTCTTCCGCAACGCACAGCGTTTCTTTGAAAACAACCTGTAATCACCGTTAGTATCTCAAATTTCGTCAATTTCGGCCAATTCGTCATTGAGGATATCATTTGGTGACGAAAATGACGAAAGTGACGAAAATAATGTCTTAACGGTAAGGATAAAGCATAACGGAAAGTATACAAAAGTTGAGGGATTCCAGATGGATCAGAATATGACATTGGAAAAGCGCATTGCCGCCGAGCTCTATTCCTATCAGGGCAGGATGAGCGTTTTTGTGGACGACCTGCGCGGCAGCACGGTGGAGATCGGTGCCGACGAGGAGTTCGAGACGGCCTCCACCATCAAGGCGTTCATTCTGGCGGTGCTGTATCTGCAGGCCAGCCGGGGCAGGGCTGACCTGGAGGAGGAAATCACCTACGAGGCCAGCCAGTTCGTGGACGGCTCCGGGATGCTCCGGGCCCTGGGCGTGGGGGCAAAGCTCAAGGTGAAGGACACCGCCACCATGATGATCATCTGCTCGGACAACATCGCTACCAATATGATCATCGATTACCTGGGGCTGGACACCATCAATGCCTGCATCCGGGAATTGGGCTTTGGGCACACCGTCCTGCACAACCCCCTCCACTTTGACCGCTACGACAAGCTGGGCACTACCACGCCCCGGGACTACGCCGCCCTGTTTGCGCAGGTGGCAAAGGGTACGCTGGTCAGCAAAGAAGCCAGCGCCGCCATGCTGGGCATCTTCCGCCAGCAGCACTACAACACCATGCTGACCCACGATTTCCCCCAGTTCTATCTGGACTGCGAGGAGACCGGCGAGCCGGAGCTTATCTGGGTGGCCAGCAAGAGCGGCAGCATGAACGCCTGCCGCAACGACGGCGGCATCATCCACACCCCCTACGGCGAGTATGTGATCGTTCTGATGAACAAGGAGTTCCATGACATCATCGAGTACAACGACCACCCCGCCATGGTCTATGGTGCCCGGGTGTCCCGGATGATCCTGGATCAGATCCTGGCCTGCGAGGGAAAGCTGTATCTGAAGTAAACCTCTTGGGCGCTTCGCGCCAGGTTCACGCTGCGGTGACGGAGAGGTTTCGCAAAGAAGTACATAAGGAGTAGGAAAGTAGAACGAATGGAAATTACATTATCATTGCCAATGCTGCTGTTTCTGATGCTGATGACCGGGTTTGCGGGCTTTGTGGACTCGGCGGCGGGCGGCGGCGGCCTGATCAGCCTGCCCGCCTACCTGTTTGCGGGCCTGCCGGTGCATTACACCTACGGCACCAATAAATTCAGCGCGGCTTGCGGCACCACCTTTGCCACGGCGCAGTTCTTCCAGAAGGGAGCCATGAACATCCGGGTCGGCCTGCTGGCGGCTGTGGGCAGCTTTGTGGGCAGCGCACTGGGCTCCCACATCGTGCTCCTGCTCAGCGATCAGGTGCTGCGCACCATGATGCTCATCATCCTGCCGGTGGCAGCGGTGCTCATCCTCTGGCGGCGGGACCTGCCCGACGAGAACCGGGACGACGGCACCCTGAACGCCAAAAAGGCGGTGCTGGCCCTTGCCATCGGGCTGGGCATCGGCCTGTACGACGGCATCTTTGGCCCGGGCACCGGCACCTTTGCCATCATTGCCTTTACCACCCTGATGGGCTTTGACCTGCGCACGGCGGGCGGCAACGCCAAGGTGCTCAACCTCGCCAGCAACTACGCCAGCCTGGTAACGTATCTTTCCAGCGGGCTGGTGGTGTTCTCCATCGGCATCCCCTGTGCCATCAGCGGCATTGTGGGCAACCTGCTGGGCTCCCACTTCGCCCTCAAGAACGGCGCAAAGTTCATCCGCCCCATGATGCTTGTGGTGCTGGTGCTCCTGCTGGGCAAGATCGTTTCGGACGCGGTGCTGTAATGAACGGATCTTCGGCAAAAAACAATTGACGTTTGCAGGAGAATGGACTATAATAGGGCCAGAGGCCCGCAGAAAAAACGAGCGCTGAGGATGATGTTATGAAGATCCGCTACTCGAAGAACGCCATGAAGTTCCTGAATAAGCTGGACAAAAGGTCCGTGCTTCGCATCGTTGCAGGCATTGAGGGGCTGACCCTGAAACCGCCAGCAGGTGATATCAAGGTGATGCAGGGACTGAAGGATGGAACAATGCGGCTCCGGGTCGGAAGCTGGCGCGTGCTTTACCGGTACGGAGAGGAAAACGCGCTGGAGATTCTATTGGTGCTGGATATCGGGAATCGTGGCGATATCTATAAATAAGGAGGTGGCAGGATGTCTGAAATTGCAATGAATGCAGCACACATGATCGATATGCTGCCGGACCCGGACAAGAACCTTGCCTACGAGCTGATCAAAAAGCTGGTGCTGGCATGGGACCCGGATTTCACCAAGCTGACCACAGAGGAAGCAAAGCAGCTGGAGGAAGCGAAGGACAGCGGCTTTGTAGATGCCGAAGAGATCGACTGGTCGAAGATCGGACACGAATGAACCAACAAAAAAGAGGAACTGCCGGGAAAGCAGTTCCTCTTTTTGATTGGGTAAGATCAGAAGGTGAAGCCCTCATCGAGGAAGGCTAGGCCGAACGCACCGGGGCCGGCGTGGGTGCCGATGACGCAGCCGATCTGGCGCACAAGGGCCTCGTTCCGGCCCAGATTCTCCTGCAGGTAGGTCTGGATGGGCTGCACCTCGCGGGGGGCGAGGGTGTAACCGGCCAGCGCGTCGACGCAGGTGCTGATGCCGCCCAGCTCCTCGATCTTCTTGAACAGGGCAACGTAAGCGCCGGGCAGGCCCCGGGCCTTGCCCGCCATAACGACCTTGCCCTCCTTGATGGTGATGAGGGGCTTGATGCCCAGCATCCCACCGGCCACGGCCACGGCGGCGGGCAGGCGGCCGCCCTTGCGCAGATACTTCAGGTCGTCGATGACAGCCACCAGATGCAGATGCTCCTTGGCGTGCTCAAGGGTGGCGGCGATCTGCCCGGCAGTCTTTCCGGCATCCCGCAGCTGAACAGCCAGCCGCACCAGCAGGCTCTCGCCCAGGCAGACGTTCTCGGAATCCACAAAGAGGACATTGTCCACATTGGCCATGTCTGCGGCCAGCCGGGCGCACTGGCAGGTGCCGGACAGCTCATGGGAGAGGAAGATGCCCACCACTTCGTCCCCGGCGGCAGCCGCCTCAAGGAAGAAGCGCTGGAACAGCTCGGGGCTGGGCTGGCTGGTGGTGGGCAGCTTGTGGCAGCGGGCCATCACGCCGTAATACACGGTGGGGGTCATGTCCACGCCGTCCCGGAGCACGGTGCCGTCCTCCAGGGTGACGTTCAGGGGGATGACGGTCACGCCCAGCTGCTCGGCTTCAGCGGGCAGGATGTCGGATGCGGAATCGGTAAGAATGCGGATCATAGTAATACCTCCAACGGGGCCAAGAACGGATAACCCGACCAAATCAATCAAAAAGTCGTATAGGAATATACCAGAGACGACGGAAAATGTCAATTGTTTGAATCAATATTTCTTCGTATTTTCGCAATTCCGCTCCGTTTTCTTGCACAAACGGGCCGGAACATGATACAATGGGCATCAGGCATTGCGGGGCGGTGCGCTGTGTGCCCGAAGCAGCGGAACAGCGCGGCCCCAAACGGAGAGGGGACGGGGAAGATGTCAGAACAGAACCGCCGCCTGCGGGCGGCAGGCATCGCGGCACTGGCCTGGGCCGGGCTGGCGGCGGTCTGGTGTGTGCTGGTCCCCGGCGGGGCGGCAGAGCTGCCGCAGGGCGTGCCCGGCACGCTGCGCAGCCTGCTGGTGCTGCCGCTGGCCGAGGAGCTGGTGTTCCGGGGGGCGCTGCTGCGCCTGCTGCGGCCGCTGGGGGAGCACCCGGCAAACCTCTGCCAGGCTGTGCTCTTTGCGGCCCTGCACGGGACGCTGACCGAAAAGTGCTACGCGCTGGGCATGGGGCTCATTTTCGGGTGGGCCGCAGAGCAGACCGACAGTCCTGCACCCGGGGTGGTGCTGCATATCCTGAACAATGGGCTGGTGCTGGCCCGGGCGCTGGCAGAAAGGGGAATGGGATGACCGACTATGAGCTGATGGGCGCGGCGCTGGAGGAGGCCGCACGGGCCGCCGCGCTGGGCGAGGTGCCCGTGGGCGCGGTGGTGGCCCGGAACGGCGAGATCATCGCCGCCGCCCACAACACCCGCGAGACCGAGAAAAACGCCCTCCACCACGCCGAGCTGCTGGCCATTGACGCGGCCTGCAAAAAGCTGGGCGGCTGGCGGCTGTGGCAGTGTGAGCTGTTCGTTACGTTGGAGCCCTGCCCCATGTGCAGCGGCGGCATCATCAACAGCCGGATCAGGCGGGTGGTGTACGGCGCGGCGGATACCAAGGCCGGGTGCTGCGGCAGTGTGACCGACCTGTTCGCCCTGCCCTTCAACCACCATCCGGTGGTGGAACGCGGCCTGCGGGCGGAGGAGGCGCAGGCGCTGCTGCAGGCGTTTTTCCTCCGGCTGCGGGAGCAGCGGGCCGCAAAGCCCCGCTGGAAACCGCCCGTGACCCCCTGAGAACGTGAAAAAAAGTGGGAACTGCGTGAAAAGACGGCGGTTCCCACTTTCTTTTTTCGTCGAATTGTGTTATATTATTTAATGGTAACTTGTCGAAACCACTCGCACAGACCAGCGGGCTCGCCGCAGGACCGGCCTTGACCGGAAAGAGGAGCAGAGCGCAGCCCATGGGTGCGGTGGAGGGCGGGACCTTCCTGCCTGCGGGATTTTTTGCAGGCAGAGAACAAACGGCAGGAGGGCTGACTCTTGTACGATGATGAATTTGAATTGACCTTTGACCTGAGCGATGAGGACAAGGCATCCCGGGCCCCTGAGCCGGAACAGGAGCCGGTGCAGGAAGCTGCGCCGGAACCGGCCGCGGAAACAGAACCGGCTGCGGAAACAGAACCGCCGGTGGAGGCTGTACCGGAACCGGCAGTCCCTGCGGCCAACGGGCGCTGCGTGCTGATCTCGGGCGGCGACCGGGGCATCGGAGCCGCGGCGGCCCGCGCCTTCTGGCAGGCGGGCTACCGGGTGGCGGTGCTCTACCACACCCACGCCGAGGCGGCGGCGGCGCTGGAAAAGGCGCTGCCGGGCCTGCTGGCGGTCCAGTGCGACGTGGCCTCCCGCGCCAGCTGTGAGGTGGCGTTCCACACCGTGGAGCAGGCCGTGGGCCATGTGGATGTGCTGGTGAGCAACGCGGGCATTGCCCAGCAGAAGCTGTTCACCGATATCACCCCGGAGGAGTGGCAGCACATGCTGGACGTGAACCTGAGCGGCGCGTTCCACCTGTGCCAGCTGGCCCTGCCGGGCATGATCCGCCGCAAGGCGGGCCGCATCCTGACCGTGAGCAGCATGTGGGGCCAGACCGGCGGCAGCTGCGAGGTGCATTACTCCGCTGCCAAGGCGGGCCTGATCGGACTGACCAAGGCCCTTGCCAAAGAGGAGGGGCCTAGCGGCATCACCGTGAACTGCGTGGCTCCGGGTGTCATCGACACCGATATGATGG
>OLOJ01002534.1_pt1 | contig 14602 bp, 9 predicted proteins | sample 1672251 | NCBI WGS metagenome assembly OLOJ01 (sample SAMEA3136664, study PRJEB25190) | human gut metagenome | biome: human gut; feature: human-associated habitat; material: faeces | place: Austria | collected 2013 | reverse complement strand
GAGTATTGGGTATGCAAAAGAATTAGCAAGGATCTTAAGTTTTTTTGGATTCTTCAAGATTCATTCCAATGCAGATCTTATGATGCATGCGGAAGCAGTGCATACATTCGTTAGAAAAACAGCACATTTTACAGAGTATGCAGTCCTTGGATTCTTTACTTATAAGGCAGTATCCTGTGATGTGAAGGATCGAAAGAAAGCAGTATTGATCGCACAGTTGATCTCTACAGGGTATGCGTCAACTGATGAGATCCATCAATTATTTGTTCCAGGGAGAGAAGGAAAAGTATTTGATGTGATGATCGACAGCTGTGGGGCATTTTGTGGGATTATGGTTTCAATGCTTACGCAGAAATTAATAGAAAAAAAGAAAGGTTAGCAGAGCAATTAAATCTGCTGGCCTTTCTTTTTTAAGCTTGAATCCACTTACCAATCCATTTTTTTGTTGTTTGATTGTATTTCCTTTTGTATAATTTACCATTCATAGTTTTATACTTCCAAACTATAACATCACCACTATATACAGAAGAATCTTCTTCAGAAATAACAGTAGAAGGTTTTGAAGTGGTGTTCTGAGCTGAAACAGTTAAGTCAGAAAATAGACCAATTGCGATAAAACTAAATAAAAAAAGAAAAATAAACCTATTCAATGTTTTCATAAATTTTCATAGCCTCCTTTTTATTGGAATAGATTTTTGAACCTTTATAATCTTCAGGATTTTCAATGATTCCTGCATTTATAAAACTATCTTCTTGTTTGATATATAAATCATAATCTTTGCCATCTTTTCGTTTTATATAGAATGAATTACTGCTATTAGGCTTATCAAAGATAACAGCACCATCATCGTCAAGATTTGAGGGTGGTGAACTAGGTTGAAAGATAAAACATAACGAAAGAATAAATAACAAAGAGACACATCCAATATGCAGAAATTGTGAAAATGTATTTTTATGAATCTTTGGACTCTCACTGATCAGATCGCATCTTTTCTCAATACTTAAAATCGTACCTTCCTGAAAATGCAGTGTTGGAAGGGCGTGAAAGGTATGAGTTTGTTTGGAAGTCTTAAGAAGACTCAACATATAATCAGTTCGTGTAAGTTCATCCATATCTCTGGTAAGACTAATATCATTTGCATATTCAGCAGTATCTTTGATCTGGCGGCGAATTATATAAGAAAGAGGATTCCACCAGTAAATACATACAACCAGTTCCCAGAAAAAACTCTTCCACAAGTCATGATGCAGATAATGATTAAGCTCATGCATAAAAATAAAACGCAGATCCTGCTCACTGTATTCGCTGTCAGGAAGAAGAATCACAGGATGAAGCAGACCAGAAATTGCAGGACTGGAAAGACCAGGTACCTGAAAGACTGAAATCTGTTTCGTGCAATGATACTCTTCCAAAACATCAGAAAAAATCCTTGATACTTTGAAGTCATCAAGAGGATTTAACTGATGAAGCAAATGATGATAGCAGACAAGCTTATAAAAATATATAGCAAGTCTCAAACAACTGCCAACACTCAAAATGATCACAAGAATTGTCAGAAATTCCACAGATAAAATCTTTACTCTTAAAAGATCAAAAAGAAAAGGAAGAATTTTATGGGATTCAACATTCATGGCAAAATGAAAATTCCAAGGCAAAAGCATACGGATCATGACAACTCCGACAGCAAGATAAATTACAGAAGTTCCATTTCTTAAGATAAATCGGTTACTTCTGCAAAATACAAAAAGATAAAGCATCATCAGACTGCCAAAAAGACAGGAACTGAATACGGAACCATAATTTGCAGGTGTCATATCAGGACTTCCTTTCCAGAGCTTTCTTACGTTCTTCTAATTTCTTCTGTAAACGTTCAATAACTTCAATATCATTTTCAGATTCTACATATTGAAAAAGAATATTAGAAGATAAAAGATCCTTCACAACTCCGTTAATATTCTCGGAAGCATAGTCTTCAGAAGAAACAACAGGAATATAGCTTCTGGTTAAAACCTTACCACTGTATACAATGTCGGAAACTTCAATATAGTTTTTCTTAAGTAAAGAACGCAATGCAGATTGAACAGAGTTCAGATTCAGAGAAGAATCAAGCTGAACAAAATCAGAAGCAATCATCGGCTTTTTTTCGTTCCATAATATTTTCATGATGTGTAATTGTGATTGGGTTAGTTTTTTGTATTTCATAGGTTATCAACTCCTTAGGTATATTTTATATGAATATACGAATATTTTCAATAGAAAAATAAATTTAATATATCTAACTATTTTAAATTGAAATAGTTGTTGAAAAAAGAATTGTGATATAGTAAAATGAAAAACGAAAACAATAAAATATTGATACATGGTAGGTGGGGTATTATTGGAAATTTTAATAATACCCCTAATTTAGAAGGCATCATTTAATCGGAAAGAGGGGAAAAGGTTATGGACATTAAAAAATCCATGGAATACAAAGGCTGGCAACCGGTCTATCTGCACACAGCAGATAGCAGTATCACATGGATAATATTATAGTAGCAGATACAAGAATAAGAAGCAAATAGATATGATAAAAAAGAAAAGGAATTATTAAATATGAGAAAAAGTTTACCAAAGAGACTGCTCGCATTGATCTTGATTATAACAATGATTACTACAACAGCCGAATGGTCACAGATTGCAACAATGACACGGAAAATCTATGCATCTGAGAAAACAGAAAATACAAAGATAGAATCTAAAGAAGTAATAAAAGGTGAAAACACAAAGAATTCTACAACATTTCAGCTCTCAAATGGAAAGAAACAAACTATCTTTTACGGCCAGGATGTCCGTTTTGAAACAGACAATGGAACATTAAAAGATTATGATCCAACACTCGTAAAAGTAGAAGATTCAAAAAGCGAGAACGGGAACAGCTTAAAAGACTATGCCTATGAAAATGAAACAGGGGATAAGAAACATTATCTGCCAAAGAAACTGACAGACAAGACCCCGGTTTTGATGGAAAATGGAAAGTATGAGATCTCTTTCGCACCGATCTATGGAGAGGACGAAAAGAATACAGATAATACAGATACAGATAACACAACAGATTCAAAAGATCAGTCAGATAACCAGACATCCAAAGCTGTGGAACAGGCAGTCGCACAGGCAGATCAGGCAGTCCGTGCAGTAACAGACGGAACATCAGAAGATACAGAAGCAACAGACAAAGACGATCAGGAAGATGCTCTCACATCAGTAAAGAAATTAACACGTACCGGACTGGAAGAAGAAACGGTGGAAGATGCACGGGGAAATAGCGAGGAAAAACAGGTAAAAGTCTCATATGAATCAGAGAAGAAAGACTGCACATTTTCCTATGAATCCCTGAATACAGGAGTCAAAGAAAGCATTGTTCTGACAAAAGCACCGGAAGGAAACGTTCTGAAGTTTCATTTTAAAGCAAAAGGACTGACACCAAAGAAAAATGCAATGGATGGCGGGATCAGCTTTCTTGATGAGGAGACAGATGAGATCGTTGCATCTTTAGAAGCTCCAAATATAAACGATGCAACAGGAAAAGCATACAGCGAGAAACTGTATTATGACATTGAACCAGATGGAGAAGAAGATTCCTATCTCCTTACTCTGCATCTGAATGAAGATTACTTTCAGGATAAAGACCGGGAATATCCGGTAACGATCGATCCGACCGTATCATGGACCGGTTCCACAAACTTCTGGGATGTCTATGTGATCAACGGATCTTATAAGAACACAAACTTCTATGACAGCGGCATCACAGCCATGATGGCAGGAAAAGCAAAACAGGGAGTTTACCGTACCTATCTCCGCTTCAAGGATTTTACCAAGAAGATCGAGGGAAAATACGTGGACAGTGCGACACTTACCATGTATGAGACAGGAAACAGCCAGAGCGGACAGACGATCGAGGCAAGGAGAGTCACAGGAGGATGGACAAGATCCGGATTAAAATGGAGCAACCGTCCGGGATACAGCACCAACTATGGAAGTGTGAAGACAACAGGAAAAGCCAGGAAAGGAAGAAGCATCAATCTGACCCAGTACGCAAGGGAGTGTGCTTCCGGGAAGATCACATCTTACGGAGTGATGTTAAAGAACTCTGATGAGACAAAGAGCTATGGGCAGTTCTATGGTTCAAGGGCTTCCGCAAACCGTCCGAAACTGTCAGTCACTTACTATGACGGACCAACAACAGCAGCCAGTGCATCTGCGACACCAAGATATGTTGGAAAGAATACGCATTCGATCAAGCTTGCATGGACAGGGATCAATGCAAAATCATTAAACAGAGTGGAATACCGTCTGGCAACATGGGTTAATAACGCGGAAGGAAATTCAAATTATGTGCCATATTCCAGTTCGACAAAGATCGGAACAACATCCAGCGGATCAGCCACTATCAACAGCGATAAGTGGGCAGAAGGAGATTATAAGATCGTTGTCCGTGGAGTGGACAACGGATATATCAATGGATATGGAAAAGGGGCATGGTTTACGATCGACCGTACAGCACCGGCATTTGCAAGTGATCCGGAGATGACATCCGGAAAGACAGCAGCCAGTCCGTCCAGCCAGACAAATCCGGTACTGAAGATCACAGGAAAAGATGCGAACCTTTCTTATATCAAATATAAAGTAGATAATGCAGCATCTTATACGAAAGGAGCAGGTTTCAACGGAACAACATCCCAGACAACGATCAAACTTCCGATCAGCCAGGGTGTTACGGACCAGACATTTAAGATCCAGGCAGTGATCGTTGACAAGGCAGGAAATGAAAGCGCAGCAAAGACCGTCAACTATTATTATATTGACGATTCCAAGGCATCCGATTATGCACCGGAAGATGGAAACGTCCAGAATCACTATGGAAAGAACACGATCAGCTGGAAGAAAAAAGAACTTCCAAACAGTATCAGTTATGCCGTTTATCGTGGAAAGAGCGAAGACTTTACACCATCGAAAGAAAATCTTGTCAAGGCATCCATCAAGGACTCTTACTGCACAGATACCGAGGTCGCAGATGGAACCCAGTGGTATTATAAGGTATGCGCACAAAAAGTTACAACAAAAGGAGAGGTAAACAGTACCAGTGCATATGTAACGATGAGATCACAGGTTTCGATCGACAAGGCGGAATACAGCCGGTGGCTTGGAAGCAGGGATTATCGTGATACAGCAGAGATCAGTACACCGACAGGAAGCGGAACGATCGACAAGGGAAGCGGAAATCTTACCTACGCAAACACGGATTTTGAGATCAATACCGGGGTGATGGGATTATCCCTTACAAGAACTTATAACAGCCAGTCAGACAAACAGGGAATGTTTGGAAACGGATGGTATGACAGCTTTCACAGGGAATTATATCATGTTGGAGATCAGGTGGTCTTTCAGGACAGCGATGGAAGCTGTCTGGCATTTGAGAAGAACGGGGACAGCTATACCTGTGAAGAAACCAAAGAATATACGTTGGAAGAAGAACCGGAAGAACAGGAAAAAACTTATGAACTGGAAGAAAAAACAGAAGCAAAAGAAGAACAGGAAACAGTAAAGAAGACCATTTCCTATCAGTGGACACTCATGGATAAGGACCAGAACATCACACGGTTTGATGCGAATGGAACGATGGTTTCACAGGAAGATGCAAACGGAAACTTCCTGCTATATGAGATGGATGAAACAGGGCTGTTAAAGACTGTGACAACAGACAAGAACCAGTCCCTTAAGATGCAGTATAATGATCAGAACCTGTTAAAAGAGATCGAACTTGCAGATGGAACAAAGATGCAGTATACCTACGATACAGCAGGAGATCTTACCAATGCAGCTCATGTGTCAGCGGACGGAACCCAGTCTGTACAGGAACCATATGCTTATGATAAAGAACATCATATGACAGCCATAACGGATGCAGAGGGAAATGATTATGGTGTTACATATGAAGGGGAAAAGGCAGTCCGTTTTACCAAACCGGACGGAGAATACCAGCAGATCACATATGGAGACGGAACAACTACAGTATCACTTCATAAGAGTGACGGAACAAAGATATCCGAAGATTCCATGACCTATGAGAAAAACAGTGGAAAGCTTTTATCTTCTACAAATGAAAACGGGATCAAGACGACATATCAGTATGAGAACGCAGAGAATCCGCTGTTACAGACAGGAACCGAGACAACAGTATGTTACCAGACATTAGAAAACAATCAGGTAAACTTTAAGAATGATGTAAAAGTAACGACAACAACATCCTATGACAGCAACGAAAACGTAGTGGAAGAAGTGGATGAGACAGGGCAGGTAACAAGCACAACCTATGGAACAGGGAAAGAATTCAGTCTTGCACAGACAGAAGTGATCAAAAACAGTGAGGGAGAAACTACTTCAGACACAACCTATGATTACGATGATCATGGAAATACGATCCTTGAGTATGAAGATATCGGAGATAGCAGGACAGAGTATACATATGATGAGGATGGGGAAGTCAAAGAAGAACAGTCCTATGAGAATGTTAAGTCAGAGGGGGATGCCGGAGTTCTGACGTCCGAACAGACAACACAGAAAGAAGAAGCAGACCACAAAGTCAGTGAGACATTAACCAGCACACAGGGAGAAGTGACACAGGAAGATACAACCTCCTATGATGCGATGGGAAGGGAAGTTTCAAGTACGGACCAGAATACAGGAGAAGTGACAACCATCACCTATGATTTTATGGGACGTGCAGTAAAGACAGAAAGATCCCTGAAAGATCAGGAAGGAAAGGATATCGTCCAGACAGAGATAAAGAGCTATAATGCAAACGGATCAGTCACATCAGAGACGAGCAGTGCAGGAGTTACAATCAAGTATACTTATGATAACAGAAACCGTGTAACTACCACAAAGGAAGAAGCAGACAATAAGACAAAAACAACAGAAACTTCTTATGGATATGAAACTGCCGTGATCCATACCCTGACAGGCACAAAGACTTATAAAGATCTTCAGGTACAGACAACCAGAGTCAATGGAACCGTGACAGACAAGACATGGACAGAGCATGCAGGCAATACAGTCCGTACCTTAAACAGCGGTATCTATACGGATCATGTCTTTACCGAAGATGGAAAAGAGATCGCAGCGGTCACCCTTGGAAGCAGCACCGACGGAGAAGGAAAGATCTCCCTGACGTTATACAACAAAGAAGGAAAAACAACCCATACGATCAGCCAGCCGGTTGTCGATGGAGACAATATCATTACAGGAAAAGATACGATCATTAATGAGACAGCATATGATATCAATGGAAATGAGAGTGCTGTTACCGATGGAAATGGAAATGTCACAACCTATACTTATGATGACCAGAACCGTGTCACAGGTGTCAGCAGAAAGAATGGAAACGAAACCATCAGCAACAGTATTTCCTATGACATGGGAACCGATGGAAAGACCACGACCAGTGTCAAAGATGCCAACGGACATGTCAACAAAGAAGTGACAAATGAAGCAGGACTGACAGAAAGCACCACGGATCTTGGAGACGGAGAAGAACAGATCACAACAGCCTACAGTTATGACACAAACGGAAACAAGATCAGGGAAACGTATGCAGACGGCGGTTATAAGACATTTGATCATGACAGGAAGAACCGCCTGATCAAAACAGAGTCCTATGAAGCAGGGGAAGCAGGAGAAAGTATCGGAGAGAAGACCTTAAAGACGGTCTACAGCTATGATATCAACGACAGACTGTTAGAAAGTATTGACTATCAGATCGACGGAGCAGAGGAAACAGCGATTCGTTACACAGAATATCAGTATGACCGCAGAGGACAGACCACAGGATATGCAGAATTAAGTCAGGAAAACGAACCGACAGCCGATGAGATCAAAGCACATCAGATCAGATATCATTATGATAGTGATGGAAAGCTTACAAAGGTTACTTATCCAACGACAAAGAACGGAGTTCATGCGTTGTCCTATGAATATGACCAGAACGGATGGCTGACAAAGATCAAAGGAGAGATCCAGTCAGGAGACAGCGGGACTGAAAAGACGGTACGAAGCTATACTTATGACAGCTATGGAAAAGTTAAGGAGATCAAAGACTACAGAGATCTGTTAAACAGCAGCGATCAGGCAGTGAAGAAAGCCTACACTTATGACAGCCTTGACCGTGTCAAAGAGATGACGTACACAGATCTTGAGACAGGAAAAGTCATGGAATCCTACCATTACAGTTATGACAAGAATTCCAATATCACAGAGAAAACAGAAGTCAATAACTATCCGAAAGAAGATACAGATAAAGTCAATGAGACAAAAGCTTATACTTATGATGCACTCGGACGACTGACAAAGACTGTGACAACTGATCATAAGAATGATGATAAGACAAAGACTGTTACCTATACTTATGATAAAGTTGGAAACAGAACCAAAGAAGATGACGGAACCACACAGACAGCGTATACCTATAATGGTCTGGATCAGTTACAGACAGCAACAAAAGAAAAAGGAACCACAGTTGATGAAGTCCGCCAGTACAGCTATGATGCCAATGGAAACCAGACAGATGTTAAGAATACAAAGACAGGACAGACGGAATCTTATACTTATGATGCAGAGAACCGTCTGAGCAAAGTAGCGGTCACCGACAAAGACGGAAAAACAGCTGTGATCCAGCAGAACCGTTATAACGGAGACGGACAGAGAATCCAGAAAGTGGAAGGAAGCAAAACAACGAACTATTACTATCAGGACGGAGTAGTTTCCTATACAACCGATGGAGAGAACAGCCAGACATCCCAGAACCTGATCGGAACCGACGGAAATATCCTTGCAACACAGAGATATGGAAGTGACCATACGGACTATCTGTTGTATCATAAAGATATCCAGGGAAGTACCACAAGTCTTGTAAAAGAAGATGGAAGTGCTGATGCAACATACCGGTATACAGACTTTGGAGAGACAACGATCAATGGCGATAACAAAGCAGAGAATGAGGTTTGTTATACGGGTGGAATCTATGATCAGAGGACAGGACTTTATTATCTGAATGCGAGGTATTATAATCCAGAAGATGGAGGATTCTTAACAGAGGATGCTTATCGAGGAGAGACAAATGAGCCTGATACACAGAATCTATATGTTTATTGTGCAGACAATCCGATAAATTATATAGATTCCAGTGGAAATAAGAAAAAACGTGTAGATTTTTGGAATATTGCATTTAAAAGCAATACTCAAAATTATTATGCATTCAATCAGAATGCACCTCAAAAATATGCAGGATATAATGACTTATATGATGTGATGGATTGGACAGTAGGGGATTTGGTAACAAAAAAAGTAGAAACAACATGGTGGAGATTACAATTTTGGAAAGGTAAATATGGAGCAACGTATGTTCCTAAAATATCAAATGGATGCGAGATAGGTTTGTATTACAGAACCATAAAAGGTAATCCTCATTGGTATTGCGCATATGATAGGAATCGAAGAATAAGAATGAGAATGTCATTATATGTAGGTAATAGAAAATTATTTACTAGAGATAGTAAAACATCAACAGATCAAGGAAAGGCATGGTGGTTAACAGCATTTGTATTTAAAGAAGATATGCCAGGAAAGGACATTTATTCAAAAACAACATTAAGGATGACAGGTACTTTGTGGTTTCCTAAAACAGGAAAATATGCAAAACAAATGCAAACATTATCAAATAAATTAAAAAAAGTAAAAGAATTAAAAGTGAAAGGTTCTAGTTATGTTAGAACATTTTCATGGAAAGGAAAATAAAATGAAAAACAGAAAAAAGATTTTTATTATAATTGCAGTGCTTTCAACATTTTGTTTTTCCATATGCGGATGCAGTAAAGACAAAGACAAGGATATATCCAAAAAACAGCTATACGCTTCTATTTGCAATCCCAATATGCAAGGCGTAAAGGAAGCATTGAAAAATCATGCAGAACTTGCAAAAGAAACAATCAAAATATCATCAAAAACGAAGCCGTTAGAATTAGCTGTCAGAGAGATTGAGAGTGGAAATGGACATGTTAAATAGCCTATTGGAATCAGGTGCAAAGCCTGATTCCAATACAAGATTGTGATATAAATGATAAGGAACGGAGGAAAAAGGTATGAAAAAGGGATTCACAAAGAAACGATACCAATTAATTTTACTTATAATTCCATGTATCATCATTTTAGCATATATATATTTTACGCAATCCAATAAGATAGATACAATCAAATTAAAAAGAAGATTGTTTACAACATATTCACCATCTAAGAATCATCAACTTAATGTATATACAGCAGATACAAACAAAGAAAATGCTTCCGTATTAGTAGAACTTAAAAATGATCAAACAAAGAAAAACATATACTGGCAGCCAAATACTTCATGGGCATATATTGTCTGGAAATCAGAAAACATTGTTTATATCAATGGCACAAAAATAAATCTGTCAAAGAATAAACAATATGATGAAAGAGATAACACAGGGGAATCTTTTTACTCAAAAAAAGACAACAATCCACTATATCTTTCCATTCTAAAACAAGAGATTGATGAGCAGAAGATTATAAAGCAACTCAAAGACAAATCAAATATAAATTATGCAGATGCACAAGGAAATACAATGCTTATGATAGCAGCGGGATATGGAAATCAAAAGCTGTTAAATAACTTGTTAGCTCAAAACCTAAAACTGACACACAAAAATCGCTTTGGAGAAGATGCTTTGTTATATGCTATATCGAAAGATCAAATAACAACAGCAAAACAATTATTGGAAGCAGGTATGGATAATCAAGAAGCCCTGCTAAAAACAGCACAGACAGGAAATGTGAAGATGGCAGAGCTGGTATTAAAATATTTAGACTTACGATCTGACTGGTATATAAAGCAGGCAGTGATAGAAGCAATGAATGAGGGAAATGAAGATTATGCTTATAAATTGTTTTTGAAGTTAAAGGATAAAAATTATAAGGGCGGAACGGAAACAATATATGAGTATGCCAAAGAAATGGGAGTAGAAAAAATTATAGATTGGTATAAAAAGTAATTAGTAAAGGTATTAAATCTAAGAGGTTCTGCTTATGTTAGAACATTTTCATGAGTTGACCACATTGGGTCCTGTAGACCTTACGAAGTCAGAAAACGAGGAAAAAGAGATACAATAAAACAAGGAAGAATAGCAAAATCAGAAAAGTAGCTAGAATAATCGCGATAAATTTAATAATATAAAAAATATCAGATTTCATAAGGACTACGCTACCTTAAGTTATACGCCGTGGCTTTTATGATTTAGCCATAGCCTATCAGTCAGTGCACGTCAACTATTGAAAGCGCCGTATACCGAACGGTACGTACGGTGCTGTGAGAGGACGGTGGTTAATCACAGCCTCCTACTCGATTAGTTATCCAACAACCATTTCCAAATAGGAATTACCTCAATATTGATCCCATCGCAATCAATCACCGCCTCTTCGCTATTAGTAATGAGAATACATTTGGCGTTGGGAATAAAATTATTTAGTTTCACAAAGGCTCTGGTTTCACGTTCTCTTGTATCTATGTTATCCAGAACCTGCATACTGACCTGGATAGCAAGATTGTCTAATGGTACATAAAAGTCAATTTCTACATTATTCTCAAAGAAATAGACATTTTCGGTACCATAACGTCGTATCAGTTCGATTGCAACAAGATTTTCCAGCTGAGCAGATTTGCAGTCTAGCAGCATAAGTCCTAGAAGTCCGGTATCCATAAAGTAATACTTAGGAGAAGTCTCTTTTTCTACAAGTTTGGCGGCATAGTTTTGCAGAGTAAAGAGCAGGTAGGAGTCTGTCATATAGCTGACATAGTTTATTACGGTTTGTTTACCGATAGACATTCCACTACTTTTTAATATATTAGTCAGTCGGTTATACGATAAAGGTTTTGTGACAGATTCTGCAATTTTCTTTAGGATCAGCCTTATTGCAAAATCATTGGTGATTTTATTTCTGGTTATAATATCACCGAGATACACAGTTTGATAGATGCTGTTTAAAAAAGCTCGTTTATTTCTTATCTCAACTAATTCTGGAAATGCTCCATAGGTTACATATTTGTTATATTGATTTTGGACATCTGCCCTGTCTTTGGTGCTAATAACATCCAGGTAATTCTTTGTCATATTATTTGCAATAAGATATTCAGAGAAAGAATATGGATAAATATTCATAATAACAAAACGCCCGCCTAAAGTGGAAGCTATTTCGCTGCTTAGCATTTTACTATTACTGCCGGTAATATTGATTCGATACTTCATATCTGCAATTCTGCGAACGAACTTCTCCCACCCGTTAATATTTTGAATCTCGTCTAAAAATAAATATGGTTTGGTATCAGTTTCGGATATTTCTAACCCAATTTCTAAAATGAGATTTAAATCTTCAGCAGTCATTTCCAAAAGACGCTCATCTTCAAAATTTACATAAATAATTTGGGATAGGGGAATTCCATCGGCTTCTAATTGTTTTATTTGTTGATACATCATATATGACTTTCCGGTTCTTCTGATACCAACAAAGCAATAGTTGACATTGGCTTCTAGAAAATATTGTCTTGTTATTAATGGATTGTTGAGATAAATATCTTTTTGATCAATCATGATTTGTTTTAAAGTATCTCGATTCATAATATATGTCACCTCTTTCTATATGGGATAATTATATATCAATATTGTCTTGTACACAAGACATTATTATAAACAAGTTGTCTTATTCAATGCGTATAGAGATATAGATAGTATATGCGTATTGATGGGTATTATAACAGGGAGCCGATTGGCTTGCCAGATAATCCGGAAGAAGGGTGATGCTTGTTACCATTATCACCAATATTATTGATGGAGCATTAACAAGCATTTGGCTGTTAAATGATAGGATTATGAATAGTGGATTTTTTGATGGTATTGAGCAGTTATTTGGAACGGATACAGAAGTTATTTCACATGTTTTTATACATTTTAATAAGGTATTTCTCTCAATCATCATTTTGGCATTAACAATTAATGGCATTGAGACAGTCGTGAAAGCAGTAAAATACAGTCGACAATAAAATAATTTTAGATGAATCAATCTCCATTTACAAATAATAGTGCGAATTTCTAAATTGTAGAAATAATAAAATGTAAATGGAGATATGAGTAGAAGCATTTCAATCAGTTCACCATGTCGTTTTCATTTTGTGTTATACTGTTTAGAGAATTTTCTTTCCCTTGTTTTTCCCTTATCAGAGTTCGTAAATCCATATGGGAAGATATAACATAAGGGAAAGTCTAAGGGAAACAGATAAAAGCATTTTCAGAATTGAAATAGAGGCCAAACAAGTAAAAAAATAATGCAAAAGCCAAAATGTAAAATTACATTACATCATGACGCATAATCATACATGAAATGTCGTGTAATTATTGATATTGTTGTAAGATAGCGATATACTAGGGGGTGGTTAAAAATCCCCCAAAAGCTGCTTATAATAAAGTTTATAGAAAGACAACATTTAGCTTATTTGATTTATTCAAATAATTGGCTGTGTAAAACAAAGAATAGAAATGAGGTATTAAATTTTGGAATATGTTGAGAATGATTTAGTGAGAATAGCAAAAAGGGAAAACAATACGAGAAGAAGTTACTTAGTAGTTGATCCTCTTCAAGGAAAGCATATTCCGGTGGTTCCCTCAAGAGCATTGAAACTATTTTCAAGTTTGGCGGAAACCATCCGAGATGAATATAACGATGAGAATTTATTGTTAGTTGGATTTGCAGAAACAGCAACAGCGATTGGTGCACAGGTGGCTATTTCGATAGGTGCAAAATATATTCAGACAACAAGAGAACCGATTCATGATGTCGAGTATTTGTTCTTTTCAGAGGAGCATAGTCATGCTACAGAACAAAAATTAATAAAGGATGATATTGATGCAATAATCAATCAAACAGATAGAATTGTGTTTGTTGAGGATGAGGTTACGACTGGTAATACTATATTGAATATTATTAAGATATTAGACAGTCAATATCCTGGCAAGTTAAAATATGCTGTAGCTTCACTTCTTAATGGAATGGATTCTGAGCACATAGAATCTTATGAAAGAAGAAATATTTCATTGCATTATTTAGTTAAGACAGACCATAGCTCTTATGGTGAGAGAGCTGATAGATTTTTAGGGGATGGTCATTACTATAAATGTTTGGATAAAGAAAATGATAATTATTCCACAATTTGCATACCTGGTAAGGTCGATGCTAGAAGGCTGGTGGATTCGATACAGTATGCTAATGCATGTGAAAATTTTTGGCTGGAGATAAAAAATGAAATTGGAGAATTTGTTGGTAAAAATGTTTTAGTAATTGGGACAGAGGAATTTATGTTTCCAGCTCTATATGTGGCTGAAAAAATAGAATCGCAGGGAAATAATGTTTTATGCCATTCGACAACAAGAAGTCCAATTGCGGTTAGCCTTGAAAAAGAGTATCCACTCCATAATAGATATGAATTAAAAAGCATGTATGATT
>OLOJ01002532.1_pt1 | contig 14608 bp, 12 predicted proteins | sample 1672251 | NCBI WGS metagenome assembly OLOJ01 (sample SAMEA3136664, study PRJEB25190) | human gut metagenome | biome: human gut; feature: human-associated habitat; material: faeces | place: Austria | collected 2013 | reverse complement strand
CTGGCGGTCTATCTCTTGTTTTCGGTTGCTTGCTTCCTTACCGTACATGAGCATTGAGAGAAGGAGACAAGCAGATGTTGGGTTACGAAGAAAAGATATAGCGCCTCGAACTGCTCGACGCGGTGGCAGATGCCGGGAGGCTGGCGAGGGGCCTGGACCAGCTGCTCGAGTCCCTGGCTCACGCCGACCAGCTGGACCCGCTCGACGTCGAGGGGGTCCTGGCCCTGAGGTCTATAAGCGAGAGGTGTGCCGAGCGCATCGGCGACGCGGCGCGCATCCTGGAGGCTCAGAACGAGGTCCTCTATGCGGAGGAGCGGGCCAAAGTCAAACCGCGCGATAACTGAGGAACGAAACCCGGTCCGGAAACTGTTCCTTGATTCCGGCCGGATGATCTTCTCCGCCGCCCGGTGTCGCATTGTGTCCGAGCGGCTGATGTCCCCCTATTCCCAGTGCCGCGGCGTACCGCTGCGTTATAATTCAGAAAACGCATTTGTATTGCATTTCGAGGGATAGAGGCGCGAATGTCTAACGGCTATAAGGAGCTCATCAAGGGTAACCCCGGCGAGACCGAGATCAGGAGCTTCCTGGTAAACGGCGACCAGGTATCTGTGACCCTGCGCATCCCCGACACCCTGCGCGACGCGGCGAAGGAGGAGGCTGCCCTTCGCGGCATGAGCTTCTCCGCCTTTGTGCGCACTTGCATGATCGAAGAGCTCGCGAAGAAGGGACAATAGCCCGTGACGGAGCCAATGCACGACATCTCGGTCGAAGGCTTCATAGAGTCCTTCGACCGCCGATACCCGACTTTCATTCTCAAGACGTTGCTGTGCGACCGCACTACGGGGCGCAACATCATATGGGCCGACAACGAATACGAGGCCCTAGGCGACGGCTACATGGGCGATGACGAGATGACCGTCGAGAAGATCACGGGCATGAACTCCGGCGTCATCAAGCCGCGCATCGCCAAAGAGCAGGAGAAGCAATCCCAGCGCACCAAGAGCCGCGCCGAGGTGTTCACCCCGTCATGGCTGTGCAATCAGATGAACAACGACTTGGACGAGGCTTGGTTCGGCCGGCGCGATGTCTTCAACACCGAGATCGTTGCGGATGATGGCGCCAATACATGGACGCCGACTAGTGATCCAATCGAATTTCCAAAGTCAAAGGGACACGGCTGGCGCGCATACGTGGAGGCTACGCGGCTCGAGATCACGTGTGGCGAGGCGCCGTTTGTGTGCTCGCGCTACGACACCGTGACGGGAGACGAGCTACCCGTAAGCGAGCGCGTAGGCTTCCTTGACCGCAAGCTTCGCGTTGTGACCGAGAAGACCAAGACTCGCAAGGAATGGGTGCGCCGGGCCCTCGACGCGCTGCGCGCGACGTACGGCTTCGAGTACCAGGGCGACAACCTGCTTATTGCTCGCGTCAATGTGCTCGAGACGTTCGTCGAGCATCTCCGCAATCGCTGGGGGTCGGGCCCCCAACAGGACGAGCTCGAGCAGGCGGCATGGATCGTTTCCTGGAACTTCTGGCAGATGAACGGCTTCACAGACGCCGTGCCCACCAACAAGATGGGCGCCGAGGTGGAGTCGACCCTGGGGACGTTCGAGGAGCCCGAGCCGGAGCCGATGCAACCGTCGCTTTTCGACCTGTTCGATGACGTATTCCCCGGCGAGACAATCGAAGAGACCAAAAAAGAGGAGCCGAAGGATACGGTTCCTCTCTGCGTGATATACGACTGGCAGAACGGCGAGCCCTTTGAGTTCGCCTCATTGAAAGGCAAGGCAACAGCTATGGGCAAAAAGTTCTATGCGGTAATCGGCAACCCCCGTACCAGGAAACAGTTGAAGGCACGAGCGATAAGCCGATATATAACTATTTTATTGACGAGGCCTACAAGGTTTCCGAGCGAACCGAACTTATTACGCCAGCACGCTTCCTTTTTAATGCGGGGAAAACTCCCAAGGACTGGAACCGCAAGATGCTTGACGACCCGCATCTAAAGGTCGTCGACTACCAGCAAAAGAGCGACACGGTATTCCCAAACACTGACATCAAGGGCGGAGTTGCAGTTACGTATTGGGAAGGTGGTAAGGTACTTGGGCCTATTGGCGTTTTTTCACCCTACAAAGAGCTGCGCTCTATTCAATTAAAAGTCTCACCATGGCTTGCTAAACAGGGCTTGCTTTCTGATGTTATGTACCTTCAGAACCGTTTCGACCTTGCTGCACTCTACGAGGATTACCCTGAAGCACGCGAGTCGATCAGTAGCAATGGCAAAGAACGTCGAATCGTGACCAGCTCTTTTAATAAATTAAACTGCTTCAGCGACGAAAAGCAGGGTGATGACTCTATACAAATTGTCGGCCTTCTAACCGGTAACAAACGCAGGTATAGGTGGATACAACGAAAGTACGTTGAAGACAACGGAAACCTAACAAAATATAAGGTAATTTTACCAATGGCGAATGGATCGGGAGCCATAGGGGAAGTACTATCCACCCCCCTTATCGGGGAACCCCTTATCGGGTACACACAGTCATTCATGGGCATAGGTGCATGCGATGAAATAGATGACGCCAAGGCAATAATGAAGTACATCAAGACTAAGTTCGCTCGTACATTGCTCGGAATTTTAAAAATAACGCAGCATAATACGCCTGAGAAATGGGCCTACGTCCCCCTCCAGGACTTCACCTCTAACTCCGACATCAACTGGGCGCAGTCCGTGGCTGACATCGACCGTCAGCTCTATGCGAAGTACGGCCTCGACGATGAGGAAATCGAGTTCATCGAGTCGCACGTGAAGGAGATGGACTAGTCATGGCGGGCACCGACATCTCCCAGATCATCGGGACCACCGCTCCCGCAGTGCCGCAGATCTATGCCTACACCACGCCCGAGATCGCCCGCCATAACGGATGGACCAAGATCGGCTACACCGAACAGGACGTGCGCGAGCGCATCAAGCAGCAGACGCACACCGCTGACGTTCAGTGGCATCTGGAGTGGAGCGGCAACGCCACGTGGGAGCACCGCGCGGGCACTTTCCGCGACACCGACTTCCATGCTTACCTCGAGAAGCAGGGCGTCGAGCGCGAACCCAAGAAGGAATGGTTCAAGATCAGCGGCGAGGAGTCTCACCAGCAGTTCTACCGGTTCCGCGATACCGACGGCGTGCTGGACACACCCGGCGCAGCCTCCTACACCCTGCGCGCCGAGCAACAGCGCGCCGTGGAGCAGACGGGGGCCTTCGCACGTACCCATTGGGACGAGGGCGGCGCGCGCGGCGGCGAGTTCCTGTGGAACGCCAAGCCGCGCTTCGGCAAGACGCTCACCGCCTACGACCTGTGCCGCAGCATCGGCGCGCAGAAGGTGCTCATCGTTACCAACCGTCCCGCCATCGCCAACTCCTGGTACGACGACTACGTGAAGTTCGTAGGGCTGGAGGGCGGTTACCGCTTCATCAGCGGCGTGGATGCCCTGGCCGGCAAGCCCTACTGCCTCAGCCGCGAGGAGTACCTTCGCGCCATCCGCAACGACCCGGAGGGCCCCAGGGGGTTCATCGAGTTCGTGAGCCTTCAGGACCTCAAGGGCTCCATCCGCTTTGGCGGCGTGTATCAGAAGCTCGACGAGGTTGCCGACCTCACCTGGGACGTGCTCATCATCGATGAGGCGCACGAGGGCGTGGACACCTTCAAGACCGACGTGGCGTTCGACCATATCAAGCGCCGCTTCACGCTGCATCTCTCCGGCACGCCCTTCAAGGCCATCGCCAACGAGAAGTTCGCCGAAGATGCCATCTACAACTGGACGTATGCCGACGAGCAACAGGCCAAGCGCGACTGGCCTGCCGACTCTGAGCAGCCGAACCCCTACGCCAACCTCCCCAAGCTCAACCTGCTCACCTACCAGATGAGCGACATCGTCGAGCAGGAGGCCCGCGGCGGCATGGAGATCGACGGCGAGCAGACCGAGTTCGCCTTCGACCTCAACGAGTTCTTCTCGACCAAGCAGGGCGGCGCTTTTGTTCATGACGCTGACGTAGACAAATTCCTCGAGGCGCTGACTACACAGAAAAAGTTTCCGTTCTCGACACCCGAACTGCGCGACGAGTTGCGCCACACGTTCTGGATGCTCAACCGCGTTGACTCCGCCCGCGCCCTCGCCAAGAAGCTGCAGGCCCATCCTGTCTTTAAGGACTACGAAGTAGTGCTCGCCGCCGGCGACGGCAAGATCGACGCCGACGACGAGAACGAGAAGTCGCTCGATAAGGTGCGCCGCGCGATCAAGGACCACGACAGGACCATCACCCTTTCGGTCGGCCAGCTCACCACGGGCGTGACCGTGCCGGAGTGGTCCGCCGTGCTCATGCTCTCGAACATGGCGAGCCCCGCACTGTACATGCAGGCGGCCTTCCGCAGCCAGAACCCGTGCCTGTTCGACCTGGGTGGCGGCAACTACGCGCGCAAGGAGAACGCCTACGTCTTCGACTTCGACCCGGCGCGCACGCTCACCATCTTCGAGCAGTTCGCCAACGACCTGTACGGAGAGACCGCGCGCGGCGGCGGAGACGTGGAGACGCGCGAGCGCCACATCCGCCAGCTGCTGAACTTCTTCCCCGTCTACGGCGAGGACGACGAGGGCCAGATGGTCGAGCTCGACGCCGAGCAGGTGCTCAGCGTGCCGAGGCGCATCCACGCCCGCGAGGTGGTCAAGCGCGGCTTCATGAGCAACTTCCTGTTCCAGAACATCGCGAGCGTCTTCCGCGCGCCGGCAGAGGTCGTGGAGATCATCCAGCGCTTCGACCCCTACGAGCAGGGCAAGGCGCAGAACGCCGAGAAGAACAAGGTCGAGATTGACAAGGGCACGGCTGACGATCTCTCCATCAACGACGAGGGCGAGGTGGAGATTCCCGACGAGCAGGTCGTAGGCAAGGCTGCGGACATCTTCGGGCCGAAGGTCTACGGCGACATCGCCGTCGAATTCTCAGGCCACATGGACGACATCGCGAAAGCCCACGAGGCCGATGACGACGATCGGGTGATGCTCGACAACCTCAAGGAGGCCTTCAAGCAGAGCGTGACCGCGCCTCTGGTACAGGCCGCCAAGGAGAGCTACGGCAGCGAGCTCAAGCCGCGCCAGCAGCAGCAGATCGAGCGCAAGGTCCAGGCGGACGCCGACATCCAACTCAACCGCCAGGTCGGCGACTACCAGATTCAGGCGCGCCGCATCGAGCAGTCGCGCAAGGACGAGCTCAAGGCGGCGACAAGCGAGACCGAGCGCGCCGAGGTGAACAAGCGCCATGACGAGCAGAAAGCGGAGGCGTTCCAGACGCTCGCCCAGAAGCTCGAGGACTCCCGCGAGGAGCTCGTGCAACGCGCCGGCGAGACCGTGGTGCGCGAGGTGGAGACGGCGAAGAAAGAGGACGAGAAGCAGGGCATCGAGGACAAGGTGCGCGCTCATCTGCGCGGCTTCTCGCGTACCATCCCGTCGTTCCTTATGGCATACGGCGAGCAGGGCACGACACTCGCGAACTTCGACGTGGTCATTCCCGCAGACGTCTTTAAGGATGTCACCAGCATTAGCGTGGACGAGTTCCGCTTCCTGCGCGACGGCGGTGATTACACCGACGCCGAAACCGGCGAGACAAGGCGATTCCCGGGACATCTCTTCGACGAGGTGGTGTTCAACGACTCTGTGAGCGAGTTTATCAAGCTGCGCGAACGACTCGCCAACTACTTCGACGAGAGCCAGACCGAAGACATCTTTGACTACGTGCCACCGCAGAAGACCAACCAGATCTTCACCCCGCGCAACGTCGTGGTGGAAATGGTGGACCTCTTTGAAAAGGAAAATCCGGGCTGTTTCGACGACCCGAGCCACACCTTCGCCGACCTGTATATGAAGTCTGGCCTCTACATCACCGAGATCATCAAGCGCCTGTACCGAAGCGAGGGCATGAAGGCCGCCTTCCCGGACGACCGCGAGCGTTTGGACCACATCCTGGAGCATCAGGTGTTCGGCATCGCGCCCACCAAGATTATCTACGAGATTGCCACCCACTTCATCCTGGGTTTCCACGACGAGGTCGGCCAAGGATGTGACTCTAACTTCGAGCTCGCGGACGCCGCGGAGCTCGCCAAGGAGGGCACGCTGGAGGCATACGTCGAGCGCGTCTTCGGGCCCAAGCTGGGCGAGGCGTAGCGCGTGGCGGAAGTAGTCGACAGCAAACAGGATGGGCGTGCAGAGGCTGCGCGAGCGGCGGTGAGTGCGGCACGGCGTGAGGATACCGAACTTTGCGCCCGTCTAGTCTTTCGCGTCTCGCGCAATGAGCTAAGGCGCGTGGGGATCACCACGCCCATCGCTCTCTACGATGAGCTGAAGCAGGTCTTCTGGAACGCAGACGAGGGCGTCACCCTGGGCGACCACCTCTCTGTCGGGTTCGGCAAGGTCGACCGCCGCCGTCAGGTGCGCGCCTTCGCCGAGCGCCATGCGGACGAGCCCAGAAACGTCGCCGCGAAAGCCTACGAGCGCGAATACGGCTTCAGCGCAGGCATCGCCGCGATATGGCTCGACCTGTTCGCCGAGCCCGCGGACGTGAGCTTCTCGGAGTGGCTTGGCGTCGAGGTCGCTGAATGCCCGACGGGCGCCCCGGCCTCCCGTGCGGATGTGCCCGTAGCGCACGACACCGAGCGCGAGGCACCCACCCTCGAGGGCTTCCTTGCCCGGGAGCTTGCCGGCCGCATCTGCGACGAAGGCCTCGTGCGTCGGCGCTTCGCCTTCGAGTTTCCCGACGATCCGCCCGAAGCGCTCGACCGCGGCATCGAGGATGCGGGCTACTACGAGGACCGCGGCTTGCTCTTCCGAGAAGGGAGCACCCCGAACGACCACTTCACGCGGCTGCTGGCCGAGCATCCGTCTTTCGCGAAGGGCGACGCCGGCTTCGAGAACGCCGTGTGGCAGCACCCCGCCTTCCGCCAGGTGCTGCGCCAGGCGCTTTCGGACCACCGCTTACTTCTCTACGAGGGCGACAGCTACATCTCGTTCTCGCGGCTGCACGACGTGCTAGGCGCGCGCATGGCGGACATCGAGTCGTACGCGCCCGCGGTGAGCGTGGATGCGCCCGAAGGCGAGCCCTTCACCGTGGCGAGCCTGCGCGCGGGCGGCGCCACTCCGCATCCGCTGTACGGGCTGGACATGCCCGACGACTTCTACGAGGGACTGCTCGACGCGGGAGGGCTCCTGCGCAGCTGCACGCTCGCCGGAACCAAGGTGTTCGTCGCCGGAGGCGAGGGGCGGCTTTCCGCAGCCGACCTCATCGAGTGGATCGTCGCCCACCATGAGGGAATCGAGCGCGATGACCTGCCGAGACTGCTCGCGAACGATCTGGGCATCACGTGCCCGGCACCGCTTCTGACGACGACCATTTACAACTCCGACGTCTACTACGACGACATCGGGGACGCATATTACTCATCCATGGAGGCATGGAAGAAGGAGGCACGAAATGAGCTTGCTTGAGGAAGGGATCGCGACTGGCAACGTCCTGCCGACGGGTCGCAAGGAGAAGCACTCCATCGACAACGTGACGCGCGACTTCGACATCTACCGCATCAAGTGCGATCTGCTGTTCTACAACGACCAGAACGACCGCATCGCCACTTGGGTAAGCGAGTACAACTCCGCGCAGGGCGCGGATCTGCTCGCCCTTGGCCGCGACGAGTACAACGGCGTCATCGAGGACTTCATCGTCGAGAGCAACCCCGGCGCGCTCAGGAAGACCGAGAAGAGCATCGCCCTTCGCGGCCAGCTTAGGCCGGGCATCGTGCTCAACGACGGACGCGTCATCGACGGCAACCGACGCCTGACCTGCGTCCGCCGCCTCGCGCGGGCGAACAACGAGGCGGGCTGGTTCGAGGCCGCCATCCTCGACGACGCCACAGGCAGCGACCCCAAGCGCATCAAGCTGCTCGAGCTCGCCATCCAAATCGGCGAAGAGGAGAAGGTGGCGTACGATCCCGTCGACCGCCTCGTCGGCGTATACCGCGACGTGGTTAAGAACCACCTCATAACCCCTGCGGAGTACGGCAACGCGACGGGCATGACCGAGGCGGAGGTGAAAAAACTCGTCGACCGCGCCCAGTACATGGAGGAGTTCCTCGAATTCTGCCAGGCCCCCGAGCAGTACCACCTCGCCCGCGCCCTCAAGGTCGATGGCCCCTTGGGCGAGTTCAGCCGCGTGCTGAAGAAGTACGACAACAGGCGCGACAAACAGCTTGTCAAACGACTCATGTTCGCCAACATGGTGGTGCAGCCCGAGGGCGACATCACCCGATACGTGAGAGACTTCGGCAGCGTGGCAGGCACGGATGCGGAGGCCGACTTCAAGGCCGCCGAGCTGCAGGCCATGTCCGAGCTCCTCGAGAAGATGGGTCCCGACGCCCTCACGCGCGAGAAGGTGAGCGAGCTGCGCTCGGACGGCAACCTCGTCGACGGCTTCAAGCGCGCAGGCGACCGCGCAAGAGAGACCGTGCGCCGCGTCAAGCTCATGGACACGCCCGCCAAGAAATCCGCCGACTGCCTCTCCGAGCTCGAGAAGATCCTTCCCGAGATGCTCGACGTGCTGGGAGCCGACGAGCTCGAGAAGGTGCGCCGCAACCTCGTTGCCGTCGCCGACAAGGTGGAAGAGCTGATCGGTGAGATCGATGAGCGCGCCTAGGGCCGTCGTCTGCTACGACGAGGCGCGCCCCGGCATGTACCTGCGCATCGAGGGGCAAGACATCGCCTCGTTCATGGCCTCGGCCGCATGGCGCGCCTGGCTGTACTACCCGGCGAGCGCCGTCGACGGCACCGATCGCGACCGCATCCTACTCGACGGCGGCATGGGCCTTCGCGAGTGCCAGGACATGCTCGAGGCGATCATGGAGGCCGACGGCCACGGCGTCGAGGTCGCGGTTGACCCGAGCTTCGGCGCCTTCGTGAACGCCGGCGAGACCTACATCCGCGAGCGCTCCGAGGTGGGGTTGGCCATCAAGGCGCAGACCGCCGAGGGCATCGCCGACGACCCCCAGCTGGGGCCGCGCTTCCGGGAGTTCCGCGACGTAGTGAACGCCTCGATGGTGCGTCCCCTGCGCGACCGGCAGATGCTCGACGCCTTCTTCATGGCGACGGTTGGGCGCGCGGCCGACTTCTCGGTGCCCGGCGCCGGCAAGACCGCGACGGTGCTCGGCGTGTTCGCCTACCTTCGCCATTTGGGGCTCGCGCGCCGCATCGTGGTGGTTTGCCCCAAGAACGGCTTCGAGTCGTGGGAGAAGGAGTGGGTCGCCACCTTCGGGGATAAGCTGCCTTTGAGCTGCTTCTCGCTGGGAGACCCCGCCATAGCGGCGATGTCGACCGAGCGCAGGCGCAACGCGCTGTCGCTCGACAGCGGCGCGTGCAACCTGTTCACGTTCAACTACGAGTCGCTCTCGGGCTACGTGCGGGAGCTGCATGCCATCATCCCCGACCAGACCCTGCTCGTCTTCGACGAGGTGCACCGGGTGAAGGCCATCGGCGGCAGGCGCGCGGAAGCCGCGCTCGAGGCGGCCGACGGCGCGAAGTTCGTGATCGCCCTTACGGGAACACCCATCCCGAACACCTACCAGGACATCTACAACCTGCTGCACATCCTGTACCCCGAGGACTACGACACGTTCTTCGGCTACGAGCCGGGCGAGCTCCGCGCGCCCGATGCGGACCTCCAGGCAAGCCTCAACGACAGCCTGGCGCCCTTCTTCTGCCGAACGAACAAGGACGAGCTCGGCGTGCCGCGCCCGGAGCCCGACGAGATCGTGGAGGTCGAGGCGACGCCCGATGAGGACACATTGCTGCGAGTCCTGTACGCGTCTTGCCCCAACGCGCTCGCGAGGATCATACGCACCCTGCAGCTCGAGAGCGACCCCGAGATGCTCTGCTCTGCAGTGGACCCAGGCGACCTCGAGTACGTGCTCGACCAGGTCGGCGATGACTACTCGGATATCGACTACGTCGACTTCTCGCAGACGTTCTACGAGGCCATCGAGCGAAGCCGCCCGAGCTCGAAGCTCGTGGCGTGCGAGCGGCTCGTGGAGCGCATCGTCGCCGAAGGCCGCCCCGTCATAGTATGGTGCATCTTCGTACGCAGCATCAGCAACCTCCGCCGCGACCTCGCCGCCATGGGGATTCCGGCAGAGGCGATCTACGGCGCCACGCCACAGGAAGAGAGACGCGAGATTCTGGACGACTTCCGCGCGGGGCGCTTCAGGGTGCTCGTGACCAACCCGCAGACGCTTGCCGAGTCGGTCTCTCTGCACAGCGTCTGCCACGACGCGGTGTATTTCGAGTACAGCTACAACTTGGTGCACCTGCTGCAGTCAAAGGACCGCATACACCGTCTGGGCCTGCCCGACGACCAGAAGACGCGCTACTACTTCATGCGCGAGAAGTTCATGCGCGACGGCAGGGAGCTATCCCTCGACGCCGTGATCTACGACCGCTTGAAGGAGAAGGAGCAGACGATGCTCGACGCCATCGACCGCGGCTGCCTTGAGGGCGGCTACCTCGATGACGAGGACCTGCGTATCGTCTTCGAGCGCCTGCTGGGAGAAGATGCCAAGAGCCTGGAATACTAAGAGGCCGAACGGCGCACTGACGATATTGGCTCATAAGTAACAACTGCGAAGGAAAGATAGGGCTTTAAGGATGGATGCAGGAAAATCTACGATAAGCGGCGTGTTCAACGGATCGCGCCTGCTCGAAATACCTTTCTACCAAAGGGCGTACGTCTGGGGAGAAGAGCAATGGGAGCGCTTCCTCGGCGACATGGAGTTCGTCACGGCTTCGAAGCGACCTTATTTCCTGGGCTCGATCATCCTGAAGCAAGCCTCCTCCGGCAACACTTGGTCCGAGGTGTCCGAGGTTCGCACAGTCATCGACGGCCAGCAGCGCCTCACGACCATGGTCATCTTCTTCAAGGCACTCTGCGCGAGAATCGACGCCGATAGGCTGTTCGAGCGAGATTTCGTCCTGGAGACCGGCGAAGTCGCCTTGAGACATGGCAAGTACGACCGGCAGGATTTTGAGAAGGTCGTCAGCGCCACGGGCTGCGAGCCTGTCGAGGGCTCCTCGTCCATCGTCCTTGCCTACAACTATTTCCTCAAGAACATCGACCCAGAGAAGGTCGACAGGAACACGATCAAGTCGAACGTCCAGTTCGTCTGCATCGATCTCACCGAGGGCGAGGACGAGCAGCAGATATTCGACACCATCAACTCGCTCGGGGTGCGCCTGACGACGGCGGAGCTCCTCAAGAACTACTTCTTCAACCGCGAGAACGAGCAGGCGTTCAAGGAGTGCTGGGAGGACGTCTTCGAGCCCACGGCTGAGAAGAGGGAGTATTGGGAGCAGGAGGTCGTTACCGGGCGCATCAAGCGCACGCTCGTCGACCTGTTCTTCGACGCGTTCCTCCAGATCCTGGTTCAGGACAAGAGGCGCGGCGTCACGACCGAGGACAAGCTCTTCTATTCGCGCACGTCCAACCTCTTCCAGTCCTACAAGGACTTCATCGGCAGGTACTGCAACGGAGACAAGGACGAGATCCTCGACAGCATGAAGGCGTATGCCGAGGTGTTCGAGTCCACGTTCGACCCCGGCTACTGCGACGCGGACATCCCCTCCGCTCCCGGCGTCGAGCGCCTGAACGTGCTGATATTCGGCCTCAAGAACTCGACGCTCATCCCGTACGTGCTCTACGTTCGAAAGAACGCGGAGTCTTCGGGCGAGGAATCTAAGATCTACGCCCTGCTTGAGAGCTACATCGTCCGCCGAATGCTGGTTCAGGCGACCACGAAGAACTACAACAGGCTGTTCACCTCGCTGATCTTGAACGAGGTGAAGGACGCGGAGGCGCTGAGGAAGGCTCTCGAAGCCAATGACGAGGCGACGACGTACATGCCCGGCGACGCCGAGGTTCGAGCGGCATTCGAGGAATCGTGTCTGTACAACCTTCAGTCCAAGGGCGTTCTCTATCTGCTGGAAAGCGCCATTCGCCCAGGCATGAGCAGCACGGCCCTGCTCGGGTTCAACCAGTACACCCTCGAACACATGATGCCCAAGAAGTGGCGCAACAAATGGGGAGCCCTCGACGATGAGGCTGCCACGCGAAGGGACAGGAAGCTCCTCACGCTCGGCAACCTCGCCATCATCACGCATTCGCTCAACGCCTCCATCCGCGATGCCGATTGGCCCACCAAGAAGCAGGGAAAGGGATACAAGGACGGTCTTGCCCTCTGCGCCGCCGGCCTTGCGACCATGGCCGGCGCCCTGGAGAAGGAGTCTTGGGACGAGGGCGATATCGCCGATCGCGCCGAATGGCTTGCGGACAAGGCGTTGGAGGTCTGGCGTTAAACCTTACATGCGCCCCATCTCGAAGATGCTTGCGGTGTCGGAGCCCGCATCCATGACGGATGTTGTCGGCTCTTCCAAATGCGAGGTTTGCGGTGGCGCTTCCGTCACTGGTGCCTCAACCCCCTCGCCGAGCGCCAGGAAGAACCTCATCACGAGCTCGATCCTCTGCTGCAGGGACTCGCTCAGCTCGCCGTAGGAGGCCGCCAGCCGTACTTCCTTGGACAACTCCGCCATCGAGTCCTTCAACGCCTTCTGCACGCTTACAGAGGGCCTCACCTCGACCTGGGTATCGGTGAGCTTGGCGATGATGTAGTCCTGCCTGCTCATGCCGCTCCAGGCTGCCATCTCGCATATGAGCTTGTGCTCCTCGGGCGTGCAGCGAAACGCCATCGTCTTGCTGCGCTTGCGGGCGCTGTTCTCGCACGGCATCTTGCTTACCCCCTCGCTCCATCGAGCGCGGCGGCCATCTCGTCCTGCTTCGTGGGGAACAGGTGCGCGTAGCGGTAGGTGATGTCCACCGCCTCGTGGCCCATGCGCTCGGCGATGGCCAGCGCGGAGAAGCCCATCTCGATCAGCAGGCTCACGTGGCTGTGGCGTATGTCGTGTATGCGGATGCGCTTCACGCCCGACGCCTTGCACCCGCGCTCCATCTCGTGGGCCAGGAAGTGCTTGGTCACGGCGAACAGGCGCTCGTCGGGGGCGACGTCGTCGCGCATCTCGATGAAGTCCGCCATCTCGTCGCGCAGGAAGGCGGGCATGACGATCGTGCGCACGGACTTGGGCGTCTTGGGGTCGGTCACGGTGTCAACGCCGTTGAGGCTCTGGTACGACTTGTTGATGCGCAGCCGCGAGCTCTCCAGCATGAAGTCGGACGGCGTGAGCGCCAGGAGCTCGCCGCAGCGTATGCCCGTCCAGTAAAGCAGCTCGAAGGCGTGGAACGACAGCGGCTTGTCCATGACCGCCTCGCTGAACCTCAGGTACTCGTCCTTGGTCCAGAACTGCATCTCGCCGCCCTTCTTCGACCCTATCTTGTCGACCCTGCGCACCGGGTTGTCGGTGAGGCCGTAGTAGCGCTCGGCGTGGTTGAAGATGGCGTTGAGCTGGTTGTTCACCGTGCGCAGGTACGTCGGCGCCCAGGGCTTCCCGTCGGCGTCCCGGTGCTCGGTGAGCTCGTTTTGCCACCTGATGACGTCGATCGGCCTCACGTCGCACATGCGCATGTCCCCGAAGAACGGCACGAGCTTGTCGTTGATGATGTACTCCTTGGTGATCCACGTGTGCTCGCGTATGCGCGGCTTCACCTCTGAGGCGTACACCTCGACGAACTCGGAGAACGTCATGTCCATGGCCCCGCCGTTAAGGCTCTTGAACTGGCTCTCCCACACTGCGGCCTCCACCTCGGAGGAGAAGCCGCGCTTCGTCTTGTGGCGCTTCGAGCCGCGGGCGTCGCGGTAGTAGCACTGCACGTAGAACGTGCCGTTGTTGTCATCCTTGTACACGGGCATGTCAGTCCGCCTCCGGGAAGTACAGGGCGTCGAAGACATCGCTTCGAACGCGCCCGCGGATGACCACGCGCCCACGCGCCTCCTGCTCGGCGTTTATTCTCCTGATCACCTCGTAGGCGCTGCCTTTCTTGATCCTCAGCAGCTCCGCGACCTCGTCGGCGTCCAGCATGTGCGGCCTCGGCGTCTTCGCCACCTTCTCGTCCATGGCTCCTCCAATCAATGGCGTACGGATACGTACGGTTCACAGATTCAGAGTAAACGTACATATCTGTACTGTCAATAGAATTGCGTACATTTGCGTACGCTGATAAGATGTGCTGGTACGTAATTCCAGGAGGAGGGCTCATGTCCGTAGGCGAGAACATAAGGCGGTACCGCAAGTCGCGCGGCATGACGCAGGCGCAGCTCGCCGAGGCGGTCGGCCTGACCGAGGGGGCCGTGCGCCACTACGAGAGCGGCATCCGCGCCGTGAAGCCCGAGCTGCTCGAGTCCATCTCCGCGGCGCTCGGCGTGTCCGTCAACGCCCTCAAGGATTACGGCGTCGAGACTGCGGGCGACCTCATGTCGCTGCTCGTGCGGCTCGAGGACTCCTTCGGCATCGTGCCCGCAGCCGACGGCACGGGCCTCTCCCTGAACCCCAAGGCGCCGCACGCGCCCAAAGCCGCGATGGCGAT
>OLOJ01002529.1_pt1 | contig 14621 bp, 15 predicted proteins | sample 1672251 | NCBI WGS metagenome assembly OLOJ01 (sample SAMEA3136664, study PRJEB25190) | human gut metagenome | biome: human gut; feature: human-associated habitat; material: faeces | place: Austria | collected 2013 | reverse complement strand
ATAAAAATAAACCAAGAAATGATAAGCCATTAATAACAGAAAAACAATGGAAACTTATCACAGATGAAATAACACAGATCTATCCAAGTCTTTATAAATACATATATAGTCTATGTCCGGATTTATCAGAACAAGACTTTCAATATTGCTGTCTTTACATGTATGGGTTCGACACTAACACTGAAGCAAAATTATTAAATATAACAGTTGATTCAGTAAGAAAAAGACGCCTTAGACTTAGAAGAAAACTAGATATCACATTACCGGATAATAATGCTACATTATATGAATACTTAATCGAAAATATACATTAATAATCATGTTTTCAGTAGAAACAATCTATAGCATAAGATAATGTCCACGTAAAAAGCCATAAACAACTGATTATCAAAGTCTGTTTGTCCACGTTCAAAAACGTACTTTACTTGCTTCCCCCCTCATCTCTCCGTAAATTTGCAAAAAACAATTAAAGATATGAGAAAACTAAGTATTACACTATTATTAATTAGTATTTCATTCATGACAATGAAAGCTTACAATCTATCAGAGTATAGATCTAAAGGAAGTATAACTTTTACATCTATATTTGTTAAGGTTGATAATATAGCCTCACGACTAAATGCTAATTTTAAATAATATTTACCAATGGATTGGACAAGCAACCTATCTAATCCATTTCATATTTAACTTATGCTCAAATTAATATCTATTTTGATAACCAATGGAATCGTTTTATTCATGTTAATCAGTTGTCATAATAAAACAAGTAATTCAAGAAATACTGTGAACCTTGATTATGAGAATAGTATCGACTCTCTTAATTCATATAAAATGGATATATCACATTTCATTAATTCCATCGAGCCAGGAGAAACGATTGTAGAAGAAAAACAAATGCAAGGGAAAGAATTTATTACAAGAGAAAATGAGCATATAAAAGTGTGCTTTTTATTAAAAGCCCCCTGCTCAAAAGACGGATTCTTGAAAACAGAAATTACTAATAATACAAACGATACAATTACCTATATTAGTAATACTTTCTTGCGCTATAGAGAAAGTAATAATTCATGGATTCCTTTAGTTTATCCGGATAATTATGTAAAAAATGATCTAGGATATTTAATACCTCCTCATGAAAGCGTCAAAATAAGATTCTTTTTACCTTCTCAAGAAGAATATCCTAAAGGGAAATACAAGCTTCAACTATTATTCCGCAATGCTTCAAAGAGTATTGACTATTATATCGATAAAATATTTGTAAGCACCAAGTCAAACTAAGTTCCTGATAAATCAAAAAATTAAAAAGAAATGAATACAAAAAAAATAGTTGGGATTTTCTTGTTATCCCTTTGTACTATGTGTTTCGTTAATTGTAGTGATGATGACACGCCAGATGATCCGGCAGATACCATCACACTCAATATGCTTAATGAGCATAATGGAAAAACCTATTTAGGTGAATCAAAAACTTATATCAATGAAGCTAATAACTTCGTCACATCTTCTAATTTTATTTCTGACGTAGGAAATGGCGCAGGAGTTGGAGCAGATATTCTACCCTCATTAACCAACCTCACACACGAAGTAGCGGTTACGCCCGGACATATTTATCAGATTTTTGATAAAAATACACTTATAGATTTCCCGTCAGGCAATCACGCTATTCAAGTAGAAGCAAGTTATTATCAAGCCTATGTTGTATCTAAAATAGTAAATAGTGACATGACTATCGGTGCAATTGTAAAATATATATCTGTTTTCCCTAACAATAATGGGTTGCCTGCATATAGGTATGGTATTGGAAGTCTTCACCGTATAGGTGAAACGGTTGAATTAGCATTACCCCAAAATATTGAGTTTTTCTTGAAAGAACATAGCGCAGGGAAAAAAGGATTAAATGTAACATCTGCCAATAACAAATTAAGAATAACCCTAACTAAAGCACCTGACATAGTCAACGGACCTTATGGAACATTTGACCTTTATATCCGTTCAAACAATATCTTTACGGTCGTAGAAGTCTACGTGGAATAAGCAATAAAGACTTTATTATCCGGTAAAACAAAGGGATTATCTCCCATATTACCATATATTTGTAAAAAACATTTAAAAGTATGAGAATCAGTAGACTTTTGCTAATTGTATTATTACTGGCATCTTCGTATGGTTGCTCTGAAGAGGAACCATACGAAGTTGAAAAGAAATCAGTTTCTATATGGGCAGGAGACACATGGCATGTCATTATAGAAACAGACTTAACAGAGTACAACTATAGGTTAGAATCAGAAAATCAAGAAATTGCGACTGCTATTCTTGACGAAATGAGCGTATGCATCACTACCTACAAAAGTGGAAGCACCATGATACGACTTATCGATACTGACAATAATAAGATAGCATGTGAAATCTCCGTATATGTCAAATACTTCAACAGTCCGGAAATTGTCAATTGGGGAATTCCGCTAAAAGGTAACCCTGATTATCCGGGAGTAATAATAAAAGCAGTGGATCTAAGAATCCCCCCAGAAATAGAAATTGAGTTACGAGAAAAAGATAAACCATTCATTGGTGCTACTTATACATTCAATCAGGAAACCAAAAAGTTTACAATGAAAACTGATTCGGGAATATTCAGAGAAGGCACATACGAATGGAATATTACCTTTTTAACCTTAATGTATGACGATAAAGCAGAGAAGTTCGGTTTTAAATTTGCTACAGGAATATCATTGGGATACGGATATATCCTACAGAGTGATAAAACAGCAGAATATCAGCAACGATATCCTGACGCCGGTATCACAGAAGTAAAAGTTAATTATATTTGGAAAGATAATGGAATAATCCAATTAGGAGGACTTACATTTTAATTAAATTGAGAAAAGGAGGTTATTAACAAACGAAGATTGCCCTTTCATCGTTTATCATGAAATCTATATCCAAGCCCCAGCATTAGATTGTTGGGGTCTTTAAATTTGCTCAACTGATACCCCACGTGCAAAAACAAATGGCGTGTGACGTAAGTCTTGAGAGCCAGAATTTGGTAGAACCCTTTCATATCACCACCGCTGTATATCAGGTTCCGACCGACGCCGACATTGATAGAGAAAACAGGCATCACCAGTTCTGCCCGAAGAGATAACCCCATGGCAAATTGCTTACGGAAAGGAGGACGATGAAACTTCAAATCGCCCGAGTAAAACTTGCCCACTCTATACTCCTTAAGATTGGCACTTTCATCATATTGCGCATCCGCAGAAAGCCCTGCCCGAAAATAGTTGTTGAAATTATACATCGGGGCGAAATTGATGCCCGCCACACCGAACGAACCGGGAATCATACTCGACACATCGTCTCCAATCAGTCCTCTTTTGCGGGTGGCTCCGTAGATCACCAAGTCATAGCTGACGTGAGGCTTTATAAAGAGCCGTCTAGGAGTGATGGAACCGGGCGCCTCATCCGCGTCCAAAGTGCGTACGATGCCGATTCTTCCTCCAATAACATTAAGACCGCCATTAGGATAATGCGTGTTTCCATTGGAAAAATGGGTGAGATCTACACCTGCCGCCAATTTCCAGTACTTGTGAACTTGCCAGTTCAGCAAAAAGCCGAGATTGATGTACGCATTGATCTTGGAGCCAATCAACACGTTTTGCGGATTGGATAGTTCGTCATATTTCCTCCAGCCAAAAGAAGCTCCGAAGTTCCATTCGTAATCGAGCGATAGACGGGGCGACAGTTGCGCGATACGTGACCCCTGAAAAGCGTATACCGACACCGGATTTCCCAATTCAACGGGACTAAAGAAGGTCTGGTAGGAAACGCCAATGCCCTGATAGGTATGAGGAAAGAGCCTGCCGAGATTGGATTCTTTGCTAAATCTGAAAGCGTACTTGAGATGGAAAGAAAGCGATTGGTCGATTTTCTTTTGCTGCATATTGTCTCCTTGCAGAAAACTATGGGTGGAGACGATATAGCCCGGACGAATGTCAAAGCCAAGCTGATGGCGGATCAGGGAATGGCTGACGCTGTCGTTCCGTTGTCCGATGATTGTCTGGGCTTCCAGATTTGCGTTGATTGCCGGATATACCAGAAGGCAAAAGAGGCACAGCAACCGTATGGCGTTCCTATTTCTAATCATTGATATGCTAGTTGTTGAAAGGTATATCCTTGTGTGTTATATAATATTTTACAGGCATTTCGCTATGCAACGTGCCGGTTACGATTCGTTGTTTCTTGGTTTTGGAGTGAGAAACATAGAGGGTATATCTCGTTTCCAACCAATCATACATCATCGATAAGGTGTAGTATCGAGAAGTCCGAGGAGGAATTATGTCTTTGTTCTGTTCCGTACTAGGGCAAGGCAACATTTGTTGCTCAGAAATGAATGGCGCGCGTTTGCCGTTCATCACTAAATATCCGTCTTTCATACTTGGTATTTCCACTGTCAGACCGGCTTCGCCCAGTAATTGAAAAGCTTCGGGCACATCGCTTTTGAACCTCATAAAATGGTAAAAAGACTCGAAAGGAAAAAACGTGTATGTAGACGAAACATCTGTTAAGTTATGAAAGGAGACGCCTTCTTTTTTCTCTATCTTGTTTTCCGGATCGTAAGAATATGCATTCAAAGAATAAATGATACTATCCATCACATATCTGTCTCCCGGAGAAATCTCGACGTGTATCTCCTGCCACTCATATTCGTTGCTTGCCGTGAGCAGGAATTGAAAAGGAGCGGAAAGGGCATTCTCGCCCACCGTTATCTTCACTTCTTCGGGATGAACACGTTCGATGGTGAAATCAATCATCTCTCCGGTGTACACAATCTTTCCCAATCCGTTCAGCGATGGACCTTGGTCATTTGTTACCAAGCGATTGTCCGCATCATATACTTTATATTGAACGGGAAGACTAGAAGCTGTATACATTGCTAACCAATCCCAATTGGCAGCTGCAAATTGAATAGTGGCAACATCCCCGTTCCCGTCCAGCGCCAGTTCGGAATCGGAAGGACGGAAGTCGTCGACAAATACGTCTCCGTTACAACCATAAAACTCCCCCAGGATGAGAAGACAGACCGTCAGGTATAGGAATCTTTTCATATTGTTTTCTCTCTTGTTCATTCTCTTTTGTTCTCTACGGACAAAAGTAACATATATTTTCAGGAACAGCATACAAACCCGCATTAAGAAGTGTTATTATCACCTGATTAATTGCCGCATACAGTGGCGGACGCTAAAACACTGCTAAAACAATATATGGCAAGTAAATGGACTCGACACGACAAGGGAACGACAGAATTGAAAAGCACCGCACTCGTGTTTCAAGAATGAAAACTAGCTAGAACAGTTGAATGGAGAAAAGTTACTAATTAATCAAACAGTTCTTTCAATACCTCCAGTGATTTCAATGCCGGGAAGTCAGGCAGATGCAAACGATAATAATCATTCATAATCGTCAGGCAACGAGTACGCTCCGCACGGCTCATACCAAAAAGATGCATGGTCTCATAGTTCATGCGCATCAACTGACGGAGACGGACGGCCTCTTCAGGATTGATATAAGAAGAATGTAATTGGGGACGAATGGAAGTGAAACAGGCATTCAATAAATCGAAGTAATCGCCGGTATGATAATCTTCCAGGTTCGGGTAAAGCCCCAGAAAACGCGAAAGACGCATCAGAAAAACCAGATGAAAATTGGCAAATCCCTCTCCACACTCGTCCAGCCAAATGATAGAATGTTGCAGATAGGCAAACAACGGACGGTTCTCTGCCTCCTCCCGGATAGCCCTGTAAAGAAACTCCGACAGGAAAAGTGCCATCGAAGACTTATACGGATCATAAGGTATGGAAGAAAATGGATAAAAAGATTTCGCTTCCTTCACACGATAAAGTGTTGCATTAGGCCGATAGTCAGCCTCGAACTCAATAAAAGATAACGGTTGGAAAAGTACGGATTTCACAGCCGCTTTTCGCGAACGAGGCACTGTTACAAGGAAAGAAGCTCTGCCGGACAACTCCGTATACATATCTACAATGATAGAAGTATCATTGTATTTCAACGTATGAAGAACTATTCCTTTCGTTTTCTGCAGCATAACTGAATAACCTCATTTCCAAATCCGAAGCAAAGCTACAAAAAATACAAGGTAATCGGAGAGATTTTAAAGGCATTAACAACAAAAAAGATAACTACTTTTGTTATAGTCCCTGAATAACAAGTAAAGATAAACAAGCTTATGAAACGAAAAAGTAATAAAAACGGATTTACAGGATGCGCCAAAGCATACATCCGGAATTTACAGGAAGAAGGTCGTTATTCGACAGCACATGTGTATAAGAATGCAATTCTGTCATTCACAAGGTTCTGTGGTACTCCCAGCATAACTTTCGGGCAGATCACTCGCGATAGTTTGAGACGATACGGGCAGCACCTACACGAACATGGGTTGAAGCCAAACACAGTTTCAACCTATATGCGTATGTTGCGCAGCATCTATAATCGTGGTGTAGAAGCAGGGGTAGCCCGCTTTATCCCCCGGCTGTTTCGTGACTGGCGTAGATGTACGACAGAAAAAGGCGCTCCCGGTCAGCGAACTGCATACACTTCTCTACAAAGCCCCTCAATCCCAACACTTAATCCGTACGCAAGCTATCGCACGGTTGATGTTCCAATTCTGCGGTATGCCGTTCTCTGATTTCGCACATTTAGAGAAATCGGCATTGGAAGACGGAATCCTTAGATACAATCGTATAAAAACAGGCACACCAATAAGTCTTGAAATCCTGGACACCTCCAAGAAAGAGATAAACAAGCTGCGTAACAGCAATCCACCGAGAGAAGATTGCCCAGACTACCTATTTAATATAATGAGAGGAGATAAGAGACGAAAAGAAGAAGGCATATATAAGGAATATCAGTCAGCCCTCCGCCGATTCAACAATCAATTAAAAAGCCTGTCAAGAGAACTAAACCTAAAATCACCTGTCAGTTCATATACCATCCGGCATTCTTGGGCAACAAATGCCAAATACCAGGGAATCCCTATTGAAATGATCAGTGAATCACTAGGACATAAATCTATAAAAACCACACAAACTTATCTGAAAGGTTTTGGTTTGAAGAAAAGAACAGAAGCTAATCAATTGAATTGTTTTTACGTAGAATCTTACAACGCAAGTCATCAATAACACATAAACAACTATCTATCAGCAATCTGCCTTATCCATTACTTCTTAGGTAACGGATATAAATACTGTACAAAGATATATAAAAAGAGTATTACATTCCAAATTAATTATACATTATTTTATTCAACTTCTTTCGAAGAATAAAATAAGATATGAGAACACGAATCACTTTTAGTTCATGTTCCAACTATCTATTGCCAATCATCGGACCACTTTTTTCTGTCCGAAAGCTTCCAGAGACATATATCAATAAAAGACCACCGTCTTTTTTACTTTTCCCTCATGTGTTCCTGTCATTAAACAGGAGTTCCGTTACCTAAGAAGTAACAGATACACATAAACAAATAATTATGACACACAAACCCAATATCAGCAAAAATGAAAAGTCTGCTGCCAGCAACAGGTGGAGACATGCAGCAAACATTAAACATGGGCTAGCCATCATTGCCTTTGTTGCATGTATTCTGCCTGCTTCGAACCTTTGCGGACAAAATATAGCCATTAAAAGCAATCTGCTTTACGATCTAACCACTACTCTCAATATGGGAGGAGAAGTGCGATGTGACGATACGCATACCATCAGCCTTTCCCTCAATTACAACCCCTGGAACTTCGGAGGGAACAAAAAGATGAAGCATTTCCTGTTGCAGCCAGAATACCGTAAATGGTTTAATGAAGTATTCACAGGAAGTTTTATCGGCTTTCAGCTACACTATGCTTTGTTCAATTTTGGAGGAATGCTCCCCTGGGGATTCAACAATGGGAAAATGCTGGGTATTGAGAACAGGCAGATTGCTCACAACAGATATCAAGGCAATCTGGCGGGTTTCGGCATTTCCTACGGTTATCAATGGATAATCAGCCCTCAATGGAATCTGGAAGCAGGAATCTCACTCGGATATGCACACCTTAATTATAAACGCTACGGACAGTCTGAAGGTGCAGCCCTATTGGAAAAATCAAGCTGCAACTACTGGGGACCTACACAAGCAGGGATATCAATCATATATTTCATCCGATAAATCAACCTAATAATAACCACATAAAATGAAAACGAAAGCATTCATATTTTTCAGCTTATTGATATGCAATCTACTCCCGGCACAAAACATTAAACTGGATATTACTCCACACTTTCTCGGAGTGCGGGCAGATTCATTACTTCTCTCCATGGATGTATCGGTAGAGATAGAAAATATGGAGTCTAAAAATGCCGTCAGACTAACGCCCGTCTTAACCGGACAGGAAAGAAAAATCTTACTACCTTCCATCTTATTAAACGGCAAACAAAAACAAAAATTATATCTGCGTAACCAGATATTACGAAAAAAAAGCGAGCATAAGGAAGAGAACGCAACCTACCTCGTTGCCGGTATCGACGAAAGTCATTCCCGCACCATCGCTTACCGAACTTCGTTGCCCGCAGAAGATTGGATGAACCACGCAACTCTCCTCCTTCGGAGAACAATCATCCGTCCTGAAGGTGAACAAGCGTTGAAAGATACTTTACTCATTACATCTCAACCTGCTGCACTCCCATCCTCCCAAAAGAATCCGGACGAGGTTACGTCAACAGCAGAAAACACGTCTCCAGCTGATATGACAACCACAAAAATGAAATATAAAGGTTCGTATGTTTCCCCGGCTACGGATGATGTAGATATACGAAACCAGAAAGAGTTGAATTTTAATCTTGAAGAAGCTAAGATTATGGCTGATGTCAATCCACAAATGTTGTCGCTCCGCGAACTCTATACCGTAGCTCTGTCGTATGCAGATAACAAAGCTAAGTTTTACCAAATTATTAACATCAGTGTCAAACTGTATCCTGTACACCCCATCGCCAACCTAAACGCTGCCGCTGCTGCCATCGAACAAGGAGACACTCAATCAATAAGCAAGTTTTTATCGATGGCTCCTCATGACAGCCTTGCTTACAAGAATTGTCGGGGTGTATATGAGCTGATGACTGGAAACACATACGAAGGTATTCGCATGTTAAAGGCTGCTAAGACAGAAGGTTCCGAAGAAGCTTCTTACAATCTGAATGTATTTTTTGAAAATAATAAACGTCCTTAACAAACAGACACAATGAAATATTTCTTACTCTTATTCCTATTCTTATCAGTTGGTTGGCTCCACTGTCGCTCACAGAGAGTAGCAGTCAGCGTGAATGCGCTTCCGGCAATAGATGGGGCTTTCGAAGCCGGAGTCTCCTATGCCATAGGAAATAAAAGTACAGTTGAACTGACCGGCAGTCTGCGACCATGGAAACGGGAAGAGAAATATGTGAACCGCTATTGGCTGATACAGCCAGAATATAAATATTGGACTTGCCAGAAGTTTAACGGCTTTTTCTGGGGTGCTTACCTCAATGGGGCACAATTCAATATCGGAGGGAAAAAACCGCCTTTCGGTATATTCGCCGGGTTGAAAAAATACAGATATGAAGGATGGCTGGCAGGTGGAGGTATCAGTGCCGGATATCACTGGATGCTGGATAATCATTGGAATATAGAAACAAGTCTGGGAGTAGGATACGATTTTATCCGCTACAAGCAGTACAACTGCGTCAAGGAATGCGCCGGATTACGAGACAAAGGTGATTATCATTACATAGGGTCTAGTAAGGCTTCAATAAGTTTAGTTTATCTATTTTAAAATAAAACAGGATGAAAAGTTTATGGAAAGTCTGGTTCTCCAGAAGAAGAAGTATCTACATACGAATAGCACGTCAATGCCATTCTACCCCATGGAGAGTATATTATCTAGGGCATGGAGGCATCAGCAGATCAATAAAGGACATAAAGATATTGAAAGCATTGCAACAGCAAGGAATCATCTCACGAATTTATCCATGGTGAGTTATGATTGCTTTTGTTACAGATAAGAAGTCATTTAGTTATAAAATTATGAAAACAGGAGGAACTTTTATCATTGCAGCCATCTTATTTCTTTCTCTTCAGGCACAGACACCTGTAACAGGAGATGATGGCACTGTTCGAGCCACTTCCTCCAGCCTGCACAAGGCCGGGAAAGAATTACTGGTTTCTATTGAAATAGAAATCACCCGTGACTTCCTGCCCAATGAATCAATGACATTGGTACCTGTTGTCAGTGACAGTTTGGAACACCGGTTGGAATTACCAGCTATCTATATCAACAGCCGAAAACAACACATCATATTTTTGCGCGAAGCTGGCAAGAAGGAAAAAGAAGCCGAAGCATTGCAAAGAAAAAACGGAAGTCGGCAGACAATGCATTATCTGCAATCTGTACCTTTCGAAAGTTGGATGAATCATGCCACTCTCTCACTCGTTGAGAAAAGCTGTGGCTGTGGGATTCCGGGTGAAGAAAATCTCACTTGTATCGCCCGTTTACACCCACAGCCAACCCCTATTCCACAACTCGTATTCTTGACTCCCCAAGTGGAAACCTCGAAAATCAGAGAAGAAAAAGGGTGCGCGTTTATTGATTTTCCTGTCAATGTGACTGCTATATACGAAACGTACAGCAACAATACAGTAGAACTGAATAAAATTATTGAAACAATCAACACCATTAAAAATGACACCAACGTTACCATCACACACATCAGCATTCACGGCTACGCTTCACCCGACGGACCTTACCGACTCAATGAGAAGTTGGCCCGTGAACGTACTCAATCTGTGAAAGAGTATGTAAATCAGCTATATGCATTCGACGGAGCGCATATCCAGACAGACTATACTCCTGAAGATTGGGAAGGATTTGAAGCTCTTCTCTGTGATACGACTTTTCAAGAGAAAGAAGCGATAATAAAAACCATAACAAGCGACATTCACCCCGATAGCAAGGAGAGAAAGCTAAAAAAGCACTTCCCTGCATTCTACGATTTTGTCCTGAAGCATTGGTTTACTCTACTTAGACATTCCGACTACACTATTGAGTATCGTGTACGCCCGTTTACTCTTGCAGAATCCCGGAAAGTCTTTACTACAAACCCTAAAAATTTGAGTCTTGAAGAAATGTTTCGTCTCGCACTTGCCAGTACACCTGGAAGCGAAACTTATAATCAGATTTTCATGACTGCCGTACAACTATTTCCCGATAATCCCACAGCCAACCTGAATGCCGCCTGCATAGCCTTGATGCAAAGAGACGTCCAAACAGCTGCCACTTATTTGGAAAAAGCTCCGAAAGTACCGGAAACAATATTAGCAAAAGGAGTTCTATGCTTTCTTAAAAACAACTATGAAGAAGCAGAGTACTTATTCAGACAAGCTCAAAAAGCAGGACTATCACAAGCGGATAATAATCTGCAATTAGTCCGTGCACTAAAATAAACACTCATTAAAACCAAATGTAAAATGAAAAGATTCAGTAAATTAATGTCACTGCTTTTATTCGCAGCAGTCACACAGTACAGTTGCATCAATGATGCAGATGTTGTCATCGCCGATGATACTCATTCAGAGTCAAATGGCAATCTCGCCTTGTTCTTCGAGATTCCAAACGTTGCTACCAGTCGAAGTGCCGAATCGTCCGGCGTTACCACCGAAGGTTCTAAAGAAGAATATGCAGTAAAGAGTCTCACTGTTTATCTATTTGACTCGACCACAAAAACGCTCAAAGATCAACAGGAACTGAAGAACATCAACCGGACAGTTACGAGCGGTCAAAACATACAGTACACCGCCGACAAAATCACTGTAAATCCGGGAACTTATAACATCTTTGCCATAGCTAACGGAAAAGCAATCACAGGAAATATCAGCACACAAGAGGCTTTTCTGAATGCAGTTGATGCCGTAACTTACAGTGCAGGAAAAATTCCAAGCGTACCCGAAAACGGTTTCGTTATGACCAATCGTGGAGCTGCCAATCTGAACGTTGAAGTGAAAAAACCTACAGACTCCGATAAAGTGACTAGTGTATCCATCGGTCTTGAACGCGTGGTTGCCAAAGTTGAACTGACTCAAACACAAGAAACTTTCCCACTAACAGACCCATCCGGAAAGACCTACTGTACAATCAAACTGAACAATTTTAGAATGTTGAACTTGGCAACCCAGTTTTATACTTTCCGCCATACAGCAGTACTGAACAGTTTTCAGGAACCAGACTCATATACTGATGAAAACTTCGGTGATATCAACGACAACAATGGTTATGTTATCGATCCTTATTTCTTCAAGAAAACAGTGGAGAACGCCGGGGACTTTACAAACGCCGACGGTTTCTTTGCACAAGCTCTAGTACAGTTGGATATCAACGACGGCAACTGGGCAGGCATGGCTCAAGCTAACAGCTGGTCACATATCTACTGCCTGGAAAACTGTATGTTCCTTGACGCCCAACTGAATGCATACAGCACGGGAGTTATGTTCAAAGCCAACATGGATATTGCCCCCGACCACGTTTTCAATGAAAATGGCGATGTAGTTAGCAATCAGTCCAACTGGCCGACTAATATGTTCTACTTCAATTACAACTTTTATACCAGCGTAGATGCAATCCGTAAACTAGTCCTTAATAATTTGCCGGACGATGTCACTGACAACTCGACAACAGAAGAGCTAGCTCGATATAGTATCAAACGTTTCAAGAAAACGGAAAACTACTCTTGTTATTACAATTACTGGATCAAACACCTTGATAATAATTCTCCGGAAATGGGTGTCATGGAATTCGGTATCGTACGCAACAATATATACAGATTGTCAGTCAACAAAATTGCAGGACTCGGTAGCGGCGAACCTTTCATCGACCCGGATCAGCCGGATGAATATAAAGCCGAACTAGACATCAATTTCAATGTTTTTCCGTGGGCCGTACGTAATCAAGATGTAGAACTTGAATAAGTATTGGCCACCCGAACTAAATTTATTATAAATGCGTCCATTTTTACTCTATATTATCAGTGCCATCGCCTTGTTCTCATCCTGCAACTGGGTGAACGACGACTTGTCAGACTGCCCTTCCGGGACTTGGCTGAAAATCTCGTATACCTATAATATACTAGATGTGGACGCTGCCTCCACACAAGTAAGCGACATTACCATCCTTGCTTTCGACAAGGATGATAAATATGTGGATCGAGTGGACGTAGACAGCATTACATTACATCAAGGCTACTGTATGGTAAGAGTACCGTTTCCCGAAGGAACTTATCGTTTGCTTATATGGGGAGGGACATCCAACCACATGTACCAGCTCCCTAATCTCAAAGCTGGACAAACGGAACGAAGGTCCCTGAATATATCATTGGCATGCGATAATAAGAATCAGTCGAACAAGAAACTGAATGCACTCTTTTACAGTAGCCTTGAAAATATTACTATTAGTCAAAAATATCAGGTTATTACCGCCAATTTAGTGAAAGATACTAATTATTTCTCATGCATTCTTCAAGATGAAGCAAATGCCCCTCTAAGCCAAGAGGACTTTTCCTTTACTCTGGAATCTGCCAACGGAATAATAGACTACACAAACACACCGGTCGGTACAACTCCAGTCTACTATCTTCCATACCAGAAGGAAGTGGCTGTAATGTCCGAGCAAACTCCGGTCATCCATGCGAGATTAAATACATTACGTATCATGAAAGGAGATCAGACAACCTTATCGATCAAACATATACCAAGCGGCCAGAACATTCTTCGTCTCCCACTCACTCAATATCTGTTGTTATCCAAAATCTACAATGATATAGGTGAAATGAGTGACCAGGAGTATCTCGACCGTCAGGACTCATATACGCTTTTGTTCTTTATCCAGCCATCAGATACCGGAATTCCGCATATATGCCCAAGAATGCAAGTTAACGGATGGATTATACGCCTGAACAACTCCGAACTGGAGTCTTAAAAACGTGTGACGAAATAGTATGTGAACAATATTTAGGTGAGATGTATTTACAAAGGCTACTGCGAAGTACCCTAGTGGGCTCTTTTGCCCTCTGCTCATGTAATGTTTCCCACTACATGTAGCGTCTTAATAAAACGGTTTTTCAAAGAAAATATCGTTTTATTAAAATTGTTTGTTTTGTTTGTGTTTAGTGCATTCTGTCCAAGCGAGGAGAGAATGCACTTTTTTTGTTACAAGAGAAATCACAAAAATAAGCAGCCTTTTTATTCCACTATAATATAATAAGGTATATGGAAGAGAACACCTTCCAGTTTTTTTTCACTGATAAGATTTTTTTTATAAAAACTGAAACCGTCTATTTTATTGAATATCAGCATAAAAGAATGGTCACTTTGAAAAAAAACACATATTCAATGAAAAAATTCCTATAAATCATTTGCCAGTTTCAAAAAAGTTCCTACCTTTGCATCCGCAATCGAGAAACAAACACAGATTCGAGAAAGCAAAATGCAGAAATGCAACAAAGGATGGCCCGTTCGTCTATCGGTTAGGACGCAAGATTTTCATTCTTGAAAG
>OLOJ01002524.1_pt1 | contig 14641 bp, 9 predicted proteins | sample 1672251 | NCBI WGS metagenome assembly OLOJ01 (sample SAMEA3136664, study PRJEB25190) | human gut metagenome | biome: human gut; feature: human-associated habitat; material: faeces | place: Austria | collected 2013 | reverse complement strand
GAATGGCCAGCTGGAAGTCGGTATCCAGCGCAGTGACCGGGATGTCATAGCCGTACACCTCTTCGCTGGTGCCGTCGGAGTAGGTCACCGTGTCGGTGGTGGGCAGCAGCCAGTCCGTTTTGTGGGCCTCGGCATCAGCGGCCAGGCCGGGGTACAGGTTCACGATCTTTTTGGACACCAGGCTGACGTGGAAGGTCATCTTGCCGTCCTTGACGGTCAGGGTGCCTTTGCCGTCGCAGGCCTCGTTGGCATGGAACATGCCGCTGTCGGTATCAAACGCGGCAGTGTATACGCCGTCCGGCAGAGCGGCGGTCTCCGTGACTTCGGATGCGGCGGAACTTGCCGCGCTGGAAGGGGCCTCGGAAGAGACGGCCGACGGAGCGGTGGAAGAAGTGCCGCAGCCTGCCAGAGAAGCGGCCAGCAGCACGGTGACAACGGAAAGGGAAAGCATCTGTTTGCAGCGCATAGAAAAATACCTCAATGTTTCAGAATCAGAAAGGGAGAAACTCCCTGCAGGTCTCAGTATACCACAATCCTGTCAAAAAGAAAAATTGCCCGAAAAGATCACTCCCTCCGGGCAATTTGGCAGTTATTTTCAGCCGTTCAGAGAATCAATGGCAGCCTTGGTGTGGGCAACGTACAGCTCCTGAATGGAGGGCACTTCGCCCAGACCGGCGATCTGGCAATCGACAGAATCGAATTCGCCGGAGGCCTCGAACTGGCTCTTCCAGGAATCCTCGTCGTCGCCAGCCATATCGTTGTTGGCGTGGTCACCTGCAACGACCATCAGGGGACGCAGGACGACCTTGGTGTAACCGGCGGCCTTGACAGCCTCGATGACGTTCTCGCAGGCAGTCTCCTCGGGCTCACCCTCCACCGTGCCGATGAACACGTTGCTGTAGCCCAGGGTCTGCATGGCGGTCTGCATCTGGCTGTAGCTCACCTTTGCGGTGTGGGAGGTGCCGTGGCCCATAAAGACGAAGGCGACCTTCTCCTCAGCGGCGGCCTCCAGGCTGTCGAAACCGGCATCCTTCACAGCGGCAGCGGTAACGGCCTTGGCAACAGCTTCCTTGTCGGCGTTGATGACGGCAGCGTCGGCACCGACCTCGCCCAGCAGGGGCTCAGCAACGGCGACGCTCTCGAACTTGTCCTTGTACTCGTCGATCATCTCCATCATCTCGTCGTACTCTGCACCGTGCATCAGGTGGGTGGGCTGGACGACCAGGTTCTTCACGCCGTTGGCCACAGCGCGGTCCAGAGCCTGCTGCATGTTGTCGATCTTCTCGCCGTCGCGGGCCTGAACATGGTTGATGATGATCTGTGCGGTGAAGGCGCGGCGGACAGACCAATCGGGATAAGCAGCCTGCAGCGCATCCTCGATGCCCTTGATATCCTTCACTCGGCTGTCGTTGAAGGAGGTGCCGAAGGAGACCACCAGCAGCTCATTCTCGCCGATGTCGTCCTGATTGCGGCTGTCGTCCTTGGAAGCATCGCCGGTGTCGCGGCCAAAGTAGTCAGGGTCAGCCTCTTCGCCCTCGACCAGCTCCTTCTGGGCATCGGTCAGGGCATCCCATGCGGCCTTGGCGGCCTCACACTGGGCATCGGTGTCATCGGTGCGTTCCTGCACATAGATGGCATCGATCAGGTCTGCAACGTTCTTTGCGGCCAATTCGTCAGCCTCCTCGCCGGAGACCTCGCTGCTGGCAGCAGATCCTGCCGTGCTGGAAGCAGTGGTGCTGCTTGCGGCACCGCCGCAGCCGGTCAGTACACCGGCGCAGAGGGCCAGAGCGGTCAGAGCGGCCGCTGCTTTGTGGATGGTGCGTTTTCTCATTTTTGTTCGTTCCTTTCCTGTTTTTGAACATGATTTTTGCTGAACAGAAGGTACAGGAAAGAGTGCCCGGCAAAACAAAAGGGGCCTTTCTGCTTGCGGGACGGCAAAACAAAAAGGCCCTTTTCAGTTTTTTCAGGCTTTTTGGGTACAACCAATTCCTCGTGATCTGGGACTTGCGCCCCCGTACCAACAGCGGGCAGGTTTCCTGGCTGAAAGCTCAACATCCACCGCCGCCTTCCCGGAACATGGGTTCCAGTGACCGGTGCAGCACACCCTGGCGGTAAACTCCCTTATCACAGTGACGAGATCGTGCGGGATTTGCACCCGCTTCCCTTTTAACGTGCCTGCCCCCGGCCAGAGCCGCGGGCGGTACGCACCTGCTGTTTTCTATTCAGTTCGCTGTTCAGTATAACATACTCAACGGAGGAATGCAATCACCACTCCGGGGAAACTTCCGGGCTCACAGGCGGTGTTTTTCCCCGATCAGGGCCACCGCCACATCGTTGACATTGGTGCCCGTTGCCCCGGTGATGATCAGGCCATCCACTGCTTTCAGGGCGTGGTAGGAATCGTTGTTCTGCAAAGCAGCGTATCCGCTCCAGCCCCCGGCCTCCAGCGCGGCAAGGGTATCCCCATCCACATAGCCGCCGGCGGCATCGGTGGGGCCGTCTGTGCCATCGCTGCCCACAGAGAACACCGCCGCGTTCAGCCCGGCAATGGCAGGCGCAGCCGCAAGGGCCAGCTCCTGATTTCTTCCGCCAAGCCCTTTTCCGGTCAGGTGAACGATGGTCTCGCCGCCCGCGATGTAGGCCAGCTTTTTCCCCTGCCCTGCCTGAGTGCGGACAATGGAGCCAAGAAAGCTGCCTGCTTCCCGTGCTTCGCAGCAGAGTTGGTCGGTCAGGAGAACCGGTTCATATCCCAGATTCCGGCAGGCACTGGCCGCGGCACGGCAAAGCTCCCGCACGCTGCCGGTGATCCGGGTGGTTACATTGTCCAGCGTTTTGGGCGTTTCCTGCGCCAGCAGGGTCCGGGCCTGTGCTGAGAGTGCCAGATGATACTTTTCGGCAACGGCAAGCGCCTGGGCGCAGGTGGAGGTATCCGGCACCGCCGGGCCGCTGGCGATCATATCCAGCGGATCCCCCAGAATGTCGCTCAGCACGATGCTGAACACCTGCGCAGGGGCACAGCGCTGCGCGAACCGCCCGCCCTTCACACCGGAAAGCCGCTTGCGGATGGTATTCATCTCCACAATGTCGGCCCCGCTGGCCAGCAGCTGGCTCGTGATGTCCTGCAGCTCTGCCCCGGGAACGAGCGGCTGCTCGAACAGCGCACTGCCGCCGCCGGAAAGCAGGAACAGCACCGTATCCCCGGCAGTCAGCCCCTGCACCAGCTCCAGCGCCTTTTGGGTGGCCGCAAAACCGTTTTCATCCGGCACCGGGTGGCCCGCCTCATAGCAGGTCACCCCGGGGATCTCACCTTTCACATGGCCGTACTTGGTCACGACCACGCCGCCATCCACCCGGCCCAGCGTTTCAACCGCCGCGTGTGCCATCTGCCAGGCCGCCTTGCCTGCCGCCACCAGAAGCACCCGGCCCTTCCCGGGCCGGAGATCCCGCAGCGCGCGGCGCACCGCCTCATCCGGCAGAACAGCGTTCAGGCTGGAACGAAGGATCACATCCGCATCCCGGCGCAGTGCAGCATTCATAGACTCGCCCTCCTTGCAGCGGTGCCCGCCCCTCCGGGACAGCGCACCGAAAACAGCCGAATAAAAAATCAAGACCGACGATCTCTTTTGAAATCGTCGGTCTTGTTCCAATCCGAGTGGCGAGAATCGAACTCACGGCCTCTTGAACCCCATTCAAGCGCGCTACCAAAACTGCGCTACACCCGGATATCGACCGCCGCTTCCCTACCGAAGCGTGGCGACAAGAGATATTATACTCAGGTAAGGCCGTTTTGTCAACAGATTTTTCGATTATTTTTGGTTTTTTCCGAGAAAAGTCTGATTTTTACACGGATACGCGCTTTTTTGTTTTTTGCTGTTTTTCAGCGTTTTTCTGCTTCTGCGGCACGCTGTGCGCGGTCGCGTTCCAGCAGCGGGCGCAGGTACTGGCCGGTAAAGCTGCCGGGCACGGCAGCCACCTGCTCCGGGGTACCCTCGGCTACGATCTCGCCGCCGGCACTGCCGCCCTCGGGGCCAAGGTCGATGATATGGTCGGCACACTTGATGAGATCCAGATTATGCTCGATGACGATGACCGTATTGCCCACGTCCACCAGTTTTTGCAGCACCTCGATCAGGCGGTGCACGTCTGCAATGTGCAGGCCTGTGGTAGGTTCGTCCAGAATATACACCGTCTTGCCGGTGCCGCGGCGGGCAAGCTCGTTGGCCAGCTTTACGCGCTGCGCCTCGCCACCGGACAGGGTGGTGGCGCTCTGCCCCAAAGTGACATAGCCAAGGCCAACGTCCAGCAGCGTTTGCAGCTTGCGGGCGATCTTGGGCTGGTTGGCAAAGAACACCACTGCTTCCTCCACGGTCATGTTCAGCACATCCGCAATGGTCTTTTCCTTATACTTTACTTCCAGCGTTTCGCGGTTGTAGCGCGCGCCCTTGCACACCTCGCAGGGCACATATACATCCGGCAAAAAGTGCATCTCGATCTGCAAGATGCCGTTACCCTCGCAGGCTTCGCAGCGGCCGCCCTTGACGTTGAAGCTGAACCGCCCCGGGCCGTAGCCGCGCATCTTGGCATCCTGCGTCTGGGAGAATACGGTGCGGATATCGTTGAACACGCCGGTGTAGGTGGCGGGGTTGGAGCGCGGGGTTCGGCCGATGGGCTGCTGGTCGATGCCGATAACCTTATCCACGAACTCCAGCCCCTCTACCCCATCGCATTTGCCGGCGCGGGAGCGGGCACCGTTCAGTTCGCTGGCCAACGTTTTGTACAGGATCTCGTTGATGAGGCTGGACTTGCCCGAGCCGGAAATGCCGGTGACGCAGATGAACTCCCCCAGCGGGAAGCTGACATCAATATTGCGCAGGTTATTTTCCCGTGCGCCCTTTACGGTCAGGCAGTGGCCGTTGCCGGTGCGGCGGGTCTGGGGCACTGCAATGCGCTTGCGGCCGGAGAGATAGTCGCCGGTAATGCTGCGCTTGGCCTTGCAGATATCCTTTACGCTGCCTGCGGCTACGATCTCGCCGCCGTGCACGCCGGCACCGGGGCCTACGTCCACGATATAATCCGCGCTGCGCATGGTGTCCTCGTCGTGCTCTACCACGATGACCGTGTTGCCCAAATCCCGCAGGTTTTTCAAGGTAGCGATGAGCTTATCGTTGTCCCGCTGATGCAGGCCGATAGAGGGCTCGTCCAGCACATAGAGCACGCCGGACAGGGCGCTACCGATCTGGGTGGTCAGACGGATGCGCTGGCTCTCACCACCGGAAAGCGTGCCCGCCGCCCGGGCAAGCGTGAGATAATCCAGACCCACACTCTGCAAAAATTGCAGGCGGTTCTTGATCTCCTTCATAATCTGGCCGCCGATCTGCTGCTGCTTTTCGGTAAGGTTCGGCTCGTTTTGCTTGATAAATTCCAGCTCGTCCCGGATGGACATCTCGCAGAACTGGCTGATGTTCTTATCCCCGATAGTCACGGCAAGCACCACCGGCTTCAGGCGCTGACCGTGGCAGTCCGGGCATTCCACGCCGGACATAAAGCTGCCGATTTCTTCCTTCATCCACTCGCTGTTGGTCTCGCGGAAGCGGCGCTCCAGATTTTCCACGATGCCCTCAAAGGTGTTGTAGTACACCCCGCTGCCGAACTCGTTGGTGCGGTGCATCTCGATCTTTTCGCCGTTGGTGCCGTAGAGCAGGGCGTTCACCGCCTCGGTGCTCATCTCCTTGATGGGCGTATCCAGCGTAAAGCCGTATTTTTTACCAAGGCCAAGATAATACATCTCGCTCACAGAGCCCTCGGCGTAATACCAGCCGCTGGCCTTGATGGCACCCTCCCGGATGGAAAGGCTGCGGTTAGGCAGGATGCGATCCTCGTCCACCCGCATAAAGGTGCCAAGGCCGGTGCATTTTTCGCAGGCGCCCAGCGGGTTATTGAAGGAGAAGAGCCGGGGCGACAGGTCACTGATGGAAATGCCGTGCTCCGGGCAGGCAAAGTTCTGGCTGAAGGTCATACACTCGCCGCCGATGACATCCACCTCGGCCACGCCCCCGGTGAGCGCCAGCGCGGTCTCCAGCGAATCCGCCAGACGGCTGCGGATGCCCTTGCGCAGGGCAAGACGGTCCACCACGATTTCCACCGTATGCTTGATGTTCTTTTCCAGACTGATCTCCTCGTCCAGATCATACAGGTTGCCATCGATTTTCACGCGGGCATAACCGGCGCGGCGGGCGGCGTCCAGTTCCTTCTGCTGGGTGCCCTTGCGCTGACGCACCACCGGGGCTAAGATCTGGAACTTTGTGCCCTCCTCCAGCTTGAGGACGGCATCTACCATCTCGTCCACGCTCTGCTGGCTGATGACCCGCCCGCAAACCGGGCAGTGCGGCACGCCGATGCGGGCGTACAGCAGGCGCAGATAATCGTAGATCTCAGTCACAGTGCCCACGGTGGAGCGGGGGTTGTGGCTTGTGGTCTTTTGGTCGATGGAAATAGCCGGTGAAAGGCCGGTGATCTCGTCCACGTCCGGCTTATCCATCCGACCCAGAAACATCCGGGCGTAGCTGGAAAGGCTTTCCACATAGCGGCGCTGCCCGTCCGCGTAGATGGTATCGAAAGCCAGACTGGACTTGCCCGAGCCGGAAAGGCCGGTCATGACGATCAGCTTTTCCCGCGGGAGGGTCAGGTTGATATTTTTCAGGTTGTGCTCGCGGGCACCCTTGATGATGATTTTATCGTTTGCCAAGGTATTTTCTCCCTTTTCGTTGTGTCTGTGCATGGTTCTGTTTGCGTTCGGTCTCGGCGGCGGAGTCCACGGTGGGGTTTTCGCCCCGGCGCAGACGGTCGATCTGATCCCGCAGGAACGCTGCGTGCTCAAATTCCAGCAGCTTCGCAGCCTCCTTCATCTCCCGGGTCAGGCGCTCGATGGCAGCCTCCCGCTCCATCTTGCCCATGCGGCGGGTGTTGCGCTTGGCGTTTTCGGCCTTATCGCTGATCTCGATGCTGTCCGCAATGGCCTTGACGATGGTCTTTGGCACGATGCCGTGTTCCTCATTATAGGCCATCTGAATGGCGCGGCGGCGCTCGGTCTCGGTGATGGCGCGCTCCATACTGTCGGTCACCACATCGGCGTACATGATGACCATGCCCTCCGCGTTGCGGGCGGCGCGGCCGATGGTCTGGATCAGGCTGGTCTCGCTGCGCAGAAAGCCCTCCTTGTCGGCATCCAGAATGGCCACAAGGCTCACCTCCGGCAGATCCAGACCCTCGCGCAGCAGGTTGATGCCCACCACCACGTCGATGCTGCCCAAACGCAGATCCTTGATGATCTCCATCCGCTCAAAGGTATCCACCTCGTGGTGCATATACTTGACCTTGATCCCCTGCTCGGTGAGGTAATCGGTGAGATCCTCGGCCATCTTTTTGGTCAGGGTGGTCACAAGCACCCGCTCCTGCCGCTGGATGCGGGCGTTGATCTCGCCCAGCAGGTCCACCACCTGCCCTTCCACCGGGCGCACCGAGATGACCGGGTCCAATAGACCCGTGGGACGGATGACCTGCTGCGCCACCTGCGAACTGTTCCGGCGCTCGTACTCGCCGGGGGTGGCGGAGACAAAGATCATCTGGTTGAGTTTGGACTCCACCTCCTCAAATTTCAGGGGGCGGTTATCAAAGGCGGACGGCAGGCGGAAACCGTACTCCACCAGCGTTTTTTTGCGGGCGTAGTCGCCGCCGTACATGGCGCGCACCTGCGGCAGGGTAACGTGGCTCTCGTCCACGAAGAGCAGAAAATCCTCCGGGAAATAATCCAGCAAGGTGGTGGGCATACTGCCCGGCGCGCGGCCGGACAGCACCGCCGAATAGTTTTCGATGCCCTTGCAGATACCCACCTCGTTCAGCATCTCGATATCGTAGTTGGTGCGCTGGGCAATGCGCTGCGCCTCGATCAGCTTGCCCTCGGCGGTGAACTGTTTGACCTGTGCGTCGCACTCGGCACGGATCTTTTCCAGCGCAGCGGCCTTTTTTTCCGCGCTGACGATATAGTGGCTGGCCGGGAAGATGGCAACGTGCTTGACCACGTTCTGCTTGGAGCCGGTCAGGGGGTTGAACTCGGTAATGCGGTCGATCTCATCCCCGAAGAACTCCACCCGGATGGCAAGCTCGCTCATATAAGCCAGATAAATGTCCACCGTGTCGCCATGCACCCGAAACTTATTGCGCACAAAATTCACGTCGTTTCGCTCGTATTGCAGGGTGACCAGCTTTTTGCACAGCTCGTCCCGCTCCATTTGCATCCCGGGGCGCAGACTGATGACCATGCTGCGGTAGTCGATGGGGTCGCCCAGCGAGTAGATACAGGATACTGATGCCACAATAATGACGTCCCGCCGCTCGGAAAGCGCCGCCGTAGCCGAGTGGCGCAGACGGTCGATCTCGTCGTTGATAGCGCTGTCCTTTTCAATATAGGTATCGGTGCTGGGAATGTAGGCCTCCGGCTGGTAGTAGTCGTAGTAGCTGACGAAGTACTCCACCGCATTGTTGGGGAAAAACGAGCGGAACTCGGTACACAGCTGTGCCGCCAGCGTTTTGTTGTGCGCCAGCACCAGCGTGGGGCGGTTGCACTGGGCAATGACGTTGGCCATGGTAAAGGTTTTGCCGCTGCCGGTCACGCCCAGCAGGGTCTGGCAGCGGTCACCCCGCTGCACCCCCTCCACCAGCTGCGCGATCGCCTGAGGCTGGTCGCCAGTGGGGGCATAGTTCGACACCAGTTCAAATTTTTCCTCTGCCATCGTTTTCTCCCTTCCGTGCGTATAACCACAATCCGTTGTTGCTTCAAGTTGTATTATAGCACGCACATTTTATAATGTAAACAGTTTTTTGTTTTACGGCCAGAACAGCGTGCCGGTCTTGAAATCGTAGATAGGCAGGCGGTTGGCGTCCCGCATGGAAAAATACTCGGTGTCGGTCAGGATAAAGTGGTCCAGCAGGTGCACATTTACCAGCCCCAGCGCCCGGGCAATGCTGCCGGTAGCGTCCATATCCTCCAGCGAGGGCAGCGCCACCCCGTTGGGGTGGTTGTGGCAGAGCACCACGGCGTCCGTACCGCCCTTGATGGCGGCTGCTACCACATTTTTGATATCCAGACTGACACGGTCGGAGGTGCCCTCCCGCAGCCAGACGGCGGCGCGCACCCGCTTGCGGCTGTCCAGACTGACCAGCATGGCGCGCTCGTAGTCCGACCACGCAAATTTTGCCATCAGGTAGCTGCCCATCTGCTCGGTGGTCTTGATGCAGCGGGTGGTGCTGGTGCGGCTGCGGCCATAGTACCGGCTGATCTGGGGCAGCAGATGCAGCATCCGGGCAGTAGAGGGGCCTACGCCCTCTACGGTGCACAGCTCTTCCTCGCTGGCTTCCAGCACCGCCGCAAAATCCCCGAACCGGTCGATCAGGTCGTGGGCGATACCATTGGTGTCCTTTTGGGCGTTGGTCAGGTAAAGCACATATTCCAGCGCCTCGTGCTCGGCCAGACTGTCCAGCCCGTAGCTCTGCACCCGCTCCCGCATCCGCTGGCGATGTCCCTTGTGCCGTTTATTCTCTGCCATAACGGTACTCCTTTTTCTATGTTCTCTCCTTATAGTACCCATTTTGCGGCGCAAACACAAGCGTTCTGCAAAAATAACCCGGATTTTGCACCGGAATGCGCGTTGACTTCCCGCCCCGCCTGTATTACTATAAAAGCATGATTCTGACAAAAACGATGAGGATAGCTTTATGAAACAATTTACTGCCACCGCCAACGATGACGGCGTGCGTCTTTCGCGCTTTGTGCAGAGCGTGACCCGCGATTTTCCCACCAGCCTGCTGTACAAGAGTTTCCGCAACAAGCGGGTGAAGGTGAACGGCAAAAAGGCCGCACCGGAGTACCGTTTGCAGGCGGGAGACCTGATCGAGTTGTACATCAACGACGAGTTCTTCCCTCCCGAGGGCGCAAAGCCGGTGCAGAAGGCTGCCCCCAAAAAGCAGCCCAATCAGCCCAAGGTGACGGTCATCTACGAGGACGAAAATCTTGCGGTGCTGTACAAGCCTACCCATCTGCTGTGCCACAGCGACCGCACCGGCGATGCCAATCTGGTGGATGCCTTTACCCAGTACCTGACCCAGAAGGGCGAATACGACCCCCACGGTGAAAACCGCTTCAAGCCCGGCATCTGCAACCGACTGGACCGAGGCACCGAAGGGCTGGTGATCGCTGCCAAGAATTACGCCGCCCTGCGGGACATGAACGAGATCATCCGCACCGACCTGCTGAAAAAGGAGTACTACACCATCACGGTGGGTATTCCGCAGTCCGGGCGGTTCACCGCATGGTGGGAGCACGACGAGAAAAACAACAAGGTCAGCATCCACGCCCATCAATCGCAGGACGAGCGCCGCAAGCAGATCATTACGGACGTGGATGTGCTGCGCACCGCAGGCCCCTTTGCCCTGTGCAAGATCGGCCTTGTCACCGGGCGCACCCACCAGATCCGTGCCCATCTGGCCTATCTGGGCAAGCCGGTGCTGGGCGATATCAAATACGGCAACCGCAAGATGAACGAGCGTACCGGCACCAAGACGCAGGCACTGTGCGCGGTGCGCATCAGCTTTCTGGATATACCGGAGGAAAACACCCTGCACTACCTCTCCGGCAAGGTCATCAAGCTGAAAGACCCCCAGATCTTACAGCAGTTTGACGCGCTGGATAAAAGCAAAAACGCATAACAATAAGACCGCTGTTTGCAACAACTGCAAGCAGCGGCCTGTTTTTTGCGCTATTTTCTTTTTTTGCCCCGTTCACGCCCGGCCGGGCAGCCAGACCGTTGTTTTTGCCCCGCAGGGGCTGTTCTGCCCAAACACTGCCATGCCGCCATGGGCGGCGGCGATCTGCTGCACTACATATAAGCCAAGGATATGGGGCGCATTTTCGGCAGGCTCCGCAGCGTTCAGTGCCGCCAGAACGGCAGCCGGATAGCCAATACCGTCATCTGCCACGGTCAGGCAGAAGCGCTCCCCTACCTGCCGGGTGTGCACGGTAATGTTCACCGGCTTTGGGTTATGCCGGACGCTGTTGTTCATCAGGTTTTCCAGCAGCCGTGCCAGCAGCGCCTCATCCACCGAAAGCACTGTCTGCTCTGCTGGTTCTTCCTGTTCCAGTGTGATCTCGCAGCGCTCTGCCAGTGGGCTTTCGCAAAACTGCGCCACCAGTTGCCGGAACAGCGGCCCTGCCCGGAGGTCTTTCCGGCGCAGGGGTTGGGCACCGTATTCCAGCTTACTGGTCAGGTTCAGGTCATCAATGAGGGCGCGGAGCTTTTCGCACTGGGTGCGGATGCCGGTCGCTTTCTGCCGGGAGCTGTCCGGCAAAAGTGCATCCTGTTCCAGCTGCTCCGCCCAGCCTAGGATCAGCGCCAGCGGGGTGCGCACGTCATGGCTGACCCCTGCGATCCACTGGGTGCGGGCGTTGTCCCGCCGGGAAAGCATCTCATTTTTGGCTTGCAGCTGCGCCCCGGTCTGGTTCAGCTTTTCTGCCAGTTCCCCGGCAAAACCGTCGGTAGGCAGCCGGACGGTCTGCCCCTGCGCCAGTGCATCCAGACCGTTTGCCACGGTCTCCAGCCGCTTTGCCCCCCGCCAGCTCAGCCAGAAGCAGAGCACCAGACCCAGCAGCAGCATTCCCAGCGCTGCTGCCGGGAGCACCCGCACCATGCTCAGGGCAAAGTCCGGTGAGCTGTAAATGCTGTACTTCCACAGGCTCCCCTTTGGCAGCCCGATGACGAACAGTCCGTAGGGTTCTGTCCAGCAGAACACCGGATAATCCGCCAAATACCAGCGGGCAAATTTGGCGATATCGCCGGGAGTGTAGGCATGGTTCAGTTCCTGCGGCAGGCCGTAGCTCCAGCGGATGTTTCCCACATCGTCCAGCACCATCGCCCACTCGTAGCCATTCATCCACTCCTGCGGGGTGCGTCCTGCCCCAAAGGCAAGCCCTTCGGCGGTCTCCACCATAGAATCCGCGATCTCGCTGGATGAATACTCCCGCTGCGGCAGGCGGCAGCCCTCCTGCCAGCCCAGCCAGCCCAGCACTGCAACACCGGAAAACAGCAACAGCAGAACGATGCCCACCGCCGCCAGCACATACCGCCGGATCAGGCGCACAAAGGTTTTCATGCTTCTTCCCCCTTTGTCAGCTTATAGCCAATGCCCCGCACCGTCCGCAGAAACTGCGGCGCACCGGGTTCGGCTTCCAGCTTCTCCCGCAGATGCCGGATATGTACACCCAGACTGTTCTCGTAGCCATAGTAATCTGCGCCCCAGACCGCCGCACAAAGGGCATCGTAGGTAACGATGTGTCCCCGGTTCTCTGCCAATTTCCGCAGCAGCGCCAGTTCGGTAGCGGTCAGCGTCAGTGTTTTGCCCTCCGGCAGGGTAACAATGGCATCATTCAAGTCTACGCACCGCTCCCCCAGCTGCAAAGGTGCCGGTTTTGTACGGGACAGCTCTGCCCGGTACGCCCGCTGCAAAATATGCTGCACCCGCAGTAGCAGTTCCTGCATCAGAAAAGGCTTGGTCAGGTAGTCATCTGCGCCAAGACCCAGCCCAAACAGACGGTCGGCATCCGCGTCCCGTGCGGAGAGGAACAGCGCCGGGACATCCGCTTTTGCCCGCAGCGCCCGGAACAGCGAAAATCCATCCCCATCCGGCAGGTTGATATCCAGGATCATCAGCTCCGGCTGTTCTGCCGCAAAGCAGGCGCGGGCAGCGGCGCAGCTTTGGGCAGTTCTGATATGGCCATATCCTGCGCCCCGCAGCTGCTCACACAGCAGTGCCAGCAGCTCGGCGTTGTCATCCACAATGAGAAGCTTTGCATCATAAATGGTATCCATAAGGGCAGTTCTCCTTTCCCGCCTTTACTATACCACACTTTTTGCGCCGCAGCGGAAAACACCTGCAAATTTAAGGGTAAATTAAGCTGCGCTTCCGGTCAATTTAAGGCAGCGGGTGTATTCTGGCATCGTTCCGAAATCCATGAATGCGAAAGGAGACCATTTATGAAACCTGTGATTGAGACCCATGCCCTTTGCAAAAGCTACCATGGCCGTCCGGTGGTGGATCATTTGAACCTGACTGTCCCGGAGGGCTGTGTTTACGGCTTTTTAGGCCCCAATGGTGCGGGCAAATCCACCACCATGAAGATGCTGCTGGGGCTTGTACACCCCACCGGCGGCAGTGTGGAACTGCTGGGGCACACCCTGAACGAAGCAAACCGCATTGCCCTGCTGCGGCAGACCGGCAGCCTGATCGAATCCCCCTCCGGTTACCTGCACCTGACTGCCCGTGAAAACCTTTCCATCGTGGCTGACTTGAAGGACGTGGACCGGAAGGACATCAGCCGGGTGCTGGAGATCGTGCACCTGACCAAAGACGCTGACCGGAAGGTGGGGCAGTATTCCCTTGGCATGAAGCAGCGGCTGGGCATTGCCATGGCGCTGCTGGGCAGCCCCAAACTGCTGATCTTGGACGAACCTACGAATGGTCTGGACCCGGCAGGCATTCAGGAGATGCGTAGTCTGATCGCTTCCATGCCCCAGACCACCGGAGCCACCGTGCTGATCTCCAGCCACCTGCTGGGCGAGATCGAGCAGATGGTGGATCAGGTGGGCATCCTGAACCACGGCAAACTGCTGTTCGAGGGCTCCTTGCAGCAGTTGCAAAAGCACAGCCGGGGCGGCATTCTGCTGCGGGTGCTGGACGCACCCAAAGCCGCAGCCGTCCTGCAGCAGCAGGGAGTAAAAGCCGATACACTGGCAGACCAGCCGGACACCCTGCAGCTTCCCCCGCTGCCGGACGAAGCGCTGGCGGCGCTGGTCTGCACTCTTGCCGAAAGCGGCGTGGGCGTGGTTGGACTGACTGCACAGACAAAGAGCCTTGAGGACATCTTCCTCAGCCTGACCCAGACCAGCGGGGAGGTGGTGTAAGATGGCAGCTTTCCGTGCAGAACTGCAAAAAGCCCACCGTCGGCACGACCTTGCTCTCTGCCTGCTCATCCCCGGCATTGTCGTGCTGTGGGTGGGCGGCCTTGCTCCAACTGACCCGGAGGAGCTCGCCAACGGTTACAGCGCCCTGCTTTACAGCCTGCCCGTCATTGAAGCTATTCTGATGCCGGTGATGATGGCAGTGCTGGCCTCCCGGTTGTGGGATATGGAGATCAAAGGCAACACCGCCAAGCTGCTCTACACCCTGCAAAGCCGCCGCAGCCTGTTTGCAGGCAAAGCTGTCTTTGGGGTGCTGGAAGTTCTTCTGGTCACGGTGCTGGAGCTGGCCTGTGTTCCGGTGCTGGGGCGTGTCCATGGTTATACCGAAGCCTTTCCCACTGGGCAGCTGGTCTATCTGTTCGTCTGCACGCTGGCTGTGGACACAATGCTCTTCTTTGGAGAATTTCTGCTGATGCTGTGGATGGGCAATCCCCTGCCGGCGCTCTGCGTGGGCATTGTAGGGGCACTGGTGGGGCTGTTCTCTGCCTTTATGCCGCCGCTTGCCAGTTACTTTGTGCCTTTTGGGTACTACATTCCTCTGAGCGCCTACGAAGTGGCGAACTGGGACAAGGCTA
>OLOJ01002521.1_pt1 | contig 14657 bp, 16 predicted proteins | sample 1672251 | NCBI WGS metagenome assembly OLOJ01 (sample SAMEA3136664, study PRJEB25190) | human gut metagenome | biome: human gut; feature: human-associated habitat; material: faeces | place: Austria | collected 2013 | reverse complement strand
AAACAGACAGCCTCAAGGCAAAAGCCGAATCGCTCACTCAAAAAATCACGGTGCAAAAGAACATCGTGCAGTTGAACAGTGAGCAGCAGGAGAAGTTGACAAAGAAACTGTCAGACCAAAAGACAAAGCAGGAGGAACTCAAAACAAAGATTGATGCTGCGAAAGAGGCTTATGAGAAATCAACGGCAGAGACCGGAAAGAACTCCGAGCAGTCAAAAGCACTCAAGGATGAACTCGACAAGTTAGAGAAAGAGTTCACCGCAAATGAGACAGCAATCGGAAAGACAGAGACCGCACTTGCAAATCAGACGGTAAAGACGGAAAAGTCAAAGACTGCCCTCATGAACATGGAGGCAGAACTGAAAGATGTAAACGAACAATTAAAGAATCATAAACTCGAAACATTCGCAAAGGCTTGTGAGACAACGGGCGAAAAGATGGAGAGTTTCGGAAAAAAAATGTCAGTCGTGTCAACGGGACTGGCGACTTTTGCAACGGCATCGGGGAAAATGGCGATTGACTTTGAGGATGATATTGCAAAAGTATCAACAATTATGGATGACAGCGTAATGTCTGTTGATGACATGTCAGATGCAATTCTGAGTTTATCAAATGAAACAGGAATTGCAGCGGGAGATATAGCAGACAATGTATATAATGCGATAAGTGCAGGACAAAAAACGGGTGATGCTGTAAATTTCGTAAGAGAGTCAACAAAATTAGCAACAGCGGGATTTGCAGAATCCGGAAATACATTGGATGTATTGACGACTATTCTCAACGCTTATGGTTTAGAGGCGACCGAAGTGACGAATGTGTCAGATATGTTGATACAGACACAAAATTTAGGAAAAACAACCGTTGCTGAATTATCGTCAGCGATGGGAAAAGTTATTCCGACGGCAAATGCCAACAGCGTGGCATTAGACCAGTTATGCACAGGCTATGCAATAATGACGGCGAACGGTGTTGCAACAGCAGAATCAACGACATATATGAACTCAATGTTGAACGAACTTGGAAAAACAGGAAGTACAACAGATACAATATTGAGAGAAAAGACGGGAAAATCTTTCGGGGAATTAATGTCAAGCGGTTCAAGCCTTGCGGATGTATTAAGCATTATCAATGATGCAGCAAAAGAACAAAATCTGTCTATGGGAGATATGTTTTCATCGTCCGAGGCAGCAAAAGCAGGATTGATTCTCTTAGGAGATGGAGCAGATTCTTTCAACGGAACTTTACAAGAAATGAGAAATTCAACAGGTGCGACAGATACGGCGTTTAGCAAAATGAAAACAACATCGTATGATATAAAAATCGCATTAAACGAGTTGAAAAATACGACATTACAGTTCGGACAAACAGTGATGTCATCGGCTGCGCCAATAGTAAAAGAATTTACCGAAAAAGTACACCTATTAAGTGAATGGTTCGGACATTTAGACGAGAGCCAACAGCAAACAATCCTCAAGGTGGGCCTTGTGGTTGCTGCTATCGGTCCGTTGTCAATCGGATTTGGAAAAGTAGCAAAGGGAATCTCTAGCACGATAACGACCGGACAGAAATTTGTGTCCGGAGCTGCAAAGATAATTGCAAAGATTACGGCAAAGACAGCAGCCACGGCAGCGGGAACGGCAGCAGATACGGCAGGAACAGCAGCCACGGCAGCACATACGGCAGCAACAACAGCAGCCACAGCAACAACCGGAGGAATGACGGCAGCACAGACCGCATTGAACGCAGTCATGAGCTTGTGTCCGATTATTCTGATTGTGACGCTGATTGCCGGACTGATTGCAGCAGGTGTCGCCCTATATAAAAACTGGGATACGGTCAAAGAAAAATTGTCCGAATTGTGGGGCAACATCAATGAAAAATTCAATGCAATCAAAGAGACCATCACGGGAGCGTTCACGAAAGCGAAAGAGGCGGTCACGGAAAAGGTCAAAGAGATCGGCGATAATATAAAAAATAGCACCATCGGACAAGAGACGACGAAAGTATTCAGCAGCGTAAAGGCCACCGTTCACAATTTCATGTCAGCAGCGACCGAAACGGCAAAGGAAAAACTGGGGAACATGAAAACCGCCTATGAAGAAAACGGAGGCGGTATCAAGGGCGTTGTTGCTGCCGGATGGGAGGGAATCAAAGGATATTATTCCACAGGATTCACATTTGTTGATGATTTGTCCGGAGGAAAACTCTCAGAAATAAAAACAAAATTTTCCGAAAAAACATCCGAGATCAAGGAAAAGGTTTCAGACGGTTGGGAGAACATGAAAACCACGGTCACGACAAAAATGACCGAATGGAAAAATAATGCAACCAACAAGTTGAATGAGATTAAAACCGGATTCTCAACGAAAGTTTCGGAAATTAAAACGAATGTGTCGTCTGGTTGGGAGAATATGAAAACCACGGTCACAACAAAAATGACCGAATGGAAAAATAATGCAACCAACAAGCTGAATGAGATCAAAACCGGATTCTCAACAAAGGTTTCGGAGATCAAGACAAAGTGGTCGTCAGATTTTACCAATATCAAAGATAAAGCGACCTCTCTCATGGAGACGGCGAAAACAAATGTTTCGACAAAATTGAACAATATGAAAACGGCGTACACGAACGCCGGAGGCGGTATCAAGGGAATTGTGTCCGCATCTTTTAAGGGCGTGAAAGATACAATGACCTCTCTCATGTCGCAGGCGAACACATTGACCGGAGGAAAACTCGACAGCATAAAGTCAGCGTTTTCGTCAAAATTATCCAGTGCGAAGTCAACCGCATCCTCCATACTGGACGGGATAAAGTCTGCATTTTCTTCAAAAATGGAAAGTGCAAAGTCAACGGTTTCAAACGCATTAGAAAGAATAAAAAGTGCGTTCAATTTTAGTTGGTCATTGCCACGGTTGGAATTACCGCATATTTCGATTAGTGGAAGCTTTTCAATTAACCCGCCGTCTGTGCCTCATTTTGGAATCAGTTGGTACAAATCCGGAGGTATCATGACGAACCCGACAATGTTCGGAATCAACGGCAACAACCTCATGGTGGGAGGCGAGGCAGGAGACGAGGCAATCTTGCCACTTGCGGAATTTTACAACAAATTGAACAACATCCTCGACAAGAAACTGGATGCCGTTCAAAAATCAAATATTGTTTATGTAACGAATCACACCTATATCGACGGAGACGAGGTTGCAAGCAGAACCGTGTCAAAAGTTGATGCACAAATGGTTACGGATAGAAGAAAAGGGAGGTAAAACAGGGCGATGAAAATAAATGGTATAGACATCAGAAAATATGATGCAAAACAGTTGACCGCCGATGTGCAGCCTCCCTCATTTTCGAATAGTTATGAATGGCTGACGGGAGCAGCATTGCCGACGGAATTTGAGACAGAGGTTCAGATGGGGCGTTTGAAACTTTCAATTTATTTCAAGGGCAAGAATAGAAACAATATCATTCGGGTAGCGTCAGAGTTTATGATGAATTTCACAAAGGCTTGCAAGCTGGAACTTGACGGCTACAAAGGAACGTATATCGGATTCATCACATCGAATGATTATGAGAAAAAGAATGTGAAAGAACGATACGTTGTGAATATCGAATTTGACGGCTTTTTTGTTGATGATGACCTCTCAATCGTGTTTGATGGGAAAACCTCTGCGTCGTTCTATAAAGTAGGCACAAGGGACGCTCCGTGCGTTGTAGAGGTATATGCAAAGAAAGTCTTGACGAACTACACAATCGGCGGGTTGGGAGACGATGACATCATCGTGGAAAGTCTTGCAGCAGGAAAAACGGTTGTGATTGACGCAAAAACCGGACTTGTGACAATCGACGGGGCGAACGCATTTGACAAAGTGGATTTATGGGCGTTTCCAGTGCTAAAGTCGGGAGAAACAGCACTCACATTCTCTGATACAAACGCAAGAGTGACAATCAAGTACACTCCAATGTGGATTTAGGAGGTGAGAGCGTTGCAAATTTTTAATGACAGAAAGAAAAGAATCGGAACACTGTCCGGATTCAAAGACAGAGCAATCACCACGACACTGGATTCCGGTGACAAGGAAATGACATTTGCATATCCTGCGTCGGGAGCGTTGGTTGGTTTATTGCAAGAAGAATATTATATACGCACAAAAACAGATGAATTTGTCATAAAAGCAGTTGAAAAGGGAGAACAATTCAACAAATACACTGCCGTTCTCAATGTCGAGGAGTTGGAGGGGACGGCTTTCCCGTATGGCTTTGAATCGGATGAACAGACAATCAGAGCATGTCTTGAGTTTGCGTTCGAGGGTACGGGGTGGCATGTTGGAACATGCACGGTCACAAAAAAAAGAACCATTGACGAGCAGGAGAACATCACGGCGTGGGATGTCCTGCAAAAGTGCCTATCAACATATAGGTGCGAATGTATCATTGATTCAATCAATAAAACGGTGAATATTTACGAAAGAATAGGCAGTGATAAAGGCTGCTATTTCATAGAGGGGATAAACCTCCGAAAAATATCTTTGAAATCCGACACTTATGATTTTTATACAAGAATCTATCCGATTGGCAAAGACGGCATCACACCGGAATGGTTGACCGGAAAAGATTACATCGATAATTTTCAGTATAGCTCCAAAGTCAAGGCGTATGTGTGGAAAGATGAACGATACACCAACACCACAAGTCTGATTGAGGATGCGACGGCAAAGATTGAGGAAATGTCACGACCGTACAAGGCATATACTGCGGAGGTTGTTGACCTTGCGAAAGCGTCAGAGGAGTACAAAGACATTCTTTCATACGGAATCGGAGACACGGTCACACTTGTGTCAAAGAAAACCCGAACAAAAGAAAAACAGAGAATTGTCAAAATTACGGAATATCCGGAAACACCGAAAAAAAATACGGTTGAGATTTCAAATGTACGAAAAACATTTGCGGATATTCAAAAAGAAGCAACGGCAGCAGCTACGGAGGAGGCAATTTCCATCGCCAACAGCAACACAAAAAAGGTGTTGAAAGATGGATATTACACAAAAAGCGATGTTGAATCACATATCACCGCAGCAAAAGACGAGATCAATTTAGGAGTGTCAAAGACCTATGAGACAAAAACCTCTGTGTCAGAGAAGATCACCGCAGCGAATAAGACGGCACAGGATGCAGCCAATGCAGCGGAGAAGAACGCTAATGCAGCGACCGACGAGAAGTTGACAGAGTATTCCACAACGGAAGAAATGAACTCTGCAATTAAAGTAAAAGCGGATGCGATTGAATCAACTGTTTCAAAAAAAGTCGGAAGTGACGAGATTATCTCAAAAATCAATCAGTCAGCAGAAAAAGTGTCGATAAATGCAGAAAAAATAAGTTTGAACGGAGCAGTGACGGCAAACTCAAATTTTAAAATTAACACAGACGGTTCGGCAGAAACAAAGGCGTTAACAATCACAGGAGGTTCGCTGCTCATTGGAGGAAACTGTGAAATCACCAATGTGGGGAATGTGTTTGCGCTATCGCCGAAATTTTATTCCGGATTGTACATCAATAGTGAATTTAAAATAGGGACATTGTCACAACTCAATTACTCCATGTTACTGGGATATGTCGGGAAAAATATATATGTCGGTGAAGACGGTGGCACTCTATGGGGATATGGATTCACGGCGAATAATGATATATATGCGTATGGAGCTATCGGATGTTTAGGGAAGAAAACACGAATCATACACACCGATGACGGACGGAACATCGAGATGTACGCATATGAAACGGCATCCCCTACATTCGGAGACATGGGAACGGGAAAACTTGACGAGGACGGTCAATGCTATGTGTATCTTGATGATGATTTCCTGCTGACAGTAGAGAGAGACATGAAATATATTGTAATGCTCACCGCAAAGGGAACAGGCGAATTATACGTTGAATCAACAAATGAAAAAGACGGTTATTTTGTAGTAAAAGGCACACCGAAACTTGAATTTTACTGGGAAGTAAAGACAAGACAAAAGGGAAACAGAGACACAAGGATTGAACAGTCTGATATAACGGAAAAAGAAGATATAACGGCAGAGGAGCAGGAAATGCTCAATGAGCAAATGAGAAATCAGATGATGTTACTGTATGAGATGGAAAAGGATGAAATCGAAGTACAGGAAGAACAAAACCGAATAATTGAAAGAATGGAGGAATCAGAATGAGACGAGTTATCACAGGATTCAACGCCACAAATGCAGCACAGGGGCAGCGACTGGGGTTCACATACACGGAAATGACCGACAGCGGAAAAACCACCAGTGACAACAACAAAGGCAGCATGACGGTTTTGAGCGAGGAGGCACAAAGCCATATTGATTGGCTGAAAAAATTCATCAATGACTGGATTGAGGAACAGGGAGAATAAAAGAGGCAGCACCGAGAGGAGGCGAGAGCATGGCAGCGTTGACGAAATTGATAACATACATCAATCTTGAGATGTCCGGAGACACGAAAAGATATTTAGTATCTGTAAAGCAGGGAGACAAGGCAACACGATTCATCATTGCGAAATTACTCAATAACGGTGAAGCGTACACAATCCCGACAGGGTCGAGAGTGGTCATCAATATTGCAAAGCCGGACGGGAAACATGTGTATAACACATGTACATATTCCGGTTCGGATGTGACGGTCGAACTGACAAATCAAGCACTTGCAGCCTCCGGAACGGCGTATTGTGACATTGAAATCCGGACGAGTGACGATTCACAGGTTATCACATCCGCATCGTTTACAATGGAGATTGAACCGTCACAGAGGAACGACAATGCGATTCTATCAGCGAATGAGTTCACAGAACTTGAGAATCGTGTCAAGGGTCACATTGAGAGTATTGACAGCACGAATGAGGCAGTCAAGAAAGCGGAACAGGCAAGAGTGACCGCAGAAAATGCGAGAGTAAAAGCAGAACAGGCAAGAGCGACAGCAGAGAATAATCGACAGCAGAATGAAAACACCCGCATCCAACAGGAGCAGCAGAGGCAGCAGGACACCTCACAGGCGGTCAAGAATACGAACGATGCAACGGATGAATCCAAGAGGGCGACGACAGCCTGCAAAGAGGTCACAGAGCGGGCAGAGGACGCATTGCAGAATCAAGAGCAGCTTGAGGCGACATTGAACACGGCGACACAGATTCGACAGGATGTGTCACAGATGCAGACAGCAGTTGCAGAGGCAAAGAAACAGGTCGAGCAGGACAAAAAGGATATTGATGACACGATTCAAAATTCACTGCTTGCATCAGCAGAAAAAATCCTTGAGAGTGTGCAGGACTATTTCAACCGTGCAGAGGCGTTATATTCGAGCATGTATCTTGATTGTGACGGAGAAACGCCGTATCTGCGAACGGTGACACCGGTATTCATTGACGGAGCAACGCCACAGGTCAGAAATGCGAATGAGGGCGTTGATTTTGACGGAGGAACGCCGACCTCCCGACAATTAGCAGTATAATTCCATGATACTGGAAACAGACGGCGAAACGAACACAAAGGAGTGATTGTGTGATATATTCCATAATCACGGAGCAAAGGAGGTTGAACAATGGCAGCAATCAGACCATGCACCGGAACAACGGCAGACTGGAAAGCAGTTGAGGACACTCTGATTCTCAAGGAAAGAGAAATCGGAGTTGAGATTGACACATCCGGTCATTATCAAATCAGACAGGGAGATGGTAAAAAGAAATTTTTTGACCTGCCGATTATCGTTAACAATGCCCGTTATGAGGAAATACTGACATTGACACAGGGATATATGAACACCGTGAACAATTTCAGTAAGAACATGACGGAGGCGACGAACAGTGCAAACGGTGCAGCAGCAACGGCAAACAATGCAGCGTCGACAGCGAGTGCAGCAGCAAAAGCGTGTCAAGGCATTGTGAACGGTCTCAACACTATGGTTGATACCGTCACAAAGAAAACATGTGTCCTCACGGTTGAGGATGGAATTTTGACGATAAGGGAGGCTTAACACATGGCAAGCGGAGACGTAATTGTAAAAGTAGCAGACAAAGAAACACTCGACCGCACATATGCGAATACAAACGCTATACTGGCAGCAGTCGGGGAAGATGTAAGAATAAAGGGTGTAAAGCGTTACGGAATGAAAATCAACAAAAATGACAGCAATCCGGCGACACGATGCACATATCTTTTCGATGCGGTGGGAATGACACCCGCTGCGATGAATTATTCTGCCGGACGGTTCGATTTTGGAGACTGGGGAAACGTCTTTTTTGTAAAGAACAATTATCCGGCAATGGTCAAATATGACGGTACAGAAGATTATAAACTCGACCCGAACGACCACACAAAGAAAGCAGACGGAAAAACGGCATCCGATGTCTCAAACACGGCATACGGAGGAAATGCAATGAGTGTATTCGATGGCAGCGGTGACAAGGGCAAGATTTGGCTCTCGCAGTTTGAAGTCGGAAACTATGAGTACATGATTATTTCAAACGTCCAGTACGATGAATCATACAACGATGACGCATATGTCAGAGAGGACGGTTCACATGCGGACAAACTCTATTTCCCGATGTTTGGCGGTTCGTATGATGGAACACGCATCCGCTCACTTGCAGGACAGGCACTCATGTATAATACAAACGCATCAACAGAGATCGCAAGAGCAAAGGCAAACGGTGCGGGATGGAATATCGGCTCATGGAGCAAACGAAACCTGTTGAATTGTATGCTCAAGATTATGTCAAAGACAGACAATTCGCAGACTGCATTCGGACAGGGTCAGACATCCGGATATGTTGATAATGCGTCACAGAATTACGGACACCTTGCGACCGGAACACTCAAGGACAAAGGACAGTTTTTCGGATATAACGACACAACACATGAGGTCAAAGTGTTCTACATTGAAAAATGGTGGGGCAACCGTTGGGATAGAATCAACGGTCTGTTGATGGTAGGCGATGAAATCCTTGCAAAGATGACACCTCCGTACAATCTGACAGGAAAGGACTTTGGAAAGGTCGGAATCACATTCACATCATCCGGCAATGGTTATCAGAAAGGAACAAAGTCAAGCAGATTCGGACGCATTGCCAATTCAATAGGTGGCAGCAGTAGCACATACACATGTGACTATTTTTGGTGGAATGCCGGAATTACTGCGGTCGCCCTTGTCGGCGGTTACTGTGACAATGGCGAGAGCTGCGGTGCGGATTGCTTGATTTTGAGCAATTCTGCGGGCAATGCGTACTGGGGCGTCGGTGCGTCCGTTTTCTTAGAACAGCCTATCGCTGCGTAAGCAGCAGGGGGAGGAACGGAGGGGGAACGCCTCCGCTATTCCCGCCGTTAGGCGGTGTGGTCGTTTTTAGAAAAATGAATATAGGGATATAGGGTGCGGTGTCGGGCGGTGTTCCTGCTCCCTGCGGTCGCCCTTGTCGGCGGTAACTGTAACAATGGCGAGAACTGCGGTGCGGATTACTTGAATTTGAACAATTCTGCGGGCAATGCGAACTGGAACATCGGTGCGTCCAATTTCTTCTCATATCGGAGCGTTTAATCAAATGCAACCTATATCCCACGCCACAAGGCGAAAATCATTCCGGATATAGGGTCGGTTGAGTAAGCATCCGCACAAAAACCGATAGGAGATAAGAAAATACTATATGAGAAGTTACAACAACCTATATGAACCAATGTTACAAGACGACTACATAAAACAGTGTTTTATAAATGCATCCAAAAAGAAAAAGAACAGGAATGATGTGCGGGAGGTATTAGAGAACCTCGATGAACACACAGAACTCTTGAAAAAGATGTTGACAGAGGAGTTGTTCATTCCGGACTATCACAAACCGAGCATCATCAACGAGAGCAGCAGCAAGAAAACACGCCGCATATTGAAACCGCATTACAAATATGAACAGGTTATTCATCATTGTGCAATAGGTCAGTTCAAACCGATTGTGATGAATGGATTGTATGAATTTTCATGCGGGAGCATTCCGGGCAGGGGTGTTCATTACGGAAAGAAGTACATGAGAAAATGGCTTGATTCCTACGACGGAAAGAAATTCTTTGTTCTCAAGATGGATGTTCACCATTTCTTTGAATCCATAAACCGGAGAATCCTCAAAAGGAAACTCAAAGAGGTAATTCGAGATAAACGGTTTTATAGATTACTCTGCATACTGATTGAGCATGACAAAATAGCACTCGTTGCAAAGATTTTGACGGATGCAGGCGTTGAGATAGATGCAGAGCAGACGAAAACGCTTGTCGGATGCATAGCATTTGACGACATCTCCGGAGCGTTGGAGATATTGCAGGAAATCGGCATCACAGGAGCGATGTTCGATGAACTGAAAGAAATTATTGAGGAGATGCGAAAAGGCGTTCCGTTGGGATATTTCACATCACAATGGTTCGGCAATTTTTACTTGAAAGCACTCGACCACTACATCAAAGAGAAACTCCGCGCAGAACATTACATGCGATACATGGACGACATGGTGATACTGGGAAAGAGCAAAAAGAAACTACACAAAATACATGCAGCAATCGAAACATATCTGAATGACAACCTCGACCTTGAAATAAAAGGCGATTGGCAGGTGTTTAGATTTGAATATCCGGTATTTGATAAAGGCGGGAATCCGGTACTTGATAAAGATGGAAAGCAGGTCACAAAGGGTCGTATGCTTGATTTTATGGGATTTCAATTTCACCATGACAGGACAACCATCCGGAAATCAAACATTGAGGCTGCGAGACGTAAGGCAAACCATATCTCAAAGCAGAATAAAATCTCATGGTATAACGCATCGGTGATGTTGTCATATATGGGATTGTTCAAACACACGGACACATACAACTATTACATTGATTACATCAAACCAAAAATCAATGTTAAGAAACTCAAGAGGATAGTTTCAAAGCATAGCAGAAAGGAGAACGAACATGACAGACTGGAAAAAGGTGACAGGAACACAGTCGGACAAGCCGGAGGAGGTCGACAGGACATCGTCGCCGTCAACGGTTTACCTGCGTAAGAACATCGAACAGGTGACAAGAGAGGTTGAGGGCAGCGACGGAAAGATGCAGACAGTGACCGAATGGCAGTACGACGAGAAAGAAATGACAGTCAAGGAATATGAGAACATGACACTCATGAAGTCAGTCGTTGAGGAGAACACATCCGGAATCGTCGAATCAGTGACACAGTTTCAGAAAGATGCAGTCATAGACGAATACACACAGCAGTTGATTGAGGAGGGGTTGATTTAGTATGAAAATGCTTGTTGAAAGTCTCAAAAGAATGTACAAAAAAGGCACTCTCACAAAGAAACAGATTTCCGAGCGTGTCGCAAAGGGCAGTATTTCAGCAGATGAATATGAATACATCACAGGAGAAAAATTCTCCGGCGGTGATGCAGAATGAGTCCGCTTGAAATAATATCACGATTGTGTGATGTGACGGAAAATCTATCAGCAATCGTGAAAAAGCAGCAAACAATCATTGAACAGTCGAAAATCGAAGAGGAGGTCAGAGCAGAACTCCGGCATGAGGTAGAGGGGGCAGACAAGGAGATGGATGTTCTCGAATACCACATGCGGAAATATTGCGACACCGACGACATCGAGGCGACAGAGTTCAGAAAGGAGAATGCCGTTGACGATTGAAATATCCCTGTTGCTCTCCGGAGTATCTGTTGCATGTGCAATCTTTTTCGGAATCTGCTCAAAGCAGAGAAATGAGAAGAAAGACACGCAGGAAGAGACGGAACAGAGAGCAACAACCGACACAATGGTGATGGTGAAACTTGAGAACATCGCAGACGACCTCAAAGACATCAAACGGGAATCGAGAGAGAACCGTGAGGAGATGAAAACATTGAGAGAGCGTGTTGTCATTGTGGAACAGTCACTCAAGAGTTATCACAAGAGACTGGACGGAGAACAGCATTCCGACCGATAACAGGAGGGCAGGAAACGGGCAAGAATCAACCTCACAGAAAAGAGGCAATACATGAGAATGACAGAACAGGAACGACGCATCAGAATCCGGCATCTGAAAAGAATGCATCGGATAAGAGAGCGAAAAGAGAGACATGACAAAAAGGTGTCCGGTCTGTTCATGAAACGTGTTGTATTCACTTTGATTCTTGCAGCATTTATCTTTACAGTCGTGATGATATTTGTGTTTTTACGGATGGGTTCAGAGCCGTCGACACTGATTGAGAATGTATTCAGATTTCTTTCGGTTGAGGGCGGGGCAATGGCACTCATTAAGTCCGTGAAAACGGTCAAGGGAACAAAGCCGAACGGAGAAATACAACACAATGATGAACCGGAGCAGAATGACGAGGAGGTACAAGGATGAAATACATCGTCGAGAATTGGTTCGTGATTGTGGGTCTGATTGCGGTATTGGCAGCGGGAGGATATGCGGTATATGTTTTCGTGAAAATGCCGTCAGACAAGCAGCTGAACAAAGTGAGAGAATGGTTGCTTTATGCAGTCACAAAAGCAGAAAAGGAAATGGGAGGCGGTACAGGTCAAATCAAGCTGCGATATGTATATGATATGTTCGTTGCACGGTTCGCATGGCTTGCAAGGGTGATCTCGTTCGAGGCTTTTTCAATGATGGTTGATGAAGCACTTGAGAAAATGAAAAAAATGCTTGAGAGCAACAAAGCTATGCAGGAACTCGTGAACGGTGAGGCAGGTGAGGTCGGTGAAAAAGCTATGTAATTTCGTGATCGGAAATATGCAGATGCTTGTGTTGATATATGCAATCATGGCGGTTGCCGTATTTGCAGCAGTCAATATTTTCTTTTGGAAAATCTCTTTTGATTTAGACAAAGAGATGCGGGAGGAAATGAGGAAATGCGGTGATTGTTATATCGACACGGACGAGGCGAGATTCGGAAAAGCGGTGACAAGGGTGTGCGGATTTATTCTTTCGATACCCGCTGCGTTGATGTGGTGGGGGACACCGTTGATCGTCGGATGCTTGATGCTATATGACAAAATACAGGAAAAGAATCCGGAATTATGCGGATTCACAGCAGATGAATTTGACAAGGAGGAAAACAAATGATTTCAAATTGTGGACATGATGAAAACAACAGATACAGCGGAGGAAAGGCAGGAGACCAGACGAGAACAGAGTGGCGGGTTATAAACTGGTATAATCGCCCGTGGAAATGTGTACTCCGTCATCCGGATGCAAAGGTTAGAAAAATGATCGCAAGCATGGCAAAGGCAGCAGCGGTCAATGACAAAATCGGATATGATCAGTCAGAGAGATACACATTTTGGGAGCATCTCAAGGCATCAAATTACGACCCTGCACAAATCACGATTGCGTGTGAGGCAGATTGTTCATCCGGTGTCGCTGCAATCGTAAAGGGTGCAGGTTACAGACTGGGAAATGAGAAAATGAAGAATGTGAGCATTTATCTCTATACCGGAAACATGAGAGCGGGTCTCAAGGCAGCAGGATTCGAGGTGTTGACAGATAGCAAATATCTGACATCGGATGCGTATTTGCTTGAGGGAGATATTCTCCTCAACGACAACGCTCACGTTGCGACAAATCTGACAACAGGTTCAAAAGCGTCCGAAACATCAGCACAGAGCAAAAGCATCAATGAAGTGGCAAAAGAGGTCGTCAACGGAAAATGGGGAAATGGTAGCGACAGAACGAATCGCCTCACAGCAGCGGGATATGATGCAAAGGCAGTTCAAAATGAAGTCAATAGAATTTTAAGATAACAGGAGGGATAATCATGTTATACTATTTAGGCAAAGGAACAAAGTTTAAGAAAGAGGACTGCAAAGAGTACAAGAAACTTGATGCAGCACTCAAGGCAGCAGCAAAGGACGAGAGCCTCATTGTTTGGGATGAAACAGGAAAGGTCATCGGTTCGCTCACGGATGATGTTCCGGAGGGGGCGTTGCAGACAAATCCGGACGGCAGTGTCAACACATATGATGCAGACGGAAAAAAGACCGGAACAGTAGACGCAGAGACACTCAAAGAAATGACGACAGTCAATGACGATGTGAGCGAACTTGCCACAGGAGACAATGAACAGAAATACACACAGGAGAACGCAGAGGATGACAAGAGCGCCTCAAACGGGGGCGAGGTAACAAATCCACCGACCGAACAGGAAAACGGCGAAAATGGGGCAAATACAGAGCCGGACGATACATCAGAGGACGAGCCGGAGGACAAAGTTATTATCCCGCAGGGCAAAATGAGAGTGACTGTCGTTTGCGATGGTTCACTCAACATCAGACGTTCAGCAGCGTGGGGCAATGATAACATCTGCGGTCGTGCTATCAGAGGACAGTCATATTATGTGAAAGAGATTCATGTTGTGGACGGAAAGAAGATGGTCAGAACAATCGGCGACCTTTACCTCTCCGGAGAATCAGAGCATGTACAATTCGAGCAGTTATGATATAATAAAACAACGGGAAACAAGACGGGGTTTTATGTGTAAAACACAGGTAACGAACAAATGCTTGAAAAATGCCCAAAAATAGGCGTTCGGAGTTATGCAAGCGATAATCGACTGCTCAGACTATATCAAAATGGTTCAAAAACCCCGGAAAATCAAG
>OLOJ01002516.1_pt1 | contig 14701 bp, 9 predicted proteins | sample 1672251 | NCBI WGS metagenome assembly OLOJ01 (sample SAMEA3136664, study PRJEB25190) | human gut metagenome | biome: human gut; feature: human-associated habitat; material: faeces | place: Austria | collected 2013 | reverse complement strand
GTGAGGAAAGACAGGCAAAGGACTGTTTGTCCCAGGTCGGAAGTCCCATTTCTTTTGAAAGATCACGGATCTCCTGTTTTGTCAGCTCTACGTGGCGAAGCGGACTTTTTACATGAAGTTCTGCCACTGCCTGCAGTCCCGGGCGATAATCGCCGTTGTCATCCATATTGGAACCTTCTGCAACATATTTGATATTGTTTTCCTTTGCAATATTTCCGATTTTTTCAAACAGTTCATGTTTGCAAAGATAACAGCGGTTCTTCGGATTATGGGAAAATCCTTCGATCTGTAATTCTTCTGACTCGCAGATAATATGTTTGATGCCTTCTTTTTTGCAGAATGCTTTCGCTTCTTCCAGCTCACGTTTCGGAAAAGAGCAGGACTGTGCCGTCACTGCGATTACCTGATCTCCCAGCACATCGTGTGCCACTTTCAGAAGAAAGGTGGAATCCACACCGCTCGAAAATGCGATTGCCACGCTTCCGAGTTCTTTTAAATATTCCTGTAATGCCTCTAATTTTTTATTCATATTTGTTTTTTCCTTATAATTATTATAATACCAGGAGCAAAAGCCTGAAACCGTGATGTGCCTGTGCATAAGCTACATCATCCGGGAGGTTCCTGCACAATTCTTTTCACTGTTTCTTGAGCTGTACCGCTGCATTTTTATTCCTCAGTTCCAGATAACCGCACTCGGTCAGATATTCCAGGCTGTGCAGTGTAAAGGTTCCTCTGCTCATCGGAACTTCCAGCCACTCTTCCACTACCTTTTTCCACGGCATCCACTTGTGGCGGTGCTGTTCTGAGGTATATTTATAATCTCCGATACAGTCTCCCAGTCGGTAAGCTGCCAGCACATAATTGTACATAACCGGGCTTTCTTTGTACAGTTTTTCCGGACGTGGATGTTCCTGCTCTGCAAGTGCAGGCACAAATTCCTGATCCAGACCAAGCATCCAGTTCAGAAACGGATCATAAAGATAATATACCGATGGAATGTAAGGGAATTCCAGCGTTTCCAGTTCCCCGTCCTGTAAATCTGCTTTATATTTCACGATAATCTTTGCATTGAGCAATTCTCTCTGTGTGTAAATCTCCTCTATCTGGCTACATTTCAGAACGGTCCTGCGAACTTTATTTTTTTCATTTTTGAGATAAAAAATTTCCCCTTCGCCGTACCCGAACATATATTCAAAAGAATCCGGTGCCGTGCGGCGAATTGGTGAATATACCATGTGGTACTGGTTAAAAGTTCCTTTCATGGACTTTCTTGCTTCCAGATCAAAAATTTCCGGTATTTCTTCCATCGCCCAGATTCGAACCGGCCATTCAGCCATTGTCGGGCGTTTGTCAACAACGATCGCTTCTGTCTTTTTCTTTTTGTTTTGTATGTCCTGTCCCCTCCTTTCTCCATACTCATATCATGATGTTTGGGTCAAAAGACGCCATACGAGAGTACCTCTGATATCTTTTGATACCTGCATCCGATTTAACTGATCTGCCAGCGGGTATGGCTTCCCTGATCGTCTTTGGTCACGATCAGCTGATCTTCGATCTCCTGCTTCAGTTCCGTCACATGCGAAATAATACCGATCAGTTTCTCGCCTTCTGCCATGTTCTGGAGGACTTTTACTGCCTGATCTCTGGAATGTTCATCCAGTGATCCAAAGCCTTCGTCGATGAACATCATATCAAGGTTGATCGCTGCGGAACTTTCCTGGATCTGATCTGCCATGCCAAGTGCCAGGGAAAGTGCCGCCATAAAGGACTCGCCGCCGGAGAGCGTTCGCACTTCACGGACTTTTCCGGTCACAGCAGAATAAACCATCAGATCCAGACCTCTGTTTTTTCCTGTTCCGGCTTTGTCAATATCGCACATCCGCAGTTCAAACTGTCCTGCGGACATGTCCTGAAATCTCTGGTTTGCCGCTTCCAGGATCTGCTCCAGATAATGCCTTTGTACATATGTTTCGATATCCATTCTGGAGTTTTTCCTGTTTCCGGACAGAAGCTGATACAGTCCGTTTATTTTCTCATACTGATGCATCACTTCACTGCGTTCTTCCATCTGCGGTTTTAATGCCTGGCAGACTTTCTGATCGATCCGCCAGATTTCCTGCCATTGTTCCAGAACACGCTGACTTTCTTTCCACGCCGCTTCTGCTGCTTCACTGGTTTTTTCCAGTTCTTCCAGGACTGGTTTTGGCTGTTCGCCGATCGCTGCCCTGGCAGAATTTATCAGGCTTTCGGCTGCCGCTTTCTGTCTGCCGTGGTTCTGTGCATCCTGTTTCCATTTCTGTACCTGCGTTTTGGTGTAAGTTCCGGTCAGTTCCTTCCAGGCCGTTTCCGGAAAATGTTTTTCTTCCAGAATTTCCCGGTAAGCCTGCTGTCGGATCTTTTGCTCTTCCATCTGCTGAGGGATTTCTTTTTTATACTTTGCAATTAAGGTCTGTGCCCGGTTTTCCTGTTCCTGTGCTTTTTGCAGTCTCTCCTCTGCCCGCATGACAAGTACATCTTTTTCCTTTTTGGCGGTATCTGCTTTTGCATACGCCGCCTGTGCTTCCTGCTGATTCTGGTAATCTTTTGATCCTTCCAGGCTCTCCAGCATCACACGGCTTCGCTCCAGAGCGGTTTTGGCATCTGCTGTTTCTTTTGCGGACTGCTCAAGCTTCTCCTGAAATTGCTCTTTCTGCTTTTCTGCTTTTGTAAGGGCAGAAAGAAGCATCTGATACTCGTTCACTTCTTTTTGAAGCTGTCTGCCTTCTGCTTCCATTTTTTTACTCTGGTGTAAAAATTCACCTTTCATCTGCTCCAGAAAGTCTGCACGTATTTCTTCTAAATCCAGAACTTCTTTTGCCCTGCTGCGAAGATGTTCAAAACTTTCCCCGGCATTTTTCTGTTTTTCTTCCAGAAGGCTCCCTGCGGCTTCTGCCGCCGCTGCCGCCTGTTCCTGTTTTCCCCGCAGCTGTTCTGCCTGAAGGGCCAGCTCCTCGATCATCTCTTTTGTCAGATTCTGGTGTTCTTCTTCAAGCTTACACGGAGAAGGATGCTCTGTGGAACCGCAGACCGGACACGGGCACCCTTCCTTTAACTCCTGTGCCAGAAAACCTGCCTGAGCATTTAAAAAGATCTTTCGTTTCTGCTCGTAAACGGCATTCTTTTCTTCAAATTCCAGGCTGGCCGCCCGATAGGCAAGACGTCTTTTTTCTGTCGTCTGCTTTTGTGTTTTGTATTCTTTCTCCGTTTGTTCTGCTCTGGAAAATTCCGTTTCCAGCAAGCCGAAATCTTTCTGTTTTGCCTGCCATAAAGCAAGATTTTTCTCCGACTGTGCAAGCTGCTGTGAGCGTTCCCGCCACGCTTCCTGCTGTTTTTCAAGTTGCTCTTTTTTTGCTTTGAGTGCTCGCTCTTTTTCTTCTGCGTTTTGGAGTGCTTTTTCTTTTTGAATCACATCCTGCCCGGCAGCTTCCACTTTTGTAAAGACTTCCATGGCTTTTTTCACTTTTTCTTCCACTTTGGTAAAAGCCGCAACTTCTTCTTCCTGCTGATGTTTTGCATCTTTTGTATTCTGTATACAGAGTTTTGTATCTTCCATAAGGTTCGGAAGCTGTTCTGTCTGTTCCTGAAGGTCTGATCTCAATTTTTCCAGCATTTTCTTGCAGTCCAAAAGTCGCTGATAAACTGCCTGTACCTCCCAGGCGTCTTCGACCCGAACTGCCAGTTCCTGCTGTTCTGTGATCGCTTCTTCCTGCTCTTTTAAGCTCTGCAAGGTCTTTTCTGCATCTTCCAGCTGTACAAAAGATTTCAGAAGCTGAGAAGCTTTCGCAGCGGCATCCCTTGCATGATCACGTTCCTGACTTCTCTTTTGCACGATCTTTTTTGCTTCTTTCGTCCGCTTCGAAAGCTCCTCGCACAGAAGTTCCAGTTTCTCCAGAAACTGCTCCAGGACCGTTACCGAAAAATCTTTTGATTTTTCCAGTTCTTTTTTCTTTTCTTTTAAAAATGCCGTCTGTTCCAGACCTTCCGGAAGTTCTGTGCGGCTGATCTCGGCAATACACCGCATGCGGATCTGATCGATCTCTGCCTGTTTTTCTTTTTTGCGTACGGCAAATTCATTTTTGATCTCCTCGTACAGACCGGTGTGAAACAGCTTGCGGAAGATCATTTTTTTATCATCTGATTTTGCACGCAGAAGTTCCATGAATTCTCCCTGAGCAATCATCGCAACCTGCATAAACTGCTCTTTTGTCAGTCCGACAATCTCCATCAATTTCGCATCCGTCTCTTTTGCCGGATATTCGCTGCCGTCCGGCATGGTAAGTGAAACTTCCTCACTGACCATTTTTTCGCCGCTGCCGCGTTTCAGCGGACGTACATGACGCGGAATGCGTTTCACAGTATAAAGATCGATCTCAGTTCCGTTTTTCTCAGAAAAAGTCAGGGAGACAAACGGCTCCGTCCCGATCTCCACAAACTGACTCTGAAGTTCCGCACCGTTTTTCTTATTTGCATTGGAGCTGGCTTCTCCGTAGAGAGCAAACACAATCGCATCAAAAATCGTTGTTTTTCCGGAGCCGGTATTTCCGGTGATCAGGAATAAATTCTGATCCGGTTTTTCAAAATCAATCTCGGTTCGGTTTCCATAGGAACCAAACGCCTGCATCACAAGTTTTAACGGCCGCATCTTATTTCACCCCCTGTACACTGCTGATCACATCCAGCAGCATCTCACGTTCTTCCTCATCCATATGTTCCCAGAGAAACGAACAGCAAAGTTCAAACGGGTCCAGTTCTTCAATCTTTCTGCTCTGTCTTTTGTACTCTGCTCTCCGCTCCCTCTCTCTGCGGATCTCAAGCAGATATGGAAATGCATTTCGCAGACGGTCTTTGAGGTCGATCACATCGAGATCTTCTTTGTCTGTAAGCACGACCGTGACATAATCTTCGCATGCCTGCGAAAGCACCTCCTGAAATTCTCCCTTTATCACACGCACCTGACGAAGCGGCGTAAGCGGAAGCACTTCCGTGGAAATATTTCCTTTTTCTTTCATCGTCACCATCACAATGCCTTTTTTCTGTCCGGCTTCACTGACCGAACAGGCAAGCGGTGTTCCGCAGTAACAATAATATTCGCTTCCCACTTTCATCGGTTTGTGGATATGTCCAAGTGCCGCATAATCAAACACTTCCAGCACATCTGCTGAGATCTCATCGATATTTCCGACTGTGCGGATCTCAGAATCCATTCGCTCTACGTCCTCCGCCTGTCTTCCGGACGGAAGATAAAACTGATGGCTGACCAGCACATTTCGCTCCTTTGTATCGATATTTTCTCTTTCGATCAGAAGATGCAGTGCCTCGTCGTAGGAATGCTGTGTTCCGTCCTCCCGCGTTCCCACGATCTCTCTTACCATCGACGGTTTCACAAACGGAAGCAGATAAAAATGCAGATCACCATAAGCATCCTGCAGTGTCACTTTTTCGATATATTCCTCTTCTGTAGTCGGCGGCGTGCCAATCATATAGACATTCTGCCTGGACAAAATACTGCGAAAACAGTTCAGCCTGGCGGCACTGTCATGATTGCCGCTGATGATCATCACCGGCATCTGCGGCATTTCTTCGGAAAGATTTTTCATAAAGCTGTCAAAAATCTCCACTGCCTCCGCAGACGGAACAGCTTTGTCATAAATATCCCCTGCGATCACCATCGCATCCGGCTGCTGCTCTTTTGCCAACCGGATGATCTGTTCAAAAATATATTCCTGGTCTTCCAGCAGATCGCGTTCGATCAGTTTCAGTCCGATATGCAGATCGGATAAATGAAAAAATTTCATCTGCTCACCCCTCGTAAATCTTATCTTGGTTGGAGAAAACTCTTCTTCTGTATATGTTAAACAACAAATCTGTCTTCTTTCTTCTATTTTTGTCCTGCAATGATCCTGTACATTTCCGGTCTGCGGTCACGGAACAGTCCCCATTCAAGACGCTTTGTTGCCAGCTCATCCAGATCGTATTCTCCGATCAGGATCTCTTCCTGATCTCTGGAAGCTGTTTTTTTCAGTTCACCTGTTTCATCGGTCAGGAAGGAAGAACCATAAAAAGTCAGTGCAGACTTCTGACCTCCATTTTCCGTATCCGGCTCTACCACCTCTTTTCCAATGCGGTTTGCTGCGATCACCGGCATCAAATTGGCTGCCGCATGGCCCTGCATACAACGCCTCCAGTGCGGCATGCTGTCACATTCCAGGATTGGCTCCGAACCGATGGCAGTCGGATAAAACAGAAGTTCTGCACCCTGAAGTGCCATGCATCTGGCACTCTCCGGAAACCACTGATCCCAGCAAATTCCGATGCCGATCTTTCCATATCTGGTCTCAAAGATGCGAAATCCGGTATCGCCCGGCGTAAAATAAAATTTTTCCTGATAATAGTGGTCATCTGGGATATGTGTTTTTCGATAAATCCCAAGAATCCTTCCATCCGCATCGATGCATGCGATCGAATTGTAAAGATTGTTGACTTCTTTTTCATAAAAGCTGATCGGAAGCACGACTCCAAGTTCTTTTGCCAGACGCACTCCCATCTGTACTGCTTCGTTTTCTTCTGCCGGTTTTGCATAATGATAAAAATCATACCGTCTCTGCTGACAGAAATATTCCCGTTCAAAAAGTTCCGGCAGCAAAATAATATTTGCTCCTTCTGCTGCCGCTTCTCTGATTTTCTTTTCTGCTTTTTCCAGATTTTCCTGCAGCTCTGTGCTGCACTGCATCTGGATCGCCGCTGTTTTTACTTTTCTCATTCCTTTTCTGCCTTTCCCTGTGGTATCTGCTGCGTAATACAGTGGATGTTTCCGCCTCCGGTGAGAATATCTCCTGCATACACCGGTAGGATCTCTCTCTGCGGACATATGCTGTGCAAGATCTCTGCTGCCCGCTGATCACTTTCTGCATTTTTTCCGCCAAAAGCCGGCATGATAACTGCTCCGTTTGAAAAATAGAAGTTTACATAAGATGCCGCAAGGCGTTCGCCCACTTCTCTTGTATCTTCTCCTTCTTCAAACACATACCCTTCCAGATCTTCCGGCGTAACGCAGACCGGCACATCCGGGATCGGAAGTTTATGTACGATGATCTTTCTGCCTTTCGCATCGGTCTGTAATTCCAGATACTGAAGTGTCTCCAGTGATAACGGGTACTGCGGATCTTTCGGATCATCCGTCCACGCCAGCACCACCTCAGCCGGACCGACAAAAGCACATACATTATCTACATGCTCGTTTGTCTCATCCAGATAAATGCCCCTTGGCAGCCAGAGCACTTTCTCCGCACCCAGATATGCTTTCAGTTTCTCCTCAATCTGTTCTTTTGAAAGCTGCGGATTCCTGCCTTTGCTGAGCAGACAGGCTTCCGTCACCATGACTGTCCCTTCCCCATCACTATGGATGGAACCGCCCTCCAGCACAAAAGGTGCCGCATCGTAGCAGAAATATCCTTCTCTTTTGGCGAAATCCAGGGCAAACGCATCATCCAGCTTCCAGGATGCATACAGCCCATCCACCGTTCCGCCCCAAGCATTGAAAGACCAGTTTACTGCACGAACGCTGCCTACCTTTTTTACAAACGTCGGTGCCATATCTCTTGCCCAGGCATCATCCGTTTCTGCCTCAAAGACGGTCACCGGAAAATGTCTTCCGCATGCGATGGCTTCTCTATATTTTTCTTTCTGCTGTGCGGCAAATGCCTCTGCCCGTGCAAGAACCTTTTTTCCGGCAGCCAGATACACCGGCTCACTTTTTGTGATCGCTTCCATAACTGCACAAAAAGCCTGTTCGGCATCTTTTGCATCCTTTTTCCAGGAACCCGGCCGCTGCGGCCAGATCATGATGCAGCCTTTATGCGGCTCATACTCTGCCGGCATATAATATCCGTCCGCAGACGGTGTTGTTCTGTTGTATTCCATCGTATCCTCCTTCAGAATCTACGGTGCTGTCGCTTGCAAGTCTCATATGCGTTCGATTTGAATTACAGACGCATTTTAAAATCGTCATAGCCAAATTCTCTTACCATTTCCACACTTCCGTCTTCTTTTAAAAGTGCAATTCCCGGAAGCGGCATTCCGTTAAAGGTATTGTTTTTTACCATGGAATAGATCGCCATATCTTCAAAGACCAGCTGATCCCCGATACGGATCGGCTGCTCAAAACTGTAGTCCCCGATCACATCCCCGGCAAGACAGGTCATCGAAGAGAGGCGATACGTGTACTGTTTTTCCCCTGCTTCAAATCCTTTTGCAAGCGGCGGGCGGTACGGCATCTCCAGCACATCCGGCATATGGCAGGCTGCCGATGCATCAAGGATCAGAATGTCCATATCGTTGTGCACGATGTCCATCACTTCTGTCACAAGATAACCGGCATTTAAAGCAATCGCTTCGCCAGGCTCCAGATAAACTTCCACCGGATAGGTTTCTCTGATATAACGGATCAGTTTTTTCAGAGTTTCTATCTGATAATTTTTCCTTGTGATATGATGACCGCCGCCCATATTCAGCCATTTCATCCGGTACAGATATTTCCCGAATTTCTTTTCAAATGCCTGAAAAGTCGTTACAAGATCATCTGCATTCTGTTCGCACAGCGTGTGGAAATGAAGTCCTTCCACACCCTCCAGCAGATCTTCCCGGAACTGTTCTTCTGTCACACCAAGTCTGGAAGCATAGCCACAAGGATCATAGATCTCATGCCCTTCCTGCGTGGAGCACTGCGGATTGATGCGGATGCCGACACTGACTGCTTTTTTATCTTTTCTCACCTTTGCACTTTCCCGGCACATTTCTTTATATTTCTCATACTGTGCAAAGGAATTGAAGATGATATGGTCGCAGATCTGCACCAGTTCTTTCATATCTTTTTCTTTGTATGCCGGTGCAAAAACATGATTTTCTTTTCCCATCTCTTCATATCCAAGTCTTGCCTCATACAGTCCGCTCGCTGTTGTTCCGCTGATATACTGACCGATCATCGGATACAGGCTGTACATAGAAAATGCTTTCTGGGCGAGCAGGATGTGACAGCCGCACTCCTGCTCAAGATCCGCAAGAATCTCCAGATTTTTTCTGATTTTGCCTTCATCCACAACATAGCACGGTGTCGGCAGATCTTTCCACATCATTCTACAGTCTGCGGATTTTCATCCACAACCCACGGCAGTCCGTACTGATTCAGCATATCCATAAACGGATCCGGATCAAATTCTTCGATGTTGAACACACCGTCTTTGTCCCATACTTTATCCACAACAAGTGCTGCCCCGATCATCGCCGGCACTCCGGTTGTGTAGGAAATCGCCTGAGATCCGACTTCTTTATAACACTCCTGATGATCACATACATTGTAGATATAAATGGTCTTCTCTTTTCCTTCTTTCTTTCCGGTAAAAATACAGCCAATGTTTGTCTTTCCGACGGTACGCGGTCCAAGGGAAGCCGGATCCGGAAGCAGTGCCTTCAGAAACTGAATCGGCACGATCTCTTTTCCTTCAAACAGAATCGGTGAAGTGGAAAGCATGCCTACATTTTCCAGACATTTCATGTGCGTCAGATAGCTCTGTCCAAAGGTCATAAAGAAACGGATACGCTTTACGCCCGGAACATTTTTTGCCAGAGATTCGATTTCTTCATGATGAAGCAGATACATATCTTTTTCGCCGACCTGTGGGAAATTATATTCTCTTTTGATCTCCATCGGCTCAGTCTCTACCCAGTGACCATTCTCCCAGTAAGAACCGTTTGCGGACACTTCCCGCAGATTGATCTCCGGGTTAAAGTTGGTGGCAAACGGATAGCCATGATCTCCTCCGTTGCAGTCCAGAATATCGATCGTCTCGATCTCATCAAAATAATGTTTCAGTGCATAGGCTGTAAAGACACTGGTGACACCCGGATCAAAGCCGCTTCCGAGAAGTGCCGTGATGCCTGCTTCTTTAAATTTTTCCTGATAAGCCCACTGCCAGGAATAGTCAAAATATGCGGTAAATCCGGCCTCTTTGCAGCGTTTCTCGTAAATTTCACGCCACTGTTTATCGTCGGTATCTTCCGGCTCATAATTGGCGGTATCAATATAATCCACCTTGCATGCCAGACACGCATCCATGATCGTCAGATCCTGGTACGGAAGTGCCACATTTAAAACAGCATCCGGCTGATAAGACTGGATCAGTGCGATCAGTTCTTCCACCTTATCGGCATCCACCTGTGCTGTTGTGATTTTTGTTTCCGTTGTATTCTCCAGTTTTTCTTTCAGTGCATCGCACTTTGCCTTTGTTCTGCTGGCAATACAGATCTCAGAAAATGTTTTGCTGTTCTGACAGCATTTGTGGATCGCAACTCCTGCAACTCCTCCGCATCCAATGATCAGTAATCTTCCCATAGTACAATCTCCTTTTCTTTTTGCTTTTTATTTTTTACGACCTTCCTCTTCTTCCAGCATATCTTCTACATATTTTGGAAGCATAAATGCTCCCTTATGAAGATTGGTCGTGTAGTACCAAGTTTCTATCTTCCGCTCTTTCCAGCGTTTTGCATTCAGGTGTTCCAGCGGATGATATTTTTTTGATGCAAACCCAAACAGCCAGTACCCGGATGAACAGGTCGGGATGTGTGCCTGATAGACACGGCTGATCGGGAAACTGTGGCTTGCCTTCCGGTGCATCACCCGGCAGGATTCTTCGTCTTCATCATAAAACGGACTTCCGTGCTGATAGACCATGATGCCGTCTTCTTTTAGTGCACGGTAACAGTTCCCGTAAAATTCTTTGGTAAAGAGTCCGGCATTATGTCCGAGCGGATCAATCGCATCGTTGATGATCAGATCATATTCATTATGACGCAGACGCAGAAATTTCAGTCCGTCCTCATAATAAACACTGACTCTTTTATCTGCCAGTCCGCAGGCATTGTCCGGGAAAAATTCTTTACAGACTTCAACAAAAACGCGGTCCGGCTCGACCACATCAATTTTTTCGATTTCTTCATAATGGCTCAGCTCTCTTGCCACACCGCCGTCCCCGCCGCCGATCACCAGGACATTTTTCACACACGGATGAACTGCCATCGGCACATGAACGATCATCTCATCATAAATAAACTCATCTTTTTCTGAAAATACAATGCTTCCGTCTGCACTTAAAAAACGGCCAAATTCATCGGAATCAAACACATCAATACGTTGAAATTCTGTCTGCAGACCAAAAAGCTGTTTCTGGACTTTTACCGAAACTTTTACTTTTTCTGTCTGGTAATCTGAAAACCAAAGCTCCATCCTTTTCCCCTCCCATTTGCTTTTATTTTTCGCTCAGCACATATAAATATTCTATCTCTGTATCCTGCATTCCCTGCATGGAACAGCCCTTTTCTTTTGCGTAAATAATATAATCAATGATCTCCTGCGTGATCAGCTCTCCCGGTGCAAGGATTGGGATCCCCGGCGGATAGCACATCACAAATTCACTGCAGATCATGCCTTTTGTCTCCCGGATCGGAACTGCTTTCTTTTCTGCATAAAAAGCAGTCTGCGGAGATACCAGAACGGTCGGCCTGATGTACTCGGCTCCCGGCATTTTTTCCGGATCTTTTGCATAAAGCCGCTTGATATCCGCCAGTGCCCCCACCAGCCGCTCGATATCCTGGATACGGTCACCGATGGAAATATACGCCAGGATATTTGCGATATCTCCAAGCTCGATCTGGATGTCATACTCATCACGCAGCAGGTCATAAACCTCAATGCCGGCAAGCCCGATATCTCTTGTATACACGGAAAGTTTTGTCACATCAAAATCATAGACGCTTCCGCCGTTTATCATATCTTTACCGTAAGCATAAAAACCGCCGATTGAATTGATCTCTTCTCTTGCATATTCTGCCATGCGGCTCACTTTATCAAAAGACTCCCGTCCGCGCAGTGCCAGATTTCTCCTGGAAATATCCAGACTGGAGATCAGCAGATAGGAAGCACTTGTTGTCTGTGTCAGATTTATAATCTGACTTACATATTCCCAGTTTACATTTTTTCCGGTAAGAAGCAGAGAACTCTGTGTCAGGCTTCCGCCGGATTTATGCATGGACACCGAAGCCATATCTGCCCCGGCATCCATGGCACAGACCGGAAGATCACTGCCAAAATACAGATGCGTGCCATGTGCCTCATCCGCCAGCACCAGCATATTATGTTCATGTGCCACCTTAACGATCGCACGCAGATCAGAACAGATCCCATAGTAGGTCGGATTGTTCACAAGAACTGCTGCCGCATCCGGATTCTCACGGATCGCCCTTTCCACCTCAGAAACCTGCATTCCGAGTGATATCCCCAGTTTTGTATCCACTTCCGGATTCACATACACCGGAACCGCACCGCACAATACCAGTGCATTGATCACACTTTTATGTACATTTCGCGGCAGAATGATCTTGTCACCTGCCTTGCAGCAGGAAAGCACCATTCCCTGCACGGAAGAAGTTGTTCCGCCAACCATAAAAAAGGCATGATCCGCACGAAATGCTTCCGCTGCCAGTTCTTCTGCTTCCTTGATCACAGAAACAGGATGACAGAGGTTATCCAGCGGCTTCATGGAATTGACATCCAGGCTGACACATTTTTCTCCCAGAAGATCCACAAGTTCCGGATTTCCTCTTCCGCGTTTATGTCCCGGTACATCAAACGGCACAACTCTTCTTCTTTTTAAACGCTCCAGTGCCTCATAAACCGGAGCATGCATCTGTTTGTTTCGATTCATTCTTTTTCTCCAATCATAGCATGATGTGGGTGTCAAAAGTCCCCAACTATAATGCCTACGGATTGTTCCGTGCGTTGCACTCCCTGGCATCATAGCATACGATAAATATATCCGCATAAAAAAAACAGGTGAAATCCTCACCTGTCTTTAAACGTCTTATGATAGCTTTACTTTATGTATTTATCTTACATCCGCAAAAACTATTTCCAGAGTCTGTCGTTGGCACTCTCGCCAGCAAATATTTGCTAATCCTACTCTTTATTGACCATTTCACAAGTGATGTTTTATTCTGGGACGCTGTATTCCCAAACAAAAGACTTATAAAATTTAGCTTTTAACTAAATCAATAATGCGGTCTCTCACCGCAATCGGCAGCTGCCCCGCCTGTCCGTATGGGCTTAACCAATCACTTGGTGGGCAAATATTTGCATGAAAATCATTTCTGCTTCATGTATTAGATTCCAGAGTCAAAAGGTCTTCTGACCCTAATATCATTTCAAGTATAGCATGGCAATTTTTGAATTGCAAGTTAAAAAATCTTTACATCTCATCGAGAAGTTTTCGAAACTCTTCCTGTGGGATCGGACGGTAATAATAATATCCCTGGATATAATCACAGTGGCTCTTCTTCAGAAAATCTGCCTGAACTTCTGTCTCAACGCCTTCTGCAACGATATGAATGCCCATCTCATGTGCCATATCGATCAGAAATCGTAACATACTTTTCGTCTTTGGATTTGTCTCGATCTGGCGGATGAAACTCATGTCAATCTTCATAATATCGAAATTGTACTGCTGAAGCATACCAAACGAAGAATAACCGGTTCCGAAGTCATCCATCATGATCTTGACACCTTCTGTACGGAAGGATTCAAGAATACTGTTGCGGCTCTCACCCATCGCAGCGTAGGATGTCTCAGTGACTTCCAGACGGATCAGTTTTTCTTCCAGATCATTGTTTTTACATTTATCAAGGATATCTTCCATGATCTTCTCATCATAGAAATCCATCCATGATAAATTGACCGAAACCGGAACCACATTCTTGCCTGCATGGTAACGGTCCATCAGGAAATCGCTGACCTGATGAATGACATAATCATCCAGTTCGGAGATGTGACCGCTCTCTTCCAGAGCCGGTATAAAGAAGCCTGGCGACAGGAAACCTTTCTCGGAATGATGCCAGCGGATCAGGGCTTCTGCGGAAGCGATCTGTCCGGTCTTTACATCCACAACCGGCTGATAATAAACCTGAAGTTCTCCTTTCGCGATGCCTTCTGCAAGTTCTCCTGCAATCTCTGCTTTGTCTATGTAAGCAGTCTGCATGGAAGAATCATATACTTTATATGGCTGAACATACTCATCTTCAATATATTCCTTTGCCAGCTTCGCACGCCCGATCATCATGTTTACGGACATTTCTTTATCTTTTACATAGAAAATACCGCAACGGCTGAACAGACGGATGGTCTTTCCGGAGCTGGAAATCTTCTTCGTACAGAGCTTTGGCAGAAACTCCTCATCCAGATTTTCCCGTTTCACAAGGCACACAAAATGGTCAGCCTCAGCCCTGGCGGTCACAACCGGATCAAGCTGTGAATTTTTCAGATCTTCATAAAATTCACGCAGAATAAAATCACCAAGATCAATTCCAAAAAGTTCGTTCACTGCCTTAAAGTTCTTAATATTGAAAAACAGGATCGCATAATTGTCATCCTCATTTGCATTCTGCAGGATATGTTCTGCCTTCTGTACAAATCCCTGTCGGTTGTATCCGCCTGTCAGTGCATCCTGTCCTGCCAGCTCCGTAATATCCTCGACTGCCACAGCCACGATGCCAAAATACCGATCAAAATAAAGCCTGCAAATAAAAAGTCAAGGCTAAATTGAAGAACATTGAAAATTTT